>Ga0169931_10003335_pt1 | contig 25490 bp, 31 predicted proteins | sample Kivu_15m_20L_FD_129675 | JGI IMG/M metagenome (GOLD analysis project Ga0169931, IMG submission 129675) | Freshwater microbial communities from Lake Kivu, Western Province, Rwanda to study Microbial Dark Matter (Phase II) - Kivu_15m_20L... | ecosystem: Environmental > Aquatic > Freshwater > Lake...
AACCAAAGGACCCATATTAAGATAAATGGAGTCAGTATCTGCAGCAATAACATAGTCTTCTTCTTCTGTCTTCAAAAGTTTATTAAGATAAGAATTCATTTTGTTTTCAATCCAGCGGATAGATACCTGACCAGACAAGGTGATTGCCTCTGCGTTTGCTAGTTTGTAATACCTGAAGTACTGATTACCAATGGCACCATAGGCAGAGTTAAGTTGAATCTTCCTTGCCATTTGAATGTTGTTACATCGAGCAATCTCCTTTTCCAATTCTTTTGTCTTTTTCTTTTCATACTCTTGCTTTGCTTCAAGCATCTTCTTTTTATAGATGGTTCGATCTTTATAAATCTTCTCCATCAGTTCTGGAAGAAATCCCCGCACATCCTTACGGAACATTGCTCCGTTAGCACAAACCGCTTTATCCTTATACAATTCAAAAGTAATGTCTTGATTTAGAATTTTATCAACAGTTACGTTTGGATGTTTCTCTTCCAGAAGAGTTTCTGGTGAGATGTTGTATTGCATAATGAGGTGAGGGTATAGGGAGTTGAGGTCAAAAGACACAACCCAGTCATACTTTCCTGGAATAGGTTCTTTAACATAAGCACCAGCATACTTGGAGTCCTTATCTGAACGTTCTTTGGGAGGAATCACAATATTCCTCTCCTTCAAATAATTAAAGATAATTGTATCCCACATTCTAACTTGATAGAATACATCCTCATAATTTACTTTGGCGTCGTATGCCATTGTAAGAGCAAGTTCAATTAGTTTCATCTTGTCTTCCAAACGGTCAACAAGTTCCACGTCAACGATGTTATATTCTACGAACTTCTGCCAACCTTTGGTATAGAAGTCTTTAAAAGTATCAAACTCAGAGTGATCGAGCTTCTTTTGTCCAAGTTCTATATTTGCAATGTGATCGAGACGATAAGACTCTTGGTTGGTGTAAGTAAACTTCTTATACAAATCCAGATAATCTAACTGAGAGATTCCACCAATATCATAAGATATTTGCTTTCTTCCAGAGACAAAAATCTCTTGTTCTGTTACCAGTCCCCAAGGAGACAATCTCTTCATCAACTTTTCACCAAGGACTCTATCTAATCGACGGACAATATATGGAATGTCATATAACTTACTATTCCATCCAGTAATAACTTCTGGAGTATTTTCCATCCACCAATTGATAAAGTCGTTCAAAAGGTCATATTCATTATTAAATCTCTTGTAATAGAGATTGCCCTTATTCAACTTAAATGGTCCTTGACCCCAGGTGATGATCTCCTTTGTTGTATAATCTTGAATTGTGATAAGTAAAACTTCTTCTGCTGCATTTTCTACATCTGGAAATCCGTTCTCAGATGCAACCTCAATATCAATTGTAAACAGTTTAATTTTACTAATATCAAATTTAATTTCAGATTGTGGATACTTGTCTGATATGTATTGGTAGATATATCTTTCATTCCCATAGACTTTAAATCCATCCACACCTTCATACTTTTTTATAAACTCCCTACATTCTCTTACAAATCCAGGTTTAATAGCATCTACATATTCCCCAGATAAAGTTTTATAATTTGTTTTTTTATTTGCAGTAACAAAAAGGGTCGGGGTGAACTTCTCACGAGTCATGAAGTGTTTTCCATCTTCATATCCTCTTACGAGAAATTGATCCCCGACCATTTGGACGTTGGTATAAAACCTCATTACTTAGTCAAGCTTTCATATAGTTCTTTGATTCTAGCATTGGGTTCAGCAATCGTCAAGATTTTATCAGAATGAATTATGAACTCATTTTGCTTGGTCAGTTCTCCTAACCAAGGTTGCAACGTTCCATCAGAAACAATATTAAATGGTTCTATAAGTTTGCAATCTGGTTCTCCAAGATCTGCAGACTCCAGTTCTTCAATTTGAGAAATTAAAGTTCCTCCAGATTGGAAAATAATTACCTTTGCATCTTTTGCCATATCAGCAATCCTCACATGAATCGGTTAGAATAATAGATTGTTCTTGAGTTTCTTCAGTTTCTCTAAGAATATCTACAGTATACATTTTATGTAGTTCATCTACTGGATCTATAAAAGTAACAATCCAGTCAAGTGGAACTGGGAATCTAATCCCCTTGCCCAGTGGAATCCATGGACTCAATTTAATGTCAAAGGATGCCTTACCAGTTTCCTCATTAACTTTTGGATCACTGGTTTCAACCAAACAAGGTTTGATAAAGAAGTATCCAACTACTTTATCTTCAAGAAGCATTTCCTCAACTTTGGTAACAATCTGTTCTCCTGTTTTTACAACAGCTAATTTAATTGCCATAATTTCGATAAAACTTTATTTAAATATTAGCACAAAAAAGAAAATGGGGCAAGATCTGATATTTGCCAGACCTCGCCCTTGCGCCGACGATATTCAATTATATTTATAGATAATCTTTACGAGAGTGATGTTCTGGGACAATCTTACCAAGTTTTACAGTTAACAATCCATCTTCAAATACGACTTCCCGCACTTCCGTGTCATCGGATAATGCCCATGCCCTTTTGAAAGATCGTTGCGCCAATCCCTTATGGACGTAGTTGGTATCAGATTCCCCGTCTTCCTTTTGCCCTTCGACAAAAAGTTTTCCATACTCTGTGTATACATGTACTTCCTCCTTTTTAAATCCAGCAAGTGCAAGTTCAAGTCGTGATTCTACGTTACTAACTTGAACAAGATTATATGGGGGATAATTTGAAGTTGTTTCATGGATATTAAAAAATCGATCAAGATATTCATCCATTCCAATACTATTGCGAGTAATCCTATCCATCAAGGCAGGAAGATCCGCATGTGTAAACCGTGAGGTTACAAGGTTAGTCATTATGGTAGCTCCTTTAAAAGCGAGTTTGTGTTGTGTGGACCCTTTCGGCATCCATTATTAATTATACAAGATTACAAAAAAAAACGGGGTGTTATTCCCCGCACTTTTTTATTCGGTTTCACTCATCGACAGATGGTTTTTTCTTAGATCCAATATTATATTTTTGCTCTAAGATCCAATCCCCCTTGTCCTTGTAAGAGAGAACTTTAATTTGATTCAAAGGTGCGATGTCGCTAATAGAATCTCCATTGACAACACTAATCAGATTCCAGTCTGAAAGAAGTCTTGCAATTCTATTTCTCCTTTGAATATCATTCACAGTAAGATTTGCATGTTTGCCATCCAGAGCAAACAGTTCTTTAAAGTGAGTAATATAATATCTACCTTGTTTGTGAAGAATGTGGCAAGATTGATAGAGTTTTTTCTCCTTGCGAGATGCAACTCCGATGCGAGTTAAAGTTTCACGGACTTTTAAAAAGTCGTCTGGTTCATTCAGAACCACTTCTACCATCATATTAGGTGTCCAATTAACCTGAGGTTCAATAGTATTATTAGTCATTTGTTTGTTCCACCAGTATCAAGTCTTTGTTTAATAAAATCGAGTTGTTCTCTAGATAAAATCTTCAGTGCTTGCATTGCTTTGTCATTACTATAATCATAGTATTGTTTTACAATATCAAGGTCGTTAACTTTATCCTTTCGGAGCCAAGGAGAGAATCTCTTCTTTTTCCTCAAACTATTTAGATAAAAAGAATATTGCAGTTCTTTATCAAGGTGATGATTTTTATTCATCTCATTTGCAAAGAGGATTGCATCAATATGCGATGACAAACACCTATTAATAATATAAGGAGGATATTCCTTTGCTACAGAGGGATTTTGTTCAATCAGATTCTGTTTCGTTTGATTGATCGAGTTTAACCAGTCCTTCAATTCCATAATTAAAAAGTAGTAGTTCTTTACGGGTTTTTTGTTCTCGCATATACTCACCAACGGAACGCATCGTGTAAGTCAAATCAAACTCAGCAGCATTCCAGTTCTTAAAGCGATCTTTCACAAGTTGATCAGAATTATAACTCACCAACTGATCCATATCGTTAGTATCGCAATCAGCAGCAAACTTATCGTGATCAAATCCTTTGTGCATTGATCCCTTACGTCCATAGAGATTATCCTTAATGTCATAAGGAGGATCAAGATACATAAAAGCACCCATATTTCCATCCATCAGATAATCGTAGGAATAGTTAGTTATACGCCAATTAGCAATTACCTCAGAATACGCAGGCAATTTTTGGATTCCTCGCAGACTGAAGTTGGCATTGGAGGCTTGTTCTGAAAATGATGAACTCTCTGTGAGACCAGAAAAAGAACATTTATTGACAACATAGAAGTCCACAGCACGATCAAAATTTGACACGGTTTTATCATTGATCCGTTCCTTTGATTGGAGGAAAAGTTCTCTTGCTTTGTCTGGAGTATTATTTGCGTTCTTCAGATCAACAAGTTCACTTTTCATCTCATATCCAAACATCTGGAGTTGCTGCCAGAAATTTACTAGGGGTTCATACAAATCATTCACCCAAATATCTAGGTTAGGATATTTTTTTGTGATATAAATCGCAACACTTCCTCCCCCAAGAAATGGTTCACGGAATTCATCATAGTTGCGAAGGTCAGGAAAGTAAGGATCCATCTTGACGCAAGCACGAGACTTACCACCTGGATACCTTAAACAAGTTTTTAATTGTTTTTGACTAATTTGCATTCAATTTCTCCGTAATTTAAAGAATCTCCTGAAGATTGTCAAGAATTTGTGCTGAAGTAATATTTTTCTCAGCGGGTTTTACATTTGAAGCAAGAATTGTAAAATCTCCAGGAAGGAGTTTGAATTTTGCAACTGGAGATTTTGGAGTAAAATATACACGCTTTTTAACTGTTTCCCAATCAGTAACTCCGATTGTCATAGATTCAGTATCCACAAGAAGCATATAATCAAAAGTTTTCTCTACTACTTTTGTTTCTCCACGGAAATTTTTAAGGTCCACAGGACCTGTAGATCCATTTTTATTAAACATTTTTAGTTTACCTTTCATCTCATAATTAACTTTATCATCAGAGACAAAATCCACTCCATCTTTAAAATCACCAACATATTCAAGTTGCCCATCACTCCACTTAGCAAAAGACTTTTCTTGTAACCAAGTGCGAAGAGTTTTAAATGCGTTGGACTTCATTTGAGTCGTATTGGTTGCTTTAACACAACCAAAAAACTCTTCAAGGTTAATACGTTCAATGTTAATCATAATAAAATAAAAAAATCAAAGGGACAGTTGTTTGTTAGGGGTAATAATAGAACTAAAGATTTGATTGTATTGTTCAACAATTTGATCTTGAGTCTCAGAAATGTAAACGACGTAATGCCTATTAATCGTAATCTCTTTTACATCTTTACTAAGAAGAGGTGACCATGGTGCAAATCCCAGTTCACCCCTACCAGAAGGAACAGCAACGATTGGATTTGAGATAACAAGATCTTCATCAGATTGACTAATCAAATCAGCGATAACATCTTCACCGCTATTCAGTCTAATAAGTTTTACATTCATCGTGAACATCCTACATGAATTTGAATTGATTTAAAGGCGTTTGCCATTTCTTTATAACCGAGACCAATATATACCTGACCAGTAACAACAGCAACCGCCATTGATCCCCAAAAGATATAATACCATTTAGATTTTACTTGATGTTGCTTTTTAAGAGCATCAAGTTCCTCATGTATATCTTGATGATGAAATCTCAAAGGTTTTTGAATAAGTTCTTTTAATTTTTTATTCTTCATTTGAATTCACACTCCACCATAAGTTCAGTCAATGCTGCAAGGAGATTTATTTCTTGGTCAGCCACGAACGCACATTGGTATTGATACTTAGCAATAACAAGAACGGCAGCAGGAATAGATGCTGGTGAAAGATCATCAATAGCGGTGTCGTAAACCCTGCGAAGTAAACTACTAGCATCGTTGTCCAAGTTCCCGACCACCCACTTTCGGACTTCAGTAAAGTTTTTAGTTTTGAGATTCTTAATAAGTTCATTGACATTAGTATCAGAGAATGATGCAAGAATTCCTGTGTCAATCTTTCCACCAACAGCGTAGCGTTGGCACTCATTAAGAACTCTCCTCCAATCTGGGAAGTGTTTATTAACCAATTCAATCAATACTTTTTGATCATATTGGATAGATTCTTTTTGAAGAATATCTTGAAGTCTTGTAAAAAATGACGCAGCAAGTTTTGGTTTTTCTTTTGACTTGATTCCAAACTCCACAACGGCACATCTAGAGTGGAGTGGTTCAATAATTTTATTTTTATAGTTGCAGGTGAAGATGAATCGGCAGTTGTTAGCAAATTCCTCAATAGACGCCCGTAGGAGGAGTTGTACATCGTTGGTTGTGTTATCTGCCTCATCAATGAGGATGACTTTGTGTTTAGCAGTTGACGAAAGTGAGACGGTCGAAGCGAAGTTCTTCGCATTGTTTCGGACAGTATCAAGGAATCTACCTTCGTCGGATCCATTAATGACATAAACATCTACTCCAAGTTCGTTACAAAGTGCTTTAGCGACTGTGGTTTTTCCACAACCAGCGGGTCCAGAAAGAAGAAGGTTTGGAACTTCTCCTTTGTCTAAAAAGTCCTTAAAAGTTTTTTTGATTCCCTCTGGGAGAATACAATCTTCAATTGTTTTGGGTCGATACTTCTCAACCCACAAAAATTCATCACGACTCATAATTTTTTATACCCATTCAGGTTTTCGTTCTGGCATACGAAGATAATTAGATGCAACCCAAGGTTTGGATGCGATATACATCTTGTAAGCAGTAAAAGTGTCAATGCTTGTGTCAAGTTTATACTCATCTGGCATTGCCCTCGCAAACGATGTTACTTCAGTAACCTTCCCCTTAGGAAAGAGATAATAAGCATCCACAAGTGTTTTATAGCAAGAGTGAATCTTATTGTAACGAAGGGCATACTCATCTGACAAGTTAAGACCCCACTTGATTAACCAATAGGCATTATGGATCGTTTCCATTGCCCATTTGGTGCATGGATGATTGCGGAATGCTCCTTTCTCTGTCTTATATGGCGTTCCATCAGACTTTGGAAGAGTTCCGTATCCATGTCCCCATTTGTCAGATGCCACGATAGAGAGCATCTGACAGCACTCTAATGGCATTTTGACAATGTGTTTGTCAGGAAGACAGACAGCACTTTCAGCAGGCCAAGGAGAGGTTACAAAAATGTTCATCTGAATGTTGAATCAGGTTCCAGAGCAATATAATACTTCAGGTCATAGTCTTTACTGTCAAAGCGTGACAAAAGTTTACTTGAGATACTGACCTGATAGTTTCCAGGAATGATCTTAATGTTTTCTACCTTAAAGTTAAAGCAGAAGTTAAGTTCAGTCTCACCAACAATAACTTGAAAGTCATTAGAGGTATCATTCTTTTTATCACGAACTACAATCTTTACAACACCTGCTTCACCAATAACGGACAAGTCTGGAAGTTGGAAGATATTTGCAGCTTTGATAAGACGAGTCAGTTGATCAGAAGTAATACTAAATGATACATCTTCAGAAGGAAGAATAAGTTCCTTTTCTGGAGGAGTAATGATTACATTCGGATCAGCAAAGAAGTAATTGGATCGAGTTTTACCTTCACGAATCACAACATAACTGTCATTAGCAAAATCAAGAGCAGGATCTTTATGAAGATCTAGTCCATTCAAGAATTGGTTGAGATCATAGATTCCAAAGTCTTTAGGAATCTCTTCGGTAATATCCGCTTCAGCAAGAATGTTCTTCATAACACTGATGGTACGAAGTTTGCTACCTTTTTTAAAAAGGATAGATTGATTAATGTTAGAGAAGTTCTTAAGAAGATTGAGAGTTTTATCAGAAAGTTTCATAGGTTCCCTTATTTTCATTATGAAGACCAGCAAAGTGATAAAGAAGAACGCAATAGTGAATTGCCTTTAGAATGTCTTGCTTTGACTTACCATTTTTCTTACCAAAACGAGAGAGATACTTGATAGCATTGGAACGAGTAAATGGTTCAGCATCTCCAATACTCTCAATTAGGTCAAGAGTTTGTGTCTTTGACTGATCAGATGTGTAATGTGAATGATATGTGCTTGCAATATATTCTTCTACTGCTTTTAAAGTCTTATCTTCTTTATACTTCCAGAATCCGTTCGTGTTGTCCATTGTCAATTTAAATTCAACTTTGTCATCATAAGAACCACCTTGAACTCTACTGCCAACATAAGAAGTAGAGAAGTTAATTGTATCGGAAGAACCTGGAGATGCGAATGGATTGCCAACCAAACTAATTCCATCTTCTTCCCAAAAGTCTTGATTTAATGCAGTCAAAGAGGACAAATCAAGAAGTCCTTCATCATAAGTTTTAGACATTTTTTAATTCATACTAAAGTACAAAAGGGAGGCATATTGACCTCCCCCAATTATATCAGAATGGAAGTTGTTCGTCAACCTTAGTTTCTTCCTTAGTTTCTTCCTTAGGCATCACAAAGTCAGCATCCACTTTATCATACAGTTCAAGGAAGGACTGTTTGGTTTCATCGTCAAAACGATTAATACACACCTGAATTGCCTTTGCCTTGTCATTGAAGATACTGTAGGCACGGATAATGTGAACCAGGCGGCGGGTGCTGATGATCTCATCGATACCACCATCGTAGAAGGTCTTGCGGATAATATCCGCCCAGTCCACCAGACGCTTGCAGAAGTCTCGGTCTCCCATACCCAGATCCAGAGCAATACCTTCCAGGATTTTCTGCTCAATAGAAGGAGCAGGGTAAGACTGTTCAAAGGTCACAGGGAAGCGTTCAAGGAATGCTTCGTTGAGCACATTGGTGCCGATGAAGCGACCATCATCAGAACCTTTACCCTTAGTGTTGGCGGTAGCAATCACATTAAACCCATCAGCAGGTTTAACATAACGACCAATCTTTTTCAGGAATACACCTTTACCTTCTAGCACGGATTGTAGACAAAGGATTTTGTTGGAGGCAAGGTCAACCTCGTCAAGGAGCAAGATCGCTCCACGTTCCAGTGCTTCGATAACTGGACCATTATGCCAAACAGTAGCACCATCCACAAGGCGGAACCCGCCAATAAGATCGTCTTCATCAGTTTCAATAGTAATGTTTACCCGAATGAGTTCACGCTTGAGTTGAGCACAAGCTTGCTCCACACTGAGCGTTTTACCGTTACCCGACAAACCCGTAATAAACGTCGGATAAAAAAGATTGGATTGAATAATACGCTTAACATCTTTAAAATTACCAAACTGGACGAAGGTATCATCTTTGTCGGGAATAAGATTTTGTTTGATAGCAGGAAGAGCAGCGGGTGATTGGAAGGTGCGTTCGATCTCTTCAACTCGCTCTTGAGTCACTTCAAGATTCCAGCGACCACGAGCAGATTTGTATCGTTCAAGGCGACGGGTCACAGTTTGATAATTCAAACCGCGTGAAGCACAAAAACCCCTAAGATCACCAGAAGTAATTTCAGAACCATAAAGTTCTTGAATGGAAGCAATCAGTTGTTCGTCTTTCAAAGCAAGTTTGCGAGGCATAATTTAGTTAGGTGGTTTGTTTCAACAAAGTAATTATACAAGGACTTTGGACAAAGAAGAGTTGTCAGTGGACGGTTCTAGGATTGTCCTAGTCCTTCAAAAGTTTTTTTGGAAATTATTTTAGGAGTATATCCTGGATAATATTTTTTTACCCAGGCACCAACTCCCATAGCAGTGATTGCACTATCACATACAACCAATACTTCTTTAGTTTCTTCTTTAACTACATGTTTTAAATTCATTTGGCTACCAGGTCAATAAAGTCATTAAGAATCTTTTTGTTCATTTTTTTAGTCTTCAAGCTTTTAACAAAAGCACTTTTAATTTGAGATTTGGTCGCATCTCCTTCGATGGAAAATTCAGATTCTTGTGCAAGAGCAGTAGCAGAGAGACCAAAATATGAATGATATCCAGACTTCTTGATTGCGAATGCTTTCTCTTTTTTCCAAACATTCATCATCTTATCCAATTCATCACCATACCAACCATAGTAACGACGAATAAAGTTTCCAGCATCCCTCGGTTCAAGAATACGAATACCAATAAAATTAATATTAGAAAACTTGTCTCTAAGATTTTGAAGTAGAACTTCGGTAATCATATGATAGTTACCATCAAAAGCATAGGTATGACCCGTTTTACGATCTCGCAGATAAGCATTAGGACCAATATGAGCAGTGCCCAAATACGAGTTGTCTTCCCAATGACGCTTTACTTCACGATGATAAACAATATTACAAGCCTCCCCATCGGTGAGGATTACACATTGAACTTTTTGAAGTTTATTTTCCTTTTGAAATTTGGGAAGAATCTGATGCAAAGCAATCAAAGATTCATTCAATGGAGTTCCAGAAAGACTGAGACCAGGAGGAACACTATATCCACAATAAAAATGACGATCAAAACAATATGCAATTCGGAAGATATTTTTCATTTGTTCTTCCAAAACCTTCGTATTTGTTTTACTAGTTAGAATATTCATCAAAGAGAACCACTCTCCCACTTGAATGAGACCATCACGTTTTTTATAAGATAGCATACGAAGATTTGCTTTCCCGTCTGGTTCATATTTGACCAAAGGATAATCAGTAGTGAATGCATAGACCTCAAAAGGAATTGCAACTTTTTTACAGAACCAAATCAAGTTAAACAACTGCTTAATAGTATCTACCATTACATCGGACATTGAACCAGACCAATCCAGAATAAAAACCAATCCATGATTTTTACCTTCAGCAAGAGTGGTTACTTTTTTAAAAAGATCTTCATTATACTTGTAGGTGTGAAGTTTAGAGCAGTCTAGAACACCAGTGCGAGCGACTGAAGACCTAGAATAAGAATCCGCTGCTTTACGACATTCAAATTCCTTGACAAGATAAGTAACTTCTTTTTGAGCAGACTTTTTAAATTCTTGATATCGTTTATCAACTTCACCAAAAACAGAATTCCCACGAAGATCAACATCTTCAATTAATTCTTTCCAAGTATCATTACATTTTGAATGAATCTCAGAATTAGGAACAATAATTCGGTCAAGATCCAACTCAGGTAGTTCCAAGTAAATATTTTCAAATGACGAATTTTCTACAAGTTCCTTAAGAGCTTCCTCAAGATTATCCATCGTCTTCACTTCAGGTTCAGATTCTTCACCACCCTGAGGAGAATTCTTAGGTTGCTTCTCTTGCTTAGTTTCACTAGATTCAGAAGTATCTTGCTGTTCTTGATTATTCTCACCTTGCTGCTGGTCAGAGAAGTCAGAGGCAGGTTGTTGACTTGCACCAGAAGATTGTGATTCAAGACTATCAATTTGAGTTTTGGTTTCTTCTTGCTGCTTTTGTTTACAATATTTATAGAGTGCCTCTGCTGCAATTAAAACATCAGCAAAAGTCTCGGTATCCGCAATCAAGTTGATGATTTCAGTTTCTTCACCACGCTCAACAGGAATATCCACATAGTTACCAATCTTGAACCACAGGTTTGCACGGTCGGCAAGATTATAGGTTTCCAGTTTATCATCACCCAGTTGGAAGAAATCATCATCAGCAAGTTCCTTATAACCGTTGTAGAAGGTCTTGGCGAGACCCGCATAACGACGCTTCATCAGTTTCTCAATACGAGCATCCTCTACCACATTCACAAACTGTGGAGGAATCTTGTGCTCCTTCAACCAATCCTCATCAGGCGTATAGAGAGCGTGTCCGACCTCGTGACCCACCAGAAGGTCATATACGGTGTTGCTTGCCTTCTCCCACATAGGAAGAGTAAGAACACGAGTATGAACATTAAAGCAAGCAGTATCTACCTTCTTGTGCTCAACCACAAGGTCTTCAGTAGCAAGCAGTTTAGCGAGTTGAGACTTGATTTCGTGGCGGACGGTCATGAGATTTGTTTTGGAATGAACCAATCATACAAAAAAAGAAGGTATAAACCCCCCCTCAGTGGACAGTTTGCAAATTGGTTCTATTTTTTCTTACCCCTACGCTCTTCATGCTCAGCTCTACGAGACCTTTGTTGCCCCCCACCCAATGCAAGAGCACCACTCGGATTATCATATCTAGCAAGTCTTGCCCCAGATCTTTCATGTTCGGGAAGTTTTTTGTCTATCTTTGCTTCAACAATCATCATAAATTCCTCAAATGTTCTTTGACGAGGATTGTATCCTGGAGTTACATCTTTTTTATAACGCTCTCCACCAACATTAGTTCCAAGATTCGCTGTTCTTTCCTTTTCAAACTTATATTGTTTTGCTGGAGACCTTTTCTTTTTTGGAATAGGTAGTCCAGTAATACCAATCTCAGTTTCATCCTTTGCTTCTGATTTTGTTCCCCAATTATCAGCACCCACTTTACGACACTTTGACAATGCCCCAGAAGCATAGGCACTTGGCCAAACTTTATATCTAGATTTTACTTTTTTATAACAAGCGTCTTTTTCGCCAGCAGCTTCTTGAGTTACCATCTTTGCTTTACCTGATCTATTTGGATTTGGATCTTCTTTACGTTTTTTAGCAGCTCTTTTATTTCTTTCATCTTTACTCATCGCAGCACGATCATCAGGATCTCTGCAATATGGTTTGGTCCTTTGTCCTGGTTGTTTTGCACATGGTTTTCCATCATATTTACCACCTGCCTGAACCCAACCACCATCATCAAACCAATCTCCTAAAGAGTATCCTGGATCTTTTGCAGATTTACCATCTCGCGCCTCATTCATGAAGTTTATTGGTTTAACTTTTATTATTTAGAAAAAAGAAGAAGCGTCCCGAGAGAGACGCTTCTTGAGTGCTTGCCGACGTGCCTTTGCTTGTCGAAGTGCTTGCGGTTTAAGTTTCCGCTTTTGTTCTTTTTTACTATGATGTTGCCAATTTGGGGTGTTCATTGATCGTGTCCAGAACATTAGTGGTTGGGAACTCTAAGATCATAACATCTCATATTTTATCTCATCTCAACAATGAACCAGTTCTCCAACTGACACATCCCTATAAAGATACCTTACTAAATCCTTTAATTTTTTCAAATTTTAAAACTTCAGCAAACTTATCTCGCATTCCTTCTTTATGTGAGATAACAAAAGTATTTGCATCCTTAATTACATAACGAATAATTTTCATAAACTCATCGGTTCCAAATGTATCTAGAGAAGAGTCAAATGTTTCATCAAATATAATTAAATTACAGTTCAAAGAGTTTTTAAGTTTTGCAAGTTCTCTCCAAGTAAAAAGAAGTGCTAAGTCAATACGCATTCTCTCACCTTCACTAAAAGAAGTGTAAGAAAAATCATCATGAATTGGAGATTCAATTGACTCATTAAATTCTTCATCAAGTTTAAAATTAATAAAGAATTCCATCATTTGTAAGTATTTGTTTACCTGAGTATTAATTACAGGCAAATACTTTTTAATGATTTGGGTTTTTACTCCACCATCTTTCAGTAAATCAGATACAAAATTATAGTTAATCAGAAGATCTTTTTTAGAATCAGTCTCTTTACGCAATTCTTCATATTGATCTTTTAATTCTTTTAACTTTTCGTGTTCAGTATTTCTGTTTTTAAGTTGATCGGTAATAGTTTGAATTTCTTGTTCAAGATCTCCGATTTGTCTTTGGTATCCAGAGATCTTAGTATTGATTTGAGAAATTTCATGCGTTAGGTTAGTTACCTCTTTAGATAGTGAAGTGAAGTGACGCTCTCGATCTTCCTCCTCTTTAATTGCCTCCTCTAGTTCTTTATAACCAGACTGCAACTCTTTTGCTCTATTTTGGGCGTCACTAATTTTATTTATTCTAAAATCTTCTTCAATAGATTGAGTGCAAGTTGGGCAAACCGTATTCTTAGTAAAAAACTTGTGGTCTTCAATTACTGTTGTAATTTTTTGAGATAGTTTTCCCTTTAGATTACCAAGTTTACGAAGTTTATCAGTTGCACCAGAAAAATCTACTAATTGTTCTTGTTTTTGAACTAACGTATCTTCCAAAGAAAGAGAATCAACTAGTAACTTTTCATTTTCTTGTCTTATATTTTTAATTACTTTATTTTTATTTTCAATATCTTTTTTTCCAATATTTTCAATCTGTTCAATAAAACTTTGTTGCATGTTAAGTTTGTCTTGAATAGACTCTCTTTTATATTCTAAATTTTTAATTTCATCTCTACAAGTTTTAACTCGATCTTTTAATACAGAGTTCATCGAAGAAAAGATTTTAATATCTAAAAGATCTTCAATAACTTCTCTTCTAGTAGCTGCTGCTAATTGCATAAATGGAACAAAATTACTACTACCCAGGATAACAATCTGAGTAAAAGATTTGTAATTCATTTTTAACACAATGTTCTCTAACCAATTCTGCTGATCTTTAGAGGCAGAATCTTGATTTAAAAGTTCGCCATTTTTATAAATTTCAAAGATTGTTGGTTTAAGTCCTCTAACAACTTTCCAACTATTAGATCCTATTTTAAATTCAATTTCAACAACACAATCTTTTTCATTTACAGAATTGATCAATTGTGGTTTGTTAACTCCTCTAAAAGATTTACCAAATAATGAAAAAGTCAATGCATCAAGGATCGTACTTTTCCCAGATCCATTGTTACCAATGATTAAAGTAGTTGGTGACTTCGCCAAGTCAATTTCGGTAAATTGATTACCTGTGCTTAAAAAGTTTTTATAGCGAATTTTTTCAAATAATATCATTTTGTTCTGGAGGAATTACAATGTCATTTTCAGTAATAATTGCATACTCATAGTGATTAACTTCGCATGTTTTTATAATGAAATCATCATCGATTTCAATTACAGTCATTGGTGGATAATCTTCTTCTTCCAACATCATTGCAAATCTTACAGCATCATCTTCTTCTTCAAAGAGGTAAAGAATTTGTTGTCCTTTTTGATTAGTTACAGAATAAGCACCTTGCTCTTCTCTACTTTTTAAAGTAAGAATGTACATACTAGACTGTCTCACAAGCTTGTTTATATACTTGCTGAATGATTCTTTTTATAGACGCTTTATTTATTGAGTCTTCAAAATCGTCAACATACTTATTCAAAATAGATACAGTATCCTCTGATTCAAAATCATATTCTTCATTAAGATTTGTGGAATCCGCAAAAGATTCTACAATTTTTAATTCAGCAATATTTGTTAGATAAAGTTTATCAATAAATTTATCAAACTTTTTTTCGTTTGTCTTTTTTTTAACTACAAGTTTTACAATTTTATTGTCATAGTTTCTTGCATCAAACGTTTGATGGTCATTATCATCATAATAAATCGTCTCATGCATTGTATATGGATTATTTACTGATTGCAACGAACGAGTCTCTGTATCAAAAATATGAAATCCACGAGTATCTCCAATGTCATTGGAATATATCTCATATGGATTTCCTAGGTAAAAAATCTTACCGTTGTCAGAACGAGTATGATAATGCCCAGAATAAACCAATTCAAATTTATTAAACAACTTGGAATCCATACCTTCTTGCATAGTAAACCCACGATATGGAGGAAATCCAGAGAACTCAAGATGCCCCATGGCACATTTACATTTTGTGGATTTTACTGTCTTAAAAGTTTCATCATAATTACCCTCATTAATCCAAGGGATAAACAGAACTTTAAGTTTGTCAAGTTGAACTTCAGTTGGTTTTGAATATACTTTTACATTTTCATATTCTCTCAACAGAAGATCTACAGCATTAATTTCATTCGTATTTTTATAATATGCTGTATGATTACCAACTATTGTATGAACAGTAACTCCAAGTTTTTTTAGGGTATCATAATAATTATCTTTTGCCCAAGCAAGAGCTGCAAAGTCAATTCCTTTTCTACTATCAAAAGTATCACCCATGTCCACAACAGTTTTAATGTCGTGTTTAAGTAACGTTGGAAAAAAGATATCGTTATAAAACTTTAAAAAATAATCATGAAAAAGTTTGGAGTTTTTACGAGCACCAAAATGTTGGTCTGTAATAATTGCTACTTTCATCAATACCTAGATTTGGAATGAATGTTGTCCTTGATAGAATTATAGTCAGAATAATTCATACCGTCAATCAGGTTATCATCAAAAAAAACCTCATCAAATCCAGTTCTTTCTAAAATTTTATTTTTAATTTCTAACTGCTTTTTTTCTTTTTGAATTCTACGTAAAAAGGCGTAGTGTATAATTTGCGTAAAATATGCAAATGGATTCTGAGACTTTTCAGGATCAAAATTATGGATATACATAACACAATTTTCAATACCATCAGAAATCATGTCATCTTTAAAAATGTAGTTGACAAAATTTGGTTTGAATGATAAATGTGTTGCGATCTTTAAAAAGCATTCGCCAAGATAGTTTGTAATCTGTGGTTTTGGATCTCCACGTTCTTGAGCCAAACTAAGTTGCCTTCTATACTCAATCAAAGCTAAAAGAAATTCTTTGTTATTAACGTAGTGAATTGATCTCTTTCTTTTAGGCACTGGTTGGATACCCATAAAAATTACTGTATTAATTGTTGAAATTATAACACTACTATACAAAAAGAATCAAGGCTTGACAGAGGTATCCAAAATGGATATAATAGCATTGTTGCGCTTTCAAATTTATATATTAACTATTTTTATAGAGTTTTTCTAAGATCTCTTTAGCATCATTAACATTAGAGATGTATCCCATCTTTCTATTGATCTTTTTCCTAATACCATGTGGATTATCTTTAGGATCAAAATCAGTAGATTCTCTAATCCATGATTGATACATCATAATCATTTCAAGGTCCTTTGATTCACTTAATGTAAGGACATCATCCATATCGAGAATAAACATATCTTCTTTTGTTGTTTTTAACCAGGGTTCTATTTTGTATCCTGTTGATCCACCTCTGGTTATAACTTCAGATATTGTAATTGGGTTTGTTATAAGTAATAAAGTTTTATTGTTTTCAAAACAAGGCATAACCTTTGAGAATATCTCTTCTCCACTTTTTAACTTAACTGTTGCGTAAAAGTCGTCTTCCATAATTATTCCTTTAAGTTAATTGTTATTATTTCATAATTGAACTGTTCTTCATTGTAAATTTTAATTCTTTCTATTAAATGATTTAAAGTGTAATTTTTTCTTGAATTATATGTGCAATCATCAGATATGTCATATAACATCGCTTTAGTTTTATTTTTGCCTTTCCTAAGAACTCTTCCGATGGATTGTAGATTACGAATTCTTGATTTACTAGGAGAAGCAAAAATTACATTGTGTAGGTTTCTTATATTTATTCCAGTAGAAAATACACCGTATGAAGCAATGATGATTGCATCTTTTTCTCTTTCTGTAATCTCCCTAACAATTTCTCTTTCTTCAGTATCAACTCCACCATGAATAAAAAATACTTTTCTATTTGCTTTTTTAGCAGTGTTTATTAATTCATATAATGGTTTACCATGAGTCTCAACTCTTGAGAATAAAATTAAAGTATTACCTTTTAAATCGAGGGATAAATTTTTAATGAAGTTATTCCTTTTATCATGAGAAATTATAAATTGAACTTCATCTTCATAGGTTGCAAATATTCTTGGTTTATGTTTTAATACTAAACATCTAATGTCTAGTTTTGATACATGACCTTTCTCCATCAATTCTGATGTTCTTATAATTTTATATGATGGACCAAACAATCCTTCAAGAACCCATTTATGGGTTTGTGTTCCATCTAAGGTTCCAGTAAATCCAAATCTATACTTAGCATGATGTAACTTTGTCATGATTTGTATCAATGACTTAGATTTAAATAGATGAGCTTCATCTCCAATAACTACACAATAGTCTTCAAAAAAACTTCTATCAAGTTTGTATATTGATTGCCAGGTTGTAATAGTTACTGGATACTCTGATGTTTTTTCTCTACCAGAATATATTTTGTGACAATATGATTCCGAATCAAAACCATAATCTTGGAAGTCCTTATACATCTGCTCTACAAGAGATGTCGTTGGAACAACTACAAGAATTTTTTGCCCTTTCTCCACATAATATCTTACGAGAGAATAAATCATCAAAGATTTGCCAGATGCAGTGGGACTTATCAATAACTTTCTATTATGTTTTAATGCATCGTATACTCCCTCTATTTGATAATCTCTCGGAACATGAGAACAAATAGACTTCATATAATCTTTAACACCTTCATATGAAATGCCATCGTTAACCTCAAAGGGCATTCCATAGAATTTATTTTCTTCAAATTTATAGTTGTAATTATAGTTACTACAAAAAGAAATTAATTTATCTAACAAACCTACGTAGAGTTGTTTGGTCCTTAGATCAAATAAATGAATTTCTCCATTCCAATTTCTACCTCTATATTGAGGCATAAATTTTGCGTTTGGAACCTCAAACTTAAAATAATCTCTTAGTTCATATTCTATATGAGGTTCACATGTAATCTTTAAATATACTTCGTTTGATTTTTGAATCAAAAGATCAAAGTTATCAACCATATCCTGCTTGGAATTTTAAGAATTCAATAGCATTCTTTATTTGGTAAGTTCTATTTTGAATTACCTTTAGAATACTTTCTAGATAGTTTAAAATTGTTTCGTAATACTCAACCTTTAAACTAATTTGAGACAACTTTTGATCTGCATCTAAGTATTTTTGTAAAGTATCTTTATCTCTAATTTTTTTAGGGAATGGATCTTCTACGTATACTTCAGGATCTGCTTTGCCTGTAAAATATTCATAACGTTCGTGACGAATATTCTTTCTTTGTTGTTCTGCTTTCTTTTTAAGGAGAATTACATTGTTGTAAATCTCAAAGTATTTAGCATGTAAAAGGGGGATGTTAGTTGATTCAGTATGTAGATTATCCATATCAATGTGAGCATCTTTTTCCCACATTTGTTGGATTTGTTCAAGGTCAAGAATCATAATTTATTTCCTTTTGAATCATATATATCGTAAATAGTATACTTGAAAGATACCTCTGCAGTAAAGTATTCTACGTCTGGGTTGGTAGCATCAAAAGTTAATTCTGACAAGTCGTATGGAAACATGTCTTTAAAAATGACATCAAACTGTGGTCTTTGATTGCTGTTTAAAATCTGTAAAGTTCCATCAGAATAGATGTTCATGGATTTGCTATCAAATCCCAATTGAGTAGTATCTTCTCTTTGTAAATTGTAAATTTCATCCAGTGATTCTGGGAATCCAAGACCGCGTATCCATCTTTGAATTTCCATGTAGTTCTCTAGATTTTCATCTACAATAAATCGCAGAGTAAAATCTTGGAATACAATTTTGTCACCTGGAATATCAATGTTTTTTAAGTAAGTTGGTTGCTCCGCAACACCTAAAGTCATTCCTGGTATGTTAGCTGAGTTTGAAAAGAACGATACTTTACGCGCTCTATTCAAAGTAAATTTAAATCCAATAGAAGATAAGAAGTTTCTATTTTGGATTTGACTACTATAAAGATTACCAGTTGCCATCGTTTTTTTAACTATTTAGATAAAAAAAGAGACCCTTTCGGGTCTCTTGATTAAGTTGTGACCAGACTCACATGAGGTTCTTGATTTGAACTCTTCTGTAGTAACGGTTTGCGTTAACTTGAAGTCTGCCGAGACCCTGAGTGGTGCCTTCAGCGAATGGGTTAGCAACAAGACCATATCTGGTCTTAAAGCCAATCTTAGGCTGGAAGGTGTTTTCACCAACGGCACGAACCATTTGGAGAGGAACATATGGGCAATAGAAGAGACCAGCGTCATAAGGTGATGAACCCTTATAACCAACAACGTAATACTGCTGAGCAGATACGTTAGCAGAATATGGGTCGATATATACGCGATACTTGCCGAGAAGTACACCTGCAAAGGTGTTACCAGTGTCATCAACGTTGAGGTTTGCATTCAGAGCAGGGGTGTAATCGAGAACACCAGCCATGCTCAGTGCAGAAGCAACGTCTGCGGAACACATTACAACGTTACCCTTTCCTCTACGAGTTCTTTGTGCGATTGCGTTAGCGTCGCGCTCGATTTGGAACAGGAGACCTTTGAACTTCTCAACTGACCAACGACCATTGGAGTCGATGTCAAGGTCAAAAATACCAGCGGTAGCAGTGTTAGCAGCAGCACCTTGCTCAGCAACCTTATAGATGGTTCTGATAACTTCTCTGTTGATCTCAGCGAGGATCTCAGTGGAGAGAATGTTAGCAAGTTCTGCTTCTGCATTCAGACCGTGAATTGCCTTCAGGTCTTGTGCAAGCTCAAGACTGTATTCTGCCTTCAGTGCTCTTGACTTGGCTTCAACAAGGACCTTCTCGATTGAGAATGCCATTTCGTTGAATTGGTTGCCAGCACCATTACCGAGATTCTCTGAATCTCCAGTAAACATACCCTGACCAGCGTTGTAACCACCAGATCCAGTTGAAGCACCAGTACCAACTGGGTTCAGAAGACCTGGGTTGCTGCCATACTGAGTAGTAGTGCCCAGACCAGCATTAACGTTTGATGCAGCGGTAAGACCAATACCTGAATTCTGACCAGAGAATACGGTATCTGCTTCGTTGAACAGAGCTTCAGTGCCGCTCTGATTGGTGTAGCGTGAACGCATTGCAAAGATGAGTCCAGTAGGACCACTCATTGGTTGAACACCTGCGAGGTCATAGGCGACCAGGTTAGGCATTGCACGTCTGATGAGTGAAATCAGAACTGGATCAAAACCTGCAACAGGACCTGCTGCAGCAGCGGAACCTGAGAATCCACCTGAAGCACCAGCAGCGTTTGCACTATTGGTTGGTGATTCCATCAGAATTCCGTTTGAGAAAGCAGATTGCTCTCTCAGGAATTTTTCTTGGTTTTCTAACAGGACAGCGGTTACTGCTCTTCTGTGTGAATCTTTGATTGGATCAAGACCATCATAGTCGAGAAGTGGTGCCCACTTTTCCTGCAGATGCTCGGATTGGAACATTTGCTTTTACCTTTGTAACGTGTTTGGTTTTGTTTGAATTATATTAAATTCACTTTTTAGCAACAGCTGAAAGTGTTCTGAGGTATGAATTCATATACTCTGAGGTATAACCTGCAGCGTTGATTTCAACTTCCTCAACTAAACTTTCTGTCTTTGCTTTTGGAGTCTTCTGCGCTGAGAAATATGATTCCTTCAGCATCTCCAGTTTTTCACGATATTTTTCGCCACTTTCAAACTCAACACTTTCGGCAAGTGAAGCGAGCTTCTCTTTCTGAGAGAGTGCTAGACCCTCTGCTACATCGTCAAAGATTCCATCAGCAACCGACTCTGAGAGACGCTTGTTTAGGGTAATATTCTTTTCGATCTGCTCGTTGAGTTTTGTCTCCATTTCATCAAGTTTTTCTACCATGCTCTCAAGAACATCATATTTATCTTCAGGGATTGATACATAATGTGCTTCAAAAAGTTCCTTCATACCTGAGAGGAAGGATTCAGTCATTTCTGACCTCAGACCGTTCTCAACAGAAAGTTGATTTTCGGTAATCCACTCCTCAGCAACGTACTCAAGATATGAATCAACTCTTTCTTCAAGAGCTGATTTGATTTCTTGTACTTCTTCTACAAGTCTTGCTTCGTATGCTTCATCATACTGAGCAATGAGTGCTTCTTTGATCTCAGTAACTTTTGATCTCAGAGCAACTTCAAAGATGGTACGTGCCTTCTCTTGGAATTCCTCGGAGAGGTCTTCACCATCGAGAAGAGCAGTTACATCTTCTTCAATATCAAACTCTTCTTCCTCCTCTTCCTCTTCTTCTTCCTCCTCTTCTTCAACCTCTTCCTTCACCTTCTTCTTGCCCTTCTTCCCATCCTCATCACCTTCTTCATCCCCATCACCTTCTTCATCCTCATCATCTTCTTTAGCTGCTTCTGCAACTACCTCTTCATCTTCTAGTACTTCTTCTTCATCAAGGAGATCTTCAGAATCTACTTCTTCCTCTTCTTTAACAGCATCGCTCTTCTTAAGACCCTTCATAGGATCTGCTGCTTTAGCGCCCTTGTTAACAACGTTTCTTACTTGTTGAAGGGTTTTACCTGGAGTTTTGATTTCTGCAGAGTTATCGTCTGAACGATAATTTTCTGGAGTAGGACCACCAAGATCTTCCCAAGAACCTGTTTGACCTGCTACCGCACCAGGAGCGAGCTTTTGCATTGGATCGCCTGCCTTTGCACCTGCATTGACTGCGGTCGAGGATTGCTTAGTGCCTGCTTCCATTTCGTGTAAATTGTTACCACTAGACATTTGGACTCTCCGATTAACCTTTAATGAATTTAATCTATATTTATTTATTAAATTGGAATTTTTACCTATATATGGTCAAAGTGAATTTAAAAAGTCATTAAATAAATTCAACTTATGCTCTTCTAGTTCTCTTCTTTTAGAAAGATCTTCAATTCTTTGTCTGGTTTGATTTGCAATCTTCTCACGAAGAATTCCACCATCCCACACCCACTCTTTTCCTTCCATAATTCCATGAATAAAAGCATCAGGTGCTGATGGATCTGCAACAATATCTGCTGCGGTTGCAAGCATGAAGTCTTCACCAACTTCCTTATAACCACCTTTGATATTTTCTCTTAGTGATCCAATACCACGAGACGAAACTCCGAGGGTCACTCCATCTTTAAGAAGTGCTTCCGCAATTTTACCCATTGGGGTATGCAAAATTTGTGCTTTACCTACGAAGTTATTACCGTCTTGCTTTAGTTCAGTAATTTTATGGGATACTCTATCGAGATTTACGGTTGGACCATCAGGGTGTCCGAGTTCACCTAATGCTCTACCTTTTTTTACATAATCATTTGTATATCTGTTTACTTCTCTTTCCATAATGGAGAATGGATACATTCTACCATTGCGATTAACCATCTCACTTTGGAGAAAGACTCCTTGGATATACATTTGTTTTTTACCACCAATGCTCTCGGTGATAACTTCAACCTTTTCGATCTCTTCTCTGATGAGTTTCATTTTAGTTTGTGAATGCTACTTTGTTTGCTCTAATTGCTGATGATGACCAAATAACATCAGTTGGAAGTTTTGCCAAAAATTCAACAGACCCTGCAGGCATTGCAAAATAACTTGTGGATGCAGCACCAACTTCAGAACTAACTCCCACAGTTACTACTCCCACAGTATTGTTATACAAACGAACAGCTGTGGCATCACTAATACTTGATGCTGTTCCAGCAGTAGTTGCAGTATCTTGTTGCGTAGATACAATTTTGGTAATCATCATTAATAAAGAAACTTTTTATTTAGTTATTTATTGTTCTTTATTATTCTGCATCTGTAGCAGCATCAAACATTGAATTTGATACTGAAGGTCTCAGCACTTCAATTTTTTCAGCTGAGCGAGTATACAGTAAGTCTTTAATCTTATCAGAGATTGCAGATGGTGCTTCATCACCAACAATCATATCTAGAAGTTCTTCCATTGTTATTCTCATGAATTACTCTAGTATTTAGAATAAATAGAGGACGGGACAAAATATATTTAATTATGAGATGTGATAAATTGAAAAATTTTCCACACATATATTACACAAACGTTGATAGAAAAGTGGAAAGAAAAAAATACATGGAAGACCAATTCAATTCACTAGGTTTACAATACACAAGAATTGAAATGTTATCCTGTCCAAAAGATGGTCCTCCAAAAAAATTTTTAGATAACTTGATAGGAATTTACAACTCAACAACATCACAATGGATAAATTGGTATTCATCACTAATTTTTGATTTTTTTCAAAAATGGATTAACTCTACAAAAGATCCATATTTTATTTTTATGGAAGATGATTATGATTTATCGTTAATTAATCGTTGGCATTTTACTTGGGATGAATTTATGAATAGACTCCCATATGACTGGGATTGTATTCAATTAGGATTTGAATGTCCTGATAAAATTAGTTTTTATTTACATCCAACTCAAAAAGAATATTCTTTGGGAGCATCTCTTTTAAAAAGAGAGTATGTTGAGAAACTTTTAGACTTACACATTGTAGAAGGAAAATATAAATTTGATTACAGGATTGCTAATTCAATTTATCTTGATAGAGATTCTGGAATACATGATAATAAGGATTATTCAGACACTTCTGGAGGACCAGATTATTTTATTAATCAATCTGGGGTATGTTATTCAGTTCCATTAATTCCAATTAACCCATATTTTACAGGAATAAGTCATCAAGGACCTTTTGGTGAATTGAGTTGGAAACCTAAAATGAGTTTTGTTAAATGCTACGAAGCTTATCATGAATGGTGGAATAATGATAAAGACAACTTTACTTTAGATGAATTTTTTACTTTTGGTAAAGATAATGATATACTAATGGAAAGAAATATTGGCAGATGGGAAGATAAATATTTCTATGAAAAAGCAATGATAAACCGACTTAATTATGCTTAAAAACGTTTATTTGTTTCAACCACAATATTCAGTTGAAGTAAGAAAAGAAGATAATTATTGGTTGCCATATAGTGTAGCTTGTCTGTGGAGTTATTGTAGTCAATATGATTATATTAATGCATATTATAATCTTAAAGACATAATTTTTAAAAGAGAACATCCAAAAAAATTATTAGAGAGATTAGATAATCCATACCTGTGTGCTTTTAGTTGTTATATTTGGAACGAAAAATATTGTTTAGCAATAGCAAAATTAATTAAACAAAAATATCCAGATTGTATTATTGAATTTGGTGGACCTCAAGCAACAAGAAAAATGCTAGAGGAAAATTCTTTTATCGATTGTATTATGCTTGGCGGTGATGGTGAACAAGATTTTCTGGATTTATTAACAAAATGTATGCGTGGTGATGAGATTAAAAAAATATATGAACGAGGAAGAATATCTAACTTAGACTTTCCAAGTCCTTATCAGACTGGAATTTTTGATAAAATAGTTGCAGAAAATCCAAATACTCTTTGGGCATCTATAATTGAATCAAATAGAGGTTGTCCTCATAGATGTACTTTTTGTGATTGGGGTGGAACAACAATGAGTAAAATTGAAAAATTTAATCTACAAAGAGTTCAAGATGATTTGAATTGGGTTGTTAATAACAATGTAGCATTTCTAATGTTGACCGACGCAAATTTTGGTATTTTTGGTGAACGTGATATGGAAATCGCCAAGATGCTTAAAAAATCTGGTGATGATCCTAGAAGTAAAATAGAAGATATTGTATTGCAATATTCAAAAAATTCTAATGAAGATGTATTTAAAATAACAAAAGAACTTGAGCACTTTGCTAGAAGAGGTGTAACCGTAAGTGTTCAAAGTATGAATCAACCAACACTTAAAGCAATTAAAAGGAAGAATTTGCATATAAAAAATCTTTCCGAGCATATGAATCTTGCTAAAGATTATGGTGTTAGAACTTATTCTGAATTAATTTTAGGTTTGCCTGAAGAAACTTTAGAGTCCTGGAAAGACGGAATG
>Ga0169931_10003336_pt1 | contig 25489 bp, 25 predicted proteins | sample Kivu_15m_20L_FD_129675 | JGI IMG/M metagenome (GOLD analysis project Ga0169931, IMG submission 129675) | Freshwater microbial communities from Lake Kivu, Western Province, Rwanda to study Microbial Dark Matter (Phase II) - Kivu_15m_20L... | ecosystem: Environmental > Aquatic > Freshwater > Lake...
TTGGAAAAGGATGCAATTTGGTAAGTCATTAAAATTCTGTATATATCTTTAAGTTGTTTTAAAATATTGTTTAATTCACAACTTAAAAGAATGATGTATGACCTCCCAATGCTTCATTCGCTGCCATCGGCTCAAAAGAGTCCATTCCCATTCCCGGTGTAGCCGCATTTATCAACGGTGTTGTTGTTTTTGCATACATATCATTATAATCCGGCAACTGCTGAGGAGCCACTCGAGGCGCCATATAATTCATCGTTGATGTATTACTTAAAGCAGCAGGAGGCCCTTGAATCGCTGCAGGAGCTATCATGTTTGCTTGTTGTGATAATTGTCCTTGCTGCTGCTGCGTTTGACCTTTCTTCTTTTTCGCTTGCTTCTTATCCTCATCTAATTCAATATCCTCATACTTCGTATCCGCAAATTTTCTTACTTTATATCCAGCTTTATCCGCTAATGAATCATCCATTGTAAATGATTTATCAAATCTGTGCAATAATATTTTTACTTTATAACCAATACGAGTCTTTGTCATAAATAACATAAACATTGTTACCAATACAATGTTAAAAAAGTTTATCGGGTCATAATATTTCGTACTATAAGTAGGAAAATAATTAATTAATCTATCAATTAAAAATAATGCACCATAAATCACTAATAATTGTGTAATTATTTGAAATATTAATGCAGGAGTTGAAGCTTGTTCATCCACATCTGGCTCATATTTATTCACTAGATATACCAATATCATTATTGGAATAAATGCCATTAATGTATATTGACCAACATTCATTAACTCTTCTTGTTTAAATTTAGTTAATTTAAACATATATTGAAAAAAGTTTTGGTCTGTCATGGGTTTTAATGCATCGTCTGCCATATTTCTATATGTTTATAATTAGAAATTAAATATTTAAAATATTTAAAAATATACTAAAGATAAATTAATATTTACATTATATTAGAAAATGTTGAAAAAACTTGCTCTCTTTAATCAAGTACCCAGATTTCCTAAATCCTCCACAAATGACTCCACCTCTCATGAAGAATATCAGTATTTAAATCTTATTCATGATATTCTTGAAGAAGGGTCTACTGAAATGACTAGAAATGGTTTTACCAAATCTATTTTCGGATCATCTATGTACTTCTCTCTCCAAAATAATAAAATTCCTATTTTAACTACTAAAAAAGTTGCCTGGAAAACTTGTCTTAAAGAACTTCTTTGGTTTATCAGTGGAAAAACCGATAATCAACATCTTCGTGGTATCAATGTACACATTTGGGATGCCAATGGCTCTCGCGAATTTCTCGATAGTCGTGGCCTACATAATCGGCGTGTTGATGATTTAGGACCTATTTATGGTCATCAATGGCGTCATTTTAATGCTCCTTATATCGATTGTGACACTGACTATTCCGGTAAAGGAATCGACCAACTTCAAAATATTATTGATTGTTTAAAAGACCCATTACAAAGAACCTCACGAAGAATGGTATTGTCTGCCTGGAATCCTTGCCAATTAGATGAAATGGCTTTACCTCCTTGTCATATTTTAATGCAATTTAATGTTCATGATGGTAATAAACTATCATGTTCTTTATATCAAAGAAGTTGTGATGAATTTTTAGGACAACCAATAAATATAGCATCTTATAGTTTTCTAACACATTTATTAGCAAAACATTGTGATTTAGAAGCTTATGAATTTTGTTATTTTATGGGGAATTGTCATATTTATGAAAATGCAATTGAAGCATGTAAATTACAATTAACAAGAACTCCATATGAATTTCCAACTGTAACAATTAAAAATAAAAGAGAACATATCAATGAATATTTATTAGATGACTTTGAAATTCATAATTATATATGTCACGAACCCATTAAAGTTTCTATGATTGCCTAATATTTTCAAAATTGTCAAAATATTTATAATTATTAAATTTAGGATTTTTTGAATTAAGACGCCATAAAATAGTTGGAACTGAAATATTTAATTGTCTAGATGCTTCAGCCATAGAAATATAAAAAGTTCCATCTATTAAAATTTCTTTATGGTTAGGAGGAATATTTCCAATATTTTTTTTACGAATTTTTTCTTTTGTTTCTTCAGTATGTTGCTTTCCAAAAAATGGATTATCTTCGCCAGTATATTTATTTTTTCGTATTTCAGATAATTTTTGTTTTGTTTCTTCTGTATGTTTTCGACCTTCAAAATTTGTATTACCTTTTTTGATTATAGAATTATTTTTTTTCACTTCTTCTTTATGAGTTTTTCCATACATTCCATTTTTCTCTCCAAATTTTCCATACTTTTGTCTTCTTTCTTCAATAGTCATTTTACTTAATGTTTCTGCATGAGATTTTAAAATTTTTTCTCTAATTTTTTCCTTATCAGGATGGTATGTTATTAAATCTCCACCACTATTATTATAATTTAAGTTATAAAGTATATTACGAATACTTAAATTAGTTAAATATTGTAATTCAATTTCCTTTGCTTCTTCTTCAGTTTCACATATATTAATTATCTCATATTTAAAATTATCTTCTCCATCTAGATTGTAGGCTCTTTGTAAAAAAATATTATCATGACAATTATTTTTTAATTTACTTAAATGAACTTGAAATCGTTTTTTTATATTAGTTGAATATCCTATATAATATTTACAAGATAATATATTGCTAATTTTATAAACTCCAATTATTTTGTTATTCATTATGATGTTATAAATCTTTTATTATATAAATTATTTTATCTTTAAATTATTTTGTAAATTGTTTTAAATTTGGAGTACCTTTTAATGAATCTATAAAATTTAATATGGTTGCTTAATTTTAGAATGTTTAAGAATAATTAATAATTAAGTGCGAAAAAAGTATAGAAAAATACTATTATATTTTTTTATAATGAGTGTGAATAGAGCCATTTCTGCCGCAAAAAATAGAAGAACAAATCCTCCTACTGCTTCTGCCACTCCTGGACAACCTCAACAAGCTATGCAACTTCCACCACAATTAAGAAATTTACCTCCTCAAGTTCAAATGCAAATGATGCAGCAAATGATGGCTCAAAGACAAGCTGCCGCTGCTACTGCTCCTCCTCCCGTTCAAATGGCTCCTCCTGTAATGGCACCTCCTGTTGTTCCTATTCAATCAGCAGGACCTTATCAAGCAAATATGGGAGTTCATCAAAGTGCTATGGTTGAATTAGAGGGTGTTAGTATGAGAGATTTACCAATTAGTAATGTTGGTTTACCTTGTTTACCATCAGGTGCACCTCTTCCTCCAAATGCCTTATTTAAAATGCATCATGACCAAATATTAATTCATGATTCTGCGATTAATGATTTCTCTAATCGTTTTGGTATTATGCATAATCGTTTGGATAAATTGGAAAAAGGCGGTGTAGTTTCATCTTCTTCTTCTTCTATTCATAAACAAACGGATGCATCTTTGGCAAATAATGAAGAATTTATAGTAAAAGTAGTTGATAATATTCTTCAAAATACAAATTTGTCTGATATTATTAATCAAATAGAACCTCTTCAGAAAGAAAATACTGAACTTAGAAATCTTTTGATGTCTCAACAAAAAACACTCAATGAATTGTCTACTTTAGTATTTAAATACTTTAATTATCCTCAATCGATGGAAAATTGTGTAGAAGAATACAATTGTGCAACTATGGAAGATAACTTAGTAGTTGAAGAAAATAATTTAAAAACTCATATGGAAGAATTACAAGTTGAAACAGAGGAACCAAAAGAAGAAAATGTTGACAACACCAAAGTTCAAGAAGAAGAAGTAAAAGAAACAGAAACAGAAACAGAAGTTACACTAGAAATAAAAGAGGAAGAAGAGATAAAACCTTTAAAGAATGAAAAAAGAAGAAGATAAAAATAATTAATATTTTGTTGTATCGTAGAAAATACAAAATATTAATGTAAAAATAATTTAGTATGAAAGAAGTAACTGCATTAATAGTATTTTGTATTGTTTTATTTTTATATATACATATTTATTTTCATTTAAAAGAAAGTAATGATTTAGAAGTATATGAAATAGACCAACCTTCAAAAGATAAATTAGAAGAAATATGTGATTTACGACAACCAGTAATCATAAATTATGAAAATGAAAGATTATTAGAGAGTTGTAATTTAAATAATATAAAAACAAATTACAGTGCTTTTGATGTGAAAATAAGAAATGTGAAAGATAATGATGATGAGACTGAAATGTATTTTCCTCTTCGCATGGATGAAGTATTAGAAATAGTAAAAAATGATAAAGAATCAAAATATATAAGTGAAAAAAATGGTGAGTTTTTGGAAGAATCTAGTTTGATTAAAAATTATAGATATAATGATTTATTTTTAAGACCACCTCTTGTATCTTCTTGTATGTATGACTTATTATTAGGTTCTTATAATGTAGAAACACCATTACGATATGAATTAAATTATAGAAATTACTTTTTAGTAACACAAGGAAAAGTAATAATAAAATTAATTCCACCAAAATCTTCAAAATATTTATATGGTGTGAATGATTATTATAATTTTGAATTTAGGTCTCCTGTAAATCCTTGGAATGTTCAAAACCAATATAAGGCTGATTTTGATAAAATTAAAACATTAGAAGTAGTATTAACACCAGGTAAATTAATTTATATTCCAGCTTATTGGTGGTATAGTATCAAATTTGTAAAATCGAATTCATCAATTTGTACCTTTAAATATAGAACTTATATGAGTACAGTTTCTATTATAAATCGTTTAGTAATGAAAGCATTACAAGGACAAAATGTGAAACGAATGACAGTAAAAAAGGCAGAACATACAAAAGATGATATAGAAGAGTTGAGAGATTTACAAGAAAATAAAGAAATAAAAAAAGAAACAAATGAAGAAAGTGAAATAATAAATAAAAATCCAATTGATTTAAATTTAATTCAACCAGAACAAAATATATTAAATACTCCTTTTCCAACAGCAGCACCAAGTGAAAAAGGAATTACAGCAACAGCAATAGCATTAGAAAATTAAATAATAAAACAGTTTTTTTTAGTAATTAAAGAATTTTCTAATAAATAAATAAAAGTTTCAATACTAATATTATTTTTAGTTAAAACTAATTCAAATGGTGTTCGATAGTGAGAAGGAATTTTATTTAAAAAGTAAGAAGAAACATAAAAATCATCATTAAAAAAATAAGTTGGAAAATGATTATAATAAGAAAATACTCTTTTAAAAATAATAATACATAAAAAAATTAATGCAATAGACCAAACATCATTATATTTTGAATTTTTTGTCCATATATATTTTTCATTTAGATTTGCATTTAAAGATAAAGGAGAACAATAAGGTTTTGTACCTCCAGTTCCTTCTGATAATTTATGGAGTCCTGATAATCCGAAATCGATTAGAAACATCTCATCATTTGATAAATCAATTAAAATATTATCAGGTTTTATATCACCATGAACAAGGTGATGTTTATGTAAATTCTGTACCATTTTACAACATTTAATACACATAGAAATAAAGTATTCAGTTTGTTTACATTTATTTTCAAATCGTGATAACCAATCTTGTAAAGTTTCACAATTTTTAATTCTAGGTTGAATACTAAAATGAAGAGATGATTTTCTTCTGGTTCTTGTATCGATTTTTACATAAATTGGAAGAACAATATTATGATTTTTAATTAAACCTTTACCTAATGCAAACATAATATTAAGTTCACATTTAAATTGGTCAGGATTATTGTCAACTCTTATAATATAATTATCAGTTTTAAAAACTCCACAAAATTGATTATCTTTATATGTTTTTATAGTTTTAAAGAATTCATCATATTCTAATAATGTATGATTTATTCTATATTTTTTAATTTTATCAAATATAATCTTTAATTCATCCATATTTTCAATTACTTTTATATTATTTGAAATATCAATATTCTGATTTAAATAAAATTCAGTAATATTTTTAATATAATCTTCAGATGTTTCATCTAATAAATAATTAGTAACTACATCATCTACTACATTATCAAGTACAGATTTAACTTCATAAAAATCATTATTTTGTTGAATATTAATAATACATTTATGAGGAATAATTTCTATTTTATTTATTTTTAAAAAATTCTTTTTTAATGAAGATGATTCATTTTCTAAAATTAAAGAATTATTTTCATTATTTTCGTTATCAGAAGATTGAATATAAAAGGAAGATGATGTAGATTTCATACACGAATTAAAAATAAATTTTTTAGGATATGTAAATATTTTTTGAATTGTATTTTTAAATTTATTTGTTAAATTTTGAGACATTGTTATATTATAAGGATAATGAATTTTTTATATAATATAATTTAAGTATGTGAATATATTTAAATGGAAATAATAAAATATATAAAAGCTATAATAAAAATAGTTAAAAATAATTTAAAGTAATTAATAAATGGATGTAAAAAAGAATACATATCGTGTTCAATTTAATAATTGGAAAAATAACGAATGGAAATTGGTGGATGTATCAACCTTATTAGTGCCAAATTTTATAATAAAAGTTGAACCGAATGAATATAAATTACTTACAGATGATGTGATAGAGTTAGAATTTAATGAATCAGAAGATTCTTCAGATGAATCAAAGATTCAAGAGAAAACAATTAAAAAATGTGAAATTGTTCATTCAAAAATAAGATGTACATCTCAAATGCCTGGTGTAATAATAATCGAAGGAAATGAAACATATGGCAAAATAAAAGATAGGTTTATTTACAAATGTATTCCAGATGATAAAAGATTACCTATTTTTATGGTACCATATCTTAATAAAGAATTAAATAATTTTTCAAAAAAAATTAGTAATAAATATATTTCATTTAAATATGACAATTGGGAAACAAAACGACCATTTTGTAGTATACAAAATATAATAGGAGATGTAAATGATTTGCCAAGTTTTTATGAATATCAATTATATTGTAAAAGTTTGAATGATTCAATTCAGGAATTTACAAAGAATGCGATAAATGAATTAAAAAAGAAAACTGAATCAGCGTATATTCAAGGAATTTTAGATAAAAACAATATAATTGAGGATAGAACAAATAGTAATTTAAAAATATTTAGTATCGATTCTGAAACAACGACTGATTATGATGATGCATTAAGCATTGAATATTTTGAAAGAGATGAAAAAAAAGAATATAAGATATCAATTTATATAGCGGATGTGCCGATATGGATGGATGAATTAAATTTATGGTCATCATTTACGAAGAGAGTATCAACAATATATTTACCAGATAGAAAAAGACCGATGTTACCGACAGTATTATCGGATAGTTTATGTAGTTTAAAGGAAGGAGAAAAAAGATTTACATTTATAATAGAGTTTAGTGTAATAGAGAATGAGATAATAAATATAGAATTTCATAGAGGTTTAATAAAAGTATATAAGAATTATAGTTATGAAAGTGAAATGTTATTGAGTGATGAGAATTATAAAATGATGTATGAAGTGACACATAAGTTATCAAGAAAATATAAATATGGAAGTAAAATAAAAAATAGTTATGATGTAGTTTCGTATTTAATGATATTAATGAATTATCATAGTTCATTAGATTTAATGAAATATGAGAATGGTATATATAGACATGTAATATTAAATAAGGAATATAAGGTTCCAGAGAATTTGCCGGATGAGTTAAGTACATTTTTAAAGATATGGAATGGTTCAGCGGGTCAATATACAGTATTCAAAGATATGAAACAGCATGATTTTTTGGATTTAGATTCATATATACATATAACATCACCGATAAGAAGGTTAGTAGATTTATTAAATATAATACAAATGTTTTCAAATAGGGGAATGATGAAGATGGAGGGTGGATGTTTAGAATTTTTCAATCATTGGAATAATAATTTAGATTATATAAATGTAACAATGAGAGCAATAAGAAAGATACAAAATGCCTGTAATTTATTAGATTTATGTAGTAAAAATGAATATAATGAGTTGCAATATGATGGTTATTTATTTGACAAGATGTGTAGGGATGATGGTTTATTTTCATATATGGCATTTATTCCAGAAATAAAGATAGCATCAAGAATAGTATTACGATTTAATTATGAGGAATATTCAATATTAAAGTTTAAAATATATTTATTTAAGGATGAAATAAATTTTAAAAAAAAGATAAGATTACAAGTGGTATAGGATAGGATTAGTTATCTCCAAATGTATTTTCTTCAGTAAATTCAACATATAAAAAGTCATCAGATTCTTTTTCAGAATGATAAATAGAGCCAAGAATAGTGGTATTAGGAATAAGTTTATTATTAACAAAAAAGAATAATGCTATTTTATCGTCGATATTAATTTTTTTGCGAATAACAACCATTAATTGAGACATTGTAAGGTCTAAAGGAACCAAATATTTATTTTTATATTGGCTGTTAATATATTTTTTATAATTGGAAGAGGAAGAATTCATTTCAACGATAACAGGAATACGGTCAGGATATGCGTTTTTCATGGCGGATGCTTTTAGTTTGCGTTCATCAAAAGTGGTAGATTTTTTATAAGAAATCATGTATATAATTTATATAAAAATAAATATTTAAATATTTAGACAAATAATAAATAATTTTCTAATAATAATTTATAAAATGATGAAATATTTGTGTTGCGCCATTCTTTTCTTTCTTTTGTCACCTGGTGTGATTTTGACCATTCCTCCTGGCAATCGTGGTTTGTTTTTCAGTGGACAGACTTCGATCGTTGCTGCTGCAGTTCACGCTGTTGTTTTTTGTCTCCTTTGTGCTTATTGCAAGAAGGCTGGTTTGATGTAAAAAATTATAATTTTATGTATTTCATAATAATTATAATTTAGATAGTAGGGAAAGAGGCACTCATAGCAATTCCGCAAATACCTTCATCATTTGTTTTATCAGTGCGAAGTATTTTAACATAACCATCTTCCCCCCAAGTGGAGCCCCAAGAATTTTTAACAATCCAGAATTTAATATTATTTTCAACGCCATAACCAACAATAAGAACACCATGGTCTAAATTTGTGCCGCATTTTTTTTCATTAATGACACCACTTGTGTAGAATTGAAAATAGAGAGTATCAGCTTCAATACCGATAGAAACAGGATTTAGGGTGACAGCTTCTTTAAGAGCGATTTGATTATTGGGAGTAACATCAGAGCAGCCTTTAAAGTGAGCAACAACAGTACAATTATTGCAGGAAGATTCATCAGTATGAGTATAAGGATAAGAATCTTCAGAACACATACCATGTTCAATAGCATATTTAAATGCACTATCCATTTCGCCACCATTGCATCCTTCATTGCCATAAGGGCGAGAGCAATCAACAAGTTGTTGTTCAGATAAGGAGATAAGATTTTGTGTATGAATAGCCCAAACACCTTCCATAGCACCAGTAGCAGAAAAGGACCAACAACTACCACATTGACCTTGGTCTTTAACGGGAGTAACTACATGAGCGGTTCTCCAGTCAAGAGAGTCAGGTGTAGGTTTAGAACTGGAAGTAAAAGTGGTGCATTGAATATCATCACCGAGAAGATTAAAAGTATTTGAATGATTCATTCTTTTAAAAAATCCGCCATGAAAGAATTTATTTTTAAATTCAAATGGAGTAAGGTCAGCGAATTGATTAATGCCCATTTTATAAGTTTTAGTTTCATCATTATTGTGAGAAATAATAGTTTTTAAATTTTCGCGAAAAATATTGAAACGATGTTCATATTCAATTAAATCTTCATATTTTTTGTCAAATTTTTGCTGAAATTCAGTAAAATGTTCAAATTCTTGTGTTTCAGATAAAGTATTTGAAATTATAGGCATAGCGTCATAAAGAGAGAAAGAGAGAGCAATAAGAAGAAGTTTATTCAACATCTATACAATTAGTAAATAAAAAAATTGAAATGAAAATAATGAAAATAATAAAAAATAAGTAGAAAATAGTAAAATGTCAAAGGAATGTAAGTTTGTGAATGAGCCGGTAATAGAGATGACAGACAGTGGAGAAAAAATTCCATTTATAGCGGAGTCAATAAAAAACAATAGACATGCATATGCGGCATCATTGAATATAATATTCAAGCATATAGCTGATTTTCACATAACAATATTGGAAATAGTGGCAGAAAAACATGGATTAAAAGTGGATGAGATATTAGAGGAGGTATATAATGATGTAAGGTATAAAAATATGCCAAGATTATTTAATACGCTAGGATATTTTAATGAAGAAGAGAAGGAAGAAGAGAAGGAAGAAGAGAAGGAAGAAGAGAAGAAGAAAGAAAAGAAGGAAGTTAAGAAGGAAGAAAAGAAAGAGGAGAATAAAGAAGTGAAAAAGAAGAGGGTAAAGAAAAATGAAAAATTAGAAATAAAAGAAGAAGAAGTATTAGAAGAAATAGAGAAATTAGAAATAAAAGAAGAAAAACCAAAAGTGAAAAGAGTAATAAAAAGAAAAGAATAATATAAAATAAAAAATAGATAAATAATAATTTATCTTTTTTTAAAAATTGAAATTGTAAAATAAAAATGGAGTAAGTTATCAAAAAAAATGATAGATAATTTAGAAGCTAATTATTATTATAGTGTAAATGATAGAGAATTTCAACATTTTGTGATAAGTAATAATATAGTTGAAATGACAATAAAGGAGGAAGGAAGATTATATTTATTATGGTTAGATAGAGATTTAGATAAAGAAAGGTTAATAAAATTTATAGAATATCTAAAAGAGAAGAATAACTAAATAAAAATGATTTCATTAAATAAAAAAATGGAATGATTATCAAATATTTTTTCAAATAAAATAGGATTAAAATTTAATTTCCAAATATGATTATTAACAGTAAGATAAAAATCGCCTTTTGTATAATGGGCTTGAATAATATTTTGATTTTTATAGGAGTAAGATGAAATAATATCTTTATAAACATTTTCAAAAATATAAATAGAATAATTAAAAGTAACTTTATCATGAGCTAATTTTTTTTTATTAAAATAGTTAGTTAGGTTATTCATTTTTAATCTAGATAAGGTAGTGTCAGCATTAAAAGAAAAGACAGAAATGCATCGTAAATCATTTGTAATAATATTTTGAATTATAAAAAAGTAGACAAGAGGCATAAAAGTAATTAAAAAAATATAAGTAGTTTTGAAATAATATTTAATCGTAGCATTCGAATTTTTGTAAAGTAATAATTGTATTTGGAATATTGTATATAGCATGTTTGTTTTGTAAATTTTTTTTTATATTTATATCATGCCAATTATTTATTTGAACGACTACTTCATGATAAAAGTTATTAATTAAATAACCATTATGAAGTCTTTTTCTTATACTTATTATGGAAACTAATTCTACATATGGAGATAAATGATGATAAATATATCTTTCTAATTCTCCTTTACTCATATTTATTATACAATCTACTTTTACTACTATAACTTTATCTTTCTGCGTATAACATATATTAAATATCTCACAATAAGAACATACTTGTTTTTCCATTATTATTAAGTAATTAAATTTTACTTAATAATCCATTTCAATTTTCTATATTATATAAACTTTAATATAATTGATTATCGAGTGAACTTTTTTATAATTATAAAGACTCTTAAGTCCTTTTTGTTTAAATAATAAATATTTATGATAATCTATTAAATTATTATGCTGTAGTATTTTTCTACTATTTTTTAAATACTTATATATATCATTTTTTAATTTATTTTTGTATCGATTGTAATGATGATAATATAATAAGATTACTTTATGAAAAACTTTATTATTTCTAAGTTTTAAATTATTTAAAATTTTTAATAATTTATATTTATTTTTTAATTCATTTTTTATTATAGATTTTTTAAAATGTGATAAATGAGAATTAAATAAATGAAATGATTTTATAAATTTTGGATTATTAATTTCAATATAAAGTAAATTTTTTAAATCTTTTGATAATGCCATATAATGTAATTTTAAAAGCATTTTTAATTTTAATAATTGTCTAATATGATTATGATTGTTAATTTGATTAAAATATTTTAATAAATAAAAAATATTATGTTGATTAATTACATGTGATTTTTTTACAATATTTAAATGATTTTGGTATTTATTTAAATCAAAATATTGTTTATATTCATTTGTTTCCCTTGGTGAATATTCATCATCTAATCTTTCTTCTTGTTTTTCTTCTTCTTGTTTTTCTTCTTCTTGTTCTTCTTGTTTTTCCTCTTCTTGTTTTTCCTCTTCTTGTTTTTCCTCTTCTTGTTTTTCCTCTTCTTGTTTTTCTTCTTCTCGTTTTTCTTCATCTTTAATTGGTGAAAGAATTGGAGTAAGGTTAGGTGTTTCCAAAATAGGTGTAGATTTTACCGTATGGTGAGGAGTTTTAATAACTGGTGTAGGTTTTGATATTGGTGTAGGAGTATGATTAGGAATTTCAATAACCGGTGTAGGTGTAGGTTTAGGTTTAGGTTTTGAGATTGGTGTAGAAGTATGATTAGGAATTTCAATAACTGGTGTAGGTTTAGGTGTAGGTTTAGGTTTAGGTTTTGTTATTGGTTTTGGAGTATGTGTAGGAGTTTGAATAACAGGTTTTGGAGTATGAGTAGGAGTGTGAGTTGGTGTTTCAATAGAAGGGTTAGATTTTGATATTGGTGTAATGTGTTTTTCAGGTTGAGTTATTGAAGGAATATTGATTTGAAAAGTTTCAGGAATAAAATGATGTATTTTTGTTTGAATAGGTGTAAAATTAGTAGTGAATGGTTTTTGTATATTAGAAGATGTTGGTAAATTTACATGAGTTATTTCAGGTATTTTTACATGTGATGTTGATATTATTTTTTCTTGATTTGTTTGTTTACTATCAGCATGAGTACTTGCTGGAATTGGAGCATGAATGGTTGCTACATTATGAGCAGAAGTTGTTGCTGGAATTTGAGCACGAGATGTTGCTATGGTCTCAGCATGAGTTGTTGCTACATTATGATCATGAGTCGTTGCTTGAATTGGAGCATGAGATGATGCTATGGACTCAGCAAGAGTTGTTGCTGGAATTTGAGCATGAGTTGTTGCTGGAATTTGAGCATGAGTTGTTGCTGGAATTTGAGCATGAGTTGTTGCTACATTATGAGCAGAAGTTGTTGCTTGAATTGGAGCATGAGTTGTTGCTACATTATGAGCAGAAGTTGTTGCTGGAATTTGAGCACGAGATGTTGCTATGGTCTCAGCATGAGTTGTTGCTGGAATTTGAGCATGAGTTGTTGCTACATTATGAGCAGAAGTTGTTGCTAGATTTTGAGCATGAGATGATGCTATGGTGTCAGCATGAGTTGTTGCTTGAATTTGAGCATGAGTTGTTGCTACATTATGAGCAGAAGTTGTTGCTGGATTTTGAGCATGAGATGTTGCTGGAATTTGAGCATGAGTCGTTGCTGGAATTTGAGCATGAGTTGTTGCTACATTATGAGCAGAAGTTGTTGCTGGATTATGAGCAAAAGTTGTTGCTGGAATTTGAGCACGAGATGTTACTATGGTCTCAGCATGAGTCGTTCCTATATTATGAACTGAAGTTGCTTCTGGAATTGGAGCATGAGATGTTGTTATGGTCTCAGTATGAGTCGTTGTTGGAATTGTAACATGTGTTGTTCCTATATTATGAAATGAAGTTGCTTCTGGAATTGTTACATGTGTAGTTGCTATATTATGAGCAAAAGTCGTCGCCTGAATTGGAGCATGAATGGTTGCTTTCGTCTCAATATGAGTTGTTACCGGAATCGCAACATGAGTACTTTGCGGAATTTCAATATGTGTTGTTATTGGATTCTCAACATGAGATGTAACTATCGTCTCAGTATGTGTACTAACAGGAATTTTAACATGACTCGTTTCCTTATTTATAACAGATGTAGTCATTTCCATTTTCTTATTTGTTTTCCTACAAACTATATTTACATCATTGTAATTATTTTCTGTCCATAACCATTGTGCATCATATGGCACACCCTCTCTAGGCTCATTATCAACTTGCCATGTATTATTATCTTTATTTATTCCATACGATTTGGCTATTTCCCAATTCGTATCATCATAATCACACATAAACCAATTTTTTGGTAATTTCTCATTACTATAATCCTTACATTTCCAATCCAAATCAATCGTTGATTTATCACCAATATTCCCTATAAATGCACCATATCCCTCCTTCTTTTTCGCATTTATTACTACACATTTAGGATTTTCACTCTCTAAATCAGGATAAAAATTATAAGTCTTGTTAAAATCATTACCTTCTCCAATCAATTTTTCATTTATATATAGAGAAAATTCATCATTTACAGCTATATTTATTGGAACATTTACGGATATTACATTATGTACGAACGCCAGAAAAAATACTATAGGCAACATGTTCGTTTATACATATTTATTATATTATTTTTAATCATTTTTTATTTTTAAAAATAAAGAAAAATATAAATTTTAATTTATTTTTATCCTATATAAATGAATGATTCTAATGTCTCTGTCAAACTTGAATACCCTTATTTAAATAAAGAAAAAGCAAAACTTACATGCTCTATCGATAATTCTGATTTTTATTACATTTTTCAAAATGATGAAATTCAAAATCTATCTTCAAAATTTAATTTAAACATAACTTCTATCTTAAATAAATGCTTTAATCATGAAGATAATTATGACCATAAATGCTACTTTTTAGAAAATGAAATTTTACTTGAATTTATTCAATATGACCTTAATGATACCCTTCAATTCTCTATTCACCTTTATCAAGAAAAAGATATTAATGATTCTTTTAAAATTATTGAACTTAAAGATAAAATCGATTTATTTCAAGATGAAATTAATAAAATTAAACTACATTTAAATATACAATGATTGGTTTGTTACTATAAATTTTAATGTCTTCTCTCCTATTAATTTACATTTCTTTAATAAATCTAATTTATTCATCTTCTCACATATCACCATTAACTCATTACTTATATTATTTATTTTTAATATACTTTTTATAAATTCACCTGTAAATATCTCTTTTTTATTCTGCATATCCTCTAATAATTCTCTACTCTCTATTTCATTCTTTATATTACACCACTTTACACATTCATTTATTATATCATAATGAAAATCATTACTTATACCAGTATTTAAATTATATTTACTTTCATTTGATTCATACTCCAATAAACAATTCTCATAATAACTTAAACTATCATTTACATATTCATTCATTGATTTTGGCTTTACTTCCTTATAATCATCCTTCACCGTTATATTTGAAAAACATCCAAATATTGATACTATATCCTCCACTTCTAATTTCTCAAAATAATTTGTATATTCTAATAAATCTACAAATGCCAAACAATGCACCTCTTGGATTTCTAATGCAAAATATCCCTTATCCGTTAGTTTATTATTATCTATATATCCATAATAACCTAACATTTCTATTATTATTGTTATTTGCTCCTTTAAATTATTCTCTATTTCAACTATTTCTTCTCTCTTTCTTTGTATTTCATCTTTTAAAAAATTTATTTTATTATAAAAATCAAAATGTTCTTTACTTATTTTTATATCCTCATTATATTCTTTCATTACTAATTCTAATTGTTTTTCTATTGTTTTTTTATTTTTATTATTCGCAAATTCAAGTGTTTTATTTATTATTCTTATTTTTTCCATCCTATTTTTATTATTTTCATTTTCAAATACTAATTTATAAATATCATTTTCTTTATTTTTATCTAATTCTTCATATTGTTTTTCCATTATTTTTTCTATATTTTTTACATTACTATTTATTGTATTATTTATAAAACTCTTACTTATAAAGTGAAAATATTTTTCAAATTCTATATTATATTGTTTATATAATGATAAAACTAAATTATAATTAATTTTAAATTTTGATTCTAATGTCTGTGAACCACCATTGATTATTTTTTTATATTCCTCATATGATTCAAAATCCACTAAATTGTTACAGTGAAAAATTGTTCCTAATGTATCTATTCCTCTTCTACCAGCTCTTCCTGCCATTTGCGTGTATTCATGAGGAAATAAATAACGCATCGTTTGACCATTATATTTCTGAAAACCAGTAAATATTACACTTCTTGTAGGCAAATTAATTCCTACTGCAAATGTCTCTGTAGCAAATAATAATTTTATAAATCCTTCTTCAAATAATAACTCAATCATCTCTCGAAAAATCGGAATAATACCAGAATGATGTATCGCAATTCCTTTTTGTAATAAATTCACTATTTGCTCAAACTCAGGCAATTGTAAATATTCTTTATAATTTGGTAATTTCATTATTATTTTTTCACATCTACTTCTTACTATTACCGGTAATTTTGATTCAGGTTCAAATAATCTTAATTCCATTTCCTGCGCCCAATATTCTACATTTTTTCTTGAAAATATAAAACATATTCCCGGCAATAAATCTTTATTATATAAATATTTTACCAACTGATTTAATACAAAATGTCTTGGTACTGAAATTAATTTATCATTAATAAATTTTTTAATTTTTTTTATTTTATTGTATTCATTATTATCAAAATTTTGTGAATTATCTTTTATTAATATTGGTTTATTTATTATTTCATTTATTTCATTTTGTTCACTTTCTTTCAGTTTTTTCAAATTTGCTTGTTGAACTGTTATATATGCATAATGTTTTAATGGAACTATACGAAAATTTGTAGGTATCAAATAAACTTCTTTACTTTTATTTTGGATTTTTTCTATCCATTCCGCAAATAATAATGGTTTATCTATCGTAGCAGATAACATCACCATGCTTATATGATTCGGTAACATCATAATTGATTCTTCCCAAATTTTTCCTCTATCTGGATCATTAAAATAATGAATTTCATCAAATATTACACATGCTAATTCATTTTGTATATCCATATTAAATGAAATTTGAGAATTAATAACTTGTTCAGAAGAATTTTGATGTTGAAACAATTTATTTCTTAGAATTTCGGTAGTCATTATAAGAACATCAGCCTCTGGATTAAATTTAATATCTCCTGTTAAAATACCAAATGAAATTGATGGAAATTTTTTCTTACATTCACGAAATTTTTGGTTTGATAAAGCCTTAATTGGTGATGTATATATTACTTTTTTTCCTTTGTTCACAAAATAATGAATTGCAAATTCTGCAGGTAAAGTTTTACCTGAACCTGTATGAGCTGTTATAAGAACATGTTGTTGATGAATAATACCTTCTAACGCATATTTTTGAAAATTACTTAATTCAAAAGGAAATAAATTAGTATATTCAGATATTAAATCATTATTTGTATAAAAAGAAGAATCACACTGTATAACCATTATAATAAATAAAATAAATATATTTAAGTAACTTTCATTTATTTACAAGCAGGTTTAAAATTGTAAATAAAAAAATGAATAAATAACATGAATAATCAATTTCTTTTAGTTCCTTTAATAAATAGAAAAAAAAATAAAATTCAAATAGTAAGAAAAAATATTATTGGACGAAAATCATATTATATTAGTAAAAATAATAATAAAACTGAAACAGAAATAGAAACAAAAGTAGAAACAGAAAATATTATTATAAATGAAGAAATAGAAAAAATAAATGAAATATTTACAATTCATAAAGATAATTTACTTTATTTAGCAAGTAATTCAATATTATATTCAAAAGTGAATTTATATTCAGAATATATTTATGAAAGAGCAATCGTATTTTTTAGTATTTTAGATTATTTTCAATTGAATTATTATGTATTTGCTGGTGCAGCAATAGGATTAGTAAGAAATGGAAAAAAAATACCATGGGATTATGATTATGATATAATTATATTTAAAGAAGAAATATCAAAATTTGAAAAAAACATATTACCAATATTAATAAAAAATAATTTTTATGCAAAAAAACCGGATGGAAGAAATCCAATAGTAATAAAAGAAAATAGTAATTCAATTTATTCATATAGTGAATGGAATCGTTGGAATGATTTAAAATATTTGAAAGGAAATATATTTTTAAAGAATGGAATTTATAATGCAGGATTTCAAATATATTCACAAGTAAATCAAGAAAATGTTATAAATACAAATGGTCATTTTCAATGTGATATATTTTATAGTTATATTGATGAAAATAATATAATAAAAAATATAGGAAAATGGGGTTTATATCATTTAAAAAATGTACCATATGAATTGGTTAGTCCATCAAAAAGAATCGAATTTGAAAATATATCATTACCATTTTTTCAAAATGTAGAGGAAGACATAAAAATAGAATATGGAGATGTCATAAATAAAACAATTATAGCATTAGACCATGATAACACTGTTGTCTTGAAAGGACAAACAAAAGAAAATAAAAATATTCACATCAATGAAAATTATCATAATATCTTTAAGTACTTTCAAAATATTAAATATCATAGCATCCAAAACACGAAACAAATAATTCAATTTGATAATCATTCTTACCTTCAATCATGCGACTCTTTTCAATTAATAAATGCCTTGTATAACTCCTACGAAAAAAATATTATTCTTCAACAATTACCTAATTCCTCTTCTCTATCTAAAAGAATCATTAATTCTTTTCTTATTTTAAAATTTATTTCTAATAATAATATTAAAAATATTATTTTAAAATATCATTTGCACTTTAAAAATGAAGATTTTGAATTACTATTTCATCTTCAAAATATTTTATTTTATTTTCCATCCATTCAAATTGATCTCTATATTCAAGATAAATTAGAAACAATTTATAACGACTCTTTTAACTTTATTCATAATGTCTTTTGTCTTCAAATTGATTTATTTAAATTTTATGCTGATAATAATGATTTTTTTTATTCTAATAAACCTAATTTCATGTATATTAAATTCGGAAATAAAAATAGTATTAATAGAATTGATAAAGTTATTGTTAATAAATATAATAATGCTATCACTTTCGGCACATTTGACCTTTTTCATATTGGACATCAAAATATTTTAAATAAAACTAAAAATATTTGTAATCACCTCATAGTTGGCATTAGCTCTGATGAATTAAATCTTAAAAAAGGGAAAACCAGTATTCAATCTTTTGATATTAGACAAAAGAAAATGCAAGAAATCCATTTTATTCATGAAACCTTTATGGAAGAAAGCTTAAATAAAAAAAATGATTATATTTTACAATTTGATGCTGATGTACTTACTATGGGTCATGATTGGCTGGGAAAATTTGATTGGGTATCATGTGATGTTATTTATTTTGAAAGAACACCAAATATATCTACAACATTACTTAAAAATAATTTAATTAATACTTAAAAATCTATTTAAAATTAATATCAAAATTTATTAGTAACAATGGTTAAAATTGCATTTCATGATAATTGTTTAAGTGAACGCGGCACTGCTGTCGCTTTATTTGATTATGCTTACTTTAATCGTGAATTATTACATAATGAATCCATTATTATTTACCCAAAATATCATCCTAATAATAATGAAGGTGTTATTGAAAGAGTTAAAAAAGAATTCACTTCATTTACTTACGAAAATTGGAGTGATATTGATGAAATTTTAAAAAATGAAAAATGTGACTTTTTATATTTAATTAAAGGCGGAGAATGGGATTCTAAAATTTCATCTGTCTGTAAAAATCTTGTTCATTGTGTATTTAATACCAAATTCCCTCATGGAAATGTTTATGCTCGAATCTCTCCTTGGGTCGGTGAAAATATTTACCCGGTTGTTGGTCATATGGTTCATCTTCCTGATATACAATCAAATATGAGAGAACAATTACATATACCAAATGATGCGATTGTTTTTGGTCGACATGGAGGATTTGAACAATTTGATATTGATTTTGTTCAAAATATTGTTGATAATTTAACAGATGAAAATAAAAATATTTATTTTGTTTTTTTAAATACAAAACAATTTGGAAAAGTTAAAAAAAATATTATTTTTCTTGATAAAATTATTGATTTACATGAAAAAACTAAATTTATTAATACTTGTGATGCCATGATTCATGCAAGAAAAGATGGAGAAACATTTGGCTGCTCTATTGCTGAATTTTCTATTCGAAATAAACCTATTATAACTGCAAATAGTGGAGATAAAGCTCATTTACAAATTTTAAAAGATAAAGCATTTATTTACAATAATCCATTAGAATTAAATAAAATATTTGATTATTTTATTCATAATATTCATGATATTAAAAAACAAAATTGGAATTGTTATGATGATTATAGTCCTGTAAAAATTATGAATCAATTTCATGATGTATTTATTAAACCTTTCATTTCTAGAGTTAAAATACATAAATTATATTAAAAATTAGTTAAAGTAATTTAAATTAAATAATATAAAAATAATAATGAATTCTATATTATTTATTACTGCATTTAAAGATATTAATAGACAAAATTGGGCAAACGCTGGAAGAAGTAATGAAACTTATTATAAGGAATTTTATAATCTTGCTTCTTCTATTCAATATAATGTAATTGTATTTATTTCTAACAATAATTTATTTGAATTAAAAAATAAATATAATTTTAAAGATAATATAACTTTTTATGATATTGATGAATATTACACTTTTTTTCAAAAATATGTAATATCACAAAAAAAAATTATAGAATCAGAAATATATAAAAGCTTAATTCCTCTTGGAAGAATGAATAATCCTGAACATTGGAATGCTGAATATAATTTAATTAATCATAGTAAAATTAATTATGTAAGTCATGCAAAAAAATTATTTCCTACTTACAAATATTATTCATGGATTGATTTTGGTTATATTAAAGAAAATTGTATAGGTCCTCAAAATATTGATTTACAATTACTTCCTAAAAATAAAATTATATTTCAATGCATTAATGATATTCCTTCTAATCGTATTCATCCAAAAGATATGTTATCGAGTGATACAATTTATTTTTCAGGAGGAGCTTTTATTATTCCAAATCAACTGATTGAAAATTTTGAGAATTGTTATGAAATAAAACTAATTGAACTTGAAAATAATGGTATTGTTGATGATGATCAAGCCATTTTATTACAAATGTATTTTGATAATCCAAAATTATTTGTAATTATGCCGAATCCCAAATGGTTTGAATTTCATAATATGCTTGAAACAAGATAAAGATAATTATTGTTATTTAAATAAAAAAAAATAATAATTATAATTAAACAATAAAAACAATATTAAAAATGGATATAGATGAAGTGAATGAAGAGGAATTAATGAGAGAAGTAAAAACACAAGAAGAATCAAGTGATTTAATAAATAAAAAATATAAAATTATAAAAAAAATAGGGAATGGAAGTTTTGGTAATATTTATAAAGGAATGAATATTTTAACAACACAATATGTGGCTATTAAAATGGAAAATAAAGAAAATGATTTTGATACTTTAAAAAATGAAACAAAAATGTTAATGCATTTATCGGAATATCATTTTATACCAAAAGTTAAATATTTTGGTATTGAAAATAATAAAAATATTTTAGTTATGGATTTATTATCGATAAATTTATATCAACTACTATTATTAAATAATAATGATGCTGATAGTAATTATGAAAAAATAATAAAATATGGTATACAAATGATAGAAATAATAAAATGTGTTCATAGTAAAGGGATTTTACATCGAGATATTAAACCAGAAAATTTTATGATATCAAAAAATAATGAAGAAAATTTATATTTAATTGATTTTGGATTATCAAGATTTTATTTAAAAAATAATAAACATATTGAAAATAATCATAAACAAAATATGGTTGGTACTGTTCGATATGCGAGTACATTTATTCATGAAGAAAATACTTATTCTAGAAGAGACGATATAATATCAATAATATATGTAATAATATATTTATTAAAAGGAAAATTACCTTGGCAAGGGATAACATCAAAAATAAAAAATATAGAAAATAAAAATGAAATGATATATAAAATAAAAAAAAATACAAATTATGCAAAATTATGTGAAGGATTAAAAAATTATTTACAATTTGAAATATTATTAAGTAGAATATTAAATTTAAGTTATTATCAAATACCTGATTATGATTTTATTATTAAAACTTTAAAATCATTAATTAACTAATTATATAGATTTTTATAAAAGTTACTTAAAGATTTCCTTGTATTATTACTTATAAAATAGTTACAATGAGTGGTACTGAGCGTTTAATTGGGCGAGTAAAGTGGTTTAACAATAAGACTGGTTTTGGATTTATTACAGTCGTCGGAGGAAAGAATGAAAATGCAAAGGATGCAACTGATGTTTTTGTGCATCACTCCGCCATTTCTGTCGCTCAAGAGCAATATAGATATTTGGTTCAGGGAGAGTATGTTGAGTTTACTCTAGGACCGCTTGCGAATCCTACTGAAGGAGGCCATCAATTCCAAGCTACTGAAGTTACTGGTGTTAAGGGTGGTAAGTTAATTTGTGAAACTCGTTATGATACTAGAAAGACTCGTCCAGTGAATGAGAGAGAATCTCAGCAGCAATCTAGTGTTCATCCTGCTAGTTCTTCTAGAGTTCGTGGTACAACGCGTGTTACTAGAGGTGCACCTCGTGTAAATTCTGCCAGAGGTGGTTCTAGAAGTGGAGGTTATACTGAGGAGTGGATGTTGGTTCGTACTCGTCGTCCTACGCAAGAGCCAAACATGCCAAGTATGGATGACAATGGTGTTGTGAGAGGTGTTACTAGACAAAGAGGTCGTGGAACTTCAAGAGTTTCTGGTCCTCGTCAGTCTCATGTGCCAAAGAATTAAATAAAAATTATCATATGATTATATAAAAAACATATGATAAAAGACTAATAATCGACTTCATTCCAATTAGGAATAGAAAATAAATCACCATGCCATATTTTTTCAGGATAAATTTTTGGATAATAAATATTTGAATAAAATGCAAGATAACCAATTGTTGCTGAAAATGTCCCATGTGAAAGTATTATATTTTTTATTGTACTTCCTAATTTTATGGTATCGATTGGACCCAAATAATTTATGATAGAAACATTATATCTACTTGATAGATAGTAAAATAACTCTGTAAATATTGGATGCCCATATGAATCTGTCGCCAAAATTATATTATTAAAATGTATTAAAGATAACGCCTTTATATAATATTGGAAACCAGGATTTAAATGCTGAATATCTCCTAATCGTACATGTACAAAACAATCATTATTATTATTATAATTCATATGAAATGTATTCGCTTTCATTATATTCTCTTTTATTTCTGCTTTTCTAAAATAATTATATAAATAATTTGTTACATATTTCGTTTGATAAGAACAATGATTCGTTATTAAATTATAATTTATTTCCTCCATTTCCCCATTCATCACTCTTTCAAAATCTACTGCACCAAATTTTTCTTCTTTTTCAAAACATTTTTCTCCACTAAATAATTCCAATCCTAATGAACTTATTTCATTATTACTACAATAATTCACCTTTAAATTATATTTCTTTGCTATTATACTCACACAAATATTTCTTATTAATTGATTACATAATCTTCCTTCTCTTAATGTTGTTGTCATATTTTATTATTTATTTTTATTTTTAAATTATTAATCCTTTGATATCATAAATTTATATGAATATAATATTATCATTATTAATAAATATACTATAAATATTAAATATAATATCTTATTTGATATTCTATGAATTACATACTTCGTTGAAAAATATATTGATATACTTAATGATAACATTAATAATAAAGCTGCCTCTATTACTATATCATTTGCTTTATAAAATAACCATATCGACGGTGAACCTGTTATACTCAATGTTGATGCCATATAGGTTCCTATTGCTTCTTTTTGATTCTTTGCTATATCAAATAGTAATAATAGTGGTACCATTAATATACCTGAACCTCCCACAATTGGACCTATTATTCCCGATATTATTCCTATTAATATAACTATTATTTTTTTTTGATTTGTTAATGACATTATATATTATATATAAATAATGTAATTATTTTTCATAATATTACTATTTTTTTTGTTTTCTTGTTAACCTCTTATTTCTCTTTTCTAATGCATAATTTTTACCTGGCTTATTCTCTAATTTTGCTCCTTTCTTACAAGTAAAACGATAATGCTTTAAACTTTTCCTTACAAATATACTATCATTACATATTCCTATTGCTTTAGCTTCTTCTTTATCACTATTGTTCTTCTGAACCTTTTTAATACATTTACATAATTTATTTGCTAATATGTCCTCCGCTATTCTTTTTATATTTTTTAATGACTTATTTTTAGGTGTTTCTATTTGATAATAATCTAAAATTTTTACATAATCCGCTTTCTTTAATAATCCCATATTCCTATTTAAACAATATAATTTAATTTAGATTTTATTTATTTTTTATTAAAAAATATACTATTATTTTATATTATTTTTGATGCCTAAATCAAATAAAAAAAAAGTTGTCGTATTTGATTTAGATGAAACTCTCGGCTCTTTCGGCGAGTTTGGTCTATTTTGTAACTTATTAGATTCCTATTTTCATAATGAAAAATATTCTTACTCCGTTTTTAATTCTCTTCTTGACCTTTATCCTGAATTTATTCGACCCACCATTATTAGTGTTTTAAAATACTTAATTCTAAAGAAAAAAGAAGGCAAATGCCAGGCGGTCATGATTTATACCAATAATAATGGAGAACGCGCTTGGGCAGAACATATTAAATCCTATTTTGAATATAAATGCGATTCACCCATTTTTGAACAAATCATCGCCGCTTTTAAAATTAATGGCGAAATTATTGAAGTCAATCGAACTACCTATGATAAAACTGTTGATGATTTCTTTCGATGCACTAAACTCCCTAGAGATACTCAAATCTGCTTTATTGATGACCTTTTTCATCCTAAAATGGGTGATGATAATGTGTATTATATTCATGTGAAACCTTACAAATATATTTTATCAAGTAATACACTTGTTGAAAGATTTTTATCTAGCTCTCTTTCCAAAGATATTCATAATAATGTTGATTTTATAGATTTTATGAAAAATAATTTACATATACATTCTACAACGAAATCAGTTCAAGAACAAGAAATTGATACCATCGTCAGCAAAAAAATGCTTGAACATATTATGGAATTTTTTAATAATAAAATTCAACCTGAAGAAATTAAAATAAAAAATAAAAAATAAAAAATAAAAAATAAAAAATAAAAAATAAAAAATAAAAAATAAAAAATAAAAAATAAAAAATAAAAAATAAAAAATAAAAAATAAAAAATAAAAAATAAAAAA
>Ga0169931_10003337_pt1 | contig 25487 bp, 21 predicted proteins | sample Kivu_15m_20L_FD_129675 | JGI IMG/M metagenome (GOLD analysis project Ga0169931, IMG submission 129675) | Freshwater microbial communities from Lake Kivu, Western Province, Rwanda to study Microbial Dark Matter (Phase II) - Kivu_15m_20L... | ecosystem: Environmental > Aquatic > Freshwater > Lake...
AGCGCGAACCGGGCGGGCGCGACCCCGAGCAATCACCCGGGCGCAGACCGGATAAGCCCAGTCAAGGTAAAAGACAAGACAGAAAGAACGGCAGTAACCAAAACAAGAAAGGCAGTAACCAAAACAAGAAAGGCAGTAAAAAAAACACGTATTACCTTGACCCGGTTACGAACAAAGTGTACCGCTGTGATCCCGACACAAAAATCCCTGCTAACGCCCGGGTGATCCGGCAGCCACCGAGCACCCGCATGCCCTCCCCTGCCGCCTTTTATGACTTCTCTCTCCTGCCAAAAGGCTCGAGTCTCAGCGCACCCCCAGACCCCGCGTACGTCAAGGACGATGACCTCAGGAAGCGTGTCGGGGAAACCGCCAAACGCCTCGGTTTGGGGGAGGATGCTAGGCGGGCCTTGTTCCAAATTCTCGATTGTACGGCTAACCGAAATACGGCGTTCGCTGAGTACATAAAAGTTGCGAACGACCTCGGCGTGGCGGCACCCGGGAGCCACGACGCTGCCCTGAAAGCCGCTGTTGCTGCAGGTAATACGTACACCTCGATGTTGGGCAATCTCCCAGGGTCCGTAAGCGCCAGGACCAACATAGTCGAGGCTCTCGCGGAGCTCAAGCGTCTCTTCTCCCGCGATGCGCGACTCATCGATCTTACCTACGACGATCGTAGCGGTTCGATCATGACTATAGAATGCGGCTCGTATACGACGATGGAAAATGTTTGCACGAAGTTGCGTGATAATGACCGGTTGCGCGTTCCCCTCGGCGCAAAGATCCTACATGTTAGACCAGAACAAAGAGTCACGAATGGTAATAAACACAAGTATTGGACGATTACCGTCGCATGCAGCGAAGCCCCTGCCATCGAAATTGCCGCCGCCCTCTCCGGCGAGTCGGCGAAGATCTCGCACCAACTCGTTGAAGGCAAGGTGAGTTACCAGTACAAGGTGTCAGTGAATGGTAAAGTTATCGAAACCCCTCTTATCCCGTCTCCGCCTACGGCAGCCAGTGCTCGCTTCCTGTTTGAGCAGCTCTTGGCCGGAGGTGAACCGGGACTCGACGCTATGGTCGAGACTTTCAAGCGCGATTGCGAAGATCCGCTGTCGGACCTCGCCGGTATTGCCGCCAAAAAATTTGAAGCGAGCGGAAAAACAATATGCACCTTAGAGGATGCCCGTCAGGCGTTCTCCCTGGTGGACCCCTCTGACGTCTTGTCCGACGAGAAGCGCCGGAGTATCGCAGAGGCACCGCGCAAAGTAGTTACGAGTACCGGTAAGGATATGGGGGTCACTTATCGCCGCGACGCTGCGTACATAGAAGGGTTCTCCTTCCACCCGGCCGACCCTCTTGTCGTCGGTCTGCCAGTCGAAGTTCCTGTCGGCGACGAACAGTTCCCCACGCGTATCCGTCACGTCAGATTCGAGGAAAAAAAGAACAAAGGGGGTTATAGAGTGGTGCTAGAGCATAAGAACATCTCCGAGATCCGCGCGGACCGTGAACATTACTTTGCCTCCAGAGCCCAAGATCCCGTAGCAGCGCTCAGGGAAGAACTGCGGCAGCATTTCATCTCCGAGGTAACCCGCGACATGGCGTCAATGCTCTTGAATCCGGAAGAGTTCCAGATCCAGAATGCCAAGGAGCCGGAAGAAGAAATGAAGAGGGAAGTCCGCCGTCGCCACGTCACTCCGTATCGCAGCAAAAACGGGGATATCATCCGTCTCGTTGCAACCCTTACGTTATCGTCACCTCCCTCGCCCGAAGCCCCGACGTGGAACGCAAGTTGGCATAAATGGTGTCAAGACTCCGTTGGAGAGTTCCGGAGGAACGCCGAGAATATGAGGAAGCCTGCGGAAGACTTTTTCGCGTTTGCCCCCGGCGCTGCCGCTGACAGCGAAAACTTGATCGCCGCCGGGATGTTTCTAGTTAGTGAACGCCTGGGTCGCGCTGTATCCCGAGAGGAGCTCTACGAGATCGCCAAGAGCTGCGGTCTGGAGGGCGACGGCACCGGAGATCACAAAGTTAAGTCCGAGGACGACATGTGGCAGGGCGTTGATCAGGGCAGGGCACTAGCACGCGCCTTGGCGGCTGAGTCCGGGAAGACTCTTCCAAAACCGGCCCGAAACCAGAAAAGACCGTCACCTGGCAATCAAGCCGAAGTTAGAGGCAAGTCCGAAGTCGTCGAGGCTGCGCGTGAAGCCGATCTTACCGCCGCCTTGACAAACTCTGGCAGCGGCGAAGGCCAGACGAAGGAGAAGGTTAGCGAGAATGTTCGCCCGATGACGCCCGACGAGAGTGCGGCGCACGAAGCCGGCCACGACGCCGCCTCCACTCCCTTGACAAACTCCGGCAGCGGCGAAGAAAATCGACCAGACAATACGGAGTTCGTCGCGAGCGCACTCAAAGAAGCCGCTAAGGAAACAACCACGCCGGTTAGTTGGGCCGCCCCCGACTCGGCCACCGGTCAGCAGACGGAAACCGGTCCAGACGGGGTGCCTCACCCACCGACGCCCGCATCCGAGCCGGCTGTCGTGCGCGAAATATACATTGGCCGCGCCAACACCAATTCTTGGGTTATACCCGACAAACTTATGTATAAAACCGCGTCAAATAATCATGCGCTCATACGTATTTATACCGATTATGCAACCATAGAAGACCTCGGCTCTACCAACGGCACCTTCATAGACGGAGTTAAAATCGAAAAGAAGCAGGAGTACAAGCTCAGAGAGGGAGCCGTGTTGCGGTTCGGGGATATCTATTGTGCGCTCTTCGAAAAGAATACTCTCCAGGAGATCGCTATAGATGATCCTCTGCGATCAATAACCGAGGTATTCGGGTCCGTTCACATGTTGCACGACCTAACCGACGAGAGCGCGGCGCCTGAAGCCGGCCACGACGCCTCCGCCAACCTTAGCCGACCAACGGTAGAGGGGTCCGGAAACTACGCGTATGCGGAAAAAGCACTACTGTTGAAACTAGATGATAGAACAAAGAGCGCCCTGCAAGCAATCCCCATACCTGATCATAACAAAGTTTTGACGGAGTATTACGCTACGCCCGTGAACATTAAACGCCTCGATCCCGACCATCTCCATGTCACCCTGATCAGTTACGCCAATTTCGTCAACGAAACAGACGACCGCGACATAATCGCCAACCATAATTTCCCTGCCCCCAGTATCGAACTGGGAGAATGCAGGTATGTGCACAGAACGGACGCTTATGACAAGGATGGAAATAAAATACTTAAAGTAACCTATGTGGTATCCTTGAAAAATCAGGGGGAGATGCAGGAATTCGTGAACAAATTGTACGCGCAGGCAGGCAGACCGAACCCCGAACCGAACCGTTTCTTCCATGTGACCTTGGCCAACAACTGGGGAGGAAACCCTTTCCTAAGCATCGGGGATGTGACGATCAGGGATTTCCAGCAGTCTTGAACTCGGCAAACTTCTTCATCTCACGAAAACAAACCGCCTAGAATACCCGACAGGGCGGTAGTCAGGGGACGGAAGGCAGCCGCACCGAGAATCAGCCAACCGATCAGGCTCACCAGGGTTCGTGGCCGCGCCGTACTGTCGGGACTCGTCAACAGGTGGGGTACGAGTTTGACGCCACGTCCGACCGCCGACTTTTCCCCCGTCAACGCCCCGTCTCTTTCGCGCTGCATTAGCATGGCGGGCACCCCGAAGAACACCGGGCTCCATACCAGAAACAGGGCCAACGCCAGACCGTTCTCGTCAGCGGAGCCGCTAGTTGCACCCCTCAGGAGCATATAGGAGGCGAGCGGGCCGGTCAGCAGCAGGAGGTATTCAGCGATCCTTCTGCCGCTCAGGGGGGTCTTGTAGCAGTCTTCGATGGTTGGTTGGGTCATATAGATATATCTACCGGCGCGACCCTGGCCTCCCCGCCGACCGTGGGCTGCCAGCGGGCGGACCCTACAGGGTCTTTGCGCACCCCCGGCCCAACGGGGGCCTTCTAGACGGCCTTAAACTTTAGGTGGTGTCTTAGCCGCATGCCCCATGCTATGACGTCTATCGTTAACGAAATTGTCTCATTTTCGGGGTAAGGTTCAAACCCGAGTTCAAAACCACCAGGGCGTCGTTCAACCTCTTCACCCCGCCGTCTCCCAGTTCGCCTAGGACGATGTCCACCGCTATGCTGTTTATCTCCTCGGGGGTGAAGGATTTCTCTATCACCTCGGTTACGGTCGCATCCATGATACCTGCGTATTTTTCGAAATGGTCTTCGAGGTCCTTGTCCGGGGTTAGGGTGTATATCAGCCTGCCCGTACTGGGGTTGGCGGTGTCTAGGTTCACCTCCACCATAATGTTGCCGCTAGCCACCACGTCGGGCTCGTCGCCGTCAGTGAAAAAGGTGACGGGCACCTCGATGAGGGCTTTTTCGTCAGATTTTCTCACGTAAACCTGAGCGTACCTTACGGCCGCGGGAACGGTTACGGTGAGCAGACCGGAGATCACCCTAAAGTGGTTTAGCTGGGTCAGGGAGAAGAGGGCCATCGAGGCGATTCGTCGCATCTTGTCGGAGTTGCCGGGTTTTCCGGGGTAGCCGATGAAACCCACGGCGATCATTCTGCCCAGCACGGAGCTCTTGACGTAGATAGATAGTTTGACCGCTTCGCGCGGGAGTTCGAAAACGATGTCCTCGTCTACGGATTCCAGTTCGCCTACCCCGTTGGCCTCTTTGGTTAGTTTGCATTTTTGGGTAGCGGAGTCCGTCTCCAGGAAAACCTCGTCGTCGCCCAGGGACGGGGCGAGTTCTGCGGCGCGTCTTTCAAGGCGTGACAGGGGACCGCGGGGGATCATCATCTCCTTTTCGGCCATGCCTGCGGCGGTTTTCTTGGTCATCTGTAGGAGACTGAAGGACACCACACCCTCGCTTACCCTCATGCCGCAGGTGGACTTAGCGTTTTTGAACGGCATCTTCTTTCCCACGGAACTGGTTACGTCGTGGTACTCCACGGATCCTTCCGCGGACGGCACTAGTACGAACAGGGCTTCTTTTCGGGGTCTTTTGTTGCTCATGTTTTCTCCTGGCTGGTTGGGGTTTCTATGGGTAGTGTGTTTGGTGGTATTAAGTATAGGACCACGGAGGATAACTGTGCCCTATACCCGGGACAGTCAAGTAATCAAGGAAACCCGCCTCCTCGTACCCACAATTCGCAAAACAGGGCCCCTCATGGGTGAATCTGCCCTCCGCCCGGGCACGGTTCAAAAGGTGCACAATCGAATATTTAAGTGTCTTGTTTTGGCGCTAGCCGTTAACCTCCTGTGCCCGGTTTCTCGCGTATACGCGGCCCCGTCGGACATGGTTTCGCTCTCCGCCGTTATCAGAACCAGCACAGGCGGTCTCGCTATAGTTACCGCCACGGTGTCAGCAGCCGCGTCAGGGGACACCTTGTCAAAGTGGGACGACTCCTATGACGTCATATCTGCGGGGGTGAACGCCAGGCGAAGCATCGTCGATTCCGCGTCGGATCCCGAGGTGGGGAATCAGTGGGGTTATTCGCGTCTGGGAGGCGAAGCCCTTAACGCGCACACCCAAGGCAAAGATGTGGTGGTCGCCGTTCTAGACACCGGGGTGGACGCGTCCCATCCGGAACTCGAGGGGAGGGTTCTTGAAGGTTGGGATTCCATGAATCCCCAGGGGAAAGGCACCCGTGACCCCAACGGGCACGGAACCCACGTAGCGGGCATAATAGCGGCGACCTCGAACAACGGTGTGGGCGTGGCCGGTATCGCCCCCCAGGTCAGCATACTGCCGGTGCGCGTCCTAGACTCGTCCGGGAACGGGGACGACGACGAACTGGCTCTCGGGATCATATGGGCCGCCGATCAGGGAGCTGACGTTCTCAATATATCCATTGGCGGTGCGGTACCGTCGGATCTATTGGAAGGAGCTCTGGACTACGCTCTAAATAAAGGCGCCGTAGTCGTGGTCGCTTCCGGCAACGACGCCATGGTCGGCAATAAGCCGAGTTACCCCGGAGCTTATCCACAAGTTTTGACGGTGGGGGCTACCGACTCCACGGACAAGAGGGCGGCATTTTCGAACACCGGCTCATACGTGGACATTTCCGCCCCAGGTTCGTGGATAAGGTCCACATGGCCCGGCGGTAGGTATCAGTGGTCCTCGGGCACCTCCATGGCGACCCCGTTCGTGGCGGGCTCCGCGGCTTTGCTTATATCCGCCGGCAAAGGCAGTGGCGCGGAGGTTACTTCGCTTTTGAAGTCATCGGCCTACGATCTCGGACCTGCAGGCAGGGACGACCAGTTCGGCGAGGGTTTAGTTAATCCCCTAAGGGCACTGGGTTTACCGGAAGTTGCCCCGCCCCAGTCCACTATCCCGTTCATGCCGTCTCTTCTGCCCCCCGGAGTCACCTTGCCGGGTTTGCCGGAGATAAAAAGACCAGAGTTGCCGAGTTTACCGAAGTTGGAGGTACCCGTACTCAAACCTTTGCCACCTTTGGTCAAGCCCGAGTTACCGGTACTGACCAAACCTGATGCTCCGAAGTTGCCGGGGTTGAAACTACCGTCCCCCGACTCGGTCACCCCGGGGCTGACGAAACCGGATTATCCTGAGGCGACCAAACCTGATGCGCAACCAGGCGCAAACCAGCCGCCCGTGTTAAAGAACCGCAAACATGTAGTAACTGTGGAGACAACCTCTTCACTTGTGGGTAAAAACATGGTCATACGTGTGCGTTTGAAAGGCTTACGGGCGCTCACCGCCTACGCGGAAACTTACGTCATCTACGCGGGAAAGACCTACAAGATCAGGACCGACGCCAGGTCGTCCGCCGTCTTGAAAGTGCCCTACAGCAGCAGGGGTTACGTCGTATCGCTCAAGGAGTCCCCGTTCATCGACGCGACGACCGTTACAGTCGCCGCGCAGCGTCGCTAATCGCGGACATCTGACAGCGGAACCCCCGGTAGCACAGTAGCGAGGTATGTCGGACGACGCCTCCAGTATCAGCCTGGCCTCCAAGCACAGACCAACGAGTTTCTCCACCGTGGTAGGGCAGACTCACGTGGTGGAGGTCATACGTCGATCCGTGTTGAACGGGAGGGTTCCCAAACAGATACTTTTCTCCGGTAGATCCGGGTTGGGTAAAACCACCATCGCTCGCATAGTCGCCTCGTGCATAATGTGCGAGACGCCCCTAGGCGACCGCGACCGTGCCGACGCGTGCGGCAAGTGCGGGTCGTGCCTTCAGGTCATGTCGGGAACCCATCCTGACGTGGTGGAGTTCGACGCGGCCAGTCATGGTGGCAAGGACGAGATACGTTTGATAGCGGAACGATGTCAGGTGCTGCCCGTCAAGTCATCGGTCAAGATATACATAGTGGACGAGGCGCACGGACTTTCCCACCAGGGAGGGCAGGCTTTTTTGAAACTTCTCGAGCAGCCACCAGGGCACGTGATGTTCATGCTGTGCACGACCGACCCCGGCAAGATGCTCAAGACCAACAGGGGAAGGTGCGTGGAGTTCGAATTGCTGCCTCCCGTGTACGCCGATCTAGTGAAGAATCTGGAGAGGATAGCCGCCCACGAATCATGGAAAGTATCCCCCGACATCCTGGACATGGTCATCGCCGCCGCCGACCCGGACCTGGGGGTGCGCGGGACGGTTATGAGTCTGGCGAAACTATCGAGCATCCTCCAGGACGACACGGTTTCCATGGAGGCGGTGTACTCCCTGCTGGGGGTGCCTTCGCCGCTGGCCCTGGCTGCGATGTACAAGGCCATAGACGACAAGGACAAACAACAGGCCCTCAGGTCACTTGCCGCCGCTAGAGGCGTGTACTCGGACCAGACTCTGACGCGGGACCTGGTTCGGTGGGCGACGCAGCGCGTCAAGGATTCTTTGGGCGCTTCCCGCGAGCACACCGACCGGGCCCTGTGGGAACTTGACGTCGTTTTAGGTATCGAGGGTAACGGGCCATGGCTGGACCTGGCAGTGGCAAGACTGAGCGGAACCAATCTGAACGATCCGTTGGTTGTTCAGTCCATGCTGGATCGCGCCGAGGCGGTCTTAACCGGTTTGAACGCGACCTTGAAGGACAAGACTCCTGAGAAAGAAAAAACCCCTGCCGCCCTTGCTCCTTCCGCCTCCCCCGGGATGTCCGACGACATGGCGAAGATGCTGGCGGTTCTCAGCCCGGCCCACCAGGACCTGGTGAACTTGGTGAAAAAATGCAGGGTGTTCCTCTCCCCCACCCAGGCCCAAATGGTCGTACCGGACCAGATCGCAGAGGCCGTGATCCCGCATGTTGCTAAGTTGCGCGCCGCCGCGGGCAAGCTGGGTCTGACCTTGAAACTGACCAAAGATTCCAAGTACAACGGCCAATAAGATGCCAGACGGTTCCGATACTGGGGTAAACAAAAGGGAGAACAAAGTGACCTCAGAGAAACCAGATTATGCTCTCCGTATAGTGGTAGGGGGGAGCCTTGCCGCGGAATCTCCGGAAGGATGCGTCCAATTCCACCTACCCGTTGACGGGTCGCACCTGGATGCGCTGGAAAAATCGGGTTTGACCTCCTCAGACACCAAGACAAAGATCTTGGTGGTGCTCCAGGAAAATTCCCTGGCGGCCCTGCTGGTGTACGCGGCCCTGTGTGGGATGTCCTCCAGGACCCTGGACTGCGAGGTCGGCGGCACCCTGTGCCGTTTCGTGAACGTATCGAACCCGGGCGGCCCGCAGATCGAGGCGGCCCCGGAGGACTTGATTCTGCTCGGCGTCGACCTGGACTTTAGTGAGATGTTGGCGGGGGGAAACTTTATGCGTTTACACGCCGCAAAAAAGGTAGTTCTCACCGGTGCTTTCTCCACGAACCCGAACCTGTCGTCGGTGGAATTCCTGGAGATAGTTCAAGCAGTCATGTTGGTGGCTTCCGTCCGCCAGCGACCGGGGACTGGCAGGTATCCGTCCCTTTACGTAAGCCCGGTACCGGATCCCTCAGACGAGGAGCGCATTCGTCAGGGGGACGCCTCCCTGCTCGTGGACCTGGAGGCCGCCCGCAAGGACGGGGAGAAGGTCCGCAGATCAAGCAGGACCGACGACAGGAGCGAATTGATGCCCCCGGTGGACCTCACGCCTAGGCAGAGGACGCTGCTGGCGGCCGCCGAAACCGACGTGGAAAGGACCCTGGTAAGGCTGAACTCCTATAGAAACATGGATACGGGACTGTGGCGGTGTTCCCGACCCGGCAACCACCGTAACGGGGACGCGAACCCGTCTTCGCACGTCGAAGACAACAAGGTGCGCTGCTACAAATGCGATCTCGAGCCCCTGGACTCCCTGAGGCTGGTCGTGGAAACCCTGGGTTTATCTCCGGACGACGCGGCCGTCTGGTTGGCGTCCGACAAGTAATCGGTCACTCCTCGGAGCCGTTCTCGCTCTCCGATTCTGCGTCGACCAGCACCGCCCCGCCAGACAGGGCCTGGTATACAGCGCCCACTATGCGTTCGCGCAGGGCGTCGTTTCCGCGGAGAAGAGTTTTGACGGCTTCCTTGCCGACGACTGCACGGCTGGTCCCGTCCTCGAGAACTTCGCTGAGTTTGTTGCCGGTGGCGGTCTCGGTGTAATAGGCTCCGGCCCTGGTCAGTACCCCGACCTTCTCGGCGACGTCCAGTATGGCGCCGTTGGCGTCCAGGCCTTTGCCATAGATCAGGTCGAACTCGGCGGTCGTATGCGGAGGCCCCAGGCGGTTTTTCTTAACCGTGGCTAGCACGGTGTGCCCCACTATATCCGATCCTTTGGCTATCTTCTTGCTCCCGGAGGTGCGCACCTCGATGCGCAAACTTGCGTAGAACTTTATAGCCTTGCCGCCCGTGGTCTCGTCCGGCGTCCCGTAGGCCGCCAGGTTCTTGCGCACCTGATTGACCAGAATGAGCATCACATTGTTCTCGTTCGCGATACCTGCCACCCTGCGCATGAACTTGCTCATCAGCCTGGCGTGCAGACCCATGAATTGCTGGTCGATCTCCGATTCTATCTCGGCTTTCGGGGTGAGCGCCGCCACGGAGTCCACGATGATGACGTCGAACGCCCTGGACCGTATCATCTGCTCGACCATGTCTATGGCCTGCTCCCCGTTGTCCGGCTGGAACACCACGAATTTGTCAGGGTCGATTCCGACGTTGGCGCACAACTGCCGGTTGAGCCCGTGTTCCGCGTCGATAAAGCCGATGTTCCCTCCGAGTTTTTGTGCATTGGCCGCGACTGTCAAGGCCACGGTGGTCTTACCGCCTCCTTCTCCGCCGAACAATTCGACTATGCGCCCTTTGGGGAAACCTCCCGCCCCGATGGCGACGTCTAGGCTGATAACCCCCGTGGATACTACTTCTATGCTGACCTTGCTGTTGTCGTTGAGTTTCATCACGCTTCCGGGCCTGTCTTTACTCATCTGTCCTAGAAAAGAATTTAGCGCCTCAGCCCTCTCATCGTCGGCGTCGATCATGTTTTTGATGGTTTTTTTGTTTTTTGCCTGCGGCATGGTGTTTCTCCTGGTGTATAGTGAATTATGCTCCCTGCCCTGCCGCAGGCATACGGTTCACTCGTTGTCTTCCGGGGGCAGGAACAGGTTTTCCCCGGGGAACTCCTGGGTGTCGGTCTGGGGACTGGCTACCGGATCGTCGGCGCGTTGCGGCGCGGTGCTGGAGGAATTCTCCCACTCCTCAAACAGCCAGTCGGTGTCACCCGCGGTAGACTTGCGTACTTCTCCTTCCACGGTGAGTCCCTTTACTTCTTTGCTCTGGAAGGGGTTGGCCACTGCGAGACCCCCGTCCTTCCGTTCTTCCGCGCGTCCCTTCGTTTCCATGTCTTCCTGCATTACCGCGTTCTCGTCGGCGATGTACTCCAGGACCAGGTTGTTGATGCCTTTTGAGTACCAGGAGGGGACGTTGTTCACGCTCGGCGTCACGCCGGTGGGGGGCATTGACGCCATCCAGGTGCTCTTTGCGCCGTCTCTCCTGAACCATCCGCCCGTAACGGCCCCCACGGTCCATTCCCGCCCGTCTATGTCCGTGATCTTGAGAAGTTGGAATAGTTGGGCCGCGGCCGTGGAGCGTAGTTTCCAGTTCACGTAGTTGGCCCTGACGGTGTCCGCCGCGGAGTTGAGCGCGACGAAATAGGGGTGCAGGGCATCCTCACTCTCGTCCAGTTCGCTCTTAAGCGACCCCAGAAAATGGTCTTCATGGACGCTATCGCTCATGTGTCACCTCGGCTGTTTTAACCACTGCCAAGTACAGTGTGTCTTTAGGGGCGATTGTCCTCCATTCCGAGTACCGATGCCCTGGCCCCGTACAGTATTCGCAATGAAGCGTCGAGCGGGCGATGGCAAGTAAAAAAGTACAGCACGGGCTGGAGTTCCCCATGCCAGTACATCCACAGACTATCAGGTTCAGTCTGGTCGGCGCCACGGTGCATGCCACCCCCGCGGACGGCGCGTGTCAGAGATCTCATCTGTACATGAATGCGGCGGGGTTGTCATCCACCATTACATCTACCGGAGAACTGGTGTTTCCTTTCAAAAACTATCCCAGGATAAAGGAGATGAGTTCCCTGGTTACCCGGATCCTTGACGATTCGCTTAAAGTTTTTCAGATACTGCTGGACGCCAACGACGAGCAATCCACCGTGTTCCACGTCGACAGGTTTTCCCAAAAGGAGGTATCTGTGTCATGGTCGCGGAACGATGTTTCACACAGCGTGAACTTTCCTGTGGAAAGCGAGTACTTACTTTTGATGCTAGATTTGCAGTTCGTGTACTCGCCGAAAGCGCGCGCTCTTCTAGACGCCGCGCGGGTACTTCCGGTGGTTCTGGGCCGCGCCACCGAAACCCTCGAGGGCCATATACGGATATCCACCCAGGTCCCTCACATGCTGGAAAAATCGGGGATACCCCACCTTTTCAAGATCAGTCCCGGGGTCTACGGTGTCCCGGAAAACCAGCGCGACTTTCTCAAAAAAAGGAGGGACATAATGTTCCAGGCTTCCGTGAAACCCACCTCAAAGGGGGATTCCCGGGGTTCGCTGGTCTTCGGCGAAAAGGTACCCGAGGCACTGCTGCCTTTGGTGCGAGAGGTGACTCCGTTGGCGGCCCATATGGAGTCGACCGCCTCCCTGATCCTGGAGGACTCCGTCTACGGGGAGATCACGGCATTGCTGTTGGGTCTATCCTCCCCGCCCGTTGTGGTGGTGGCTCACCCTCAATCCTGGTGGCGGTGGTATCTGTACGCCAGGTACGCGGGTTTGTCGGCGGGCCGTGTGGGGGAACAGAAGGAAGTTTTGCTGGTGGACTACCGGACATGGCAGCACGAGTACCACAGGATAGTATGCGATAGGCTGATCTACGATTGCCGTGATGGTACGGCCTGGGTCGATAGCAGGTTTCACGCCGCCGCACTCAACTGCCAGCGTGTGGCGTTACTGGGCCCGGCTCCGGAGTTTGCCGACAAGTTGCGCGCCGCCTACCTGGTCCGACCAGTCGAGTTCAGGGGGTATTTGGAATCCCTGTCCACTTCCAGGCATCCGCGTGACGAGGCGGTCATGCAGCATATAGCCGTCTACTCTAGAAGGTTCGAGTCCCGTGATGACGCGGTCAGGGCGTTTCCGCTGGTCAAGAATGTCCCTGTAAGGATGTCCAGGGATCAGCAGGCGTCCTACGCCCGCGCGATCGTACCACCGGTGGATTTGGCGCGCGTGCAGGGCATCCTGGACCTGGGGGGGCCGGGGTACCTGAGTTCCAAGGCCTCTACCGCACTACAAATGTCGGTCGCTCACGCCCGGGAGGGTTTGCCGCTGGCCGCCATTACATGGAACAGGCCCGCCGCCGATCTGCTAAATTCGCTGTGCCGCAGGTCGGGCCTGCCGGTTCTCGCTTTTGCGCAGGAAGACGCGGGGAGCATCGACTCCACTCAATCGGGTAACATACTGTACTACAATACGTGTATGGACCCCGCCGATGGCTACGCACGGTTTTCGAACCTTCCCCCGGGAGGAGTCATGTACTATCTGCGCGTGCACTGCGGGCATTCCACCGCGCTGGAGATCACGGCGTTTAACGGTACCCGCTCCGGGAGGGATGGTTTGTCGCGCGAGGATGCGGAGTACGTGCGGAATTACCTGATGACGGACCGCTAAGTTGGCGCAAAAAAGAAGACCGATAGCGGGGGTTCACCTTGATAGTTCATCCCTTGGAGGTGTAGGGACGGGCCGGAGAGAGGTAGGGTGGGCAGAGAGCACACCCACCGACACGAGCAGGACCCCGCAAACAAGAAACTGGGCTGAAGAGATCCCCACCCCAAGCACAACGAAACCAACCACTAGGGAGGAGGCAACCGAGGAGTAGCGCAAAAGCGCCATGTGTTGGGGGAGAATCTTTGGAGAGACGCGCCAAATCGCCAACTTGCCGACGCCGCCGGCAATCAGGGCGAGAAACAGCGCCGAATACACCGTCGACACGCCTGCGCGCAGATCGATCCCTAACACGGCAACGACACAGGAGGCGACCAGGCCGACCGCACAAAAAACCCACAGCAGGCAGACGGGGCGAGTCGAGGAGGTGGCGGCAGGTGCGGTCAACAAGGCGACGGCGCCGGAAATCACACCGAGAACCACAAGCAACAAACCCCCAAACGAGACAGGAGTGGAGCCGCTGGGGCCACCAAGATACACCAAAAGCGAGGCAGAGACCATCGCCGAGGAACCGAAAAAAACCTCGACTTTAGACAACTTCCTATATCCGAACAACGGGGCGGTCAAGGCGACGAGGGCGGGTATGGCTGCGTCGAAGAGTACGAAAACCAGGAGAGGTACAGACTTTGCGGAGAACATGAAAGCCATGTTGGACACTACCTGGGGTACGACAAGAGCCCAAGTGGAAGAATTTCCCAATGCGGCGAGAACAGATTTCGGGGATTTGGCTACAAGGATGGAGACGACCAAGAAACCGAAAAAATAACGAAGAAACGACAACCCAAGCGGGGAACCATCATGGCCGGCGAACGCCGCATTTCCCAACCCATACAAAGCAAAAGCGAGAATGGCGACAAGATGAGATTTGGGGCGGAACCCGGTTAAACCCGGGACCAGTTTGCCAGGGAGATCCATAAAACAAACGTCCTATAATGTACCGCTCTATAATGTGCCGCGACTTGAAAAGTCGGGCACGAAAACTACTTATCGTTACCGTTAGTGTCCTCTCTTCTCTCAATCGGTTTCAGCAAGGTGGCCGGGTCGAGAATCAGGCCTTCACCGGACGGGATCAGGGCTATTTGGATTTTGTCCGCCAAGCGGTCAATCGCTTGATATTGCAAAACCGCCGGGGTCAAAGACTGGGAGATTAGGCGGTTCGCCTCAGCGACACCCTCGGCTCGGAGGATCGCGGCGTCGGCCTCACCTTTGGCGCGGGCTCGTGCCTGGTCGGCTTTCGCCAACTCTTGGGCGACCTTCTCCTTCTCGCGTTTGGCGTTCTCGGTAGCTACCTGTTTCTCTTCGATTGCCGATTTGAAAGCCGGTTGAAAGTCGATGTTTTCGATCAAAAGGTCGGAGATCGTTATTGAATACGGTTCGAGGTCGGCGGCGAGTCTCTCGGTCACGGCCTTGCGGATGACCTCGCGGTTGGAAATGATGTCCACGGTCGAGTACTTTGCCGTTTCAGCCTTGGCGTAGTTAGTAACACGAGGCGGAACCAGTACGCTGAACCAGTTCACGCCCACCTCTCGGAAAAGCCTCTGCACGGCGTTGGCGGACAGGGAGTAGTTAACGCTGATGTCCAAGAAAACGTCCTGGGTCTCCGCGCTCGCGGCAGAAACCCTCTCGAAAGTCGCTTTCTGGGTTCGTATGTTCGCCTTGGCAAGGTTTTCCCACGGGGCGATGATGTTCAGTCCTTCTCCGCGCTGACCGATGATCTCCCCGAAACGGTACACGACACCAACTTCACCGGAAGGTATGGCCTGGATCGAGTTGGCACCCGTCGCGGACAGGATCAGAAAAGCGGTTACGAACAGCACCACTCTCCGTGGCACTCGGAAACCTCTGACACCCGAAGTTTCGGCACGTGTGGACTTCCCTAAAACCAGTGAACCCGGACCAAGAACCAAAACTATTAAAACGAAAATTATCCAACCCATGACACACCTCCTGTGGTGTATCCCTCACGGTCTGACGGACCGCGGATTTGTCAATTAGGCGCCGGGCGGCAACCTAGTAGACCCGCGCCTTCATCTGGGAGTCCCTGAAGGATATCTCCCTGCTTATGGAGGCCAGGTACTGGCTCGTGGCTTCCTTGGTGGCTACTAGATGGGCAGAAAGCACCACCACAAGGGAGTGCTGCTCTAGGAGGTCCAGCACGGCGGGGTCTTCGTCCACCATGTCGTTGAGCGCCGCGCTCGTAGGTTGCTTGGCCTCTCCTGTCACGCCTCTGCGTATCCTGGCCCGGGTCGCCGCCTGGGCGGATTTGAGCTGTATGCGCAGCAGGTTCTCCTGTCCGGAGATGATCCCGCAAAGTTCGACTATGCGCCCGAAATCCGCGGTCCATTTGCTGTACAGGTCGCTGAGTTGCGACGGGGTCAAGTCGCTTATTTTCTGGGGGAACTCGCCGCGGACGTTTTTGCGTTCGTGGGCGGCTTGCGTCCACAGCCCCAGATTGTTCATGAGGTCTACTGCCGCCGCCCCGTTTTTGGTGCGCGAAAGAACCTGGCTTAGATTTTTGATTCCGTTGAGGTTCAGGTCTTCGGTTGTCACGTTACACTCCCGAAGGTAACTGTGACCGTCGACTGGCGTTGCGGCATACAGGGTTCCTGTCGCATTACAGGCGCAGGTATTCCGCCAAACTACCGAATTTGTTGCCGGGGCTGGCGAGTTTACTCAGGGCGACTCGCTCTATCTGCCTCACCCGCTCGCTGGAGACATCCAGCCTGGCGGCCAGCGCGGCGTAGGTCCAGGGTTCCTCCCCGTCGAATCCGTAGCGCAGGATTATCACCTCGCGCTCCCTTTCCTGCAGCCCATTGAGCGCCTCCCGGACGGACAGGTTGAGTTCCTCCCGCAGTATCAGTTGCTCCCCGTCGATAACCTGGCTGTCGCCGACGCTGTCCCCGATTGTGCCGCCACCTTCCTCACCTATAGGGGCGTCCAGGCTTGTCACGTTTTGGGATACGACGAGTATGTCCTCCAGGTCCCGTATGGCCCCCAGCATTCCTTGTTTTCGTAGCTTGGCCTCGGCGAGACTCCTTTTAACCGGTCCGGGGTACTTCTTTTGCTCGTCGGTTAGTCGGTTGTACGCCCAGCGCATGCAGCGCTCGGTGAGGTCGGCCTTCATCTCGTCGAGGGTAGGTTTCCTGCCCAGAGAGTGCTCGAGTTCTCGCGCGGCTTCCGACGCCATGCGTTTAACCCGGCTCCAACTAGGTGCCAGTTTTATGTAGGTGTCTTTGCCCACCACCGCGCGTATGTGGTCGCGCACCACCCTGGCGGCGTAAGTGTGGAATACGGGGGTCTGCTCGTGGTCGAACTTCTGGGCCGCCTGCACCAGCGCGATGTTGGCCTCCCCCATGAGGTCGGCCAGCATCTCGGCGGCCTTTTCTTTACCGAATCTCTTCTCGGCGTTCTCTTTTACGATTACCCACGCGAGTTTCCAGCACGACGCACAGATGTGTTCCAGTAGCCTGTTGGCGGTTTTGTCCAATTCCAGGGCCTTGGCAACGCTGTCCGCGGCGGCCGATTTTCGTAGTTTGTCGGCTTTTCTCGAAATTTTCTGGTACTCCGCAACTTTCGCGGACTGTTCCTCCGCGGTGAGGGCGGGGAATTTGTCGGCGCTCCTATGAAAGGCGCTCAGCGAACCGGAATCTCCGTAGGAGGTGTGCGTGTAAGTCGGTTGGTCGCGCGGCCCCGTCGAGTCGTCACGGGCGTCCGGGGACGCGTCAGAGAACAATTTTTTAAGCCCCACGCATGTCCATTGTCCGCGCATCCGGACCGTATTCACCTATCGGTACGGAAACTTCCATACGCTTGACGGTCGCCCGCGGGCGCTAACGGTAGTACGGACATCACATAGAAGAAGGAGGCCCTAGATGGCCAGAATATCGAGAATACCGGGCTCGTCGCCCAACACCGACCCGAACTTCGCCTCGGCCAAAGCAGACTTCTTGAAAGAACTCAAGAAACTGCCTAATGTCACTTTTTTGACGAAAAAGCAGAGCAAGGCCGTGTTCGACAACATGGAGTTCCCGCACGGTGGGTGCATAGCCCTACCAAAAACAAAGAACTCCGCGAAGAATAAGGCGGCGAAGAAGCGCAAGCCCGCGAAGAAAGCCAAGAAGTAGTATGTCGACCATCATCTCGACGCTTCTTGCGCTAGAACCGGTGGCTCCCCCACCGCGTACGGGCATATTGAAGTCCGTGTCGCAGTTGCTTCTTTTCACCGGTGCCGCGACTCTCTGTGTGGCTTTCCCGCCACTACGCAAAAAGTTCGTCGACGCCGCGCATAGCGTGCGGAACTTTTTCTACGAACCCGCGCCGATCCTTCCGCGACCGGAGCAGCAAAGCGCAGAGAAAAACACGCGCCGCGAGATCGACGAGTTCGACATGAATTTGTTCAACTGAACGATTTCGCAACAGGTACACCCCAGTGACAGCCGGCCGGCTGTCACTGGGGTGTACTTATTTGTGGGCGGCGGCCAGGGCGTATATGCTCTCTACGAGGAATGCGCGCGAACGTCTTAAGTCGTCACTAGTCGCGCAGTTCTCCAGGGCGCCGGAGTACTCGGTCCAGAGTCGGGGGTTCACGGAGTTTTGGGCGAATGATTCTATTGCTTTTTTGTTCTTCGAGAACTCCTCGGCGCACCACGCAGGTAGTTCTTCCCCGTAACCCTCCAGGGTCCGCACCTGAGCAAAGACGTTTTCGCTGTAGGCCTGCTCGTCGTTGACTATCTTTCGGGACGGACTCTCCTCGCCCGTGGCCCCTACCACGAATATACCCGAAAGCGCGAGCAGTACGGCGACCCCGATCACCAAAGGAGGGTGCTGAATAGACATACTATAACTTTTGGTGCGCCGCGACTTTGGCCAAACATCATCCCTACCAGGACCTCAGCTGTAGTAGTTCACGCCCCCGCGGATTTGCCACAAGTTGACCAGCCTGGGGGTGGGGTTCCCCGTTTGAATGAAGTTGTCGGTATCCATGTCGTAGACATACAGGGGGTTCCGTCTGGGCACGCCCCCTTCGTTTACCGGCTCTATTTCCACTATCTCGCTTATAAGCCTTCTGCCGAGGGGACCTTTGCCCATCTGTACCACCAAGGAGAAGGCTTGGGATACCTGTTCCTTTGCGACCGGTTCGTTGATACCCGCCTCCATAGTGTAGGTTACAAGTTGTCGTACGGCCTGTGCCGCACTATCGGCGTGGATGGTGGTGCACGAGCCCTCGTGCCCGGAGTTGGCCGCTTTCACCAGAGCGTAAGCTTCCTTGCCCCTGACCTCCCCTATCCAGATGCGGTCAGCCCTCATCCGTAGCGCTTCACGTACCAGATCCTCAACGGTGACATAGCACAACGACCTGCCGGATTCGTCCTGTTTCCGGTAGGTCATCAGACTAACGGAATTTTGCACCCGGTCGGCTATATGGAGTTCGTCTATCTCCTCGATGGTGATTACCCTGTGGCTGGGGTCTATGCCGCCGGCCCCGCAGGACAGTGCCCGCATCAGCGTAGTTTTCCCGACCCCGGACCCGCCGGATATCAATATATTGGACCGCCCTTTTACCGCCTGAACCAGGAGGTTCTGCATGGCCGGACTCAGAAGCCTTCTGCCGACCATGGCGTCCAAGGTTATGGGCACCTCCGGCTGTTTCCTCATAGTTACCACCGGCCCGCTGCGCGAGACGTCAGTGGTGGCGACATGTATCGACCCGTACACGGAGGTCTTGTCTGCGTTGAAGCTGCCCTCTATCACTCCCGTAACCGTGCGGAGATTCTCGTCGAACGCGTCGTTGCTGTTGATGAACATCTTCAAGAACCCGTGGAGCCATTTGACGTAGGTATCGTTATCGGGAAATACGTTCGCCATGTGTTTGACCCCGTTGTTGTCCGTGTAGAATAGACGGTCGTAGCGATTGATCAGGATCTGGTTGACCTCAGGGGACACGAGGAGGTCGTATAGTATCGTCTCCGCCTGCATGGTAGGAGAGGAGGAGAATACGTCGCCTAGGGACGGATTTAACTGGTCGATAGCCATAGTGGTAGTCGTTTGCTACTGTCCCGCTTCGTCCGGTAATGTCTCATAGCCTCTTGGACGCCAAAAAGCGGCCTCACACATCTGTGCGAGGCCGCTTTCCGTCAGGATTCCAGCAGTTCGGACAAGTCCGCCAACCAGGCACCGTTCCCGTTGACCCGGGATTTCATGATCTCCCAGAAGTCGTCCAGGGTTCCTTTGCTGGCGCAAAGTAGTGCCTGCGGCACCAGACGATCCATGTCGCTTTCCAGACCAATGTCTTTAAGGGCTTTACGGATCTGGGTTTCCTCGGCTTTGTTCACCGATTCCAGGGGAATACCCGCCAACAGGCATATTTTACGCACCTGCGGCAGCGTCAGGTCCGAGACCTTAGTTGGGCCGTACTTTGCGGGGTTGCACTGAATTCTGGTGACGAAATTCGCCAGCTCATAGTTGAAGCGCTGTTTCCCTGCTTCGTTGACCGCGTCCAGTTCGGCTGCCGCCCGTAACTTGTTGAAGTTGCGCTCGTCTAGCCAGTAGGCTTTGTCGCACTGCTTTAACACGTGTCCTGCCTCGCTTTCGCGGGTCAGGGAGCGTACGGCCTTTACGGCGTCTGCTCGGGCGATGTCCAACAGGTCGAATGCCTCCACTACTTGCGAGAGGAAAACGAGGTCTGCACTGATAAGCCTAACGCTGTTGATACGCTTGGCTCGGCACAGGCCCCAGACACCGCTCACTACCGAGTAGGTCATCTGACGCTTATGGTCCGTATAAGTACGGGATACGAAACGTTCCACGGTGTCCTTGTCGGGGGTGTGGTACATTATGGCGCTCAGGGCCTTGGCCAGGTCCCTTTTGTTGTCGTCGGTCGGGGCGTATCCCGGGGGTATACGCTTTCCGTCGGTTTCGTCCGGTTTGCAAACTTCGGAGTAGGGGTACACCGTATCGCTCTTGCCGAGCGAGTGTGCCAACCACGTACCGAGTACCGCGATTATGTCCGCTACGAACGCAGGATTTACGCTAAGTTCGGCGGAAAGTTTCGAGGCCAGTTTGGTGTACGGTTCGCCGCGCGTGATGGAGTTCACCACGGTGGTTACGTGTTTAACCGTTACGTTTTGAGGGGTGCTGGCACCGGTCAGATGGCTCCTCAGGGCGTCTATGGCCGATGTCTCGTCCACAGGGCTGGTCGTTACTAGGCGTTGCATAGTTGCCTCCAGTTGTCTAGGTTTAGGTGTTCGGGGAAGGAAAACTGGGTGTTGCCGTTTTGGCCGCATCCCGCTCTAACCGACCAGAACGTCGCGGATTCGGGAGATGTCTCCCAAACAACGATGTCGGATACGGAGAAGTTTTTTCGTATCTCGTCGAACCTGTTAAAGTTTTCCGGGGACAACACATCCAGACCGCCTCCGTACAGGAAGAGGTAAGATCCGTTATCCGGAAGGTTCAAGGTGCGCGTCAAAGTCTCCACTGAGGGTACTACTTTTGTCACCGAGTGCAGCATGCGCATGGAGTTTCCTGGCGTTCGCACGTACAGGCGTTCACGCTCTCGCGTCAAAACTATGTTACTCCAGCGTCCGCTACGGACGGGCAGGTGGTGTTTGGAGACCAGGTCGTAGGCAGCCCGCGCGTTCACGACGGGACTTCTTTCGAACAAGTGCACCAGTTTCACCGCCATTTCCCGCAGTTTTTTGGATGTTGCGTCCAGACTTTCGTAAGGAGCTTCCACCAGATCGACGAGGTTGGCGGGCTGATCGTCCCCCCACTTGTCACTGAAAAGTTCTTTCAAATTGGTCACGAAGACCTCTCTTTCGGGTTGTATGTTACCTCTAAACTGTTGACGCAGGACCCGTCCGGACAATTTACCGCTAGTACGCCCCCGGATACAGGCAGTTTACCTCTCCTGTGGCGTAACCGCAAAGTGTGACGGTGGCTACGGCCGTCAGGCACCTGAAATCCGAGTAGGATTCCCCGTAAAGAGTTCCCAGAAAGGACAGGTTTTGTATGGCGTAGGAGACAAAGACAGTCAACTGTCTGCTTTCCGGGTCTGTCTGTACCTGAACTTGTGGCCCGCAAACCTTGTCCGGTGTCGTCAGGCTCCCGCTTGCGATGTTCACGTTGTAGAGTTTTTGCGCCATGTCCAGAGCGGTGCAGCCTCCGGTCGTTTCCGTGCAGTTAACGTCCGCGGCTTTGCCGTTCGGACTCATCTTGAACCTACCGCTTTCCGGGTCTATTGCCGTCGCGGCCGCCCGCGCTGCGGCGTCCGCGACGGTTATGGCTTTGCGATTTTCCATCATGATACCTGCAAAATCTGCGGCCAGGGTAAGGGAGAACAAGGTTAAAGGCAGGGTTAGGGCCACGAAGAACAGGAAACTGCTGCCGCCGTAAATTCGGGTTTTATGCTTCACGGTACACCTCGCAGAAAACCGTGCTTTCGACCTCGACTGAGTCCAGTAGTGAAGACACGGTCAGGCCGAATCCTCCGTCCCTTGATATTCCCGGCACCAGCATGTTCTGCATCTTGGCCTTGACCCGAACCCGGACGTAGGGGTAATCTTTTGTGCAGACCCTCGAACTTCCGTCGTACACGCGGTTGTCGGCCGCGACCAGGGCGATAGTGACCTCAGATATCTCCGCCCCCATGGACTCCCACGGGGCCGACCGGCACAGGCTTAGGAAGATCAGGTTATCGTTCTGGTTCTGTCCCGTTGCCTGCGACTGCGTTGCCGGGGGGCAGGATTCGGTGTACGCGGTCCGATCCCCGATGGTGCCGCTCCGCGCACCGATGGTAGCCGCCGCTGCGGCAGCGCTTTGGAGGCTGGTTTTGACGAATACGGCTTTCCCGGTATCCAGGGTTATGAACAGTAAAAGCACGGCAAAGGGGAGGGTCAGGACGAACTCTAGTATCGAATTACCTCGTGCGACCGCGCCTGACCGCAACATCTCAGTTCAAACCCGACAAGGCGGCGACCACGGGGATCCCGGCCAGTATGAATATTAGCGGCAGGAAGTGCAGGGCGAAAGACACCACTAGGATGGTTGGTAGTTTTTTCGCCACGGCCCTCTGTTGCTGGTAACGCAATTCACGCAAAGTTTCGACCTGGGACTTCATGTTTCTGCTGGCGGTCGCGCCTTCGATCACCGCGGCTCTGAGCGCCGAGACGAATTCGCGCCCTTCCAGGGTGCCTAGACGCGCGGCACAGCGCTCGAACGCCTCGTTTTCACTCATAGTTCTCGTGGTGAGGGCGGTCACTAGTTCCCGCATCTCCAGGGACACGACCCCGCTCACCTTGCCGACCGTCTGACGACATGCCTGCACCACCGACAGGGACTCCATATACATTAAAAGTATGTCGGCGAATTCGGGTAGTTCCCTGAGCACGTCCTGACGCTTCTTCTTGGCATTCCTGCGAACTTTGTCCCACGGCCATATTATAACGGACGCGCCCATCAGTAGAAGAACCAGGCTCGCGAGCCCGGAGAAGATCGGAGCGTACGACAGGGCGGCCAAGGTTGCCCCAATCACCAGGGCAGCGGCCTGCACCGAAAGGTACACCTCCATGCTGCCGATGAACAGTCCCGTGAACTCCAGGTCCTTGCGAAGTGACTCGCCGAAACGGCCGCCGCTGACCATCCCTGCGGCGGATTTCGTTTCGTAGAATATCCGCGCTACGGGTTGAAGGACTTTCGCGACCCCGTCCACCGGGTCCTGGGAATATGTTTCCCAGAGGTTTTCGCGTTCAAATTCCCGGGCCCGGGTGAGTGTGTACACCGCCACGGAGTAGATCACAACGAGGAGTACTATGGTGACTATCATTCCAAACCCGTCCTCGCCCTGCTGAATACGCCCAAGGTTCGTTTGACGCCCCAAAGATAGTTCGCGGTCGCCAATCCCACCATTAGCAGGGATCCCGGAGTCGAGTATGCCTCCGGGGAATTGCTCAGGAGCGTGAAAGATATCAGACCTGTTACCACACTGACCCCCACAAATTGCGCCTTGGCCTCCGCCACCTCCGCCAGTGCCTCGGCGGCGAGCTCAATACGGCGTTTGGCCGAGTTTTCTGCCTGCCTGAGCACGGGGACGAGCTGGGCGCCCTGGGCATCGTTGACTTCCAGTGCGGCGACAAGGAGTTTTGTCGCCGCTCCCGGGTAGCGCTCCGCCAAAGGTCGCATCGCCTCGCCGAGTCCCATCGTTCCGACCATGGAATTCAGGCAGGAGAGTATGTCCGTGCGCAGCGGGTCGTCTACGGCGCCCGCGGCCCTGCTGAGCGCTATGTTTGGGGGGTTTCCATTCTCCAGGTAGCTTACGGTCAGCCTGAGTACGTTTAGGACCTGGGCGCCCCCCTTGGCCTGCCTGCGCTTCTTGCTGTAGTTGTCTATGATCAGCACCGCCCCGACGCTCAAGGGAATGCTCACCAAAGCGGTTACCGTACTCGCACCCAACAATAGACCGAGGGTGGAAGATATGCCTATGTATATGAGCAGGATAGCGATCACCAGCATTTGGGTGTCGCCCAGCCCGCTGACACGTTTAAGAATGTCCTGTAACGGGCCGCCTTTGTAGCCGATTCTTTCTCTGCGCGTTTCCTCGCGCACCTTCAGGTCTTCTCTGGCCAGATAGGTCATGCGGCGCAGAGCGACAAGGGAACGGAGCCATTCCCCGGCAAAGAATATAGCCCCAAATAAGCTGGCTCCCGCAAGTATCTTCAACAGGGTCATGCCAACCACTCCGTCTTGCCGTACTGCATCAACCTTTTGCCCAGGGGCGTGTCCGTGCCCACGGGAACCCTGGTAAACTCCGGCACCCCGTCGGTGTCCTGTTCGCCGACAAAAATCGGGGATACTTCCAGCATGTCGCAGGTGTAGTCCACGTCCCCGATGGCCGATACGTTGGATATGTACCGCAACCCTTTCTGTCCCCTGTTTACTTGCAGTACAACGTCGAACGACCCGGCTATGCTTCTCAGCACGCTAACCGCGTCACTTGATCTCACTTGCCGTATCAGGGCTGGGAGTCGTTCGTTCACCGCGCTCCTAACGTCGTTGGCGTGGATGGTGGTCATGGTGCCCTCGTGCCCGGTACTTGCGGCGTCCAGCATCACCGTGGCACCGAGACCTTCCCTTATCTCCCCCACGATGATGCGGTCGGGCCGCATGCGAAGGGTGTTGCGTAGCAGGTCGGCCAGGGTTACCGCTATCGCATCGTCCATGCTGGCCGCCTCTTTAGTTTGCAGGCTTACCACGTGTTTGTTGGCAAGTTTAAGTTCGAATGCGTCTTCTATGGTTATGACGCGCTCCGTATCAGGTATGAAGTTGGACAGTATGTTTATTATGGTGGTTTTGCCCGTACCGGTCCCGCCGGACACCAGGATACCCGCTTTGCATTTTACGCAGTCGCGCAGGAAGTCTGCGACGTCCTTGCTTAAGGACTGGACGTCCAACAGGTCGTCGAGGTCGAGAAGTTTGCGGAATTTGCGAATAGTGATAGACAAACCGCCCTTCACCACCGAACCGTACGCCACGGTTAGCCGCGCCCCGGGTAGCTCCGCACTCACAAGAGGAATCGAGTTGCTCACCGCCCTGCTGGAGACCTTTTGGGCAAGGGCGCGGGCTATGCTCGAAGCGTGCTCGGGGTCTTTGAAGGAGATGCGGGTTTCCATGAGCGTGCCCCCCACTTCGACGCTCACGACGTCCCAGCGGTCGACTAGTATCTCGTCTATCGAGCCATCGCGGTACAGTGGTCCGAGCACGCTTACGCCGCAAAGTTCGTCGCACACCACCGATATGACCTGAGCTATGTCCGCGTCCTTGCCGAGGTTGACTTTACGGAAAGCCAGTATCGGCCTTAGGGCCCGGGTAAGCACCTGCAGTTGGTTCGTATGCACCGAACTGTCCTGGGTTATGACCATGGCGTTCGCGATTTTTTGCAGACCGCTTTCCTGACTTATCACGCTCAGCACCTCTTCAACTTTCATCCACAGAGAGGGATTTATGTAGTACTGGGAGTCATCGAACTTATGAAGGGTTTTCTTGTCTTCGTTCCTCATGGTAATCCTCGTTTCCGGTGCCGACACATGGCTCCGTAACCGCACCGTCTGCTTGGAAATTTCGGCCTGCTCGGTTTCGCTATCCTCGTCGGAGAACACGTCCGCGAGGCTACTGGAGGTCTGGGCGGTCTCCTCGTCGGAGAACACGTCCGCGAGGCTACTGGAGGTCTGGGCGGTCTCCTCGTCGGAGAACACGTCCGCGAGG
>Ga0169931_10003338_pt1 | contig 25483 bp, 14 predicted proteins | sample Kivu_15m_20L_FD_129675 | JGI IMG/M metagenome (GOLD analysis project Ga0169931, IMG submission 129675) | Freshwater microbial communities from Lake Kivu, Western Province, Rwanda to study Microbial Dark Matter (Phase II) - Kivu_15m_20L... | ecosystem: Environmental > Aquatic > Freshwater > Lake...
CGGCCTACGAGGACGCGAGCGGCTACCAGTACGGCCTGGGCATCGCGCCGTGGGTGCGCATCGGCAACTCGAAGGTGTTCGCCAATTCGGGCGCCGGGCAGTTCAACCAGTCGACCTCGATTCGTATGGCGAACGCCTACAACGCCGGCGCGCGCATCAGCTCGAACTCGTGGGGCTACACCTCCGGCAACGCCTACAACTCCGACACGCAAGCGCACGACGCGCGCGTGCGTGACGCGGTGACCGGCACGGCCGGCAACCAGGAACTCTCGATCATCTTCGCGGCGGGCAACAGCGGCTCGGGCGCTGGCACCGTCAATCCTCCGGGCACGGGCAAGAACGTGCTGACGGTTGGTGCGAGCGAGAACTTCCGCCAGACCGGCACGGACGGCTGCGGCACCGGCAACACCGGCGCAAACAGCGCGATGGATGTCATCGGCTTCTCGGGCCGCGGTCCGACGAGCGACTCGCGCAAGAAGCCCGAGATCATGGCGCCGGGCACGCACGTGCAAGGCGCCGCGAGCCGCGCGACGGGCTACGACGGCACGGGCGTGTGCAACCAGTACTGGCCGACCGGCCAGACCCTGTACTGCTGGTCGAGCGGCACGAGCCACTCGACGCCGGCTGTCGCGGGTTTCGCCGCGCTGATCCGCCAGGACTACCTCAACAACGGCCTCGCGGCGCCGAGTCCGGCGATGCTCAAGGCCGAGATCCTCTCGGGTGCGACGTACATGAACGGCGTCGGCGCGAACGACACGCTGTTCTCGAACAACCAGGGCTTCGGCCTGACGAACATGGCGCGCACCTTCGACTCGGCGGCGCGCCTGCGCGTCGACCAGAGCCAGGTGCTCGGCGCGAGCGGCGCGACGTACACGACGAGCGGTTCGATCTCGAACACGACGCTTCCGTTCCGCGTCGCGCTGGTGTGGACCGACGCACCGGGACCGACGACGGGCAACGCCTTCGTCAACAACCTCGACCTCGAGGTGACGGTGAACGGCACGCTGTACCGCGGCAACGTGTTCAGCGGCGCCAACTCGATTTCTGGCGGCGCGGCTGACACGCGCAACAACAGCGAGTGCGTGTTCCTGCCGGTCGGAACGAGCGGTTCGTTCTCGATCACCGTGCGCGGAACCAACATCGCCGGCGACGGACTGCCCGGCAACGCGGACACGACCGACCAGGACTTCGCGCTCGTGGTCTACAACGGCTCGGCGAGCAATCCGACGCCGGACTTCTCGCTCTCGGCGACGCCGGCGAGCGCGTCGATCGTCGCCGGCAACCCGGCCTCGTTCACGGTGACGAGCACGCCGGCCAACGGCTTTGCGAACAACGTCACGCTTTCGGCCGCGCCTGCGATCAGCGGCGTGACCTGGGGCTTCTCGACGAACCCGATCGCGGCCAGCGGCTCGAGCACGTTGACGGCGACCACGACGACGGCGGCGACGCCGGGCACGTACACGGTGACGGTGACGGGCACGAGTGGGGCGCTGACGCGCACCACGAACGTGCAGCTCACCATCAGCGCGCCAGCGACGCCGAACTTCACGCTCTCCGCCACGCCGGCCTCGCGCACGGTGACGGCGGGCGGTTCGACGACCTTCACGGTCTCGAACACCGCGAGCGGCGGCTTCGCGAGCGCGATCACGCTCTCTGCGACGCCGGCGATCAGCGGTGTGAGCTATGCGTTCTCGACCAATCCGATGGCCGCGGGCGGCTCGAGCACGCTGGCCTGCACGACGACCGCCGCGGCGGCGCCGGGCACGTACACGCTGACGATCAGCGGCACCGGCGGCTCGCTGACGCGCACGACCTCCGTGCAACTCACAGTCAACGCGCCGCCGAGCGGCAACCCGGTCAAGACCTTCTCGGCGGCGCCGAACCTCGCCGTGCCCGACAACAACACGACGGGCGTGACGAGCACGATCAACGTCGCCGACAGCTTGACGGTGTCGTCGATCTCGGTCTCGACGGTGATCCCGCACACCTACCGAGGTGATCTCGAAGTGGCGCTGATCGGGCCGGACAACACGACGGTGCTGCTCCACAACCGCACCGGCGCCGGCGCCGACAACGTCACGACGACCTACTCGATCTTGACCGCACCGGCCCAGTCGCTGAGCGCGTTCAACGGCAAGAACACGGCGGGCGCCTGGCGTCTGCGCGTGCGCGACCTCGCCGCGACCGACGTGGGCACGCTGAGCTCGTGGCGCATCACCTTCAACGGTGAGCAATCGGCGACGGCGAACCTCGCCATCCCCGACAACAACACGACGGGCGTGACGAGCACGCTCAACTACGCGCAGACCGGCACGGTCTCCGCCATCAAGGTGCGCGTGAACATCACGCACCCCTACAAGGGCGACCTCGAAGTTGCGCTGATCGGACCTGACAACACGACCGTGCTGCTCCACAACCGCACGGGCACGTCGACCGACAACGTGATCACGGTCTTCCCAAACCTCACTACGCCCGCGCAATCGCTCGGGGCCTTCACGGGCAAGTCCATCAACGGCGCCTGGCGCCTGCGGGTGCGCGACCTCGCCGCCACGGACGTCGGAACCTTTGTGAACTGGACCTTGTGCCTCGAGGCGCAGTAGCACCTCGGCAGGCTTGTCTCTTTGCGGGGCGCGACGCCGAACCTCGGGTTCGCGCCGCGCCTCGCTGCTTTCGCTCGATGGTTGTGTCGATTCGCCTTGACGCAGTTCGCGCGATCCGTCGACCAGTTCGGGCGCGTCAGCGTCATCAGGACCGTGGACGGCGTGCTTCGAGAACGAGACCTGCCGGTCGCCGTGTCACGTGATGTCCACAGTTGGCCGTCGAGCTCCGCGCGCCGAATTCGGATGGCGCAACGACGTCCGGCCGGGCGCACGCGGCGCTCGCCCGAGCCCGCTGTGAACTTCGATGGCGCGCTCCTCGCAAAAAAGGCCGCCTCCTTGGGGCGTGAGAACTGCGTCCACCGAGAGAGGTTCGCTCCGCGGTATCCTCAGGAATTCCATGACCACCCTCGCCAAAGTGCTCGAACAGGACGGCGCGCTCGTCGGGGAGCTGCCCCAGCTCACGGCGGAGCAGCTCCGCGCGCTCTTCCGCCACATGCTGCGCATCCGCTGCATGGACGATCGGATGCTCAAGCTGCAGCGCGCGGGCCGCATCGGCTTCGTGGGCACGGCGACGGGCCTGGAGGCCGCGATCATCGGCTCGGCCTTCGCGCTCGAGCAGCAGGACTGGCTGTGGAGCGGGTTGCGCGAGGGCGGCGCGGCGCTGATGCGCGGCTTGCCTCTCTCGGAGTACATCGCGCAGATGTACTGCAACTCGAACGACACGGCCAAGGGCCGGCAGATGTGCAACCACTTCCAGCACAAGGGCAGCCGCTACCCGAGCTGGTCGAGCGTCATCGGCACGCAGATCGCGCACGGCGTGGGCGCGGCGCTCGCGGCCAAGCAGCGCGGCCTCGACGAAGTGCACGCGATCTACTTCGGCGACGGCGCGACGAGTTCCAACGGCTTCCACTCCGGGCTCAACTTCGCCGGCGTGTGGAAGGCGCCGTGTGTGTTCGTGTGCATCGACAACGGCTGGGCGATCAGCGTGTGCTCGCGCGAGCAGACCGCGGCGGCGAGCTACGCCGACAAGGCCATCGCCTACGGAATCCCCGGCGTCGACGTCGACGGCAACGACGCGCTGGCGTGCTACCGCGAGACGCGCAGAGCGATCGAGCGCGCGCGCTCGGGCGGTGGCCCGACACTGGTCGTGCTCAAGAGCTACCGCATGATGGGGCACAGCTCGTCGGACGATCCGACCAAGTACCGCGACGCGGGCGAAGTCGCGCGCTGGGCCGCGCTCGATCCGCTCGAGCGCCTCGAGCGTTATCTCGTCTCGAAGAAGGTGCTCGCGAGCGGCGATCGCGCGCGCATCACCGAGGAACTCTTCGTCGAGATAGATCGTGAGATCCACACGCAGGAAGCGGCTGCGCCGATGGCGCTCAAGACGCTCGTCGAGGACGTCTACGCCGACGTGCCGCGCCACCTGCGCGTCCAATACAACAAGTTCGTGACGATCGCCGAGCGGCTCGGCCACGCGCAGAAGGGCGATGGCGCGTTCCCGCTCTGAGGTGCGCCCGGCGCAGCGCCGGGAAGTTTTTTCCGCTCGAACGTCAATGGCGCCGGCGCCGCCGCGGCGCGCGCACATGAGCCGCCGGCGTTTTGCGTCGATGAAGTCGGCATGTTGGTCCGCCACTTCATGACGCCGAACGTGCTGTGCTTGAGCGAGTCGCAGAGCTGCCGCGACGCGATGGATTTCATGCGCGCGAACAACATCCGGCGCGCGCCCGTCGCGCGCGAAGACGAGTTGATCGGCATGGTCAGCGAGCGCGACCTGCTGCGCATCCTGCCCGGCACCGTGCTGCAGGTCGCCACCGACGCCGGCGCCGATGCGCGGCGTCTGCCGGTTGGGCGTGTGATGGCGACCAAGTTGATCACGCTGGCCCCTGACGAGCACCTCGAAGACGCCGCGCGCAAGATGCTCAACAATAAGATCGGCGGCCTGCCGGTCGTGCTCTCTCGCCGCGTCGTCGGCATCCTCACCGAGTCGGACATCTTCCGCGTGATGGCGAAGGTGCTCGACTCCACGGACGTTCTCCGCATCAGCGTCGCACGCACTCCGCGCGGCGACATGCTGCCCGACCCGGTGCGCATGGCGATGGATCTGGGCTTCGAAGTCCGCGGCCTGGTCACGCACGGACGCATCGGCGGAGAGACGCTCACCGTGTTGCGCGTCGCCGGCTCACGTGCCGACGACTTGATCGAGGCCTTCGGCGCCGCGGGCTACAACGTGCTCGAGGTCGTCGACGCACGCGGCGGCTCGCCCCGCCGGCGCGTGGCCTGAGCGAGTTCCAGCGCGCGGAACCGTTATTGGCGGGCGCAGGCGCGCCACCGGCAAGCGTGCGAAGCCCGCGCGCGCGGCCCACAACGCCCGCGGCGTTGGACACGTGACGCTGCTCGTACAGCGCGAACTCGCCATGGCGCGTAGACTCGCCGCCCATCTACATGGGCCGTTTTCTCGCTGGGGTCTTGACGCTACTCGCCGTGGGCGCGGGCGCCCTCGTGGTGTGGCGGGTCACGAGAGCGCCTGCGGAGGTTCGCGCCGACGCGGATCGGCCCGCGGCGACTGAGAACGGGGCGCGCGAGTTTGCGCCTGCCTTGCAGCCGCCGGCACCAGAAGCGCGCGAAGCGTCGCCGGCCGTTCTCCAAGCGCCGGAGTTCGAGGCGCAACACGAATTCGCGCCGCTGGCTGACGAGGGTCAGCTCGAGCTGCACCTCGTCGATGCGTTGACGCACGCTCCGATCGCTGGGGCGAGCGTCGTGGTTTGGGACGCGCGCGCCGCCAGCCGTTCCGAGCTGCTGCGCGTGGTGCAGCGCGAGGGCGATCTCGCTCGTGTGGCTGCGCTGGCGGCGGAGGTCGAGGCGCTGCCCGCGGACAACGACGGCCGTGTCGCGTTCGCCAGGCCGGCTGTGGGCGCGTACGTGTTCGCGCAAGCTCCTGGATTCTGGGGCGCTGCGCTGCTCGAGTTCGACGAGCCCGCGCCGCGTGAACTCGAGCTGCAACGCGACTACGACCTGGACGCGCTCGTGCTGGATGCCGAGGGCGCGCCCGTGGCCGGCGCACGCGTCGAAGTGCTCGAACTGACGCAGGAAGTCGAGCTGGTCACGTACACGCACAGCGACGCGCAAGGACGCGCGCGGTTCGCGCATGTCGGTGCGCTGCTCGCGGCGCGCGCGGCTCCGCGCGCCTCGTACTCGATCGGACTGAGCTCCGCCTTCGCGCCGCGCGTGGAGGCGCATTTCGATCGGCACGCGCCGCCGAACGCGCTGCTCGTGCTGCGGGCGCCGCCGAGCGGCGTGCTCGATGTGCGCCTGTTCGACGCGAACCAGCTGGCGACGCCGTTCGTCGAGCAAGTCGAGCTGCGCGTGGCGCAGGTCGGTCTGTCGAGTGAGCTCGGCGCGCAAGCGGTCGAACCGGCCTTCGCGACGTGGACCGCGCGCTCGGTGGTGGACGGTGTCGCCCGCTTCGAAGCCGTTCCGCCCGACGCGCAGTTCGAGCTGCGCGCGCGCCTGGAGGGCAGCGACATCGACGCGCTTGCGAGCGTGCGTGGACCGCGCGCGCCAAGTGAAGCGCTCGCCGTGCAAATGCCCGTGGGCGCGCGTGGGGCGTTGCTCACGGGTTGGCTGCGCGCTCCGGGCGGTACTGCGTTGGCGCACGAGCGCGTGACGCTCGACGTTGTGGCGCCGCAGGAACCGCAGGCCGTGCTCGCGCGGCTCGCTCCGCGAACCGACGGCGAGGGGCGTTTCGTAGTCGAGCTCGACTTGCGCTTCGATCCGAGCGGAATGGAGGCCGTGATCCGCGGCCTTGAAGGTTCGGAGCACAACTCGAGCAGCGTGCGCGTGCTGGTCCCGCCGCTCGGCGGCTCGCCGAGCCTCGACTTGGGCGAACTCGAATTGCGCCGGACGCCGAGCTTTGCCGCGGGCCGGGTCGTCGACGCGAACGGACGCGGTCAACGCGGCGCAGCACTCGAAGTGCGAGGCCGCCGCGTCGGCGAGGCGTGGCAGCTGCTCGGCGTGCCGGCGCGCAGCGGGCTTGACGGGCGCTTTGAACTCGCCGGAGACATCGAAGACCTCGAGTTCGAAGTGCGCGCCATCACACGCCGTGCATCGAGCCTGTTCACTTACGTGAGCCGCGGTGCCGCGCTGGAACTGCGCCTCACTCCGCACGGTTCGATCGGCGGGCGCGTCGCACTCGACGCCTCGCTGCCGCGCGACGCGTTCGAGATGTACGCCGCCGCGCGTGGAGACGATGTGTGGATCGGCGCGCCGCTCGCGCTCGACGGCGCCTTCGTCTTGAACGGACTTCCCGCCGGCGAGTACCAACTCGCGCTCGGCGTGGCCGGTGAAGGCCCGGCGCCCGAGCTGTTCGGCGTGGTCCGCGCCGTCCAAGTGGCGGCTGGCGCGCGCACGCGCAACCCGCGGCTGGAGCCGCTCGATCTGCGTGATCGCGCGCGCTTCGCCGAGCTCGAGTTCGTGGACACCGAGGGCCGGCGCGCGCTGGGCTTCGAGCTCTCGCTCGAGCCCGAATTGCCGGGCGCGTTGTCGTGGGCGCCGCGACCGGACGCGTGGGTCTTCTGCTGGAATGGCGAGCCGTTCGACGTGTGGGTTCGCGGGAGCGAGTGGGCGGGCCAACTTGTCACGGACGTGAACGAATCGCGCGTCGTCGTGCTCGCGCCCGCGCCGCGCACGCGTCTGAGGATCCGCGCGACTGCGGGCGGGTTCGAAGTGCCGCTCGGTTGGGTCACGGCCCGCGTCACTCCGCTGACCGCTGGCGATTTCGCCGCACAGGCTGCGGTCGAGGTCGCGTTCGACGAAGCGGGCGTCGCCGATGCGCCGCTCGGTTGGCGCGGGCCCACGCGCGTCGAGCTCACGCTCAACGGCTGGGACAGCGCAGCGGGACGCACGGCGTCGCTGGGCGCCTTTGTCATCGAGCTCGCACCCGACGAAGATCCGCCGACGAAGGAGCTTAGGATCAGCGCGGCGAGTCTGGAAGCGGCGTTCGCCGCGCTCGGCTTCTGATTCGTCGCGGGCGGCCGGTTACTCTGCGCCGGCGCGCGGTAGTCCACGCGCTCCTGCCTCGCATGCGCTCGAACCACTTGCTCGTCGTCGCCGCGTCCTTGGCCGGGGCTGTCCTCGTGGTGGTGTGGTCGCTCAGCGTTTTCGATTTGCGCGCAGCCGCCCCGACGTCTCGCGAGCGCGACGATGGCGCCCGCTCGACCACGACGCTCGATGTACAGGCCGCACATGCTGCGCCGTCGCCCTCGTCGAACGACGAACTCGAGCGCGCTGCAGCTGCCGTGAGTGCAACGGCCGAGGCGCAAGGTCCCGAACAGGCGCCGCGCGGCATCGAGGTCGCTCCCGTGCGCGGCGCACGCCGCGAGCGCGTGGACGAGGCCGAAGTCTGGTACTGGCCGTTGAGTCGGGGCGAGGAGCGCTCCGGAAATTCGAGCTTCGCGCGCGCCGAACAGACGGGATCGATCGACGAAGGTCTGGCGCAGTTCGCGCAGCCCATCGAGCGCGGAACGGACGGACGCTGGTTCGCGCAGCGCGGAGCTTCGGGTCGTCTGATCGCGCGGGCGAGCGGGCTGTGGGGCATGACCGAGATCAGCCGCTCGAGCGAGACGCCGCTCTTGATCGTACTCGAGCCCGAAGTCGAGGTGCGCGCGCGTGTGCTCGACGTCAGCGGTGCGACGGTCTCCGGCGTGCGCGTGGCGCTGCGCCAGTTCTGGAACAACGACTTGTACTTCGACCACGGCGCGACGCTTTCCGGCGCCGACGGGATCGCTCGGCTGCGGCACTTGCGCCACTTGGTCGGCGGCGACTGGGACTTCGACGCGCGCTACACGATCGCGATCGACGAGCCGCTGCTCGCCAGCGTGCACGTCGAGATCGACGTCGTGCGTCCGCCGAGCGAGACGTTAGAGCTGCGGCTGCCGGCTGTCGGCAGCGTGCAGCTAGAGCTCGAGTCCGCGCCGCCGGAAAGCTGGGTGGCGCTCGAAGTCTTCGACCGCGACGAAAACCCCGACGAGATCGAACGCGAGCGCGAGTTCGACACCTGGCTTCCGCTCAAAGACGGCAAGGCGCACTTCGGCTGTGTGGAAGCTGGCCGCCAACTCCTCGTCTGGCTGCGCAGCCGCGACGTCGAGGCGCCCGTGGATGACGTGCTGCGCCGCGGGCCGCGCGCCCAGGGCGAGGGCGTCGTGCTGCGTCTGCAGGCGAAGCCGCAGGGCGCGACGTTCGCGGGCCGAGCCGTGGACGAGCAGGGGACGCCGCTCGCGGAGATGGACTTCACCGCGGACCTGTACGCCGTCCAGCAGAGCCGGCGCGAGCACGTGCAGCGCGAGAGCGGTCGCACCGAAGAGGACGGGAGTTTTGTGTTCAGCACGGCGGAGGATGTCAGTTCGGCTACCCAGGTCGAACTCCATTGGCGAGACGAGCGCAACGTCTCACTGGGCTTCGTACGAGTCGCGCTCACCCCGCCTGTCGCGGGCGCGACCGTGGAGCTCGGCGAGGTGCGGCTTGTCGCGAGCAGCGTGCTCGCTGCCGGGCGCGTAGTCGATGTCGCCGGCCAGCCCGTGCCGCGCGCGTGGGTCGATCTGCACGATGCCGTGCACCGCACGCGCCGCGACGGCAGCGTGCGCACGAGCTGGGAGCGGCGCTCGAGTCCGGTGCTCGCCGATGACGAGGGACATTTCGTAGTGCGCGGCGAGCGCAAAGCCGCGTCGATCGGCCTGCGGGCGCGCTCGAATGGCGCGAGCAGTCCGCTGCGAGAGTTCGCCGCCGGCTCGAGCGAGGTCGAACTGCGGCTCGAGCACGCGGGCGCCATCGCGGGTCGTCTGCAGTTGCCACCCTCCCTGTCCACGGACTTCGTGTTGGTGCAGGCGGTTCGCAAGACGCCCGCGGTCGGCGACTTGTTGCCGCAGCAAGAGCAGTGGGTGCGGCTCGACACCGCCGGAGAATTCGTGCTGCGCGGTCTGGCGCTCGGCGCTTACGACGTACGAGTCTTTACGTCAGGCGGCGAGCGGGAGCTCGGCGCCGTTGAGAACGTGCAGGTCGCAGCCAGCAGCGAAACGCGCGATCCACGGCTTGATCCGCTCGATCTGAGCGGCTTGGAGTTCCGTACCGTTACGGTTTTTACGCCGAACGGAAAGCCGCTGTCCGATGGAACGGCGTTGACTGCGGGGGACGGCGGCGGCGACTCTGAGTTGCACTGGATCAGCCAGGGCAAATTGCTCGTGGGGCTCAACGACTCCACGCTGTGGATCGTCGCTGACGGGTGCATGATCGAGCGCTTCGAGCCTTCCTCCGGAGTGGACGAGATCAGGCTGCGACCGGCGGCCAACGTGCGCGTGCAACTGCAGGCGCCGCTGGCGCCGCCGCCCGAGTCCTACGAGCTCCAAGCGTGGATCGCCGGCCGCGGCGAGCCCAGCTTCCTCGCCGATGAGGCGGCCGACTGGCTCGGGGTCGACGGCGCGCAGATCGAAGGTACGGTGCGGCGCCCAGGCGCCGTCACCCTGCGGCTTCAACTGCACAAGGGCGAGGAGCTCGTCGCCGAGTGCGAACTCTCCGAGGTCGGGCCGATCGTCGACACCGATCGCCTGCAGACCTTCGAGCTGTCGAGTGCGCCGGCGGAGTTCCTCGAAGCGCTGGCGAAGGCGCGCGCGGACCAGCGCTGAGCGAACGCTCTTGAATCCTGTGCTCACACACGCGGAGCGCTTCACGTAAGCGCCGACGCCGCTCGTGCGCCGGACCGGGGGGAGCAGCAGATTCGCCTGATGGAACGGGACGCGGCGAGCGCGAGCTCGTCGTGAATCCGCTGCGTCTCCCGGCCGGGGCGCGAGCGGCGCTACCGTAGCACGATGCCGCGCGCAGGACTGCTCCGCTACGTCAGCTTGGGAATCGTCGCAGCGCTTCTCATCGCCTGCGCCGTGCACGCGCCGCGCAGTGTGGAGCGCCCGCCGAACATCGTGTTGATCGTGGCCGACGATCTCGGCTGGGGTGAGCTCGGCTGCTACGGCCAGCGCAAGATCGGCACGCCGCACCTCGACCGGCTCGCGAGCGAGGGTCTGCGCCTCACGCAGTTCTATGCGGGAGCTCCCGTGTGCGCGCCGTCGCGTTGCACGTTGCTCACCGGCAAGCACAACGGTCACGGCGCCGTGCGCGACAACGTCGAGGTGCAGCCCGAGGGGCAGATGGCGTTGCCCGCGAACGAGTTGACGTTGGCCGAGGTGTTGCGCGCGCAGGGCTATCGCACCGGAGTGTTCGGCAAGTGGGGGCTCGGTGCGCCGGGCAGCGAAGGCGCGCCGAATGCGCAGGGTTTCGACGAGTTCTTCGGCTACTTGTGCCAGCGCGAGGCGCACAACTTCTACCCCGATCACTTGTGGCGCAACGACGAACGTGTCGAGCTCGAAGGCAACACGCGCGGCCTGACAGGCGCGTCGTACTCGCACGATTTCATCGCCGACGCTGCGCTCGAGTTCGTGCGCGCAAACGCGGAGCGTCCGTTCCTGCTCTACGTGCCGTTCACGATCCCGCACCTCGCTCTGCAAGTTCCCGACGACTCGCTCGACGAATACCGCGGCTTGTGGGACGACCCGCCGTACGACGGAAAGAAGGGCTACTTGCCGCATCCCACGCCGCGCGCGGCCTACGCGGCGATGGTGACGCGTTTGGACCGCGACGTGGGTCGACTGGTCGCGCTTGTCGACGAACTCGGTCTGCGCGACGACACGCTGATCCTGTTCACCAGCGACAACGGCCCGACGTACGACCGCATCGGCGGGTCCGATTCGGAGTTTTTCGCGAGCGCCGGCGGCCTGCGCGGATTCAAGGGCAGCGTGTACGAAGGCGGCTTGCGCGTGCCGCTGATCGCGCGCGGCTATGGAGTGCCTGCGCGCGGCGCTGTGAGCGACGAGATCGGCGCGTTCTGGGACCTCTTCCCGACGTTGTGTGAGCTCAGCGGCGCCGCGTTGCCTGCGGCGCTCGACGGTCGCTCGTTGACGTCGGCGCTGCGCGGCGAGTTCGTCGGTTTCGCTCCGACGTTGTACTGGGAGCTGCCGTCCTACGCCGGCGGGCAACAGGCCGTGCGCCACGGCGACTGGAAGGCGGTGCGGCGCGAGACGAAGAAGGGCGCTGCTCCGCTCGAGTTGTACGACCTCGCTCGCGACCCCGGCGAGACGCGCGACTTGGCGGGGGAGCGGCCCGAGCTCGCCGCGGTGCTGGCGCGGGTGATGGAGCGCGAGCACACGCCGCACCCGCGATTCGCGCTGTTTCCTGGCGAAGCCGCGAAACCGCAGTGACCTCGATCGTACGGGGCCAGAGCAATTTGTCTCACGCCTCCGGTGCGCCTCGCGCACCGGAGGCGTGAGACAAATTGCTCTGGCCCCGTACGATCGCAGCCAGCGGATCAGAGTCGTGCAACTTCACGCTCGATTCGGCTTCGTTCGGCACGGCGCGCAGCTGCGACACCGCTTCGGGCAGCGCGAACTGCTCGCCCGAGAAGCGCGTAACGAAACGTCCGCCGCGGACTTCGCCGCGCAGCTCCATTAGGCGCAGCGCGCGAGCGAGTTCGCGCCACGGCGTCGGATAACGCTCACGTTCGAGCACGGCGCGGAACACGACCCCGTAGCGCCGCAGCAGTACGCGCGCGAGCGCTTCGGGATCGCTCGGCGACGCATGGGAACTCGGCACGGCGCTCCAGCGCCCCGAGGCGAGCTCGGTGTCGCGGCGACGGTGGGTGGGTCGCAGCAGGTGGCGCACGGACGCGAAGCTGTCCGCCGTCGCGAGTCCCAGTGCGACCAGTTCGGCGAGGCCCCGCTCCACATCGGCCGGCAGCATGCGCGTCGCGCGCACGAGTTCGTCGAGGAAGCTCGCGCCGCGCTCGCGCAGGTGCGTGAGAGCTGCGCGCGCCGGCCACGACGGCTCGAGCGCTTCGTCGCGCTGCGCGAGCGCGTTCCACAGCTCGGCCTCGTCGCGCGGAAAGAACGCGATCGGCGTCGCACGCAGCGCCGAATGTGCCGCGCCCCACAGGCGCCGCCAAGTGATGCGGCCCGAGTTCCCGAGTTGGTCGAGCCACTCCGCCCGAAACTTCGCGACGCGCGCCGGCAAAATGTGCTTCTCCCAGGCTGCGAGCGGCGCTTCGACGCCCGCGAGCTGGCGCAGCGCCTCGAGCACGCCGGCGGGTCCCTCGAGCGACGTACCGGGTGCGACGTGCTGCCAGCGCTCGAGAAAACGCGCGTGTTGCGCCGGACTGACCGCTGCGATCGCACGTCGCAGCGCATCGAGCGTGTAGTTCTGCACTCGCGCGAGCAGCCGGCGCTCGCACCAACCGCCGCGGCCCTCGAACTGCACACGCAGCACCGCGCCGCGCGCTTCGAGCTGGCGCAGCAGTCCTTCGTCGGCGTCGGCGTGGTCGTCGTGGATGGGCCCGAGCGCCTGGAGCCGGCCGTGCAGCACCGTCAGCGGGTCGCGCGACGCCTCTACGGCGCGCCAGCGGCCGCTCTCGTGCTCGACTCTTCGCTGCGCCGCCAGTTCGCCGAGCCACGCGCTCCACGGGCGCGCTTCGTCGTCCGTGACGTACCCGATCCACTGCAGCGCTTCGTGCAGCTCCTCCGCATCGCGCGGATCGGGCCAGGCCTCCTCCCGTACGCGCGCGAGCGCTGCCGCGTCGAGTTGCCCAAGTTCCGCCGCGCGGCGCGGATCGAGCGTGCGGCGCTGGCGCACGGCCTGCGTGCGGCGCTCCTCGAGGGGCGCGTCGTCGAGGAAACCGTACGGTTTGACAGCGAGCACCGAACGCGCGAACGGCGAGGGACTCGCCGCATCGACGCACACGTGCGCGATCGATCCGTCGCGTAGCCCGCGCACGAGCGCGACAAAACCGTCGACGTCGAGCGCGTGGTGCAGGCAATCGTCGAGCGTCTGCGCGACCAGCGGATGTTCGCGCGGGATCGGCAGGTCGCCCGGCGGCAGGTTCTCGCCGCATGCGACGACGTCGGGGAACGCACCGGCCAGTAGATCGTCGGCCTGCATGCGCAACAGCGGCGCGGGTTTGCGCTTGCCGGAGCGGAAGCGCTCGACGCACAACGAGCGCGCGGCGTTCCAACGCCAGCGCGACTCGAACAGCGGCGAGGCGAGCAGCGCTTGTTCGAGCACGGCGCTCGCGGTGCGTTCGTGGAGGAACTGCACGACCGTTTCGAGTTCGAAGCTGTGCTGCGGCCCGAGTGCGAGCGTGAGCGCGTCCTCGTTCGCCGCGGCCTGCAGCTCGAAGCCGAAATGCCGACAAAAGCGCTTGCGCAGTGCGAGGCCGAAGGCGCGGTTCACGCGCGCGCCGAAGGGCGCGTGCAGAACGAGCTGCATGCCGCCCGAGTCGTCGAAGAAACGCTCGAGCACCACGTTGCGCAGCGTGGGCATCGCTCCGAGTGCGGCGACGCCTTCTTCGAGGTAGCGCGCGAGCTCGTCGGCGGCTTGTGCGTCGAGACCACACTCCCGCTCGAGCCACGCGCGCTCGCGGCCGTGCTCGCGCACGCGCGAGACCTCGGCCGAAAGTTCGGCGCTGCGCGACGGCGCCTCGCCGAACCAGAACGGCATCGACGGCGGCGCGCCCTGTGCGTCCGCGACGCGCAGCGCGCCCGCTTCGACTTTGAGGATGCGCCACGACGTCGCGCCGAGCTGGAACACGTCGCCGGTCGTCGACTCGATCGCGAAGTCCTCGTCGACCGCGCCGACGAACACGCCTTCGGGTTCGGCGAGCACGCGGTACTGCGTCGAGTCGGGGATCGCGCCGCCGCAGGTGATCGCGGTGAGGCGCGCGCGGCGCGTGCCGCGCAACACGCCGTTGACGCCGTCGCGGTGCAGCAGCGCGCCGCGGCCCTGTGTGTGCAGCCCGACCGCCGTGTCGAAACGCTCGCGGGTCAACGCGTGGTAGGGCCAGGCGCGCGTGAACGAAGCGAACAGCTCGTCTTCGCTCCAACTGCGCGAAGCGCACTCCGCGACGATCTGTTGCGCGAGGATGTCGAGCGGCGTACGCGGCTGCGGCGTGCGATCGAGCGCGCCGCGGCGCACCGCGCCCGCGATGGCGGCTGCTTCGACAAGCTCGTCGCGCGTCAGCGGGAACAACACGCCGACTGGCGTGCGGCCCACGCCGTGGCCCGAGCGACCGATGCGCTGCAACAGCGCGGCGATCGTGCGCGGCACGCCCAGTTGCACGACAAGATCGACCTCGCCGATGTCGATGCCCAGCTCGAGGGATGCGGTTGCGACCAGCAACTTGAGTTCGCCGCGCTTGAGGCGCTGCTCCGCGTCGAGGCGTCGTTCGCGCGACAAGCTCGAGTGGTGGCAGCCGACTTGGTCGGCGCCCAGGCGCTGGGCCAACGCGGCCGCCGTGCGCTCGGCCATCTTGCGCGTCAGCACGAACACGAGCGTCGTGCGCGCCTTGGCGCTGAGCTCGACGACGCGCGCGTGGATCTCGCCCATGGTTTCGAGCGAGCAGACGGTCTCCAGCGGAGAGGGCGGCAGCTCGACGCGCAGCTCGAGCGTGCGCAGGTGGCCCTCGTCGATCAGCTCGACCTCGCGGCCCACGCCGCCGAGAAAGCGTCCGACGTCCTCGATGGGTTTTTGCGTCGCCGAGAGTCCGATGCGTTGAAACTCTCCGGCGAGCGCGCAGAGCCGCTCGAGAGAAAGCGCCAGATGCGCCGCGCGTTTGTCGCCCAGCAAGGCGTGGACTTCGTCGACGATCACGGTGCGCACGCCGCTGAGCAGCGCGCGGCCCGATTCGCTCGTGAGCAGGATGTAGAGGCTCTCGGGCGTCGTCACGAGCACGTGCGGCGGCTTGCGTTGCATCGCAGTGCGCTCGGCGGCCGGCGTGTCGCCGGTGCGCACGAGCACACGCACCTCGGGCAGGCTCGGATCGAGCTCACGCAGCCGCTCGAGCGGGGCGAGCAGGTTCTTGCGCACGTCGTTCGAGAGCGCCTTGAGTGGCGAGACGTAGACGATGCGCGTGTGGTCGCTCAATTGCGGACCTTCGCGCACCAGCCCGTCGAGCGCGGCGAGAAACGCCGCCAAGGTCTTGCCCGAGCCCGTCGGCGCCGCGATCAGCACGTGCTTTCCGGCTGCGATCGCCGGCCAGCCGCGGCGCTGCGGCGCGGTCGGGGTTCCGACCTCGCTCGCGAACCAGCGCGCCACGCTCGGATGAAAACCGCTCAACGCCATCGACGCATTCTAGGCCTCGCGCGGCGGCCTCGGGTCCGCACGACGTTTGCTCGCGAGCGAGCGGGCGCATAGAACCGAGCCTCGATGATCGCTGCTGCCGCCTCTCTCCTGACGTTGTTCATGCCTCAAGCCACTCCGCCTGCGCTCGAACTGGCGCCGCTGTTCCAGTCCCACATGGTCTTGCAGCGCAGCGCGCAGGCGCCGATCTGGGGCCGTGGCGCGCCGGGCGGCACGGTCGTCGTGGAGGCGAGCTGGTCGAACGAGGCGCGTGCGAGCGCACGCGTCGATGCGCGCGGCGAGTGGCGCGTCGTGCTCGCCACTCCGGAAGCGGGTGGTCCGCACCGCATCACGGTGCGCGGCGACGTGGAGCGTGTGCTCGAGGACGTGCTCGTCGGCGAAGTGTGGTTGTGCTCGGGGCAGTCGAACATGGAGTGGGCGCTCGCGCCCGGGCCGCTCGGCGGCGTACTCGACTGGCAGAAGGAGATCGCGCGCGCCGACCATCCGCGCATCCGGCATTTCGACACGCCGAACACCGTGGCGCACAGCGAGCAGCGCGCGTGCGGCGGAACGTGGGAGCCGTGCACGCCGGCGAGCGTCGGGCGCTTCAGCGCCGTGGCCTACTTCTTCGCGCGCGAAATCGAGCGCGAACTCGACGTTCCCGTGGGTTTGATCCACAGCTCGTGGAGCGGCACGCCGATCCAGAGTTGGATGCCCGCCGAAGTTGCGCGCCGCTTCGAGCCGTGCGCGCCTTCGCTCGCGCAGGTCGAGCGCGCGCGCGCGGCGAGTCCAGAGCTCACGCGCGAGCAGCAGCTCGGCTACGACCCGCAGCTTCCGCCGGTTGCGGCGAGCGTGCTGTTCAACGCGATGGTCGCGCCGCACGCGCCGTACGCGCTGCGCGGTTTCCTGTGGTACCAGGGCGAGGCCGACCGCGCGCTTGCGCCGCTGTACGACACGCTGCAGATCGCGCTGATGGAGGCTTGGCGCGGGCGCTTCGCTGTTCCGAACGCGCCGTTCTACTTCGTGCAGATCGCGCCGTTTCTCTACGAAGACGACCGCGGCGAAACCGGCGCGTTGCGCGAAGCTCAACGGCGCGTGCTGCGCACGCCGAACACGGGGATGGCGGTGACGCTCGACGTCGGCGATCCGCAGGACATCCACCCGCGCAACAAGCAGGACGTCGGGAAACGGCTCGCGCGTTGGGCGTTGAACCGCACGTACGGCCGCACGGACGTCGTGGCGTCGGGGCCGCTCGTGCGCGAGGTCGTGCGCGACGGCGCGAAGGTGCGCGTGAGCTTCGACGAGCTCGGCGGCGGCCTGATTTCGTCCGCGGATCACCTCGAGGGCTTTGAGTTGGTCGACGCCGCCGCCGCGGTGTTCAAGGCGCGCGCCGAGCTCGACGGCGACAGCGTGCTGCTGTGGCGCCCGGAATGTCCCGAGCCGGTTTTCGCCCAGTACGGCTATGGTGCGGCGATGCAGCCCGTACTGTTCAACAAGGCTTGGTTGCCCGCGGCCGCGTTCCGTTTGCCGGTGGCGCCCGCCAAGGCGCAGGCCAAGTGAGCGCGCTTCCTCAAGTGGACTGGGCGCGGCTGCGCGAGCTGCGTGCGCGCTTCTTGGACGCGGAGTCCCGCACGACGCCCGCCGCCACGGCGGATTACTTCACGTTCGCGCGCGACGTCGAGCTGTACGACATGGCGTTCGCGCAGCGCATCGGCTGGAAGTGGAGCGCGGCGCTGCGCGAGCTCGAATTGCGCGCACCGCGGCTTGCGCCGCGCACGTTGCTCGACTGGGCCTGCGGCTCGGGCGCGGCGGCGCGCGCGGTGCTCGCCAGTCCGCTCGGCGCGCAGGTCGAACGCGTGAACCTGTGGGACCGCTCGCAGCGGGCGCGGGAGTACGCGCGGCGTTCGTTGCTCGAGCTGCGTCCAGGCTTGGAGGTCGAGCTGTGCGTGCGCGACGGCGCGGACCTCGTGGTGGCGAGCCACGTGCTCGATGAACTCGACGAAGAGGGCGAGCGCGCGCTCGAAGGCGTGCTGCGTTCGGCGCGCGCGTGCATCGTGCTCGAGTCGGGCGCGCACGCCAGTTCGCGCCGCCTTGGCGCGCTCCGCGCGCGAATGCTCGACGAATTCACGCCGCTCGCGCCTTGTCCGCACCGCGAAGCCTGCGGTGCGCTCGCGCTGCCGACGAACTGGTGCCACTTCTTCGCGAAGCCGCCGGCCGAAGTGTTCCGCGACGCGTTCTGGGCTGAGTTCGCGCGCGAGGTCGGCGTCGACCTGCGTTCGCTCGCCTACTCCTTCGTTGTGCTCACGCGCTCGAAGGTGGAGTTCGACGCGGCGCAGCACCGCATCCTCGGCCGTCCGCGGCTGATGAAGGGCCGCGCGTTGCTCGACGCGTGCTCGCGCGACGGCGTCGCGACCGTGTCGCTGCTCGAACGCCTCGACCGCAAGCTGTTCAAGACGCTCGACGAGCCATCCAACGAGCCCAAGCTGTGGCGGCTCGAGTTCGACGGCGCGCGCATCACCGCGCTTCGAAACGCTTTTGGGGCGTCGCGTGAGAGCTGAATTGTTCGTCGCTACGCGCGGTGTGCGGCGACCGCGTTGATGCGTAGCGGCGGCTATTCGCTTCAGCTGGCGCGCCAACGCCGCACCAGCACCCAGGCATGCGGCGCGGCCACGAGCAGCGCCACCTGCTCCGAGTGCTGCGGCGTGCGGAGCAGGCCGAGAACGATCCCGAACAGTGCGAGCACTCCGACGACGCCGACGAAGGCTCGCGCGCGCGCTTGAAGCGCTCCACGACGCCACACGATCCACGCGAGTCCCCACCACAGCGGGTTGAGGAACAAGAGGTTCATGTTCTGGTAGGCCCAGGTGTGCTGGGTGAAGCCCCACAGCAGTACGAGCAACAGGCCGAGCAGTCCACAAAGTGCGCACCACGCGACTGCCGCTGCTCGCTCCACGCGCGGCGAAAGTCGAGCCAGGAGGGCCAGCACGGAAGTCAGCGCGAGCCCGATCAGCGCATAACGCCCTTGGTGATTCTCGGGCGCCGACAACTCGGCGGGTCGCGTGGCGCGGAAGAGCTCCCGCTCGGAGGTGACCAGTGGTCGCGTGCCGCCGCTCCCGTCCGGGACCTGCACCTCGCGCAGCGCGTCCTGCAGGCGCATGGGGATGAACAGCGCCTCGTGCCGCGTCATCTCACGGTCCGACGGCGCGCCCAGCCCGATGTCGATTCCCGTGTAGAGCACGTCGGCGTCCGCCAGGCGGCGCGCCTCGTCCCGAAAGCTACGGCCCGAGCCGTTCGCGGCGAACTGGCGCTGCAACAAGCCGCCCAACGCCTTGTCGAGCGCGTCGCGCGCGCGCGTCGAACAGTTGTCGACGAAGTAGTCGTAGCGGTAGTGCTTGTTCGCCTCCAGCGCGTTCCACTCGACGAACTCCTTCAACGCGACGCGCTGCTCGGGCGTCAGCGCCAGCTCCTGCACCGTTACGGAGCGATTGATGCTGCGGTAGAACGCGATCGTCGCGCGTGCGTCGTATGGCTCGACGCTGTAGCGCATCTCGCCGCGAAGAAAGCGCGGCACGAAGTCGGGCGCCGCGAAGTCGAAGACACCCCAGTTGTAGACCACGTCGGCGCCGGTCGCGCGATTGCGGATGCCGACAGCGTTGTGGCCGAAGCGCTCCCAGACCTGATCGCCTGGGCCCATGGTCATGAGGTAGACCTCGAACTGCTCGCCTGGCGCTCGAGCGCTCGTCTGGGCGCGTGCGCGCTCCGCAGTCACGAGCACGAAAAGCAGCGCGAGCACCAAGCTGTGCCGCCAGATGCACTGCAGAACGCGGGCAGTAGGTGCTCGTTCTTCCACTTGTTCGCGGCTTGCAACGGCCGCCTCCAACACTCGCTGCGCGATCACGTTGTCTGCCGGAAGAACGTAGGGTGCATCAACTGGAGTCCGAGCGGAGGACCTCCGCCCCGTGCGGCCTTCCTCAGCCGAGTGGGGGATGCTCGCATCGTGGGGGCGCTCCGGCAACCGCGCGCGCGGCTCTGATCGCTCGTCGGCGCGAGCGTACCGACGACCGATGCGACGATCGGCGAGCGGTGTAGTCACCGTGAACGTTCAGTCTGGCTGGCTCACAGCTTCGACGCGCTCGACGTGGAGATCGATGTAGCCGTCGCCCATGTTCGGCGCGTCCTGTGCGGTGAGGAGCAGGTAGCTGCCCGGCGCGGGCGGCGCCAAGAAGCCGCCGATTCGGGACGGGTACCCGATATCGAACAACTCGTCCGCCAGTTTGGGCGCCAGGAGCTGCATTCGGCGGCTCAACTCGTCGCTCTTCGCGCCAGCGGGTGTCGGCTCGGTGTGCGTCGCAACCCAAGACAGGTTCGGAAGCGTCGGATAGAACCCGCGCAGCAACGCCTTCTCGTCGCGCGGCAAGGTCGTTTGCAGCGTCGCTGGCGAACGCGGGCTCGGAGCGAAGTCGAGGTCGACGACCTTGTCGTCCTCGAACTCAAAGAGTGCGTCGTACGCGACGAGTTGGCTCTTCTCGGCCAGCACGACGCGGATGATGTTCAGGCCCGTGCGCAGCCCTTCGACGACGACGATCTTGTTCGTGGTCTGCGCCGAGATGGTGCGGAATTCCCGGCTCACCCCCTGAACGAACACGAGCGGCTCGACCTCCGCGGCTCGCGGCGCGTTCGCGAAGTTCAATCGGATTGTGATCTTCGGGCTGAGCACCAGCCGGAGCTCCTCCCCGTCGGGCTCGCCGACTCTTCGCGAACTCGGCTGGTAGCACACGTGTTGCGCGACAAATTCGATCGGCCTTCGGAACCAGCGGAACTCGAAGCGTCCCTGTTCATCTGTCCGCGTGATCCGACTGTTCGGCCCGACGATGTCGGCGTCGACGACGGGGCGTCCGCTGGTGTCGACCACAACGCCTCGGATGATGGTGAACTCCACCGGGGCCAACGACTCATGCGCGCGCGGCGCGCTCTCACAACTCCACGTCGCCAGCGCACAAGCGGCGGCGACGCAAAGTGTGAGCAGCGAGTTCACGCACCGATCCTGGCAAGGCTCGCGCCGACGAGCGGCAGTTGCGCGCGGCGCAGCCAGACCACGAGCGCGCCGGCGACGAGCGTGACGCAAGCGAGCGCGAAGAGCAGTCCTCCGTCGCTCTCGCCGTTGACGACGATTTCGACGCCAAGTTGTGTGAGGTGCGAGCCGATCGCGCCGGCCATCACGCCCGCGGCGACCAGGCCGCCGAGCGCAGCCGTGCGCGGCGCGAGCAGCGGCAGCACCGCGATCAGTTCGACCACGCCGCTGCCGATGCGGCCCCAGGGCTCTGCGCCGAGCGTGGTGAAGATGTGCACCGACTCGGGCGCGGCCGAGAACTTGAAGAACTGCGTCTGGCCGAGGATCGCCGCGGCGACGAGTTGTGGGGCCCAGGACGCTGCGTTCGCGCCGCCGCTGAGTTGGTGGGGGCGCTTCACGGTGTTCACCGCACGCTCTCGAGTTCGAACTGCTTGGGCGCGGGCTTCTCGAGGATCGTCTTCCAACCCGCGTCAGCCTTCTTGGTCAGCGGCGCTTCTTCCTTGACCCACTTCTCGCGCGTGTCGTTGAAGAACGACTTGTAGAACAGGAACAGCTTGCCGTCGGTGATCTTGAACGACTTGGGATCGATCTCGACCTTCTCGCCCTGCGCCATCGCGTGGGCGCACCAGCCGCCGTACTGCGGCTTGAACTTGTCGGGCGTCTTGAGGAACAGCGCCTTGTTCTCTTCTGTCGCGAAGCGGTGCACGACGCCCCTTGTGCGTGACGGTGATCTTGTCGGAGCCCTTGAGCGGCTTGCCGCCGCCTTCGGGAAAGTACGCCACCGGGTCGTAGCCCTGGATCGCGAGCTTGCTCTTGTCGAGGTTGAAGTGCTTCACGTCGCGCTCGCCCTTGTCTTGGGTCGCCACAAGCGGCGCGACGACGTCGGCCTGCGCTTGTCGAACGGCCTGCGCGGCGATGGCGGTGGTGTGGGCGAGGGACAGCGCGAGGCTGGCGAGGGCGAGCGAGGTGCGGCGGTGCATGGCGGAGACTCGAAGGGTCCGTGCGGTCCTAATTCGCGGCGCCGCTCGGACTTCGAGCGACCTGCCGTTTCCGTTACGGACGCCCGTGAGCTGCGCGCGGCGCGCTCGCCGTTTCAGCTTTCCGCGGCCCTCGCGAACGAGCGCTCCGCCCCGCGCCGGGGCGCCTTGACCGTTTTGCGAAGGTGGGGGTAGCCTCATGACCATTGCGGCGCGCGTGTGCGCCGCACCGCACGAGGCCCACGCAGTCCCATCGCTCGCCCGCCATCGAGTCGGCCCCCGGCACGCCGCCGCGCGTTGCGCCGCTCGACATCGTCCCACTGCGCTCCACGCCCGCCTCGCCCTCGCCCCCGCCCATGGCGTCCCACCGCGCACTTGTGCCCTCGCCCTGCGCCCGCCCGCGGCGCGCGAGCTCACGCCTGCGCCATCTCGTCCACGTTCGGTCGTCGCGCGCGACGCCCGGCGTTCGTCCGCTAGTGATTCCGCGGCGCTCGCACACCAACCACGTCGACGGCTGGAGGCCGTCGACTTGCGAGACCGCCGCCGTCCGAGCCGCCCGCGGCTAAGCAAGGTTTGACTGCGCCATGGTTCACCGGGTCTACGTCGGCAACCTCCCGTTCTCGTTCACCAAGTCGGATCTCGAGAACATGTTCCAGTCCTTCGGCGTCGTGAAGTCGACGGACATCATCCTCGACCGCGAAACGGGTCGCTCGCGCGGCTTCGGCTTCGTCGAGTTGGAAACGGCCGAGCAACTCGCCGCCGCGATCCGCGGGCTGCACGGCTCGCCGGTGAACGGTCGGCCGCTGACGGTCACCGAAGCGCGCGAACGCGAGCGCGGCCCCGGCGGACCGCCGCGTGGACCGGGCGGTTTCGCGCCGCGCGGAGATCGTCCGGCCGGTGCGCCGCTGGGCGATCGCCCGCCGCGCAGCTTCGAGCGGCCCGCCGCGGATCGCGGTCCTGTCGCGCCGCGTCCCGCGGGCCAAGCGCCCTCTCCGCGCGTCGGCGGCCCCGGCCCCGGCGCCGCTGGGCCCGGCGGCGGCCCCTCCAAGCGCGAGCGCAACACCGAACGTCGCCAACCGAAAATGGACGGTTACGAGCGCGATCACAAGGATTGGCGCAAGTACAGTGACGACGACGACGGATGGCAGTGACACCAGATTCTCTTGGCGAGCCTGCCGCCTCGCAGCGCGGTGCGTCGAGCGCACCGCTGGTCGTCACCCCAGTGGTCGTGATCGGCGCCGGGGCGGCGGGTCTTCTCGCGGCGCTGTTCGCCGGGCGCGCGGGAGCGCGCGTCGTGCTGGTCGAAACGCGCCCCAAGCCGGGCGCCAAGATCCGCGTGAGCGGCGGCGGACGCTGCAACGTCCTGCCTTCGCAGGCGCAACTCGAAGACTTCTTCACCGCCGGTTCGCGCAACGCGTTGCGCAACGTGTTCGCCTCCTGGCCGCTCGCCGAGGTGCGCGCGTTCTTCGAACAGGACCTGGGCGTGGCGCTCAAGGTCGAGGACACCGGCAAGGTGTTCCCCGCGAGCGACGATCCGCGCGAGATCGTCGACGGATTGCTCAACGCGTGCGCTGCGGCGGGAGTCGAGTTGCGCGCGGGCGAGCGTGTGGTCGCTCTGCGGCGCGTCGGGTCGCCTGAGCGCGCCGACGAGCCGCGCTTCGAGCTCGAGTTCGAAGGCGGCGCGCTGCTGCGCGCGCAGTCGGTGGTGCTCGCGACAGGCGGGCTCTCGCTGCCCAAGACCGGCAGCGACGGTTTCGGTTTCGACGCCGCGCGCGCGCTCGGGTTGCGCGTGCACGAGACCTATCCTGCGTTGGCGCCGCTGGTCAGCGCCGATCCCACCTGGGGAGAGCTCGCGGGCGTCTCGCTGCGCGTCGAAGTGCGCGCCTACGCCGGCGACAAGGAACTCGACCGCAGCGCCGGTGATTTCCTGTTCACGCACCGCGGCTTCAGCGGGCCGGTTGCGCTCGACATGTCGCGGCACATCACCGCGCCCGGCGCCGAGCAGGTCCAGCTCGTGGCCGCCTGGCTCGGATTCGACGCGGCCGAGTGGGAGAAGCGTTTGCTCGCGGGCGGCTCGCGCAGCGTGGAAGGCGTGCTGCGCGAAGTGTTGCCGCGGCGGCTCGTGGCGCGCCTGGTCGCGCTCGCGCAAGCGCCGGGCGGGCGCAAGCTCGCCGAGCTCACGCGTGACGAGCGCAAGCGCCTGGTGCGCGCGCTAGCGGCCTGCCCGCTCGCGGTCTCCGGCAACGAGGGCTACCGCACGGCCGAAGTCACCGGCGGAGGCGTCGCGCTCGACGAGGTGGTGACCAAGACGCTCGAGGCGCGTTCGATCCCCGGGCTGTACTTCGCCGGCGAAGTGCTCGACGTGATCGGCCGCATCGGCGGCTTCAACTTCCTGTGGGCCTGGGTCAGCGGGCGCAAAGCGGGCCTCGCCGCCGCACAGGCGCTGCGCGAGCGCGCCGTCGTGCCGCCGGCGGGCTGAGCGCCTCGGAGTCCGGCGCCTGGCAGTTGCGTGGGCGTGTCAGACGCCGACCAACTCGCGCGCGCGGTCCTGTGAGTTGCTCGTCTCGTCGTCGGAGTCGCTCGGAAGTGCGCTCGGCGGCGCTTCGTGCTCGCTGCGGGCCGGCGTTGCGCTCGAGCGCAAGCGCGTGACCAGTTCGCCGAGGTGTGCGGCGTCCGCTGACATCGACTCGGCGGCCCGCGTCAGGCCTTGGGTGCGGCTCGCGGTGTCCTGCACCACGCCGTCGATCTGCGCCATCGCGCCGTTGATCTGCCGCACGCCGGCCGACTGCTCGCGCGAGGCGGTCACGATCTCGCCCATCGTGAGGGCGACGCCTTGCACCGAGCGTTGGATCTCGCGCAGCGCGGCGCCGGAGTCTTGCACCTGCGACGTGCTCGAGCCGACCTGTGCGACGCAGCGCTCGATCAGCGACTTGATCTCACGCGCCGAATCGGCCGAGCGTTGCGCGAGGTTGCGGACCTCGGAGGCGACCACCGCGAAGCCGCGGCCCTGCTCGCCGGCGCGCGCCGCTTCGACGGCGGCGTTGAGCGCGAGCAAGTTGGTTTGGAACGCGATGTCGTCGATCATCCCGACGATCGAAGCGATCTTCGCGGAGGACTGGTCCAGCGTGCGCATCGAGTCCGCTGCGCCGAGCGCGATGCGGTCGCCGCGTTCGGCGAGTTCGCGCGTTTGCTCGACGAGCTTGCCGGCTTGAGCGGTGTTGTCGGCGCTGGTCTCGAGCGTGCTGGTGATCTCCGTCAGGCTCGCTGCGGTTTGCTCGAGACTCTTGCGCTGGCGTTCGACGCCCGAGGCGATCGTCTCGGCGTCGTCGGCCATTTCGCGGACGCCCCACAGGCCAGCACAGGCCGTGAGCAGGGCTGCGAGCAGGCCCAGGCCGCCCAGGCAGAACCGGCGGGTACGGATGGTGAGGCGGCGCGAAAGGTCGGATATGGATGGGGCGCTCGGGTGTGGACGGGTCGGACGGAGACTGCGACCAGCGGTCCTGCGCACCCTCAGCGGCGTGGCGTCGTGAACCTCACGCCTGGGAAGAGCCTCGTGGCCTTCAGGGGCCGCGCGTCGCCCCCAAAGCAAGCGGGCCGTCGGCGCGTGCGCGCCGACGGCCCGAGGATCAACGTTC
>Ga0169931_10003339_pt1 | contig 25482 bp, 22 predicted proteins | sample Kivu_15m_20L_FD_129675 | JGI IMG/M metagenome (GOLD analysis project Ga0169931, IMG submission 129675) | Freshwater microbial communities from Lake Kivu, Western Province, Rwanda to study Microbial Dark Matter (Phase II) - Kivu_15m_20L... | ecosystem: Environmental > Aquatic > Freshwater > Lake...
CCACGACCACGGCGTTCCGTAGAAGCCCTCGATGACGCCGGAGATCACAGGACCAAGTTCACCATGCGGCCGGGTACGACGATGACCTTCTTGGGGGTGGCCCCCGCGAGCGCCGCCACCACTCGTTCGTCGGCCAGCGCGATCGACTCGACGGTGGCGAGGTCGGCGCCGGTGACCACCTCGATGCGGGCGCGCACCTTGCCGTTGATCTGCACCGGGTACTCCATCGTGTCGTCCACCAGCATCGACGGATCGGCATCGGGGAAGGCTTCGTAGGTGATGGTCTCGGCGTGACCGAGCCGGCTCCAGATCTCCTCGGCCATGTGCGGACACAACGGTGAGAGCATTCGCGTGATCGCCAGGGCCGCCTCGCGCGGCGTGGAACCGTTCGCCGTGACGTGTTGGGTGAGGGCGTTGTTCAGTTCGATCAGCTTGGCGATCGCGGTGTTGAAACGCAGGCCGTCCATGTCGGAACGAACCCCGTCGATGGTGCGGTGGAGAAGCTTGCGCAGTTCGGTCGGACAATCGGAGTCGGTCACCTTGGATTCACCGGTGCTCTCGTCCACCACGTTGCGCCACACGCGTTGCAGGAAGCGTTGCATGCCGACGACGTCTCGGGTGTTCCACGGCCGACTGGCGTCGAGGGGACCCATGCTCATCTCGTACAAGCGGAAGGTGTCGGCCCCGTATTCGTCGTACATCTCGTCGGGCGTGACGATGTTCTTCAGGCTCTTGCCCATCTTGCCGTATTCACGAGCGACCTCTTCGCCGTCGTAGAAGTACTTGCCGTCGCGTTCCTCCACCTCGGCGGCGGGGACCGCCTGGCCCCGGGGATCGCGGAACGCGTACGCCTGCACGTAGCCCTGATTGAAGAGGCGGTGGAAGGGTTCGGCGCTGGACACGTGGCCGAGGTCGAAGAGCACCTTGTGCCAGAAGCGCGCGTAGAGCAGGTGCAGTACGGCGTGTTCGACGCCGCCCACGTACAGGTCCACGCCACCGGTGTGGCCGGACGTGCCGTCACCGCCGTCGGCCGGACCCATCCAGTACTTCTCCACCGCGCCGTCGACGAAGCGGTCACGGTTCGTCGGATCGAGGTAGCGCAACTCGTACCAGCACGACCCGGCCCACTGCGGCATGACGTTGATCTCGCGACGATACGAGCGCGGCCCGTCACCCAGATCGAGGGTGACCTCGCGCCACTCGGTACTGCGCGCCAACGGCGGGATCGGATCGGTGACGTCGTCGTTCGGGTCGAGCGCCTGGGGCTTGAAGTCCTCCAACTCGGGAAGCAGCACCGGCAACATCGATTCGGGGAGTGCCACCGGCTGGTCGTGTTCGTCGTAGACGATCGGGAAGGGCTCGCCCCAGTACCGCTGACGGCTGAAGAGCCAGTCACGCAGTTTGAAGTTGATGGTCGCTTCGCCGTGCCCGTTGGTCGCGAGCCAGTCGTTCATGAGGCGCTTGCCGTCCTCGATGGACGACACGCCGTCGAGCGACACGCCCGCGTTGGAGGAATTGATGTAATCGCCGTCGCCCACGAAGGCCTCGGGCCATTCCGACGTGTCTACGTCCGACCCCGAGCGGACCGCGAGCCCACGCGCCTCGAACCACTCGGCCGGCGGCTGCTGGATCGCGGGAACTGGCAATCCGAAACGTCGTGCGAACTCGAAGTCGCGTTGGTCGCCGCAGGGTACCGCCATGATGGCGCCGGTGCCGTAGCCCATCAACACGTAATCGGCGACCCACACCGGGATCCGCTCGCCGTTGACGGGGTTGACCGCGTGGGTGCCAGTGAACACTCCGGTCTTCTCGCGGGTCTCGTCCTGTCGGTCGATGGAGTCCTTGGCGGCGGCGGCCGCGCGGTACGCCTCCACGATGGACCGGTTCTCCTCGGTGGTGAGGGCCTCGACCAACGGGTGCTCGGGGGCCACGACCATGAACGTGGTGCCGAAGAGCGTGTCGGGGCGCGTGGTGAAGACGGTGATGATTCCGGCGTGCGAGCCGAAGTCCACGCGGGCACCCTCGCTGCGGCCGATCCAGTTGCGCTGCATCAACTTGATCGGCTCGGGCCAGTCCAAACGGTCGAGATCGTCGAGCAGGCGGTCGGCGTAGGACGTGATGCGCATCATCCATTGACGCATGTTCTTCTTGAACACCGGAAAGTTGCCGATGTCGCTACGACCCTCGGCGGTGACCTCCTCGTTGGCGAGGATCGTGCCGAGCCCCGGGCACCAGTTCACCGGCGCGTGCGACAGATAGGCGAGACGCCGCGCATCCACGGCGGCACGTCGTTGCGCGGATGTCATGCTCGACCACGAATCGCCCGACGGTGTGTCGATGGAGCCCTCGGTGTACGCGGCCTCCAATGCGGCGATCGGGCGGGCCTTGCCGATTCTCTCGTCGTACCAACTGTTGTAGACCTGCAGGAAGATCCATTGGGTCCAGCGATAGAAGTCTTCGTCGGTCGTGGAGACGCTCCGACGGGCATCGTGACCCAATCCGAGTCGACGCAACTGTCGACGCATGTTCGCCACGTTCGACTCGGTGTTGACGCGGGGATGCACTCCGGTGGTGATGGCGTGCTGTTCGGCGGGTAGTCCGAACGAGTCGTAGCCGAGGGCGTGAAGCACGTTGAATCCGGTCATCCGCTTGAAGCGGGCGTACACGTCGGTCGCGATGTAGCCCAACGGGTGGCCCACGTGCAGGCCGGCGCCGCTGGGGTAGGGGAACATATCGAGCACGAACAACTTCGGTCGACCGGCCACCTTGGAGGGCTCACCGATCGGGCCGGCCGGGTTCGGGGCTTCGAAGGTGCCCTCGCGCTCCCAGCGTTCCTGCCAGCGAACCTCGATGTCCTGGGCGAGACGGGCGGTGTAACGCAACGACGGTGCGTCGTCGCCGGTCTGGTCGTTGCTCGCAGATGACATGGCGTCCCAAGGGTAACGGCAACCCGGTCGTGGGCGTATCTCCACGGGTGGAAAACGCCGATGGTAACCAGTGGCCGTTGCTCGGAGAACTACCTTTTCATTGCCCGATGGCGCCCACCATGAACAGCCCGTCCACACCACCGCGACCCTTGCCCACCGGCTCGGTCATCGATCGACTCGAGGAGTCGGCCGACGCCCTGACGGGCGTGCGATTCGTTGGCAACAGCGTGATCCCCGTCGACGGTCCGGCCTTCGTGTCCTGGCGCGAGATTCACGACGACGCGCGCGCGGTCGGTGCGATCCTTCAGTCGATGGGGCTCGTGCCGGGAGATCACGTGGCGATCCTCGGTCCCACCAGTCGGGCGCTGATGACCATCATCCGGGGTTGTTGGATGACGGGTATGGCCAGCATGGTTCTGCCGCTTCCGATGCGCATGGCCTCGCTCGAGGCGTTCGTGGAGGGCACGCGGGCCCGCATCCGCCACGGTGACGCCAAGTTGGTGTTGATCGACGACCAGTTGGCCGCGTTCTACGAGTCCGCTCCGGGTGATCCGCCCACGATGTCGATGAACGCGGTGTTGCCAGGTCCGGGACGGCCGAACGGCGATCGACTGGAGATCCCCGAACACGATCCCGATCGATTGGTGGTTCTGCAGTACACCAGTGGCTCGACGTCGGAGCCCAAGGGTGTGATGATTCCCGATCGGGTGCTCACGGCCAACGTGGATGCCAGTTGTGCGGCGGCCGAACTCGACACTTCCGAAGTGATGGTGTCGTGGTTGCCGCTCTATCACGACATGGGATTGGTCGGATTCCTGTCCATTCCGATGCTCAACGGTGTTCAACTGGTACAGGCGGGTCCCCAGGACTTCATGGCTCATCCCGGCAGTTGGATGCAATGGATCAGTGATTGGAAGGGAACGGCTACCGCCGGACCCAACTTCGCGTGGGTGTTGGCGACGAGGGCGTTGAAGCGGATGACGGACATTGATCTGTCCTCGTTGACCTTGGCGTTGTCGGGGGCCGAACCCGTCGATCCGAATGCGGTGGATGCCTTCGTGGCCGCGGCCGAACCGTTCGGATTCTTGGCGGGCAGCATTTTTCCGGCGTTCGGAATGGCCGAAGTGGCCATCGGTGGCGCGTTCCCCCCGCGACATCGTGGGTTGCGCTGTGACGACGTGGATCGGGTGGTGATGGAGCGCGAACGCCTGGCGCGACCGGTGAGTCCGCAATCGCTGATCGACGAACCCGACCTCGCCGTCCGTCGTTTGCCCTTGCTCGGCAAAGCGGTGCCGGGTTTGGACATGCGCGTCGTCGACCCCGAGACGCGAGTGGATCTTCCCGAACGTCACGTTGGGGAGTTGTTGTTGCGGGGAACGAGCGTGACCCCCGGCTACTACAAGCGTCCCGACGCGACACGCGCGATGTTCCACGAGGGCTGGTTGTGCACCGGCGATCTCGCCTACTTGCTCGACGGCGAATTGGTCATCTGCGGTCGCATCAAGGACGTCATCATCGTGGGTGGCCGAAACGTGTTCCCCGAGGACATCGAACGCGCGGTCGGGACCATCGAGGGGGTGCGAGCCGGCAACGTGATCGCCTTCGGTGTCGAGGGGTACAAGGGCAAGGAGACCGTGGTGGTGGTGGCCGAGGTCAAGACCGACGATCCCGAATCGGTGCGCCAGGCGATTCATCACGCGGCTCTCGAGGTGTCGGGACTCCCGCCCCGCGACGTCATGCTCGTTCGCCCGGGAACCTTGCCCAAGACGAGCAGTGGAAAACTGCAACGCTCCAAGTGTCGCGAGTCGTACCTGATTGACGACCTCGAATTGGTGGAGTGAATCTCAGGGGTTGATGTTGCGGATGTCGATGGCGGTGATGCTCGGGGCCACCAGATCGCTCGGGGCCACCAGATCGCTCGGGGCCACCAGATCGCTCGGTGCGGCGATGCGCCCCGGACACGAACGGGAGATGACGGCCTCATCACGCCCCACCGTCGTGAAAACCACCGTGTCGATGCATTCGGACACGCGCTCGCCAGCTCGAGCGCTGACGGACCAGGCGATCACGGGAACGAGGGGCGAGATGGTGATCAGTGCGGTCAATCCGGCGGCCAGATGACGGCGCGACGTGGTGTACATGTGGGCCCCTTGCCGACGGGGACGGTTCATCCGTCGGCGCTGGAGGTCACGATCGGGGCCGGGCTCCGGTCAGTTGTCGGGGTCGTTCTTGAGGAACTCTGAACTGATCAGGCGGCCCGTAGGGCGGCCATGACCTTGCCCCAACGCTCAGGGTCGCTCTTGTATGGGGCGTAGAACGAGATGCGCTCGATCACGTCTCCGTACCGGTGAGTCAACTCGGGCGCGATGTGCTCGGGCTCGCCCACCACCGCGAAGGTGTTCAACACCTCGTCGGTGATCTCGTTGCCCATTTCCACCCACTTGCCCTGCTTCGACAGCGAGTTCAGCCGGTCCTGGAGGTCGCCCCAGCCGTGCAACTCGAGAACGGGTCGATACGCCGGCGTCGAACCGTAGAACGCGATCTGTTGACGCGTGCCCGCGCTGGCCTTGGCCAGATCGTCCTCGTTGTTCCCGGTCACGACGAAACTCGGTCCGACGACCTCGAAACCCTCCATCGTCTTGCCCGCCTTGGCGCGGCCACGCTCGAGGGCCGGGATGGTGACCTCGCGGAGGTAGCGCTCGGTCGTGAAGCCGTGACAGATGAATCCGTCGCAGACTTCGCCGGCGACCTCGGTCATCAGTTCGCCCACACCGGCCAGGAAGATCTTCGGCTTACCGACGGCCGAGATGTCCGATGCCGCCGGGGTGAAGAAGGGGGTCATCAAGGTGTGGGTGTAGAACTCGCCGCGAAAGTCGAGTTTGGCTCCGGTGAGCCAGGTGTCCCAGATCGCGTGGATGGCCAACACCATCTCGCGCATGCGGGCGGCGGGCTTGCTCCACGGCATGCTGAAGCGCTTGGTGATGTGCGGCTGGATCTGGCTACCGAGTCCGAGGATGAACCGACCTTTCGAGTACGCCTGCAGGTCCCAGGCGGTGTTGGCCAGGGTCATCGGACTGCGCGCGAACGCCACCGCGATCGACGTTCCCAATTCCACGGTCGAGGTGTGTTCGGCCGCCAAGAGCAAGGGAAGGAAAGGATCGTGGTTGGTCTCGGCCGTCCAAGCACCGCTGTATCCGGCCGCTTCGGCTTCTTTGGCACTGGCCGCGGCCTCGTGCAGATTCAGGCTGATGCCACCATCGACTTTCATGGATTCTCCTCGACTCGGGGTCGACCAGAACCTAGTGCGCGCGTCAGGGTAGGTCGGGATTCGCGTCGCGCAGGAAGGCTTCCAATTCGGCGGTGAGTTCCTCGGGGGTTGGGATGTCCCTCTCGGAAAGCTGGTCACCGACGTGTGGGGTGGCGTTGGCGTCTTGGGGGAGCATGGCGTCGTAGGCCTGTTCCAATTTCTGCACCATCTCCTGATTCTCGGAATTCTTCGCCACGAGTCGATCGAGGCGTTCGGTCTGGATGACCGCCTCCTGTTGCAGGGAAGCGCGATCGAAGAGCAGACCCGCGGTGTCCTTCAAGCCGTCGAGCAAAGCCACCGCGGCGGCCGGATACGTCATGGCCGGGATGTACTGGGGAACCTGGGCCCAGATGCTGATGGAGGGGATGCCGGCGTCATGGAGCACTTGCTCGAGGACGGCCGCCATGCCCGCGGGAACGTCGACCGAGGTGCGGACGAAGGCGTGCTTGTTCAGCAGATCCGCCGAAGGAGTGGTGCACGAGAGGTTGCTCGGCCGCGTGTGCGGTGTGGGGAAGGGGTAGGCCCCGAGCCCGACCATCATCGACACCTCGAGTCGAACGCACAGCTCGCGAACGGCAGACGCGAATCGGTGCCACGCGGAGTCGGGCTCGAAGCCGGTGAGGATCAAGACGTCACGACCATTGCGGTCGTGACCGGCGTACAGATCGATGCTGGGCCAATCGATGTTGCTGTTGCGACCGTCGCGAATCTCCATCGTCGGACGCCGTGCACGGAAGTCGATGAACACGTCGGCGTCGAACGTGGCGATCAGAAGCGGGTTGATCTGCGCTTCGATGGCGTTCATGGCCTCGTTCGCCGCGCCGGCCGCGTCGATCCAACCCTGCAACATGACCACCAGAACCGGCTCGTCGAGGTGAGGCAGATCCCCGTTCAGTTCGACATCGGGAATGGTTGTCATTTCAAGCGTCCGAGCATCTCTTCGGCGCGCGCCGCGGCACCGATCACTTGTTGGTTGAACGGTTCGAGTTCGGCGGGATCGCGTTGCCCGAGTGCTCCGCCGCGATATCGGGCGTACACGCCCTCGAGGATGCAGACCAATTTCCAGAACGCGAACGTCACGTAGAAGTCGAGCTGTGACGTGTCGCGTCCACTGACCTCGGTGTAGCGGGCGGCCAGGTCGTCGCGGTCGAGGAACCCCGGTGCCGAGCAGGCCGAGCCGGTCCAGGCCGACGCGTCGTCGCCGGGGCCGGTCCAATAGACCATCAGCAGACCGAGGTCGGCCATCGGGTCACCGAGGGTGCAGATCTCCCAGTCGAGAACCGCGATCACCTCGCCGTTGGTGTCGACCATGCAGTTGTCGAGTCGGTAGTCGCCGTGCACGAGCGTGGCCGGGCCTTGTTCGGGGATGCGGGCCAGCAACGCATCGTGAACCCGATCGACCGCCGGAAGGTCCCGGGTTTTCTGCTGGTTCCATTGGCCGTACCAACGCTTCAATTGTCGAGCGATGTAACCCTCGTGGCGACCGAGATCGCCGAGACCGACCTTGGTGGGGTCGACGCGATGAATGGCGGCCATGGTGTCGACGATCGACTCGCTGGCGCGACGACGAGCCGCGGGGGTCAGCAACGTCTCGGCGGCCTCGCGATCGCGGATGACGAGACCATCGACGAACTTCATCACGTAGAAGGGGGCGCCGTTGACGGACGGGTCGTCGCAGTACCCGACGGCGGGGGCGACGGGAACCGGGGTGTCCTGCAGCGCGTGGATGATGCGGTGCTCGCGACCCATGTCGTGCGCACTCGCCAGCACGTGACCGAGCGGTGGTCGCCGAAGAACGAACCGATTCCCGTTGGCGGCCGTCACGCGGTACGTGAGGTTCGAATGGCCACCGGCGATGACGTCGAAGTGAAACGGACCTTCCGCGCCTTCCACGTGGTCGTGCAACCAATCGGTGACCGCATCGAGCCGTATGCCTGGTACGTCGGTCACGGCGCATACGGTAGCCCTGCGGGGACACGTTTCGACGGGTCGTCCCGTCACGAACGTGAGCCGTCGGGGGAACGCCGGTAGCGTCTGGATCATGTTCATCGATGTCACCGACGGGTCCTTCGAGAACGACGTGCTGGCTCGCTCCATGACCGTGCCGGTGGTGGTGGATCTCTGGGCTCCGTGGTGCGAACCCTGCAAGACGTTGGGTCCGATCATCGAACGAGTGGTCGCCGCGACAAACGGCAAAGTGGTGCTGGCCAAGGTCAACATCGACGAGAATCCCGGCATCGCGCAAGCGTTCCGGGTTCAGTCGATCCCCGCGGTGTTCGCGGTCGCCGACGGTCGTGCGATGCCCATGTTCCAGGGCGCGCAGCCCGAACACGTGGTGAAGCAATACGTGGACATGTTGTTGCCCACGGCTCAGGACGAGGTGATCTCGGATCTGTTGGCCAAGGGCGACGAGGAGAGTCTGCGTGCGGTCCTCGGAATCGATCCCGGCAACGAGTCGGCCATCGTGGCCTTGGCGGGGATTCTCACGGCGCGCGGCGATGGGGAGGACGCGTTGGCACTATTGGCGCGCGTTCCCGAGACCGACGAAGTTCGTAAAGCCGCCGCGGCGGCTCGCGTGTCGATGCGCCCCGCCGACGATTTCGATGATCGATTGGCCGCGTTGCTCGACAGCGTGAAGGCCGACGAGGACGCGCGTCAGCAGTTCCTGGACATTCTCGAGTTGATGGGCGCCGAGGACCCGCGCACCGCGGGTTGGCGCAAGAAACTCACCGCGCGCCTGTTCTGAAATCCCGCGATGCCCGTCAGTATTCCGCTCGATTCTTCGATGAACGACCTCACGTCGGGTGAGCTCGACGTGATCGTCATCGGCGGTGGCATCACCGGAATCTGCGTGGCCCGTGAGGCCGCGTCGCGAGGGCTGAGCGTTGCGCTGTTCGAAGCGAACGACTTCGGGTCCGGGACCAGTGCGGCGACGACCAAGTACATTCACGGTGGTATCCGCTATCTCGAGCAGTACGACGTCGAAGTTGTGCGCGAGAGCCTGCGCGAGCGGCGTGTTCTGGCGCTCGGGGCACCGCACCTGGTCGAGCAGACGCGATTCATCATGCCCGCGTGGCGTTGGAGCAAGCCGCCCACCGCACTCATCGGAGCCGGCGTGCTGTTGTACGACGCCTTGTCCTTCGATCGCAACCGGCGAGCCCCGGAAGGTCTCCGCATTCCGCATCCTCGATGGTTGTCGCGCCGTCGCTTGTTGGAGGCCGTTCCGTGGTTGGATCGTGAGGGTTTGCAAGGCGCTTTCGCGTATCACGACACCATGAACATCCATCCCGAGCGATTGCTGCTGGCGTACGCGAAGTCGGCGACGGTGGCCGGTGCCCGACTGTTCAATCACGCCCGCGTGGCCGGTTTCGTGGGCACGGAAACGGACGGGCGCTTTCAGGTGGAGGGAGTTCGGGTCGACCGAGGGGCGACCGAGGATGTGGTGCGCGCGCGGGTGGTGGTGAACGCGGCCGGTCCGTGGATCGATCGGGTGTTGTCGTCGCTCGGACGCCCGACGGGTGTGGGGGTGGATCGGTCGAAGGGAGTGCACGTTCTGACCCGGCCCATCGGTGGATCGGGCCGGGTGAAAGATGCCGTCTTCGCCCGCGCTCGCTCGGGGCGACACGTGATCGTGTCGCCGTGGATGGGCAAGTCCTTCATCGGCCCGACCGACACTCCCATCGACGGTGACGAGTCCTCGGTGGTGGTCGACCCCTCCGACGTCGAACTGATTCTCTACACCGTGAACTCGACGATGGCTCCCGACGCCGATCGATTGTCGGTGGACGACGTGGAGATGACGACGGTCGGTGTGCGTCCGCTCATTCGCACCGGTGCCGAGGGTGAGTCGGCCGGCACGTATTCGGCCAGTCGACGTCACGAGTTGTACCACCACGTCGATCACGGCGTCGCGAACCTGTGGTCCATCGGCGGTGGCAAGTGGACCACCGGTCGGGCCACCGCGGAACAGATGGTGGACCGCTTGTTCGAGAATGAACTGGCCGGTCGACGATCGCGACGCTTCGACTCCCGCCGAACGGCGGCGTTCGGGGCGTTCACCTGGGCCGAGGACGCCGACGACTACCTGCGCGTGGCCACCCATGAATTGATGGCGGCGGGGTTGAATCCACGTTCGGCCGAGAACGTCGCGCGCTTGTACGGCAGTGAGTACGTGCGCATCCTCGAACTCGTGCGCACCGACGCCGATCTGGCCCGCACCGTTGGTCCGTCCGCCGACGATGTGGGCGCCCAGGTCGTCTTCGCCGTGACCCACGAGTCCGCGTTCACGCTGTCGGACGTCGTCGATCGTCGACTCGTGTCGGGGACCACGGGTCAGGTGGGTCGCGAGACTCTCGAGAACGTGGCCCGGATCGCGGCCCCGTTGTGGGGTTGGGACGAGGGGCGCGTGGCCGACGAGGTGCGTCGCGAGCACGATCGACGAACGGTCACCACCACGCACTGGCGCACACCCACGGCCTGAGTCGAGCCGCTCGTCGGAAGGCGCCGGCGGGAACGGAGCGAGGTCAGCGAGATGGAGGCGTGGCGTCCGCGGCCGAACGATGACGACACGAGCCGGACGGCGCTCTGGGATGACATGAAGCGGCAAGCGGCCGGATGGGTGCGTTATCTCGGTTGGGCTCGCATCTTGGGAGCGCTCGTTTCGACGATGGTGATCATCGGGTTCGCGTGGCTGTTGTTGCGTCAACCGCCCGCACCGGTGGAGGACGATCTCGCGTACGCCACCACTTCGGTTCCGGACACCACGCGCCCATCGTCGTCGATGATCACCGTTCACGTGGCCGGACGAGTGACGCGACCCGGCGTCTACGAATTGTCACCGACGGCTCGCGTCATCGACGCCGTCAACATCGCCGGCGGGGCCATCTTCGGAGCCGATCCCGACGCCATCAATCTGGCCGCCCCCGTGCGCGACGGTCAGCGGGTGTACGTGCCGGCGGTGGGCGAAGTGATCGTGGACGTCCCATCCGACGTCGCCGGCGGAGAAGTCGCCGATCCGCAGTTCCCGATCGACCTCAACGCCGCCACGATCACCGAACTCGACCGGCTACCGGGCATCGGACCGGCCACGGCCGCGGCGATCGTGCGTCATCGTGACGAGCGCGGTCGGTTCGCGTCGGTGGACGGCCTGCTCGACGTTCCGGGCATCGGCGCGGCCAAGTTGGAGGCCATCCGCGGGTTGGTGAAGGTGTGACCTATTGGGGGTCGGTGACTCAGAGATTGACCGACAGCACCGTGGCCGCCACGCCCAACCCGACGAGTGCGCCGACCCACACTCCGACCGACAGGCGCACGTACTCTCGTCGCCATTCGGGCCAACTGGTGACCACCCGACTGGTGGAGCGGCGTGACGCCAACGTTCCGATGCCGTACCAGAGAGCGAGGCTGGTGACGATCGCCAACACCCAGCGCGTGGTTCCGCCCATCACCGGCACGCCGAAGAGTGGAAGCGTCGGGAGGGAGGCCACGGCGAGGATGAATCCGGGCGCGCCGCGCCACGCGGATTCGCTGCCCACCAACAACATCGCGGCCACGAGGCCCGGAGCCAGGGCGATGCCGAGCGGCACGAACGGCCCGAGACGACGCACGAGGTGTCGATGATGGCGGGGGCCGTCGGGAACCGAATCCGCGGGAGCATCGAAGATCGATCCGAAAGCCACGGAGATTCAGGGTACGCCATCGATTCCACCGCACGGTGGCACTGGCTGGTGGTGGCGATGGCGGCAGTGTGGGGTGCGTGGGCCTTCGAGCATGGACCGTCGTCGGCTCTTCATCGGGGCGGTTGGCCGATGCTGGCGACACTTCCCTGGGTCGTCGTGCGCCCGGTCGCCTCGCGCGAACGTCTGCGCTCGACGTCGCTGGTGGTCGTGCTCGTGATCGGTCTCGTCGGGTGGCGATCGACGAGCGAATGGAGCGATGTGCGCACGGTTGCTTTCGGTGACGTGTCGACGGTGGCGACGCTGGCTTCGGACCCCGAGTCGTTCGGTCGCGGCACTCGCGTGGTGTTGTCGGTCGAGGGTCGCCGTTTCGAAGCCGTCATGTACGGGTCGATCGCTGCCGGGGTGAGCGGGTTGAAACGGGGGGAGTCGGTGAGGGTGGAAGGTCGAACCCGTGAGGTGCGAGAGGAACGTCGGCGTCGTTCGCAGGTTCGTCACATCGTCGGCGAGATCGAAGTGGAGTCCTTCTCGGATCCGGCCGGTGGCCCGCGACGTCGCTCGCGGGCCCTCGAACGCTCGGCCAACGACGTGCGCGACGTGATGTCACGCGGTGCCGGGGCGATGAACGACGACGACTCCGCTCTCTTCGCCGGTCTGGTCTACGGGGACGACTCCGATCAGAGCGAGGACATGGTGGCACGTTTTCGCGCGAGTGGCCTGGCTCACCTGACGGCGGTGTCGGGGCAGAACGTGGGCTATCTGCTGGCGGTCCTCGCTCCGATGACCCGACGCCGCGGTCGCTGGACCCGAGTGTCGGTGACGCTCGGGGCGCTGGTCTGGTTCGCGGTCCTCACTCGCGTCGAGCCGTCGGTGGTCCGCGCGTCGGGCATGGCGGCGGTGTCGGCAGTGACGCTGGCGATCGGATGGCGACTCCGGGCCATCGGGGTGCTGTCGTTGTGCGTGATCATCTTTCTCTTCGTCGACCCTTTCCTGGCGTGGTCGGTCGGATGGTGGCTGTCCGCCGCGGGCACCTTCGGCTTGGTCATGGGCACTCCGGCGATCCACCGAGTGTTGAGGGGCTCGAACTCTCGACGAGGACGCCTGGCGGACTGGATGGCACCGACGATCGCGGCGCAACTCGGGGTCCTGCCGGTGTCGGTGGCGGTCTTCGGCTGGCCGAGCGCGTTGGCGTTGCCGGCGAACCTGCTGGCGGCACCGGTGGCGGGTCTCGTGATGCTGGTGGGGATCCCCGCGGCGTTGGTCGCCGGTTCGTTTCCGGCCCTTTCCGAGCCGTTGATGTTCTTGCCCTCGTTGGCGGTGCGCTGGGTCGACGCGGTGGCGCGAGTCGCCGCGAACCTCGAACCGCCTCCGTTCCTGAACGTCGTCGTGACGTCGATGGTGCCTTTCACGTTGGCGCTGATGGAACGCCGTAACCGACACCGATGTGCCAATCTTGGGTGATGGCCACACTCGTTCTCCACGGATCCGACGAGGTCGTGCTGTCGGCGGCGGTGGCGGAGAAGGTCAGAGAACTCATCGGCGATGGCGACCGCAGCCTGATGCTCGACGAATTCGTCGACGATTACGTGATCGGTTCGGTCATCGAATCGGCCAGCACTCCGCCGTTCTTCACCGATCGACGTGTGGTGGTGGTTCATCAACACGACGGCACCACGACCGAGGACATCGATGTCCTAGCCGCGTACATCCGCGACGAAGCCGAGTTCACCGATCTGGTCATCGTCTGGCGCAAGGGCAAGATCCTGAAGGCACTGACCGATGCGTTGAAGGTCGCCGGTGGTCGCAACATCGACGTGACGCCGCCCACCCGTGCCGCCGACCGGCGGTCGTGGTGGGAAGAGCAGGTGGCCGTGGCCGGACTCAGTTTCGACGCCAAAGCCATGTCGATCATGATCGAGTGGTTGGGCGAGGACCTGGGACGGTTCGCTGGTCTGGCTGAAACCCTGCGCGCCACGTACGGAGCCGCCGTCATCACCGCGGACAAGTTGGAGCCGTTCCTCGGTGAGCGGGGTGACGTGAAGCCGTGGGATCTCACCGATGCCATCGACGGCGGCAACGCCACGAAGGCGCTCATGGTGGCTCGGCGAATGATGACCGCGGGGGAGCGTCACCCACTGCAGATCATGGCGCAGCTGCACAATCACTTCGCTCGGTTGGCCAAACTCGACGGCCCGTCGGTGCACAGCGTCGGCGACGCCGAAGCCTTGACCGGCGCCAAGGGGTTCCAGGCCGAGAAAGCACTGAAGGCCTATCGCAACCTCGGATCATCCGGACTACGACGGGCCTTCGATTTGCTGGCGACCGCGGATCTGGATCTTCGGGGTCGCACCGGGTTGGAGAACGACGTCGTGATGGACGTGCTGGTGGCGCGCTTGGCGAAACTCGCGGCGCCGCCGGGTCGGCGACGCTGAGGAACGATCAGTTGGCGGAGCCGACCGTCTTCATGAGGCGACTCTTGCGACGGGCCGCGGTGTTCTTGTGGATGATGCCCTTGGCGGCGGCCATGTCGATGCGCTTGACGGCGAGACGAACGTCTTCGACGACGGCGTCGGTGCCGGCGGAGGCCTTGGCGTTCTTGACGCGCGTCTTCAGCTCACTCTTGACGGCCTTGTTGCGCTCGGCGCGCTTGGCATTCGTCAGGATGCGCTTCTTCTGGGACTTGATATTTGCCACGTGAACCTCGGTGCGATCGAAACAGCCCTGTGAGGGTACCAGCAGGGGTGGGCGTCCCCAACGCCCACGGGGTCTGACCTGCGGTTACCGAGTAGTCTGCGGGGGACGCCGGTTCCCCCACCGTCGTCGCGTCGCCCATGGACCTCTCCCGCATCCGCAACTTCTCGATCATCGCCCACATCGATCACGGCAAGTCGACGCTGTCGGACCGCATCCTGGAGCTCACCAAGGCCGTGGACGCCCGTGACATGCGGGCCCAGTACCTGGATTCCATGGACCTGGAACGCGAGCGGGGCATCACCATCAAGGCCCAGAACGTGCGGGTGGACTGGAAGGACCACGTCCTGCACCTGATCGACACCCCCGGTCACGTGGACTTCGGATACGAGGTCAGTCGTTCGTTGGCAGCCTGTGAGGGCGTGGTGTTGGTGGTGGACGCGGCGCAGGGCATCGAAGCGCAAACGCTGGCCAACTGCTATCTGGCCCTCGAACACGACCTCGAGATCGTGGCCGCGCTCAACAAGATCGACCTTCCGGCCGCCGACCCCGAGCGGTACGCGGCCGAGATCCAGAACGTGCTCGGCATCCCGGCGGATCAGATCCTGCGCATCTCGGCCAAGACCGGCGAGGGCGTGCCGGATCTGCTGGACGCCATCTGCGAACGTATCCCGGCGCCCAAGGGCGACCCCGATGCGGCGTTGCAGGCACTCATCTTCGACAGTCAGTTCGATCAGTACCGCGGCGTGGTGTCGTCCATCCGTGTCATGAACGGTCGTATGACCAGTGGTGCGCGATTGCAGTTCATGCAGGCCAACGCGCAACACGAGGCCATCGAGATCGGCGTACGTCGTCCCACGCCCACGCCGGTGGTCGAGCTCGGACCGGGCGAGGTGGGCTATCTCATCGCCGGCATCAAGGACGTGGCCGAGGCCCGATCGGGCGAGACGGTCACCGTGTACGGCCGGGCCGCCACCGAAGCGTTGCCCGGATACCGCGACCCGAAGCCCATGGTGTTCTGCGGTCTGTACCCCATCGACGGCGACGACTTCGAGAACCTGCGCGAGAGCCTGGAGAAGTTGAAGCTGAACGATGCCAGCGTCACGTACGAACCGGAGACCTCCGGTGCGCTGGGCTTCGGATTCCGGTGCGGGTTCCTCGGTCTGTTGCACATGGAGATCGTGAAGGAACGTCTCGAGCGCGAGTTCGGTCTGGCCCTCATCGCCACCGCGCCGAGTGTGGAGTACCTCGTCACCAAGACGAACGGCGAGCAACTGAAGGTGGACAACCCCGCCGACCTTCCGCCGCCACAGAACATCGATTACATCGAGGAACCGTATTTCCGCGTGAGCATCATCACGCCCAAGGAATACACGGGAACGCTGATGGATCTGTGCCAGACGCGGCGCGGGGACATGTCGAAGATCGAGTACCTGTCGCCCGAACGCGTGGAATTGCACTACATGATCCCGCTGGCCGAGGTGGTGGTGGACTTCTTCGACCAGATGAAGAGTCGCAGTCAGGGGTACGCCTCGCTCGACTACGAGTTGTCGGGATACCAGCGCAGCAATCTCGTGAAGGTGGACCTGCTGCTGAACAGCATCATCGCCGACGCGTTCTCCACCATCGTCCACCGCGACAAGGCCGAGAGCTACGGACGTCGCATGTGCGAGAAGTTGAAGGAACTCATCCCGCGCCAGATGTTCGACGTGCCGATCCAGGCGGCCATCGGTGGCAAGGTGATCTCGCGCGAGACCGTGAAGGCCAAGCGCAAGGACGTGCTGGCCAAGTGCTACGGCGGTGACATCACCCGAAAGCGCAAACTGCTCGAGAAGCAGAAGGAAGGCAAGAAGAAGATGAAGGCCATCGGTCGCGTGGAAGTGCCCGGTGACGTGTTCATCTCGGCCTTGAAGCTGGACGACTGAGTCGATGACCCGTTCGGAGACGTTCCGGTCTCTGCGTAATCGGAACGCCCGCCTGTTCTTCGGTGGATTGTTGGTGTCGAACGTGGGCACGTGGTTGCAGTCCACTGCCATGTCGATTCTGGTGTACCGACTCACCGGCAAGGCCACCGATCTGGGTATCACCGTCGCGTTGCAATTCGTTCCGATGCTGTTCCTCGGGGCGTGGGCCGGCGCGTTGTCGGACCGACGCGACAAGCGCATCACGTGCCTGATCACGCAATCGCTGATGGCGGTGCAGGCGATCGTCCTGGCGACGCTCGATTTCGCCGGTCTCGTGTCGGTGCCGGTGGTCTACGTGTTGGCGTTGGTGTTGGGCGTCGTGAACGCGTTCGACAATCCGGCGCGTCGAGGGTTGGTGGTCGAGTTGGTGGCCGAAGCCGACATCAGCAACGCGATGTCGTTGAACACCGCGGTGATGACCGGATCGCGAATCTTCGGTCCCGCCATGGCCGCAGCACTGGTCGGTCCGCTCGGCACCGCATGGTGCTTCATGTTGAACGGCGTCTCGTTCGTGGCGGTGTTGGCATCGCTGTGGGCCATCGATGTGCGCGAGTTGCGGGTGTCGCCCAAGGCGCCCCGTGGTGGCACACCGGTTCGCGACGCGTTGCGCTTCGTCCGTCACGATCGGGAGCTGCTCGTATTTCACATGGTGTTGGTCGCGGTGAGCACCTTCGCCTTCAACTACTCGGTGTCGTTGCCCAAGTTGAGTGCGGTTCGTTGGGGTGACGAGCGCTGGTTCGGGTGGGTGCTGGCGGTGGTGAGCGTGGGCAGCGTGGTGGGATCGTTGATGGTGGCATCGCGCAAGGAGGCGACCATCCGCCAGTTCTTCGTGAGTGTCACCGTTTTGGGGCTGGCGGGCCCGTTCCTGGCCTGGGCCCCCTCGGGATGGTGGGCCTTCGTCGCCGCCGTGCCGCTCGGAATCGGCGGCGCCGGATTCCTCGCGAACTTCAACGGTCTCGTGCAACAGAAATCACCTCCCGACATGCGCGGTCGCCTGTTGGCGCTGTCGGCGGTGGCGTTTCTCGGATCCACGCCCATCGGCGGTCCCATCACCGGAGTGATCGCCGACTCGCGGGGGCCGGAGTGGTCTCTGGCCTACGGAAGTCTGATATCGCTGACGGCCATCGGTGTGGCGTACGTCGTGTTGCGACTTCCCGCGCGAAACCACACCGTCGCCACGAAGTGATGCCGGTACCCTGACGCCATGGCTCGTGGTCCGATTCTGCGCATGTTGGAGTGGTCGACCATGTCGGCATCCGAACGTGACGCGTTGGTCGATCGTGACCTGAACAAGGTGATCACGTCCGCGCTGCGCGAGCAGATCGCCGCCCTGGTCTGCGACGTGCGCGATCACGGTGACGCGGCGGTGTGCGACGCGTTGCGCACCTTCGACAAGGTCGACGTCGAGCCGTCGGGTTTGCGCGTGTCCGACGCCGAGTGGGATGCCGCGCCGGCGAAGGTGTCGGCCGAACTGGCGGTCGCCATCGACGACATGGTCGACCACATCCGTCGGTTCAACGAACAGGTGATGACGCATCGGGGCAACTGGTCGTTCGAGAGCGACCCGGGGCTGATGGTGGGCGAGCGCACGAGCGCCATCGCCTCGGCCGGTTTGTTCTGTCCCAGTGGCAAGGCCAGTTATCCGAGCGTGTTGGCGCAACTGGGAACCCCGGCGGTGGTGGCGGGCGTGCCGCGGGTGGCCGTGGTGGTGCCGCCCAAGCCCGGTGCGAACGGGGCCGTCGATCCCGTGGTGTTGATGGTGGCCCGCGCTCTGGGGTTGCGCGACGTGTTCCGGGTGAACGGTCCCGCCGGCGTGGCGGCGCTGGCGTTCGGCACCGAGACCATTCCCAAGGTCGTGAAGATCATGGGACCCGGTTCGCTGCCGGTGACCGTGGCTCAGATGGAGGTGCAGCGTTACGGCACCTCCACGCAGATGGCGTTGGGTCCCACCGAGAGCCTGGTGATCGCCGACGAGTCCGCGGACCCGGTGCGCTTGGCGGCCGACCTGCTGATCGAAGCCGAACACGGCACCGACAGTTGCACGTTGCTGGTGACCACCTCGGCGACATTGGCCGCGGCCGTGGAAGTCGAACTGTCGAAGCAGATCGTGGCGTTGCCGGCCGAGCGGGCCGAGGCCGCCGCCGCGTCGTTGGGCGTGAACGGTGGTTGTGTGGTGGTTTCGTCGTTCGCCGAGGCCGCCGAGGTGGCCAACGCCTTCGCCCCCGAGAACCTGCAGGTGGCGGTGGCGGATTCCAAGGTTGATGAGGTCGTCGATCGACTGGTGCACGCCGGCGAGATCCTGATCGGACAACACACACCGTTCTCGGCCGCGAACTTCGTGATCGGTTGTCCGGCGTCGTTGCCCACCAACGGCTTCGCTCGCGTCACCAGCGGCGTCACGGTGGACGCGTTCTTGAAGCGCACGGCGGTGGCCCGCGCCGACGAGAACGCGTTGTGGCGCATCGCCCCGAGCGTGATCGCTCTGGCCGACGTGGAGGGTTTCCCGGCCCACGCCAACGCAATCCGTTTGCGGTTCTCCTAGGTTGTCGCGCATGACGCGCGCCATCATGTGGTTCCGACGGGACCTTCGTCTCGCCGACAACCCGGCATTGTTGGCGGCGTTGGCCGATCACACCGACGTGGTGCCGGTGTTCGTGGTAGATCCGCTGTTGATGTCGCGATCGGGCGCACCGCGGCGGGCGTTCATGCGCGATGCGTTGAACGCATTGGACGACTCCATGGGGCGGGCACTCGTGTACCGCTACGGCGAACCCGAGACGGTGATCCCGGCGTTGGTGGCCGAGGTGGGCGCGTCAGCGGTGTACGCCGCGCGTGATTTCGCGCCGTATGGTTCGCGCCGCGACGCGGCGGTGGGCGAGCGATTGTCGGCGGTCGGAGTGCCGTTGCGATTCGTGGGTTCGCCCTACGCGGTGAATCCCGGTTCGATCCTGAAAGACGACGGAACCTCCTACTCGGTGTTCACCCCGTTCTCGAAGCGTTGGTTGGCCCACGGATGGGACCGTCCGTTCGACGCACCTCGCGACCCGAACTGGGTGGGTGCGCCGACCGTGCCCTGCGAGGGTCGGCCACCGCGCCCCGACGTGAACCTCGAGATGCCCTCGTTCGACGAAACCGGTGTCCACGCCCAATGGGCCGAGTTCCGTGATCGCGGCACGGACGGTCTCGACGGCTACGCCGATCGTCGCAACGACCCCGGGGTGGCCGGCACCAGTCGGATGTCGATCGCACTGCGGTGGGGAATTGTGCATCCGCGTCAGTTGCTGCAGGATCTGCGCGGGGGGAAGTCGCACGATTCGTTCCGCAGCGAGATCGCCTGGCGGGAGTTCTACGGCGACGTGCTGTTCCGATTTCCCGACTCGGGCTGGAGGAACCTCAACCGCAAGATGGACGCCATGGTGCACGACGAGGGTCCGGTGGCCGAGGAGCGGTTCGCGGCGTGGTGTCGGGGCGAGACCGGCTACCCGATCGTCGACGCGGGCATGCGCGAGTTGGCCACGACCGGCTGGATGCACAATCGCGTGCGCATGATCGTGGCCAGCTTCCTCGTGAAGGATCTGCATCTGCCGTGGCAGTGGGGCGCGCGTCACTTCATGGCGCACCTGATCGACGGTGATCTGGCCAGCAACGCCCACGGCTGGCAGTGGACGGCCGGAACGGGTACCGACGCCGCGCCGTACTACCGGGTGTTCAACCCGGCGTTGCAGGGGGAGCGCTACGACCCCAACGGCGACTACGTGCGACGCTTCGTGCCCGAGGTGGCCGACCTGCCGACGTCGATCATTCACGCGCCGGGCGGCAAGGGGGGTGCGGTGCCGTTGGGGTACGTGGCGCCGATCGTGGATCATGCGGTGGAACGTGACGAGTCGTTGGCCCGCCTGAAAGCCCTCGGCTAAACCACCATTGGGATCGTTTCCCCGCCAAAAATGTGGGTCAACTTCCCCAAGCCCGCGACCGCCGAGCGCTTGGGCGAATAGACCCACAGAAATGGCGGGTTTTCGCGCCCAATGGCGGGGGGTGGGGCGGTACTAAACTACTGATCACCATGCTTGATGATCGCAAGACCGCCATCCTGCGAGCCGTGGTGCAGGAGTACATCGGTTCGGGTCAACCCGTCGGCTCCACCCACATCGCCAGCGCCCACGACATCAACGTTTCCTCGGCCACCGTGCGCAACGAGATGGCCGTGCTCGAGCAGGAGGGGTTCCTCACGCAGCCTCACACCTCGGCCGGGCGCATCCCCACCGACAAGGGCTACCGCTTCTTCGTCGACCACCTCAGCCAGCCCGGTCGCCTCGACGACGTGAAGGTCACTCAGGTGCGCCAGTTCTTCGACGGCGCGCACGGTCGCATGGAAGAGCTCTTGGCGCGCACGTCGCACCTGGTCGCCGGCCTCACCAACTACGCCTCGGTGGTCATGGGCCCCAAGGTGGAACAAGCCGACATCCGTTCCGTGCAGGTGGTCGGTCTGTCCGCGCGCCAGGCAATGGTGGTCGCGGTCATGTCGAACGGTTCGGTCGAGAGTCAGCACCTCGAATTCGACGCCGAGGTGTCCGAGACCCGTCTGGGTGCGGCCACGGTTCATCTGCAGCGCGCGCTGGTAGGTCGCACGCTCGTCGATCTGGGCGACATCACGGCGTCGGGCGATGCCGGCGTGGATGCGGTGTGCGTCAAGGCGGCCACTGCTCTCCGGGGTGCCAACGCCGACAACCCGGTGTTCGTGGGCGGGGCGTCGTCCATGGCCTCGGCGTTCGACGCGGTGGACGTGGTGCGACAGGTGTTGCAGACCCTCGAGCAGCAGTATCTGGTGGTGTCTCTGGTGCGCGACATCCTGAACCGCGGCCTCAGCGTCGCCATCGGCGCCGAACACGGCATCGAACCACTGGCCAACTGTTCGGTGGTGGTGGCCCCGGTGGTGGTCGACGGTCAGCAGATGGGCACGGTCGGCGTGTTGGGGCCGACGCGCATGGATTACCCCCAGGCTCTGGCCACCGTCGAGGTGGTGTCGGATCGACTCGGACGCCGATTGGGCGAGGGCTGAGTAGACGGTCACCGCCCGCGGGCGGTTGACTGTGGCGCGAGATGGTGGATCGACATGGCTGACTACTACGAATTGCTCGGTGTGTCCCGCAATGCGTCGGCCGACGAGATCAAGAAGGCCTACCGCACGAAGGCCCGTCAACTGCACCCCGATGCGAACCCCGGTGACAGCGCGGCGGAGGAGAAGTTCAAGCAGGTCGCCCAGGCCTACGAGGTGTTGAGCGATCCGGATGCGCGCGCCCGTTACGACCGCTTCGGCGAGGCCGGGGTGTCGGGCGCCGGCGGTGGCGGTGACTTCTTCGGCGGTGGCGGTGGTCTGGGAGACATCTTCGAGACCTTCTTCGGTGGGGGAAGTCCCTTCGGTCAACAACGGGGTCCGTCGGGCCCGCCGCGGGGGCAGGATCTCGAAGTGGTGGCCGACCTCGACTTCGAGCAAGCCGTTTTCGGGGCCACCTTGCCGGTGAACGTGCGTACCGCGTTGTCGTGCGACGACTGTGGTGGCTCGGGTGCCAGAGCAGGCACGCAGCCGGTGACGTGTAGCGAGTGCAACGGTCAGGGTCAGGTGCAACGCGTGCGTCAGAGCATCCTGGGCCAGATGGTCACCATGCAGGCCTGTCAGCGCTGTCGCGGTTTCGGTCGCGTCATCGCCACGCCGTGCGCCACCTGTTCGGGTGAGGGTCGCGTGGTCACCGAGAAGACGTTCCAAGTCGACGTGCCCGCGGGCGTGGACACCGGAAGCACCCTGCGCCTGACCGGTCGGGGTGCGGTGGGTCCGCGCGGCGGTGGCGCCGGCGATCTGTTCGTGCATCTGCGCGTTCGTCCGCACGATCGCTACGAGCGCGACGGCTTCGATCTGGTGACGGTGGTGGAGGTGTCCATCGCCCAAGCCACGCTCGGCGTGTCGTTGCAGTTGCCCACGTTGGACGGTGACGAAAATCTGGTGGTTCCGGCGGGGACCCAGCCAGGTCGGGAGTTCGTCTTGAAGCGTCGAGGTGTGCCGCGTCTGCAGTCCAGTGGTCGCGGCGATCTGCGGGTGCTGATCTCGGTGAAGGTCCCCACCAAGTTGTCCGACGAGGAGTCGCGTTTGTTGCGTCGATTCGCCGAGGTTCGCGGCGAGGACGTGGCGCCGTCCGACACCTCGTTCTTCTCGAAGATCAAGTCGGCGTTCTCGTGAACGAGCGGCGCCGCGCCGCCACCCACGTGATCGTGGACGACGTGACGTCGCCGGTCCTGTCCGACGACGATCACCACCATCTCGCCCGCGTGTTGCGACTGCGCGACGCTGAGATCGTGTCGGTCACCGACGGTCGCGGATCGTGGCGCGTGTGCGCCTGGTCCGACGGCGCGTTGCGTTCCACCACCGACATCGTTCGCGAACCCGCTCGGGCACCGTTGGGCGTGGCCTTCGCCTTGTGCAAGTCCGACAAGCCCGAGATCATCGTGCAGAAGCTCACCGAGTTGGGTGTCGATCGCATCGTGCCTTTCGTGTCGATGCGTTCGGTGGTGCGCTGGGATGCCGACAAGGCCGAGCGAAACCTGGAGCGCTGGCGCAAGGTGGCCCGCGAGGCGGTGATGCAGAGCCGCCAGGTGTTCGTGCCCACCATCGAGTCGGTGGTGGGCTCGGTCGACGATCTGGTTCGGAGATGTGGCGCGGGATTGGCGGTGGCCGAACCCGGTGGGTCGGTCGTTAGCGACGGCGTGAGCATGATCGCGGTGGGTCCCGAAGGTGGATTCACCGACGAGGAAATCGCATCGTTCGATGCGTCGGTGGCCCTGCCGGGCGGTGTTTTGCGCGCCGAGACCGCCGCGGTGGTGGCGGGCGCCTTGTTGGTGGCCCGTCGCTGACTTTTCGGGTTCCGCCACGGAGAGTGGCGACGCGACCGCCTAGATTGATTCGCGAACACCGAGGGCGGTGGGAGAGGACGCAATGGCGCAGGAATCAGAGGTCGACGACGCCGCATCGCGGGCCTACAACCAACGGGTGGGTGAGCGCCTACGGTCCATCCGCAAGCAGAAGAAGATGTCGCTGCAGGAACTGGAGTCGGTGTCGAACGAGGAGTTCAAGGCCTCGGTGGTGGGCGCCTATGAACGTGGCGAGCGTTCGGTGTCGTTGCCTCGCCTTCATCGTTTGGCCGAGATTTACAACGTGCCCACCGAGCAACTGCTGCCCCGCGATGCGGGTGGTGGCGTGGACGGGTCCGCCCCGCGTCGCAAGATGGCCGTCGACCTGGTGGCCTTGGCCGCCAAGAAGGGTGCCGCGTACGAGATGCTGGGGCGATTCCTGTCGATGATCCAGGTTCAGCGCGGGGACTTCAACGGCAAGGTGCTCACGGTGCGCGCCGACGACGTGCGGGCCATCGCCGCCATGTTGAACGTGGCCACCGAGGACGTGGCCGCCACCTTGGACGACCTCGGTTTGTTGTTCCGGCCCTCGGCGTGATGGAGGCACCGGGCGACTTCGGGGTGTACGTGCACATCCCGTTCTGTCGTCATCGGTGCGACTACTGCGCGTTCGCCACCTTCACCGACCGCGACGAGGTGATCCCGACCTATCTCGGCGCGCTGGCCACCGAGGTGGCGCGCGCGGTGGATGCGGGCATGCCGACGGCCACCTCGATCTTCGTCGGTGGGGGAACCCCCACCCGCGTGCCGCCGGAGGCGTTGATGCACGCGTTGAGTGGAATCCCGCGAACCGATGATTGCGAGTTCACCGTCGAATGCAATCCCGACGACGTGACGGCCGAGATGATGCGTACGTTCGCCGACGGGGGAGTGAAACGGGTGAGTGTCGGCGTGCAATCGATGCAGGACCACGTGTTGAAGTCGTTGGGTCGCACTCATGACCCAGCCAACGTGGTGAGGGCCATGACCTTCGCGCGCGACGCGGGACTGCACGACATCAACCTCGACATCATCTACGGGGTCCATGGTGAGTCGCTGGACGACTGGCGACGAACGGTGGCCGCAACCCTCGAACTGGAACCGACTCACGTGTCGGCGTACGGGCTCACCGTCGAGGCCGGCACGCCATTGGCCGACGATCCCGCCCGACATCCCGACGACGACGTGCAGGCCGAGATGTACGAGTTGGTCGACGATCTGTTGACGGCCTCGGGCATGGCGAACTACGAGGTTTCGAATTGGGCCGTGCCCGGATACGAGTGTCGTCACAATCGCGTGTACTGGTCGCAGGGTGACTACCTGGGCTTCGGGAGTGCGGCCCATTCGCACCGCGACGGTCGTCGCTGGTGGAACGTGCGCACTCCCGACCGGTTCATCGAGGCCATCGAAGCCGGTCGCAGTGCGGAGTCGGCGGGGGAGACCCTGGACTCCGAGGCTCGGCGCATCGAGGGGTTGCAGCTGTCGTTGCGCACCACCGCCGGCGTGCCGGTGGAGGCTTTCGATGCCGCCGACGTGGAGATGATGGGCGAGTTGTTGGCGGTCGAGGGCGGACGGGCCCGATTGACGCGGGCCGGGCGCTTGTTGGCCAACGAAGTGGCCCTGCGTTTGAGGTGATGAGGTGTTCGAACCGGTTGGTCTCTGTCGATGCGGGGCTAGGCTGGTAGGGCTTTCGGGCGTGTAGCTCAGTTGGTTAGAGCGCCACCATGACACGGTGGAGGTCCCGGGTTCGAGTCCCGTCACGCCCACTACATAAGCCCAGCGTAGAGGCCCGAGAGGTCGCCGCAAGGAGGACTCTCGGGCCCGCTACGGACACATTCGGACACGCGCCGTGTCCCCGATGTCGGTGCGTTGTCCGAAGTCGCCTGCTAGGTCTTGAGCCATGAGAGGTTCAGTTCGCCAGCACTTCGGCAGTTGGCCGGCCCGTTACGCGGTCGTCGACGCGGTCACCGGGACGAGAC
>Ga0169931_10003340_pt1 | contig 25479 bp, 24 predicted proteins | sample Kivu_15m_20L_FD_129675 | JGI IMG/M metagenome (GOLD analysis project Ga0169931, IMG submission 129675) | Freshwater microbial communities from Lake Kivu, Western Province, Rwanda to study Microbial Dark Matter (Phase II) - Kivu_15m_20L... | ecosystem: Environmental > Aquatic > Freshwater > Lake...
ACCGGACCGACCGGATCTACAGGACCGACAGGACCGAGCATCACTGGACCCACCGGGCCGACAGGGGAAACCGGGCCGACCGGAGCAACGGGACCCACCGGCCCTACCGGCTCTACCGGACCGACCGGATCTACAGGACCGACAGGACCTAGCATTACAGGACCAACGGGGCCGACAGGCGTTACCGGCCCTACAGGATCAACGGGACCCACCGGCCCTACCGGTCCTACGGGACCGAGCATCACCGGCCCTACCGGACCAACCGGAGAGACAGGAGCCACAGGACCTACAGGTCCAACCGGCCCCGGCATTACAGGACCCACAGGACCTACCGGGCCGACCGGCCCCACAGGCAGCACCGGGCCTACCGGAGAAACCGGCCCGACGGGGCCGAGCATTACAGGACCGACAGGGCCGACAGGCGTTACCGGCCCCACCGGATCGACGGGCCCTACCGGCCCCACCGGCCCTACGGGACCTAGTATCACAGGCCCTACAGGACCCACCGGGGAAACCGGACCTACGGGATCCACCGGACCTACCGGACCTAGCGTTACAGGTCCTACAGGACCGACCGGACCGACAGGGCCAACGGGTTTCACAGGACCGACCGGAGAAACGGGGCCTACAGGACCTAGCATCACAGGACCCACAGGCAGCACCGGGCCCACCGGACCAACCGGCCCGACGGGGCCGAGCATAACAGGTCCCACAGGACCGACCGGTGAAACCGGCCCGACAGGCTCTACCGGTCCTACCGGACCTACCGGACCTACGGGTCCTAGTATCACAGGCCCTACAGGACCCATCGGGGAAACCGGACCCACAGGTTCTACCGGGCCTACAGGGCCTAGCATTACAGGGCCGACAGGGCCGACGGGACCGACAGGGCCGACCGGAGTCACCGGACCTACAGGCCCAACGGGACCGAGCGTGACGGGGCCGACCGGCCCGACGGGTCCAACAGGAGAAACAGGACCGACAGGACCAACCGGCCCTACAGGGCCGACCGGACCGCCCGGCCCCAGCACTCCGGGTCCTACGGGACCAACCGGCCCTACAGGGCCGACCGGACCGCCCGGCCCCAGCACTCCGGGTCCTACGGGGCCGACAGGACCAACCGGCCCTACAGGGCCGACCGGACCGCCCGGCCCCAGCACTCCGGGTCCTACGGGGCCGACAGGACACACCGGGCCGACAGGTCCCACCGGACCTCGGGGAGAAAGAGGCACGATCGGCGACTACGGGATGGTGTACATCCTTGGAAGCGCGGCGGGGACTGCGGTCGCGGCCGGCGGGACGATCCCCTTTAACGCCGCGAATCCGAACAACTCTCCGAGCGCGACTTTATCGGGAAGCGGCCTGAGACTCGCCAACGGGGGGATTTATCAAGTGACCTTCGGAGTCGAGTTCGTCACGGTGGGCGGCGGCGGCGGAGCGGCGAGCCGGTTTAACCTGCTCGTCAGCGGCGTAGCTTCCGTCGAAAATCAATTGGAAGTAAACCAAACGACGGCCTCGACAAGAAATATGCACGTCTTGACGACGATCGTCAGAGCTTCCGCCGGGGCGATTCTGACCGTCACATCCACATCCGCCCGTACGTTGAATAACTCTTCCGCTACCGCAGTCAGCGTCGTTGCGTTCATCACTGCCTTCAGGTTGGAATAAAAGGGATCACTATGCCTTGGATCGTTTGCCTCTTCCTCTTTCTCGCATCGGCTGCAGAGCCGAAAGAGAATGGGCCGGACAAACCAAAATACAATCTTTCGATTTGCGCCACGTTTAAAAACGAATCGAGGTATTTGAGGGAATGGATCGAATACCATCGCTTGATTGGAGTAGACCATTTTTTCCTCTACGACATCGGAAGCTCCGACGGGTATAAACCCGCGCTGAGAAAATATCTTCGAGACGGCGTTGTCACGCTCATCAACTGGCCCGACCTATCCAAAAACTTAAGCGATGCGATCGGTTTATTGAGCACCCAGCTTCCAGCTTATGAAAACGCGATCCGGGTTGCCGCCCGAGGGAAAACGAAGTGGCTCGTTTTCGTCGACGTCGATGAATTCCTAGTCCCCCTGCACACGGATAACCTAATTCAAATATTGGAAAAGTATAAAGATTTTCCCGCGGTGCTATTGACTCGTGAATTTTTCGACGCCTCCCAACCGTATGTTTTACCTAAGAGAAAATTGATCATTGAAAGCCTGGATATGACCGAAAGTCCTGAGCCATCGCTACAAAAAAGCGTCGAAAAAATGATCTTCAAGCCCGAACTCTGCGAGTCTCTCAGCTGGCCCCCCTACCGCTATACGTTTAAATACGGCCACCCGATCGCCTTGAGCAAGTCGGAGGCCAAAATCAACAGCTACCTCAACCGAAACCAATCGCTTGCCGACTCTCGGAGAATCAAGCCGAAAATAAAAACCGCCGCCCCCCTTTCTGAAAAAGAGATCCAACACTTGCTCGAATCGGGCTATGAAATCGAAGACCCGGAAAAAGCAATCATCCGCTTCGTCCCTGAAGTGATGAAACGAATCGGAACGCCCCATCGGCTTTCCGATTAAACGAGTCGCAGAGCCTCTTCTCCATCCTGCGTTAATAATCCTTTGTCAAAAATTTATTTTAGCTTAACATTCCAATCACTCTTTTCTGAGGCGCCTGGCGAAAGTCTTCCCCGGCGCGATAGAGGAGTAGACTCATCAAAAAGCGTCCGGCTCTGAGTTTATTCCTTCGAACCCTCCGGGCGCAAGGAAGTCAAAAATGAAGAGATTGATTCTTTTGTTATTTTCTATCGTCACCTGTTCCCACTTGATGTGCGGCGATTATGCATGGACCCCTCCCGAAATCATTTCCGGAGCGATGGCCAATGCCTCCGATCCCCAAATCGCGATGGATTCCCAAGGAAACATGGCGGCGGCATGGATCGAAGACGGGGTGGTGTATACAAGCTACCGCCCGTTTGAAGGAGCTTGGGAAACGGCGGCCGCATTATCCGCCTCCACTGCTTCTTCCCCCCGCTTGGCCCTTGACGAAAGCGGCAACGCAACGCTCGTCTGGGAGAGAAACGGGATCATCTATACGGCGGACCGGCCGGCGATGGGAAATTGGAGCGGCGCCTCCGCATTATCCGGTTCGGGCGCATCGAACCCCGCTCTGGCCGTAAACTCCGGCGGCGACGCGGTCGCAGTCTGGGAGCGAAATGGCTTCATCGAATCGAAATCGAAAGGATTTTTGGGCTTATGGAGTCTTGTGAGCGCGATGCTTTCCGGAGCGAATGCGACCGATCCGGACGTCGCGATCAGCGCCAATCAAAAAGCGATTGCGGTTTGGAAAACATCTAGTTTGGGAGTCGATACGATCCGTTCTGCGACCTCCTTGATCGGAGGAGCGTGGAACGCGCCGGTAACCCTCAGCACAAGCTCTACCGACCTCCTCAGCCATCCAAAGGTGGCGATCGACGCCTCCGGAAACGCAACGGCTATTTGGTTTCAGGCGTCCTTAATCAATCAGACCTATTCGAACGTGAATACGATGAGCGCTGGTCTCGCAGCCAATACAAGTGCCTGGACGAATTTTCAGACTCTGACGAACTCACCGGGAAAACGGAACCCCGATGATCTGGTGAATCGAATCGCAGTAGATGTGTACGGAAACGCCTTTGCCTTTTGGAGCCGCTCCGAAGACGGCAATACCTATACGTATGAGGGCGCTCTAAAGCCGATCGGCGGCTCTTTTTCTTCTGAAAACCCGATCATTCTCAGCAATCAACACGCCTATGCAGCCAGCGTTACGATCAATTCCCTTGGCGAAGTGCTCGCGGCGTTTATGGTTGACGAGGGATCGGCGGCAGGCATCCAATCAGCTGGATGCAATATCAACGGACTCAAGGAAGTTTTCTGGTTCGACCTGATGAATATTTCACAAGGGGGCAGCAATGGATACCCTTCCGTCGCTTCCGCCCTCATTGGAAATACGTTGAACGCGGGCGCGGCCTGGATCCATTTCGACGGGATGAATAATGTCATTCAAACGTCAGTAGGGACAAAACAGGCCCTCGCTCCGCCGACTCTATTATCCGTCCAACAGGAGATCGACGCTTCGGGGATATTCACCAGCTACCATAACACGATCAGCTGGGTGCCGAGCGCCTCTCCCGACATTCTCCAATACCTCATTTTCAAAAACGGCATCTTTCTCAAAGCCGTAGACGGCACCGCGACGGAAGCCGTCGAATCGAATGTCACTGAAAATGGGGCCGTAACATACGGCGTCGTGGCAGCGGACATCGAATTCGCCCAGAGTCCAATGGCAATCGTTCAATTTCCATAATTAACCGAATAAAAATAAGGAATAGACATGAAAAACAAAATTACAACGGCATTATGCACGATTCTTTGCTCGCAGCTTGCGTGCAATACCATCAATTGGTCCTTCCCTCCCGAGGTTCTCTCCTCTTCGAGCCTCAGCGTCGCCGATCCCCAAATTGCGATGGACGCAAACGGGAACGCGGTCGCAGTCTGGATGGAAGACAACGTCGTGAAGGCGCGCTCGAAGAATGTAGATATGGGCTGGGGAGCGGAGACCGTATTGTCCGGCCCGATGGCTTCGTCGCCGCGGGTCGTTTCCGATTTGAGCGGAAATGCGATCGCGGTCTGGATCGACGGCGGCAAGCTCACTGCGGCGTCTAAACCTCTGAACGGAAGTTGGAGCGCGCCCGAAGCCCTTTCGAAAACAGGGGCGTCCAGCCCCGACCTTGCCGTGAATGGCAGCGGGGATGCGATCGCCGTCTGGGCAAGAAACGGGGACGTCCAAACATCGACGAAGCAATTCGGAGGGAATTGGCAATCCGCCGCCACCATTCAAGCCCAAAATGCGCTCCTCCCCCGGATCGGCATGGGCGGCTCAGGGTCGAATAAACGGAGCGTCGTCGTCTGGCAAGCAGGGTCGGGATCTTCCCGCGCCGTGTACGCTTCGACGAAAGTCGCCTCGGGCGCTTGGAGCTCTCCCCAGGCAATATCCGATCTGGAAACGAATGCCGGATTCGGCGATGTGGCGGTCGATCAGTTTGGAAATGTGACTGCGGTTTGGTACCAGTATGAGGTTGCAAACGGAAACTATTCGAACGTTGTTGTCCGCGCGGCGAAAAGGCCTCTTAGCGGCGCATGGAGCCGATCCGTTCCCCTTTCAGCCCCGGGGATCCGCAATCCGGCTGCTTTAACCCTCCGGATCGCGCATGACGGAGCGGGGAATGCGGTCGCCCTGTGGAACACGTCGTTCGACGATTCCACAATCTCTATCCAGTCAGCGGTCAGACTGGTTCAAATGGAGTGGAGCGCTCCCGTCGATCTCGTCAGGGACAATCTCTATTCCTACGACTTCGACGTGTCGGCAACGGCTTTCGGCGATGCGCTGGCAGCCTATATGTTTTACAACGGCAGCGCTTTGCTGATCCAATCGGCCGATTCCAACGTGACGGGGTACATGAAAAACCTTTGGTCCGTCCCGCTCAATCTCTCCTTCGGGCTGCAAAACGGCTTTCCCCGGATTGCGGCAGCGGCCACGGGAAGCATGATCCATGCCGCGGCGGTGTGGATCGCAACGGACGGAATGCAGCAGTCGGTGGTCTCATCCGTCGGACAAAAGGCCCTCGTTCTGCCTCCATCTAACCTGTCAGTCGTCCAAAACGGATATCCATTCGGGGTCTTTACCGAGTATGCGAACATGGTCAGCTGGCAAGCCAGCAATGATCCGAACGTTGCGGGGTATCTCGTATACCGCAATGGCGTTCTGATCGGCCAAACGTCCGGAGCAACGCTCCAGTACACGGACAACAACCGGGTGCAAAACGCGCCTGTGACCTATGGGGTCGCCGCCATCGACAACCAACAGTCGACAAGCGCCATCATCCCAGTCCAATTCCCTTAAACCTCGCAAACCACCCCGGCCGTCCGGCCGGGGTGTTCCGTTTCCCAAAAAATGAGAAGATTACCTCCGGCAAGTTCTCCGGCCAAGAGGCATTACGTCGAACCGCTCTGTATTTTGGTAGATTTGGCGTAAGGTCAACGAGCGGGCGCAGTCTCCGGCAGGGCGGCGGCGCGAGAGTTGGTATAAAGGAGCATAGAGAACTACTTCCGCCTGGAAAACCGAGCGGAAGAGCGGATCCCAGTTGTAGCTCAAGTCCAGCGCGATGAAATCTTTATATTGCGGACGGACCCGCGCCTCAAGGCCCACCGTGTTGGGCTTGCAAGGCCGCCCCGAGATGAAATAAGGTCCTGCGCCCACGTAGACTAAAAACACGGGGTTATAGACCGGATACCCCCCCGCCTCGGCGCTAAAGCCGTATGAAACGTTTTGGTAGTTCTGGTAGGTTTTCCTGCCGCACCGGTTCTCGCAGGATTTCATCTTCCTCTTTTCGCCGAATGGAATATAGCCGTTGGCCCGGAGTTCCCATTGGCCGGAAAGGATTTCCAAGCCGACGCTCATCTGCTGGTAGTAGCCGATGCTTCCTTGCCTGTAGTCGTAATAGAGATTCAGCCCCGTGATTTCCTGCATCGTGGAGCGGACGCTAGGGATGTAGCGTAGGATGAGGCCGGCGGTCGCGGCATAGGTCGTATCATCGAAGCGGTGCCCTTGGAGATCGAAGAGAGGCAGGAACTTTCCGCATTCGAAATCGGGGGCGAAGAGAAGTCCTGCGCTCGAATAGTTGGAAGAGAAATCGATTTTCCCTTGGTTGCCCACGATGTGGCTTAACGTAAAGCGTTTTGGCCAAGGGGCTAGATTCGGTTTGTAGACAGGCGCTGGTTTACTTTTAGAAAAGAATGAACCGAAAATCCCTTTCCCATCCGCTTCCTCTTTTTCCTCTTTTGGTTCAGGCGGATCTCCGGAAGGAGCAATGACCGGGATCAGATCGGCTTCCGGAAGATCGTGTGGAGAGAGGCTGTCGGCGTTTCCATTCGATGGGGTCTCTTCCCGGGATGCTATTAAAGGTGGGCTAGCCGATGCTTTAACCGGGAAGCGCCGCCAGGCTAAATAGCCGAGTGCGAGTAGAGCGAGGATAAAAAAAAAATCAACAAGGCTTTCCGGTTCGCAACCGATTCGAGCGAGCTTCCTTTAGCGAAGAGCTGATCTTTAAAGGAAGAAAAATAATCGGCCCACTTTTCGTAGATCTCTTCTGCTTTGCCCTGCGAGGTTTTTTTCGGCATATAATTTCCCCTATGCAGCGTCCCTAATGAGAATGCAACTATTTTTTAAAGGCCGAGCATTTGATAGATGACAGGGAGGCAGAACGCAAAGAGGATGGATAGGGTGATTTTCCCTCCGGGAAGTTCCCTGTGGGTCGCAGACCGTTTTTGGATGTAGCGGCCGGACCAGATGAAGAGGATCGGCAAGATCCCAAAAAGGATCGCGACGCCGACGCCGCCGGCCCAGGTCAGCGCAATGAAGAAAATGGAAGGATCGACGCAGGCGATTGCATAGGGAACGGCGAAAACAAGCCCCATGAGGTATAGCTTTTTGATCCCCTTCTTTTCCCACTTGAGGCCGTCCGCCCAAAAGTCGAAAAGGGCCATAGAAATCCCAAGGAACGAGGTGGTCATGGCGAAAAAGGCGAAAATCGAGCCGATTTTAGCAATGTTGCTTTTCTGCAGCGTCTCTTGGAGAGGGACGACTGCGTTATGTCCTAGATCGAAGGCGGCCTCGAGCGTCTCGTACGGCACGACTCCGTGGATGAGAAACTGCCAGATGAAGTAAAGACCCAGCGGAATCGAGGTGCCCACCCAGATTGCTTTCATGAGCAGCTTATCGTTTCTTTGCGTGTAGTCGACAAGGGTCGGAACCAAGTTTTGAAAACCAAAGGCAGTCAAGAGGACAGGCAAGGCTTTGACCGCGCCCGTAAAAGACCCTCTTGTCAGGTATTCGACATTGACGTAGGGAATCGCATCGAAACAAAAGAAAATGAACGTAATCACGACCCCGGCCATGAGAACGGTGTTCACCCGGTCGACCCATCTCGTACCCAAATAAACTGCGGGAGCAAAAACGAGCACGTAAATCAAGGTCGAGAGCCAGTTCGGCATATCAACGAGGATCAGCCCCTCGGCCGAAGCCCCGCCCGCGACCGTATGAGCCACCATGAGACAATAAAAAAGAAACAAGTAGAGGATCCAGCAGACCGCAGCCCCTTTTTTCCCAACGAGCGTCCGGCAAATTGTAACCAGGTTGGAGCCTTTCGGACACCACAGACACCCCTCGACAATAAGGCGGCTCATCGAGAGCATGAACAGCCATACGACAATATAAATCGGAAGGGAAGGGAAGAACCCCCCTTCCGCCGTAGCGACGGGAAGAGCGAGCATCCCGACCCCGATCGAGGTTCCCGCAATCAAAAGGGTTGCCCCTAAAAAGTGGCGTTCTTTGAATACCTTCATTACCCCCACCGCTATCAAACACCGGTATTATAAGCAAGAGGCGTCGCATTTTACGAAAAAAAGGTCGGGAGGATGGAGCGAATCAAGCCGGTACCCTTTCGACTCGAGAAAAGGGACAAACCGGGGATCTCCGTAATTGTCTTCGACGGTGATGACGTCGATCGAATATTTTTCGTAATCAATCGAGGAGAGGATATCGAATTCCCCCCCTTCGGTATCCACGCTTAAAAAATCGATATGCAACAAGCCATGCTTTTCCATGAGCTCATTGAAAGAAAAACACGGGACGGTCATCTCCTCGCACGCACCGCCGTAGCGGAGGATGTCCTCTTGGATGCGGACGAGATGGGCCGGATCGTATTTTTCGGTCAGCCCCGAGAGCATTTCAGGATAGCCCGAAACGCGGAGGAACGGTTTTTCTCCCGCCTCGTCGGAGATGCAGCCTTGGACGCAGGCGCAGCGCCGATTTGCGACGAGCTTCTCGAAGATTTCCGGGATCGGCTCGATGCAAATGCCGGTCCATCCCAGCTCCTCTTCGAAAAAATAGGTGTTGCTGATGTGAATGCCGTCATAGGCGCCGATATCGACGAAGACCCCGCCCTTTTTATCGTGGAAAAACGTCTCGTTGGCGTAGCGGTCCTGCCCAGATTGGGAATAGTATTGCCACCCCGTCTCCAGCTCCCCATAGCCTAAAAGAACCGAGGCCGCAAAAAAAAAGCAAAAGCGGAGGAGCCAGTTGCAAAACTCTCTGCGCCAGAAAAACCGATGATTTTGCGGCCATTTGCAAATGGCAGCCTTGCTGCCACAATCCTCGCGACGAGGCCAACCCCTGGCGGGTTGGTTGAGGAGCGAGGACGCAAATGGCCGCAAAAGGGCGATTTTGCTGGGTCGGGGAGTTTTGCAATTGGCTCGGAGGATCATGACTCTCCAAGCTGCCATTTCCGCTGCAGCGCTTGGAGCCTTTTTTTCTTTTTGAGGAGGGCGAGGCTCTTATTGAATTGGGCAATCAGGAACGGATGCTTGTCCTTCAATGCGATGAGCCTGAGGCCCGCTTCCGTCAAGGGGACGCCGGAGAGCTTCAATTTTCCGGAATAGAGATCCCCTACGTACACTCCCGCAGCGACCCGGTCGAGAACCGCCCCCTCCAACTCTCCGCTGACAACCGCGTCGAGAAGCGTTGGGATCGACGGGTAATTGCGCACAATCAGCCCCTCGAATTTTTGAAGGAGCAAAACGGCGGGATCGCCGGAAAGCACTCCGATGTGCTCCCCGCTCATCGCCTCGAGGTCTTTGCTCGTCCCCTCGGGCAAGACCAGCACCGGCCCGATATCGAGAAAATTGTAGGAAAAGTCGTAGAGCGCCTTGTTGAATTCATAGGGGGAAAGAGAAGAGAGAACAGCCTCATAGCGCCCCGCCTTCAGCCCCTGGAAAAGCGAGTCGGAGTTTGCAGGGATCTTTTCCAAATTCAATCCCGCTTGGGCAGAAAAATCGAGCAGGAGTTCCTCGACGAATCCGTTCACGTAAGGGTTTTGGGCGCCGAAATCCAAGGGGCGCCAGGTTGCATCGACGCCGATTTGGAGCGGACGGCTCCGGCTGCCTTGAGGGGTACAGCCGCCCGCCGAGAGGAAAAGCAGGGAAGCCGCGAAGAAAAAAAGGAGAATGCGCATGGAGCGAGTCTAAAGGATCGTCATTTTAGTTTGCAAAGATTGGATCGGGAGGCGAAAATTTTTTTCATGGCAACGTATTTGATCGTCAATTTCGGGGGGCCAAGAAATGCGGCCGAAATCGAGCCGTTTTTGCGCTCGCTCCTCACCGACCGGGACGTCATCCGGAGCCGATGGCCGGATTGGCTCCACAACTGGTTTTTCGGCCGGATCGCCCGGAAAAGGGCTCCGAAGATCGCCCCCGATTATGAGAAAATCGGGTTTTCCCCGATTTTCAAAGACACCGAAACCCTGAAAGAGTCGCTAGCTGCCAGCCTCGGAACGGAGACGATCTCGTTTTACCGCTATCTCCCGATGACCCACGCCGAATCCCTAAAGCGGATCGAAGATTGCCGGGCAAACGAGATCCGCGTAATCCCCCTTTTCCCCCAATTTTGCTTTGGCACGACGGGAAGCGCGGCTAGGTTTTTAGCGAGCCGCCTTTCTCCGAACGCCGTTCAAAAACTCCGCTGGGTCCGCTCGTACGCGGATCATCCCACGTTCATCGAAGCGTGGAAGACTCGAATCGGCCGCTTTCTCGAAGAATGCGGGCTGAAAGAGGAAGATGCCGCGTTTCTCTTCTCGGCGCATGGAGTTCCCCGCTCATTTATCGACGAGGGAGATCCTTACGAAGAAGAGTGCCGCCGCTCCTTTTCCCTTGTCATGAGCCGCTTCCCGAAGGCTGTCGGAAAGCTCGCCTACCAATCCAAATTCGGCCGGGGCGAATGGCTGAAACCCTACACCGATGAGGCGTGCAATGATGTCCTCTCCTGGTCCGAGGGACGAAAAGCAGTCGTCTTCATCCCCATCACCTTTACGACCGACCACATCGAAACTCTCTATGAGATCGAAGAACTCTACCTTCCTCTTGTCCGCGAGAAAAGGCTCGAAGCGTTCCGCTGCCCCTGCCTCAACCTCGATCCGGAGTGGCGGTTAGCTTTGGCCCGGATCGCGAAAGAAGAGGCGAAGAACTCCACCCAATCCCTAATCCGGACGCCCTCGTAAATAAGGAAAAAACGATGCTGCTACGCCTCTTGGCCGCCTTCCTTCCCTTCCTTTTGCTCGCCACCACTTGGAGCGAAGCGGAAACGCTCTCTTCCCCGGGAACCAACTCGTCGGATCCGAAAATCGTCAGCGCGCCGAATAAAAGCCTCGTCGCGGCGTGGATCGAAGAGGGACTCGTCAAAGCGAAGACAAGGCCTGCAGGCGGAGCTTGGGGAGCTTCCGAAACGCTTTCCGGATCCGGCGCTTCTTCGCTCCAGCTCGCCGTCGATGGAGTCGGGAACGCCTTTGCGATTTGGGTCGAATCGGAGTCCGTGAAAACGAGAATCCTTCCTTTGGGAGGAGCCTGGGGAAGCGCGACCGCCCTTTCGGGCGCAAACTCGAGCAGCCCTCAAATCGCGGCAAATAGCGCCGGCGACGCGGCCGCGGTTTGGGTCGAGGGAGGAGCGGTGCAATCGAAGACCCGCCTTGCGATGGGAGACTGGCAGCCCATGGCCGACACTCTTGCCGTATCAGGAGCCACTCCACATATCGCGGTCGGCGGGACGACCGTCGCAGCCGTGTGGTCTCAGGTCGACGCAGCAATGAGTAAAATCTACGCCAACCAAAAAAGCGTATCGGGTTCCTGGGGAGAGGCCGGAGCCATTTCCGAAAGCCGGTATAAGTGCGCCTACCCCAAAATTGCCGTGGATCGGTACGGCAATCTACTCGCGGCGTGGTACCGCTACATATTCCAGGGAGGCGTCTATTCGAGCGTCGTTATGCAATCGGCCTTCCAAGCCTCGGGCTGCTCGTGGGGAGAGCCTGACGACGTTTCGGGCACAGGGATACGCAATCCGGCGGATCTTACGATCGACCTCGATTTCAATTACGGGGGCTTAGGCCTTGCGACCTGGACGAATTCCAGCGATGGGTCGCTTTTTACAGTCGATGGGTCAGTCCGCGGATCGAACGGATGGATCGGCGTTACGGCATTCCAACCAGCTGATATTTTCGCCTATTCGATGTCCTTGTCCGTCGAACCGTACGGCCTTGCCGCGCTGGTATATATGGATCACGATGAAGAGGATGGAAAATGTATTCTGCAGTCGCGGTTTGCCAACACTTATTCGGCATTTCAAAATGTCAGCCCGCCTGAGCCGCTGCCTGTCCAAAACGATGCCGGCTACCCTTCGGCCGCTTTAGCCTTCGGCTCAGGTTCATGGCAAATCGGGGCCGTATGGCTGGAATATGACGGGATGTTCGCGGCGGTTCGAAGCTCCATAGGAAACCGACCGAATTCGATCCCTCCCGTCCAAAGCGCATCCGTTGCGCAATCAGCAGAAAATTGCGGCCTTTTCATCGAGTATGCCAACACGGTGAGCTGGACGAATACCTCCGGCTATACCGCGCAAGGGGTCAACCTATTCCGCAACGGGCAGCCAATCATCAGCCTTCCTGTTTCGGTCACATCCTATATCGACCACAACCAGAAACAAAACGGCCCCGTAACGTACGGGATCGCCTATTTCTCGATCGACGGAAACCAAGGTCCAATTACGACCGTCTCCCTGCCATGAGAAACCACGAACCCGCTCGCAGAAAATTCCTGCGTCCGATAAAATCCCCGAACGCATTTTTGAGGATAGACAATGGGCAAATGGTTTTTTCTCCTCTTCATCTCTTGCTTCGCCTTCGCAAATTCCGACTCCACCCTGGAGCCCTTCGAGAATCCCGATCCAGCCTCTGCCGTAGCCGAAGAGACAGATTCTCCTTTGGCCGAAACGGATCTTAGCGTCCCATCCTTGCCAAAGCTCTGTCTCCACATGATCCTCAAAAATGAAGCCCATGTGATCCGGCGCTGCCTCGATTCGGTCATGCCGCTCATCGACTATTGGGTCATCGTCGATACAGGGTCATCTGACGGAACGCAGGAAATCGTCCTCGATTATCTCAAGGACATACCCGGCGAGCTGCATGAAATCCCCTGGAAAAATTGGGGCGAAACCCGCTCCGAGGCGATCGTTTTGGCCCGGAACAAAGGCGAATACATCCTTCTCATGGATGCAGACGACGTGTTAGCTTTCGATGGAAATCCCGAGCTGCCCGAACTGACGAAGGACCAATATTGCATGTGGCGCGGGTCGACGTCGTTCACCTATCAAAGGCCGCAAATCGTCAAAGGGGATCTTCCCTGGAGATACGTCGGGGTCACGCATGAATACCTCGATTGCCCTGTCCCGTTCGAATCGGAAATGCTCGAGACGGTCAAATACGTCACTTTGGACGACGGGGCCGAATCGCGCGACCTGAAGCAAAAATTTCTAAAAAACATCCGTCTCCTGGAAGAGGGGCTGCAAAAAGAGCCCGAAAACGGCCGCTACGCTTTTTATCTCGCCGAAAGCTACCGCTGCGCAGATGAAAAAGGGAAAGCGATGGAGATCTACCAAAAGCGGATCCGAATGGGGGGCTGGGACCAGGAGCTTTTTTGGTCCAAACTGCAGATCGCCCATATCCTTCGCGATCTTAAATTCCCGACGAATGTGATCTTGGAAGCCTATAAAGACGCCCACGCGTTCCGGCCGCATCGCTCCGAGTCGGTGTACTACATGGCGGAATTTTTGAACCAGGAAGGCCGCTATGAAGAGGCCTACAAAGCCCTGAAATCCTACGCCTTGATTCCTAAGCCGGAAAAAAAAGACGCCCTTTTCAATGTCGATTGGATCGAAGACTACGGCCTTCTCTTCCAGCTTTCGATCTCCGCTTACTACGCAAACCATTTTGAAGAGTCGCTCGACGCTTGCGATGCGCTGCTTGAAAACGATCATCTTCCCGAATCGTGGCGCGCCCTCACTTTGGCCAACCGGACATACCCCATCCAAAAATTGAAAGCGAAAATCGAACAGGAGCCCTGAATGAGGGTCTTCCGGATCTTCTGGTGCCTGACCCTCGCCGCCTCGCTCCCCGCCGTTCCCGGACTCCATTTCTTCCTCCCCTATCTTCCTGAAAATCCGGTGATCGTCGACGCGGGCGCGGGCGACGGCGGATCGTCTCTTGGGATGGCATCCCTTTGGCCGAATGGCACCATTTACGCCTTCGAACCCAGCCCGGATTTATATCTAAGGCTGGTCGATGCCGTAGCCCCGTTTCCGAATATCGTCCCGGTAGCGGCTGCCCTCGGGGACCGGGACGGCAGCGCCTCCTTCAATGTGAGCAAACCGATCTACGAAGGGGAGGTTTGGGACGGCCAAGGCTCTCTTCTCATGCCCCATCCTGAATTTTGGCAGTGGCCGATCCGGTTCGATCCGGTAGAGGTCGAAGTGCGCACACTCGATTCTTGGGCAAAAGAACGCGGGGTGGGGAAAATCGATTTTCTATGGCTTGATTTGCAAGGGATGGAATACCAGGTGCTGAAAGCTTCGCCAGAGATCCTCAAAACGGTCAAAGTGATCCAAGCCGAGTATTCGCTTCGCCCCTTTTACGAAGGGACCGTCCTCTACCCGGAATTCAAAACGTTTATGGAGGAAAACGGCTTTATCGAAGTCGCCATCGACGACCAGGGCGGAGGGGGCGATGCGATCTTTGTCCGAGCAAACCGCCAAACCCCATTTACCTGGTGGCCTTCTTCCGACGATGAGCCATAAAACTTTCCTATTGAGCCTATTCCTCTTCTGTTTCCATTCGCTCTCCCCGCACCCGCTCCTTGTCAGCCTCGGCTCCCATTGCGAGCCGGCGCTCAGGATGCGCGAGCAAGGCCTTCGAGAGCAGGCGTTCCCGTTCGATTGGCTGATCACGCCGCACGAAGGGCTGCTCCTCGCGCTCGAAGAAGATTTTGCCCATTTTCCGGACCCGTCAGCCTTTTTCACCGACCCGGCCTATCCTCAGCGGCTCGAACATCGCCGCTACCGACTCGAATTCCGCCATCATTGGCCTTTTCCCGACGACTATCTCGATGAAGAGAGGCTGAAATGCTGGATTGAAGAAATCCTAGCCATACAAGAAAAACGGATCGCCCGCTTCAGGAAACTTAAGGAAGCCAATGAACCCCTCATTTTCGTCCGTTCGGCGCAAGATTCGGCCTATGGCGGGACGAATTACTGGTGGACGGAAGCCGACGACTCCATCACGGAAGCTCAGGCGGAGGAAATTTATTCCGCCCTCGCCCGCTACTTCCCCGGCCTTGACTTCTCTCTCGCCATCATCAATCACATCGCTCCCGATCCACCATTGCAAAGCTCCGACCGGATCCGCTATTTTTACGTCAGTAAAGCAACCCGCGATTTCACCCCCGTCTTCAATAGCCTTATTAAGGGATCTCCTTTAACGCATCCTTGAGAGCTTTGAGATCGAAGGTCGCGATCCAAATCTCCGAGTCGTCCTTTCCATAAGGCAAAAGGAGTTTATTTCCTGATAGAGCGAAAGTCCCCGGGAAAATAACCCGTTTGATGTAGCTGCCCTGGGTGTAAAACCCTTCCGCGACGATCGGGTCCGGTGTGTATCTCGTCATTTTAAAAGGCGGGTTCGCTGAAAAGGTATAGGCGCCAATAAAGTAGTGATACAAGTCATATCCCCAAGACGCTTCCGAGGAGACGACTTTCCACGAATGGAAAAAGGCCAAGTATTCCCCGTCGACGAGGATCGGAGGCGAACTGAGCTTCAAATGCCCTAAATCCCAGTCCAGCCGAGCTTCCGACTCATAGCACCGGTAGCATTCCCCGTTCATTAGATTCGGATATAAAACCTCGTGGGGATTGACCGAATAAGAAATGAAAAGCGTTTTATTCCATTCGAAAGGCACCCAGTTTTTCTGCCAAAGGACCGACGGATATTTTTCCTGGTGGACGAGCTTGAGAGGCGGCGACAAGGAAAAAAGGCCGTCCTGGCACCTGAGCTCCGCGATGAACATATCCCTCCGGTCCCAGTACGATGGGCGGTTCACGTCGATGTTGTCGTTATAGATCAGCATCGTCTTCCCCCGATACGAAAAAATCCGGGCGTCTTCTGCCTGCGACGGCGTTTTGCTCGATTTCGAGCGGGTATTCAATAACTGCGGCTCCGAAACCGGATCCAACTCCCTATTAAGCAAGACGACGCCGATATAAGACGTCCAGGGCTGCCCGTAAAAATCGGGGTTGTAGCGGAACGTCAGAAGATACCCCTCTCCATATTCGATGAGCGACGGATTGTAGGCGCCGGGATACTCCTCCAGAACGATCCGCTTCGTCGCGACGACGATCTTCTGGTCTTTCGACCAGGCGTCGAAATCGACCGTCTCGCCGGCAAGAGCGAATGAGAAGAGGGCCAAAAGTAAGGCAAGAATGGAGAGGCAGGGCTCCGCCCTGCACCCGGCAAAGGGCCTCATGCCCTTTGCAAACCCAATTATTAAGGTTCCCCAAGGACGAAAGTCCTTGGGCAGGGGTATGGGGACAACGTCCCCATCTTCGTTCAATTTTCTTGTCTTTTGCAAAGGACTCATCACTACTCTTCAAACGGGATTGCGACGGGAGGCGGCAGCGGCTCCAGCAGGGAGCGGACGGTATCGAAGCGGATGATCCCGAGCCGGGCCTCGCGGTCTTCGAGTCCGATGGCCATGACGAGTTCCTCGCCGGAGTGGCTTGGCGTCATGCCGCAGCAAAATTCGACGCCTGCGTGGTCGAAGAGGAACGGCTTCGTCAGGCTTTTGATCTTTAGGTCTTGGTCCAAATGGAGGAACCGGTGGAGATAGCAGCGGGTGAAATCGGGCATGAAGACCACTTCGTGGATCATCAGGAGATAGCCGCCGTCGAACGGGAGGGGAGAGGCGGACCCGCGGAACTGGCTCATTTCATGGCCGGGGCGGTAGCTGATGGCCGTTTCGCATGAGCCGGTGTGGAGGTTCGGGCGGTAGACGAGGAAGGGGTCGTAGGAATAGACCAGATGAAGCTGCCCGTCTTTGACGAAGGGGAGCCAGTTTTTCTCGCACCGGTGCGGGTCGGGGCCGAGGAGGGGGATCAGTTTTTCTACTTTGATTTCTTTCCCGCTCCCTTTGTCGCCGAGCTTGCAAAGGGCGATTTGGAGCGAGCCTGTCGGATTCGTGTCGAAGCAGGTCGCCGTAAACCAGAGCGATTTGCCGAGTTCGAAAAGGCGGCAATCCTCCATCCCCTCCAGGAGGAAATGGGGAATCCGCTCCCTCGGCAAATCTTCGACGATCTCTTTCTGGGAGAGGAGGCGGAACTCCTTGTCGTAGGAGAGGAGGAAATTGCGGTTTTTAAACATGCCCTTCGGGTCGGCCGTGCGGAAATGCTTCGCCCCTTCCTGGGTGTAGCTCACGACCCTGCAGGGAACCTTGTATCCGTCCTGGGTCTTTTGGATTGAGGGGTTCATGGGATGGTATTTTTCTTCCGTCCCTTCGATGAGCGGAATGTCGAAATCGATCTTGACGTATTTCACTTCCGGCAGGCGCGAGACGTAGAAAAGGAGGTTGCGGTAGGTCTGGTCGCGGATGTAGCCCGGAACGCCCCGCTTCAAAACCAATTGGCTCGCCGCCTCGAACCCGTCGCTCCGGTAGCGGGTATAATACGCCGCAATCGAAAGCCCCTCGTCGAACTGATAGTTGCATAAAAACGGATACAAGTTCCGCATCTCGGGGAACGGGATTTTCGATCCGTGCTTGGCAAAGAGATAGGCGATCTCGTTCATTCCGGCCTGGCGGTAGTGGGACGCGACTTTCAAAAGCGGCTCTGGCCGCTTCGGATCCGTTTGGAACGCCTCTAAATATGCTTCCATCGCACTCGGCCAGTCCCCTTTCGCATCCAAGCACTCGCCGATCCGGTACTTTGAAAACCAAACCTCCTCTCCACCTTCTCCGAGATCGATCCGCGCCCGATACCAGCGGATCGCATCATCGAACCGGTTCGCATCCCGGTATGCTTGAGCGAGAGCGAATAGAGCTTTGCCGTTTTTGGGACTCCGGCGGGCCGACGCTTCATACCGCTCGATGGGGGCAAGGCTCCCCTTCTCTACCATTAGAGAGGAGAGTTTTGTGGAGAAGGGGGGCGCGCGGTAGGAAGCGGGATCGGAAAAAAGAATGCGGAACCCCTCGGCCGCCTCCGCCCGGATCAGCCGCAAATCGAAATGCAAATGGGAAGAGGCCCGGGTCAAAAGAAGATACGAGTCATCTTCCAGCGCCTCTTTGGAAAATCCGGAGCCGACCTTCAGCACATCGTTTAGCCCCAGCGTGAGAAGATATCCGTTTTCTCTGAAGAGGCTGGCTTGTTTCAAAGCGCGCACCCCCGCCTGCAACGGGTACAATGGATCGGACGGCTCTTCCTCGAATGACTCGATATAGCAGGGAATATCCCACTCGGCGGCGAAATCCTCGACGGCGGCGATCACGGCGTCCGCATCGGCTCCGGCGCCGGCCTCGCAAAGAGAAATACAATCGACGATCGGACGGACGCTGGCAAGGCATTCCTGCAAACGGGTCGGAGATTCCCCCGTCTCTAAGCAAAGACAAATCGAAGGTTCCAGAGCGGCAAGCGTTCCCCAAACGAAGAAGAGAAAGTATTTTTTAATCATCGATTTCAGAAAATTGTTTGAATTTTTCCGCGAGCCGGTTGTATTTCCCGCTTTTTAGCACCCAGGCGGTCGTTCCGCTGCCGCCAGGCAAGAAGATTTCCTCGTAGTCCTCCGGAACAGCGATCCTCGAATATCCGTAGACATCGTCGGCGATTCCCTCTTTGCGCACCGCTGTGTCATGAGCGATGATCAAGGGGACTTTTCCGAACAAGGCTTGGACGAAATCGCCTCTGAGGTAGATCGGAGGGGAAACGAACGCCGCGTCGATATGGTTGTATTTGGCGAGGCTGGCCAAAAACGCCTCGAGTTCCACTTTGTAAAAGGGATCGTTTGCCCCATAGTCCTTATGGGTGCTGCACTGGTACGCCGCAGCCTTATAAAGATGTTCCGAGCCGAGGTATTTGAACGGCGCCCAAGACACATCTCCCTGGTAGGAACTGAAATAGACGATCGGGACCCAATTCGAAAAATCCCGGTAGAGATCCATAAATTTCCGGATCCAGTTCGACCCGTAGCCCGGATTGACGAACTCGAGGGAGATCACTTTCGTCGCATGATCGAGGAAATATTTCGTCTCGTACCCGACGCCGAATTGAAGGAGGGTCCTCACTTTGATCTCTTGGAAAACCGTCCGGAAATGGGGAAGGAAATCGGATGCGCCTGCGCACTCTCCCGAGCCGACAAGCCAAGGGTAATCGATTGCTTCGGCGTCAATATCCGCATTCAGCACGGCAAATGGGAGCAAACAAAACGCTAAAAATTTATAACGCATATTTTTTCATCTCTTCGATTAGGTTGGCAGTCGATTCATTCTTCAAAATCCAAAACGTAGTCCCCTGCCCTCTGCCGATGTGGATCTCTTCGTAATGGGCGGGCGTTTCGATCCGCGAATATCCGTAGGCGTCGTGGGAGTCTTTGAAAAAGCGGTGGTTGCTGTCATGCGCGGCGATCATCGGAACCTTGTCGAATAAAAGCTGGACGAGGTCGCCTCGCAGATAAATTCCCGGATCGACGAAAGCCAAATCGATCCGGTATCCCTCGCAAAGACTCGTGATAAAATCATTCAACTCCTCTAAATAGGACCCATCCACCCAGGCAAAACTCTTATGCGTCGCGCATTGGACGAAAGCCGCCTTCGAAACCGCGTCCGATCCGACATATTGGTACGGCGCCCAATTCGTCGGATCGGGATAGCCGCTGAAAAACACGTATGGAATCCAATGGCTTTTTTCGCGGTAAAGGCGCATCATCTCCTGCATAAACGCGGGGCCGGCTCCTTCCACGACGAACTCGACCGAGACGACCTCTTCGCACCGTTCGAGAAAGTAGTGGGTTGAGTATCCTACCCCGAACTCGAGAAAATTGCGAACTTTGGCCATTTCGAAGAGTTTCCGAAAATGGGGGATGTGGTCCGAATAGCCGCTCTCCTTCCCTTGTTCGACCAGCCACTCGTAGGTGATTTCAGCCGGGTCGGAAATCGGGGCAAAACCCGCAATGAGGGAGAACGGCAAGAGGAACGCAAACCTTTTCATGCTTTTTTCTTCAGCGCCTCGATCAACGCATCGTATTTGCCGTTCTTCTGGATCCAGGCTACGGTTCCATGAATACCCCGCAAATGGATCTCCTCGTAGTCGGCGGGAACCGTAACTTGCGCGTATCCGTACACGTCGCGGAATGCCCCGGAAATCCGCGAAGAGGCGTCATAGGCTAAAATCACCGGGATTTTCCCGAGGAGAAGCTGAACCAGGTCGCCTCGGATAAAGAGGAGCGGATCGATGAAGGCAACTTCGAAATGGTTGAGTTTCACTAAGTTGTTCAAAAAGGAGCCGAGCTCTTTTAGGTAGCTCATATCAAGCGCCGCATAGCTTTTGAACTGGGTGCTTTGGTAGTTGCTCGCTTTGAAAACATGTTCGGAACCGAGGTATTTGAAAAACGCCCAGCTCGTATCTCCCTGGAAGCTGCTAAAGTAGGCGATCGAGATCCAGTTCGAAAAGTTCTTATAAAAGCCTAAAAATTCCCGGAACCGGCCCGGGCCGCACCCTTGCGTGATGAAATCGACCGAGACGACCCGCTTGCAGTTTTCGAGGAAATATTTCGTCGAATACCCGACGCCGAGCTGGAGCATCGTTTTCCCCTTGGACTGTTCGAAAATCTCTTTGAAATAGGGGACGTATTCGTTCGCATCCGAATCGGGCGATTCGGCAAGCCAAGCGTAGGTGATCGCGGAGGGCTCTTTGACCTTGAGTTCCGCGGCGGCGTAAGAGATAACGCAAAGGAAGAGGAGGCAAAGTTTCATAATTCCTTCTTTTTTAAGTAATTTGGCCCCCCGTTGTCCGAGGGAGCCTTCGGAGAGTTGGAGACGACGTCCGAGAGCACCGTGTAGAGCTTGATTCCCCTTGGGAGGACGTATTCTATGTCGTAAGGGAGAAAGACTTGGTGGGCCTTGAAGAACCTGAGGAGTTTTTGCATCCCCGACCGTCTGACGATCATCGAATGGCCTCCGTATCTCGCGCCGATGCGGCGAAATAGCGGGGAAATCTGTTGGTTCAGGGTATAGTCGTTCGCGCCGGGGCCGTAAGAAGCGTAATCGGGCCGCTTCGAGGCCCAATAGACGATCGAATAGTTGCCGTTCGCGTCGCGAAGATCCCGATCGGTAAAAAGGACGTCCCAATTCCCTTTCCCCACCGCTTCATCAAGCCGCTCGATCAGATCCGGCACAACCCTCGGATCTTGCAATACGGCGATGTCGTCTTCCATCACCCAGACAGTCTCATAGCCTGAATCAAAAGCGTCTTGAAGGACCGAGAGGTGGCTCAAGACGATCCCGATGGTTCCCCGCGCCATGCAATGGGAAAAATAGGTTCTTCCATAAATGGCTATCGTTTCGTGGCTCGGCTCGAATCCCTTTTCCCGCGGGTAGCAGGTTCCCATGAAGCCCCCTTCCATCCCGGGCGAAAAACGGACGCCTAGATCGTCCAGGTCGTCAAACGTAAGCTCCCATCCGTTGACTGCCGAAAACCGGTACGGTTCGATCCCATAAGGAGCTAGCTGATCCCTCGACCGCTCCCATTTCTCCGGCCTCTCGTCGAGGTTGATCATGTAGAGAAAATCGACATTCCTCATCCGGTGGCCTGCGCCCTTGTTCAAAGCCGGCTTGAAATGGGACTCGAGCTCCGCTTCAACGGAAACAGCCAAGAGGAGGAATGCTACGAAGGCCCGAATCATTTTTGCTTCATCAGTTCTTCAGAAGTGAAATAGGGCCGTTTTTTCGGATCGTCCGGATGTCCGCCGTGTTCGCTTTTCCCGTAGGTGGGACGGCGGTAGATCGCTTCGACGTCGTTCAGGTGTTTGAACGTGATCCCCCGCTCGCTCAGCTCCTCGATGATCTCGTCGCGGACGAAAAAGAGGTTCGTTCCCGTTTCTTCGGCGTACACCAAAGAGTATCCCTTCGCACGCCCAAGCCGGTACATCGCCAGGATGCTCGCTCCGAAATAGTTTGTCCCGTCCCCAATGTAATAAGGGTGGTATTTAACGACTTTGTCTTCCGTCGGAGGAATGCTGGCGTTATATTCGATCAGGACAATTGAGGCGTTGTATTTTTCCTCCATCGCCTTCCAGATGTAAAAGTCGTTGAAGTCGATGTCGATCGACATCAAATCGACCTGGCCGGGGACGTTGTATTTTTCAAAAAGCTGGTTGATGTTCTGGGCGGTGATGTACTCTTTCCTGAGCTTATATTCGGGAACGTCGTACCCCCTGTCCAAGAGAAGGCAATCCCACCCTTGGCGGCGGAGCATATACGTGTTGCTCCCAGTCACGCCGTCGAACGCTCCGAACTCGATGCAAAAGCCGGGTTTTGGATGGATGAGCTGGACGAGCTTCGAAAGGATGCCGTCTTCGCCGTTTTGGCTATACACCGACCGCTCGTAGCGGCTCAAGTCGATCTCTTCGGCAAAGGCTGAAAATGCCAGGCAGACCGCAAACATTAATTTCATTTTTTACCTCTTCTTGAATAAAAAACAGGTGTTATCGTCGATCATCTTGACGACATCGCACTCTTCGAGGAGAAGATCGACCGCATCCCCCCGCTCTTTCCATAAGGCGTCGGTCAGCCAGATGTAGCCGCCGGAGCGCACCTTGGGAAGGTAGAGCTTGGCGTCCAGGGTGGAACCGTACTCGCTATGGTCCCCGTCGATGTGAAGGATGTCGATCGAGTCGTCTTCGATCTCTTTGGCCGCTTTTTCCGACGTCATACGAAGCGTGATGCAGCGGTCTTCGAGCTTATAGCGGCGGATCAGCGCCTGGAAATCGTGTTCGACGACGTCCATCGGGATCGAAAGCCATGTCCGCCAGCTCTCTTCGTGTTCGAACGGGTCGAGGTGCCGGATGCATTCGACAAAATCCCAAGGGTCGATGGCGATCGCCATCCCTTCGCCTAAAAACTTCAGCGTGTAGGCCACGGGGAGAAACGACGCTCCGCCGTAGGGGCCGATCTCCACGCAAAGCTGCGGTTTCACTTCGAGGGTCAAGTCGATGAAATTCTGCAATTTTTCCGCGCTGCACCAGCCGTAGATCGTCGCCCGGGCGGCAGCGATCTCCGCTTTAAGGCGATCGATCTCGGCAACGCTTGAAGCCATCAGCCCCGAACAAGCAAAAACCAGAAAATAAATAAGACGTTTCATGGCTCATCTCTTTTTAAATAGGACGCAGTTGGCGCTTTCGATCACCTTCGCCACATCGCAGAATTCGAGGAGAAAATCGACAGCGTCGCCCCTTTCCCTCCAGAGCGCGTCGTTGAGCCAGATGTAGCCGCCGCTTTTGACCTTCGGCAAATACACCTGGACGTCTTTCAGCGACATCGTTTCGCTGTGGTCTCCGTCTAAGTGGAGGATGTCGATCTCGCCGATCTCGGCAGCCGCTTCGACAGAAGTTTTCCGAAGCACCCTCGAACAACCTTCCAAATGGTAAGTGTTAAGGAGGCGCAGGAAATGCCCGTACGCTTTGTCCAAATCGATGGAGGCCCACCAGCGCCACTGCGCCTCATCCTGGATCTTGTCGTAATAGCGGATGCATTCGTAGGTATCCCACGGATCGACCGCGTAGGCGATTCCGCTTCCTAAAAACTTCAGCGCCATCGCGGCGGGAAAAAAGGAGGCCCCTTCGTACACCCCGATTTCGACATAGACTTTCGGCTTCGTTTCCAGCACGAGGTCGACGAATTCCATCGCCTTGTTCTCGCTGCACCAGCCGGTGATCCCGTAGAGAATGTAGGCGATCTGCCCCTTCAGGTTTTCCACGTCCTGCGTCGTATAGGCCCTAAGCGAAGCTGCGGATAAAAAAAACCCGAGCAAAATCGGCTTCATCGCTTCCTGAACAGTATGCAGTTGCCGTTATCGATGGTCTTGACGACGTCGCACGCCTCTTTCAAGAGCTGGACCGCTTCGGCCCGGTCTGCCCAGGTAGCGTCGTTCATCCAGATGTAGCCTCCTTTGCGGACTTTAGGCAGATAGAGGATCACATCGAGGGAAGAGACGAGCCGGCTGTGGTTGCCGTCCATGTGGATGACGTCGATCGAGTCGATCTCTTTTTCCGCCTCTTCGGAAGTTTTGCGGACCGTATCGACATAAGGCTCGAGGCCGAGGCGCTGCATCATCGTCAGATACGAGCTATAGATAAAGTCGATATTGAGCTTTCCCCACCAACGGAGGCTCGCTTCGTCTTTAACCGGGTCGTAGTACTTGATGCATTCGAATTTATCCCACGGATCGACGGCGATCACCGTCCCTTTCCCGATGAGACGCAAAGCGGCGGCGGCCGGATAGACCGATTTGCCGCCGAACGCGCCAAGCTCCACCCAGCTTTCCGGCTCGATTTCAATCGCCAGATCGATGAAGTTGAGGGCTTTTTCAACGGAACACCACCCTTCGAAGGCAGGGAGGTTGGAGGTGACTTCCAATTTCAAGCGGTCCGCTTCTTCTCGCGTGACTGCGAAAAGCTGAAGCGATGCGGCAAGCAAGGCAAATATTCTTTTCATAGCTTATACCAAATTCCCCAATCGCAATTTTCACTGAACTGTGCGAAGCGCACGCAATGTTCGTCGAGCCATTCGACAGCCCTCGCAGCGGTGTAAACCCCATTTTCGAACCAAGTCATGTCGTCGAAAATGATCCACCCCCCTTTCTTCACGAGCGGGACCCACTTCGTCACGTCGAGATAGGTCGTCGGATCGGAGTGGTTCCCGTCGATATGGAGAATATCGATCCCGGGGATCTCGTCGGCCATCGCGGATGTGGCGCGGATGAGTTCGACATGGTCTCCAAGCTGGAATTTTCCGATTTTGTCGACAAGGTGGTTCAGCACCGCCTCATGGTCGGCGCGGCTCCAGTAGTTGATGTTGGAGCCGTCCATGATGTGCTGGAGAGATTCGATCGGGTTCCACGGATCGATCCCGTACACTCTCCCTTTCTTGTTCGCTTTCAGAGCGCACGCCATCGGGACGAGCGACTTTCCTCCCCAGACGCCGATTTCGACGACGACCTCCGGCTTGGCGAGGGCAATGAGATCGATCAGGATCGCCGCTTTGTTGTAAGAGCACCACCCGTCTAGTTGATCCATATAGTTGAAGGCGGTGTGCTTAAGGAGAGACGAGACGTTTTCCTTGTAGACGATCGAGTCGGCATAGGAGGCAGGGCGATTTAACTAAAATTTTTTGACACCTCTCTGCAGAAAATAATTGCCAAAATTCCCTGTAAGTATCCAGCACCAAAAGTTGCAGCTCGTCTCACTGCAGCAAGTCCTCTTTCTGGATC
>Ga0169931_10003341_pt1 | contig 25466 bp, 20 predicted proteins | sample Kivu_15m_20L_FD_129675 | JGI IMG/M metagenome (GOLD analysis project Ga0169931, IMG submission 129675) | Freshwater microbial communities from Lake Kivu, Western Province, Rwanda to study Microbial Dark Matter (Phase II) - Kivu_15m_20L... | ecosystem: Environmental > Aquatic > Freshwater > Lake...
AAAATCCGTCTTAAACGAATAAGACGGATTTAAACCAAAACGCATGCAAATTACGATGTTTTTCGCTGTTAGCTTCTTTGCCGAAAAAAGTAGCAGTAGGTGTTTTTTTCGGGCTAAAATTGTAGTTCGTTGAAAGGCGATTCTCTAATCGCGTCAACAAAGTTTAACCGAATATCTACAAGATTCTGGATTATTTTATAAAACCCCGATAATATTTTATGAATGGAATGTTTTAACCGATGAAAATCAACTTAAAACACTATTTTCTCTGGCAGAAATAACAAAATCAGCTTTACCTACACCAATACTAAAAGTGGAGAAGAAGAATTTAATTCTTCATAATTTTTATTCGTTGATCGACCTTTCCGTTCTCGTCATAAAGGATGGCAAAGTACAATCCAGCAGGTTGAATACTGATATCAATTTTACTTGTGTAAACCGTATTTACAACAGTTTTCCCTGTGACATTTATTAATTTCACATAAACTGATTTTGAAAAATTGATTTCATTCGTCACTGGATTAGGGAAAACGCGAACGAAATCATCAGTTTTAAAATCTTCAATAGAATTCGTGTTTTGTAATTGATATTGACTGAAAAAACGCCAAATTTCTTTACTCGCACTGAAATCCATACAAGTATTTCCCGAAGTCGGGAGTGGAATTGGTGCGCCAGGCCAAGTGTGCCCCCCATTTATAACTTTAAAAAACTCAATCGTATTGCCGTTTATTCCGCCCGAATATAAAATGCGTTCCGCTGTCGCACCATCAGTTAGATTACTATTCGGAACATTAAAGGTTTGAGGAGAAGAGTTACAATTATTATTTGTTACCCAATAAGAAACAACATCCTCTGCTGCTTTTGCTGATGTACTTCCATTGTAAGGAACGGTGGCATCAAGGGTTCCGTGTATATGAATGACTGGAGTTGGACGAGACGGACTACAAGAATTATACATTGGTAAAGACATTGAACCTGTTACAGATCCTACTGCTGCAAAACGATTGGTTTGACAAGCAAGACCATAACTCATAAAACCACCATTTGACATTCCAACACTGTAAATGCGATTTTGATTAATGTTATATTGAGCTGAAATAGTATCAATCATTGCTAACAAAAAACCGTAGTCATCAACCGTAGCACCAACAATTCCAAAGTTCCAAAATGATTGTCCACCCTCTGGATCTATTGTTCCATTAGGATGAACTACAATAAAATTCGCCGTATCTGCGATCGACCTAAAATCACCGTAAACTGCTTGTTATGAACCATTTGAAGTGTAACCGTGTAAATTCAAAAGTAAAGGAACAGATTGAGTGGAGGAATAACCTGAAGGAACATAAAATGAATAGGTTCGTGTTTCTCCTCCATAAATAAAAGAGTCATTTACAGTTACCTGCGAATGTGTAGCGGTTAATGTGGTTACAAAAATTATAGCAATGAGAAGTAAAGGAGCTTTCATGTTTGAAAGTTTAATCAGTTTAAGTATTTCGTAAAAATAGTTGTTTTGATGTTCAGTTAAGATACAATTGAAAAAGCATTTTCCCGCCCATCAAACTTCAGTATTGAAGCGTATGGTATTTCACATTAATCAAGTCATGTGAAGAAAAAAAAAATGTTAAAGTCAAAAAAAAAAGCCTCCCTATTGTCAGAACTCACAATTTCTTGCGTAACTTAGTGTAGCAAATTTTTAAAACTAGATCCATGGAAGCACAACTCATTGAAAAAGAAATCATACCGTCTTTGACTTTTCACGATAAAACTCCAGTTAAACAGCATCCGCAAATTATGGAGCAAATTGAAAAAGCCACCATTTTAGGAAATGCGCATCGAACGAAGGTTACAATTTACTTTCAAGATGATGAACATGTTCGAAAAGTAGAAACAACAATTTGGGCAGCTGGAACAAAATTTATATGTTTGAAGGGTGGAATATGGATTCCCATCAGTAGAATCTTAGAAGTGAAGATATAAAACATGAAAAAAACATTACTCGCAATAGCGGGACTGTTGTTAAGCTTTGAGACCATTTCACAAAATCATGTGAAGTGGTCTTTTTCATTTGATGAAAGCAGTTCCTTTATCGTTTTAGTCGGAAATATAGAGCCAACTTGGCACATGTATTCTCAACAAACACAACCGAATGCAGGACCTGTTCCTACAGAGGTGGTGATTCAAAAAAATAAAAACGTAGTTGTAAAAGGAAAAGCAAAGGAACTCATTGAACCTCACAAAGTTTTTGATAAAAATTTCGAGTCAGAAGTTTTCTTGATAGAAAATGAATACAAAGCTGCTGTTCCTTTAAAAGTAAAAAAAGAGACAACCATTGAAGGAACTGTAAGTTATATGGTTTGTGACGAAACAAAATGCCTACCACCGATTGAAGTACCTTTTTCTATTAAAGTAAAATCCAATTAAAACATGTTAAGAAAATTTTTAGTGCTGTTGATTTGCAGTATTTCCCTGTCTTTTATAGCTCAAATTGAGAATCCTGAGGAAAAAGTTAAAGTAACCTTCACTGTTGAGCAAAATGACTGTGAAGCTTATATTGTTGCGAATGTTCAGATGATCAAAGGCTGGCACATCAGTTCGAATGTACTCCCAAAAGGTTCATTTTTAATTCCGACAGAAATGAAACTTACTCCGAATAAATCTTTCCAATTGGTCGGGAAATTAATTGAACCAAAACCGATAATAGAAAAAAACGAGGAGATTGATGATATTTTGAGTTACCACAAAGACAAAGTCTCTCTCAAGCAAAAAATAGAAATTCTTTCAAAAACTGACTCCGAAATTAGTGGAGTTTTTACCTTCCAAACTTGTGACGATTTGAAGTGTTTACCTCCCTATGATTTGCCATTCAAAGTAAAAATTAAAGGTTGTAAAATTGAAGAGGAAGCATCATGTCAAGCTGTTACAACTAAACCAAATGATAATTCGAGCAAATCGCCAACCATTGAACAAGGTAAAAAAGTCGTTCTTGAAAAAAATGGTGTGGCAGGAAAATCTATGTGGTTGATATTTGTAGTTTCTTTTTTCAGTGGTTTTGCAGCTCTTCTTACACCATGTGTTTTTCCAATGATTCCAATGACAGTAAGCTTCTTTACGAAACAAAGTAAATCTAAAGCACAAGGAATTCGCAATGCTGGAATTTATGGACTTTCTATTATCATAATTTACGTTTCTCTAGGTACAGCGGTAACGGCAATTTTTGGTTATGATGCACTAAATGCTCTTTCCACCAACGTCTGGTTCAATTTAATTTTCTTTGCTTTGTTGGTGATTTTCGCCATTTCATTTCTCGGTGCATTTGAGATAACGTTGCCAAATTCATGGTTGAATAAAGCCGATCAAGCATCAGATAAAGGAGGATTAATTGGTATTTTCTTTATGGCTCTGGCGTTGGCATTGGTTTCTTTTTCTTGCACTGGACCAATTGTTGGAACTTTGTTGGTTGAATCTGCTACAATTGGAGGAATGGCTCCTTTTGTTGGAATGTTTGGTTTTTCTTTGGCATTGGCTTTACCGTTCACAGTATTTGCAGCATTTCCAGGTTGGTTAAATTCTTTACCAAAATCAGGCGGCTGGTTGAATACCGTTAAAGTCGTTTTAGGATTTTTAGAATTAGCACTTGCCTTCAAATTCCTGTCAAACGCAGATTTGGTGGTACAAGCACACCTCTTAGAAAGAGAAGTTTTCCTCGCTATTTGGATTGGGGTTTTCTTGACTTTAGCACTTTATCTTTTTGGATTCATTCGCATGCCACACGATAGTCCTTTAGAGCGGTTGTCCGTTGGAAGAGCACTTCTCGCAACTTTTGTTTTAACCTTTGTTATTTATCTTTTCCCCGGATTATGGGGTGCTCAATTAAAATTGATAAGCGGTTTCCCTCCACCAATGTCATACAGTGAAAATCCACGTGGGTTTTACGGTGGAAGCGCAGCACCGACCAACGAAAAAATCAATTCCGACATGCATCTTGGCCCGCAAAATATTATGGTTTTTGAAGATTTGGATAAAGCCCAAGCTTATGCAGACAGCGTTGGAAAACCACTTTTTGTAGATTTCACAGGACACGCTTGTGTTAATTGTCGAAAAATGGAAGAAACTGTTTGGGGTGAGCCAGATATTTTGCCATTACTTCGTGATAAAGTAGTCATTGTTTCGTTGTACGTTGACGACAAACGTCCTTTACCTAAGTCTGAACAAAAAGTGGTAGAGTACGCGCCTGGAAAAACGAAAAAGTTGACAGAAATTGGTCACAAATGGAGTTACCTACAAGCGGCAAGATATAAGAAAAACACCCAACCATATTACCGTATTTTGAGCAAGGGAGGTTATGATTTGTCCAATGGCTCAGCTGATTATGAAAATCACCGTGATCCTGGAAAATTCAAAGAATGGTTGATGGAAGGGATTAAAGAATACGAGAAACAGTAATTGAGTCCACTTCGAAAAGTCTTTATTTCGCGGAAGCGAACTAATTCTTCTTTGTCTCCACAATTTTCATTAGTATAGTTGTATAAACTCATTGACAACAGATTATTCTGATAGCTATTAGAACCAATTCAATAGTCTTACTGCGACGATTATGAATGAATCGTAATGTAGAATACCTTTTACTGATTAGACTCGTAATCCTTTCTTAAGATTTAAGACTTTGTAAATTGACGTAACACCACAATTCGTGAAAACCTACACGCTTTGTTTGCGCAATATCCTATTTTTGCGCCAAATTAATTTTCTAATGACTGTTTCTGAAATTCGCCAGCAATTTTTCGACTTTTTCGCTTCAAAAGCTCACCAAATTGTTCCTTCCGCACCAATGGTTGTAAAAAACGACCCGACTTTGATGTTTACCAACGCAGGAATGAATCAATTCAAAGACTATTTTTTGGGTTATCAAACACCAACAACCACGAGAATAGCCAACTCGCAAAAATGTCTTCGCGTTTCTGGAAAACATAATGATTTAGAGGAAGTTGGGGTTGATACCTACCATCATACTATGTTTGAAATGTTGGGGAATTGGTCTTTTGGCGATTACTTCAAAAAAGAAGCAATTTCTTGGGCTTGGGAACTGTTAACAGAAGTTTATAAAATCCCAGTAGATCGACTTTATGTAACTGTTTTTGAAGGTGATGCGAAAGATAATGTTCCAAAAGACGATGAAAGTATAGAAATCTGGAAACAATTTATTGCCCCAAAAAGAATCATTCTTGCCTCGAAAAAAGACAATTTTTGGGAAATGGGCGATACTGGACCTTGTGGACCTTGTACGGAAATTCATGTTGACTTGCGCGATGACGCTGACCGTGAAAAAATAGATGGACTTACACTTGTCAACAACGACCACCCACAAGTGATTGAAATTTGGAACAACGTTTTCATGCAGTTCAATCGCAAGGCTGACGGAAGTTTGGAACCGCTTCCTGCAACTCATGTAGATACAGGTATGGGACTCGAACGTCTAGCAATGGCGCTCCAAGGAAAGAAAAGTAACTACGACACCGATTTATTTCAAACACTTATTCAACATACCGTTAAAGTTGCTGGAATTCCTTACGGACAATCGGAAGAAACCGACATCGCACTTCGAGTTATTGCCGATCACGTGAGAACAATTGCTTTTTCTATAGCAGATGGACAGTTGCCATCCAATAACGGCGCGGGTTATGTGATTCGGAGAATTTTGCGACGTGCGGTACGGTATGGCTACCAAACTTTGGGACTAAAGGATTCTTTCTTAAGTGATTTATCCTTGGTTTTGTGTGATTTAATGGGTAATCCATATTCAGAGTTAATTCACCAAAAAGAATTGATTTCCAAAGTTATACGAGAAGAAGAAAATAGTTTTTTCCGCACTTTAGAACAAGGAATCAAGCGCATGGATGCCATCGTCCAACAATTAAAATCCCAAAATATCAATTGCGTTTCCGGACAAGCAGTTTTTGAATTGTACGACACTTACGGCTTTCCTGTTGACCTTACAGCTTTGATGGCGCGTGAAAACAAATTAGAAATCGACGAGGCAGGATTTCAAACAGAATTGAACAAACAAAAAGACAGATCCCGCGCGGCTACAGCCATTGAAACCGATGACTGGATGCAGGTTAGAGAGGATGTTTCTACTTTCTTTGTTGGTTACGACCAAACAGAAGCACCTGTAGAAATTGTCAAATACCGAAAAGTAACCCAAAAACAAAACACTTTTTATCAATTGGTTTTAAATCAAACACCATTTTATGCGGAAGGTGGAGGACAAGTCGGGGACAAAGGAATTTTAATTAACGAAAACGAACAAATTGAGATTTTTGACACCAAAAAAGAGAACAATTTAATCGTTCATCTTTCTAAAAAATTACCTCAACAAATTGATGCACAATTCTTTGCAGAAGTAAACAGCAGAAAACGTGAAGCAACTGCAAAAAATCACAGCGCTACCCATTTATTGCATCATGCCTTGAGGACAGTTTTGGGGACGCACGTTGAACAAAAAGGTTCTTTGGTAAATCCTGATTATTTGCGTTTCGATTTCTCGCATTTTGCGAAAGTTACTGACGAGGAAATGCAGCAAATCGAGGCTTTGGTACTCGCTGAAATTGAAAAAAATGAACCACTCAATGAAATGCGCGACACACCAATTGAGGTTGCAAAAGAAAAAGGTGCAATGGCATTGTTTGGTGAAAAATACGGTGATTCCGTTCGTGTGATTCAATTTGGAGAATCCATCGAATTGTGTGGAGGTACGCACGTTCCTTCGACAGGAAAAATCGGAATGTTCAAGATAATTTCTGAAAGTGCGGTTGCAGCTGGAGTTAGACGAATTGAAGCGATTAGCGGTCCTGCGGCAGAGCAATATTTCCGTGAACGAGCAACCCAATTTGAACATATTAGTGCGATATTCAAACACCCAAAAGACCTTCAAAAAACAATTGAAGACTTGTTGCAGAAACAATTGACTTTACAAAAAGAAATTGAAGCATTGCAAAAAGAAAAAGCTTTGAGCATCAAAAAGGAACTGAAAAATGCAGTTGAAAAGAAGGATTTTGGGCATTTATTACACGCCGAACTGGATTTAGATGCGGCACAAGTGAAAGATATTTTGTTCATGTTGAAAGGGGAATACGACCGTTTTGTTGGCGTTATTGGTCACAAGCAAGCGGACAAATGTGGTATCGCCATTATGATTGATGAGGCTTTGGTTTCGGAGAAAGGTTGGCAGGCAAATGCGGTAATCAAGGCTGTTTCATCTAAAATTCAAGGTGGTGGAGGTGGACAAGCTTTCTTCGCAACCGCTGGAGGAAAAAATCCACAAGGCTTAAGAGATGCGATTAATGCTGCTTTGACCGAATTAAACTTGAATTAAGTTGAATTGAAAACACTGCTGATTTTCACTTATTATTGGCCACCAAGTGGAGGAGCAGCGGTGCAACGTTGGTTGTCTTTCGCCAATTTTTTAGCGGAAAACAGTGATTGGAAAGTGGTTGTAATTGCACCCGACCCTGAAACAGCGACCTTTCCTTTTGTTGATGAAACTTTAGTTCGAGCCGTTCATTCAAAAGTCGAAGTTCAGCATGTTAAACATAAGGACGGATTAGCAATCTACAAGAAATTAGTAGGTAAAGGAAAAGCGCCGTCTCCCGGATTTATCAATGAGAATGAAGGAATATTGAAACGTTTAGCCCGTTTTGTTCGTGGCAACTTCTATTTTCCTGACCCAAGAAAAAATTGGTTGAAAGGAGCAGAGAATATAGCTCAAACCTATATTCATCAAGCCGAAAAATGTACTGTAATCACCGCAGGCCCACCCCATTCCACTCATTTCATCGGAAAGAATCTGAAACAAACTTTCCCAAAAATCAAGTGGATAGCTGACTTTCACGACGCTTGGACGGATATATGGTATTACGATAAATTGTACAAAACTGCTCTCGCGAAAAAAGTTGATCTACGCATGGAGAAGGACATTTTGCAACGCGCAGATTTGATTTTAACCGTTGGAGAATTACTGAAAAATCGCCTAGTAGAAAAATCAGGAATTTCATCAGAAAAAGTAATGCTCGCTCCGATGGGGTATGATAGTGACATAGATTTTTCGGATTTATCGACGGAAAACAAAGTATTCACAATGGCTTATGTGGGTACAATTGATGAACAGTACGAAGCTGAGGTTCTTTTCGAGGTTTGGCAAAAATTAAAGTCAGACGGATTTGAATTCAAGGTTGACTTTGTTGGACTTGCAGATGACAATATTCACGCTTTGGCTCAGAAATACAAATTGGAAAACACCATCAATTTTGTAGCCTATGTTCCGCATTTACAAGCGATACAGTATTTGAGAAGAGCGGATTTATTGTTACTCGTTAGCCCTAAAGTCAAATCGGAAAAACTAATTATTCCTGGTAAAGTTTACGAGTATTTAGCGGCGTTTAAACCCATTTTAAATTTGGGAGATAAAAATTCCAATACTGCTTTAATAATTGAAAGATGTAAAGCAGGACTGAATGCTGAAAGGACAGAAAAAGAGAAAATCGAGCACTTATTAGTAAGTCAAATAAATAAATTTTTAGATTCAAATTTGGTGGACTCACATTCGGATTTTCATGAAATATCCACTTTCTCAAGAGAGAACATAGCTTCAGAAATACTAAATTACTTCGAGGGGAAATTATTCACTGAAAATAAGTAAGTTGGAATTTTAGAAGGTGTTTTTCTACCGTTTCAACCTAAAAAGTTTGTTATTTAGACTTATTGAGGATTGAAAACATTTTCTATTTTAGAGGAAATTTAAAACCATTAGTATGAAAAATGTTACAAAAATTGTCGCAGCGGCATTGGTGTCTGCTGTAGTATTGAGCGCATGTTCGGTACAACAACGTTACCACAGAAAAGGTTTCAATGTCAATTGGAATCACACCTCAATTAAGATGAAAAACGACAAAAACAAATTCACTTCATCTGAGGAAACAGAATCGCAAGAAATTGTTGCCAAAAATGTAAGAGTAACTAACTATGTGACCGAGACGGCGCCAATTTCATCATCTACCCATGATGAATTTGATGGAGTAATTGTAACACAATCACAAACTTTGACAACTGTAGAAGCTAATGAGTCAGTTCAAATCAATGTAGTTCAATTGAATAACAAAGAAACTGAACAAATCATTCAATCCAATCAAAATCTGAGTAAAAAAGAAGCGAAGCAGATAATTAAAAAAGGAAAAAAGGAAAATTCCTCTAACAAATCAAATGATGTTCCAACAGTATTGTTATTCATTTTATGTTTCATAATCCCTCCTGTGGCCGTTGGTTTGGCAACTGATTGGGATTTGACACCAGTTTTATGGAATGTTGTTTGGACTCTTCTATGTGGTTTCCCTGGAGTAATCCATGCAATAATTCATGTTTTAAGAAACAGATAAATTGCTTTTAGCAAAAAAAATATATTTTGGCGGGCTATTAGTACTTCCTTTGGTGTTGTTACTATTGCCCGCCAATTTTTTTGATACTGGCCAATCGCTTTGTTTTTCTCAACTTTTTTTCCAAAAAGAATGTTTGGGTTGCGGAATAACGAGGGCAGTTCAACACTTAATTCACCTTGAATTTTCAACAGCATGGAAATTCAATAAATTGGTTGTAATAGTACTTCCGATTTTAATATTTATTTGGATTCAACAAATTATACAGACATACAATTCCATAAAAGTGCACGACACTTTTCGATGAATGGCTATCATTTCTGAATTGGAAGTGAAAGTCCAATTGAAAAACTTATTACAGAGGACATAATACCGACGATGACATAGAATTTTGCATTAGAAAAAAGCTGAATGTCATGTCGGCATTATACAATGAGTGATTTTATATATGACAATATACATGGCATTTGGTATAAGATGACCAAAATCGAAATAAAAGTTAGAGTTTTGCGTTTCAAAAAACCATAAAAACTCCAAAAATGGATAGACGCTTATTCCTTCAACTTATGTCTCTTGCAGGTGCGGGAACACTATTACCAACAAATTCATTTTTAGCTCAAAATTTATTAGCTAACTCTTTAAAAGCTAGTGATTTTGGTCGTGATTTTAAATGGGGAGTTGCAACTGCTGCTTATCAAATTGAAGGTTCGCATTTACTCGACGGAAAAGGTTTGTCTATTTGGGATGAATTCACGGCAAAAAAAGGAAAAATCAAAAACGGTGAGAATGGAAACATTGCTTGTGATTTTTACCACAGTTACCAAAGCGACCTTGAATTATTGAAGTCCTTGAATATGGATGTTTTCCGTTTCAGTGCGGCTTGGAGTAGAATTTTACCTGAAGGAACGGGAAAAATCAATCAAAAAGGTATTGACTTTTACCATAAAGTGATAGACTCTTGTTTAGAGTTGGGAATGGAACCTTGGATGACCATTTACCACTGGGACTTGCCTGCTGCTCTTCAAGCGAAAGGAGGCTGGGAAAACCGCGAAATTTTGGGTTGGTTCAATGAATACGCCAATATTTTAACCAAAAATTACGGCGATAAAGTCAAAAATTGGATGGTACTTAATGAGCCTGCTGCTTTCACTGGAGTTGGTTATTTGATAGGTTATCACGCACCAGGGAAACGAGGGTTTTCGCATTTTCTTCCAGCGGCGCATCATGCGGCAATGTGTCAAGCAGAGGGCGGACGAATTATCCGTGCAAATGTAAAAGATGCAAATATTGGAACTACCTTTTCCTGCTCACCAGTAATGCCTTGGAAAGATGAAAAACGCGACGGAAAATCCATGGAAAGGTGGGATGTTATGCTCAATAGACTTTTCATTGAACCCGCTTTAGGAATGGGTTATCCTACAGATAGTTGGCCCGTTCTTAAAAGAATGGAAAAGCATATTCAACCTGGCGATTTGGATAAATTAGCTTTCGATTTCGACTTTATTGGCGTTCAAAATTATACTCGCGAAATTGTAAAGAAAAACAACTTGATTCCATTCATGAAAGGAATGGAAATAAAGCCCAAAAATCGGGGTGTTAAAGAAACAACGGAAATGGGTTGGGAAGTTTACCCCGAAGGAATTTACAGAATTTTAAAGCAATTCGGAGCTTACAAGGGAATCAAGAAAATTTATGTAACCGAAAATGGAGCAGCCTTTCCCGATAAAGTGGAAAATGGTCGAGTTCACGATGAAAAGCGCACACAATACTACAAAGACTACTTAGCGCAAGTGTTAAGAGCGAAAAATGAAGGCGTAAATGTGGCGGGTTACTTTTGCTGGACTTTCCTTGACAATTTCGAGTGGGCAGAAGGCTTTCACCCAAGATTTGGACTAGTTCATGTGGACTTTGAAACTCAAAAACGAACTATAAAAGATAGTGGTTTATGGTTCAAAGAATTTCTTCAATATTGAATATGACTTGGTTTGTGTGAGTTCAATACCAATAATGAAACAAAACTTCCAAAAATGAAAATACTAGAGATTGCAATCAAAATGTAACCGTAGTATTTGAATAATAAAAGTGGAAATTGTTCCGAATTTGGACCGTTATTGATAAAAAGCAACGCTGCACCAACTATCCAAGCAATTGAGGATAACTTGATTGTTTTCCTCGCATTTCTGCGGCTTTTCCAAAATGAGATAAATTTTAGTTGTCCAATAGTCCAAGCTATTACTAATGCGGTAAGGAGGAATAATTCTATCATGCTGCAGGTTTTAGTACATCAAAGGACAAGATAAAAATTTCAATTCCGCTTTAACATTGGATGCAAACAAGGGCAAAAAGGGTAATTCCTATAAAATTGATGGGGTTTACTTATACTCCTCAGGGGAATTCAGGAATTCAACAGAGGATTAATACTTGAGTCTACTCCGAAAAGTCCCTTTCTTCCAAACTCTTCCTTGTCGCTAAAATTTTCAATCCTCATTAACAAACAGTTAACTCCGGTTAAAAATTCACTCCGCGTCGATTTTGATTGAAATCTTACTTTTCGGAGTGGACTCATACTTGAATTTAAAAACCTGAATTCGATTCTAAAATTACTTAGGGAATAATGCCTCCGCAGCGGAATGTGGCATCCGATACAATTTGAATACCACATTATATGTCATCCTCGGTATCACTCCGAACAAGTATAAATAAATGCTGGTGGAAAATTGAGTAGTGTAAAATTGAGTTTCACATTCTTGAAGTGAGATTTCAAATGTTTCATGGATTGCAAGGAATATTGGTACTGCAAGAACTTCCCTCCTACCTCCAAACTATTCACCGATTCCTTTAAAATTTCCGCGCCGACCTCTTTCGGAATCATAGCTAACGGTAAAGAAGAAACAATCAAACTCGCTTTTTCAAAGCCCAAATTGCTCAGTATTGTTTTAATATCTGTTGCCGAACCATGAATAATGTGGCAACGTTCATGCTTAAATTTTTGCTTGAGTTGAAGGTAAAACGCATCGTTGAGTTCAATAACAATTAAATGGGAATCTTCACCCATTTTCTTTAAGATGCGTTCGGTGAAAACTCCTGTTCCTGGACCTAATTCAACGATGACTTTGGCTTGTTTTAAAGGCAAATGATTCAACATTTTATCCGCCAAAAATCGAGAGCTCGGAAACACAGCTCCCACCATGACAAACTCTTTAAAAAATTGCTTTACAAATGAACTTTTCGACACATTTAAAGACTTTGAATTATTGCTTTACCACCTCGAATTATCGCAACAACTTTTCCCGTTAAATTCTTTTCCCAAAAAGGTGAGTAAGGATGTGCAGCAATTAAATTTTCTTCATTGAGTTTCCAAATCGCTGTTGGGTCGAACAAAGTACAGTCCACTACCCCACCCTCTTCAATTGAAAATGTCGGAATTCCAACAATGTTTCTCGGATTTGTTGATATGGCTTCTATTAATTTGTCCAAATCCAAATGTCCTTCATTGTTCAAGGCACCAAAAAATGTTTGCAATTGAAAAGAACCAAAACTTGCATTGTCAAATTCCAATTCCTTTTCCTCTTGGTCAACTGGTCTATGGTCGCTAACGATACAATCAATTGTTCCGTCCAAAACTCCTTGAACCAAGGCTACGCGATCATGCTCGGAACGCAAAACTGGAAGGGTTTTGTAAATATTATCGAAATCAAGCACAACATTTTCATTGAAAATAAGATTCATTAAATGAACATCTGCTGTCACTTTTAATCCGTCTTTTTTGGCTCTTCGAATTCGTTCAACTCCAATAGCAGAGGAAATTCCAGTTAGGTGAATCGGCGCATCGACATAAGACGCTAATTGCAAATTCCTTTCAATATCCAACAATTCCCCAATCGCAGGGTCGGCTTTTAAACCTGTTCTTGTTGACGCTGTTCCTTCATGAACTTGACCTTTTCCAGAAAGGTACTTATCACGTGAAAAAGCAACAATTTTTCCGCCAAAATTCTTGGTATAAAGCAAAGCTCGATAAAGAATTCCTGCATTGGACCAATGATTATCATCGCTAAAAAGCCGAACGCCAGCTCCAAACAAATCGTACATTTCCGCCAATTCCTCTCCTTTCAAACCTTTGGTCATTGCGCCTATCGGATGAAGTGCTACAGTATGGTCGGCGGCCTGATTTAATTGATAAGTAATTTGCGCCTTGTTGTCTGCCGTTGGCGTTGTTGAAGGTACGGTACAAACATGCGTGAAACCACCAAAAGCAGCTTGATCCAAACCCGAAGGAATGGTTTCCTTGTATTCGCGTCCTGGGTCGCAAAAATCAGCTTTTAAATCCACCCAACCTTGGGAAATATGAAGATTTTCAGCATTGATTTCTATGGCCTCGGAATCCGTAATTTGATCTTGTATGGATACATAAACGCCGTTTTCAATGAGTATATCTTTGAGTTGTTGGTTGTAAGGACTTGACGCGTCGATGATTTTTGCAGCCTTAATTAAGTATTTCATTTTATTTCCAAAAAGTTAAAAGTGCAACTTCAGTGAGTAAAAATAGTAGGGCTAAAAGTAAAGCCCAACGCCATAAATTAGTAGTGTTATCTGTTGAAATGTCTGCCAAACTTTGTCCAGCATTTACTTGATTTACAGAAACATTCTTATATCCGTTTTCCTCAAATTTCTTTTGAATTTCTTCTTTTTCCAACAACTCTTGAATTGATTCACTTCGGTCGTAATTGAGTGCTAACTTCCCAATTTTGTTAGGTGCGAACAATTCAAAAACACCTGCATTAAGTTTTTCTAAAGCTTCCATCCCAGAAATATCAATTGCGCTGTAAGGCCAATTTCGTTGCAAAACGGGAATAAACTCCAATTTTCCGTTTCTCATTTTCAAAGGTTCTTCTGCCGAAATTTCTGAATGAATCACGATGCGATTGTCTTTACCAATTGTTGCGCTGACTGGTAATTGCTTGATGGAAAATTCTCCAGCACGAAGCGAAATAACGGGAAAAAGAGCGTGATTAGCGAAAGTACTGAACGACGCATCTAAACTTGTGGTCAACAAAAACTGATTACTGCTATTTCTTAAAAATAGTGGTTGACCATTTCTAAATTTAACTAAAGGGAAAATTCCTTCGCTATTACTTAATCTGTAAGCTTTTGAAATCCCACCTGCGTTAAGACTTTCGGTTTCCTTGTCAAAAACGCCGTTGAAAAATGGATCTTTATAATTTACCTTGTCAATATTCAACCCATCCGATTGAACGGCAGTTATGCTTGGCAATTGAACACTTCTTAACAACAAATTCATAGAAGCGGTATTTACCGCATTACCTGGAATGATGAAAAGCGAACCTCCATTCGTTGCAAACTCCTTTAAATCGTCGGCGAGACCCGAAGAAATTTCATTTAGACCATTTATAACCACTAAAGATTTTCCTTTCAAGGCATCTTTGGTGTAACTAAATTCCGCAATGGTTTGGGTATGAAAAAAAGGTTCAACACCAAAAGCTTTCTGTACATAATCACCAGCATTTCTTCCATTAACAACCAAAACACCTGCATTCTTTACGACTTCGTAACTGAAGTAAAAATCATCATCCCAAAAAAGTTGGCGGTCGGACAAAGTAACCTTTCCATCCACAAAACCCTCTTGTAATTCATTGTAAGGAAAGGAAGTTTGGATTTTTTTCCCTGCTGGAATATCGACGAAAGTTGAACGTTTATCTTTGCCAATGTTCACATTCACCTCGACATTTAGTGCGTCTTTTTCGGCATAGTTGACCAAGCGAACAAACAACTCATTTTGAACGCCTTTTTTGTGGAAAGGATTGGCAAACCAAACACTGTCAACTGCTAAATTTTCAGACGATTGAGGTAAAAGTTGAACAGGATAATAACTGTGATTTTCGTTCGCTGAACCTTTTAGTTCACTTACATTTTTTTGGAAGTCTGAAACCAAAACATGTTTAATTGTTCCGATTTTAAATTCATTTTTATCTGTTCGTTCAAGGAAATCATTTTGCCATTTCAAAACATCGTTCAATTGACGATTTAAAGGTGAAGTTGAAATTATATCCAAGTATTCATTAGCCTCGTTTACGGTCAGAATGCGTTGTTCGATTCCATCCATTTTATTCGTATTCAATAGAATACCTGTTTCAATCGGTGTTTTATTCAATAAACGTTTAACCAATTCACGTACTTCTGACAACAATTCACCTTCCACACCTTTGGCTGTCATCGAGAAAGAATTATCAACGTAAATAGCAAGAATTGGCTTTCCGGTTTGAACAGTATTTTGTGCTTTCCAAACGGGTTGAGCAAAAGCTAAAATGAGGAAAAGCAAGGCCAGTAAACGAGCAATAAGAATAAGTAATTGGCGTAATTTTTTAGCGGATTGTTGCTCTTTTTCAATGAATTGCACAAATTTCAATGAAGAAAAATAAAGTTTCTTGAACCGTCTAAAATGAAACAAATGAATTATAACCGGAACAAGAAGAAGTGGAAGAAACCAAAGTGCCGCCGGCTGTAAAAATTGCATGGTCAAAGATAGTATTTTGAAAGCAACCACATACAAGGAACTTGATAGGATTTGACAATCTCTATTTTGAAATCCCTACTTTCGCGAGTGAAATTCAAAATTCATGAAAAAGTTCACCTACATACTCTTCATTTTCAGTATTCTATTTTGTTCGTGCAACAACGCGTCAAAAAGTGAGAAAAAGGAAATGGAAGAAAATTCAGAAATCCTAAACGAACTCTGTGTGATTGTGGTTGAACCTAACGATTCCATTCTTTCTGAAATTCAAAAAAAGCAAGGCGAAAATTTTGATTACGCTGTTTTTTCGGACATACTTTATTACGTTGGAACAAGCTATGAATACTTTGACTCCTTAGGTGTGAAAGTCATAAATACGAAAGGAAAAAGTGAATTCAAAGGCTACACAGCCGATGGAAAATTAAAACAACTCAACCACGATTGGTTCTCAAATCCAATTGCTGTTTATGGTTTTTCGCCAAAAACAGGTTTTAAACAATTGGAGATTTATGACATACCGAATGAATTTGAAAAGTTGGTAAACCCTGATTAAAGTTGGCTTGGTTAGAACTGGTCTCAAACCCTTTACCCTTAACCTCTTAGGATCGCGAGTTGACTCACTTAGTAACACTAAAATTGAACAGTAATTGGTGACGATGACATAAAATGTCACCACCGTGGCTGATTAGAAAATAGCTGAATGTAATTTCGGTATTAGTTTTAAAGCTAGAACAAAACAGCTCTTGACATTCACTTAAGTAAAAAAGCGAAAACAAAATTTGTGAAAACTGATTTTTGTTTTAATCTTAGCAATAAAAATAAATGACAAACAAAATGTTTAATTATTCAATTTGTGAGCCTCTAAATCCAACAATAGTGGATAAAGGCAATGTAACAGCAAATGAATTTAAAAATGTACTCCAAAATTTCCCTTGGATCGAAATGCTTCGTGAATTAGAAAATGCCGAAGAATCAAAGGTTTGTTATTCTCCATCTTTAGAATTGGTAGATCTAAAATCAAATCACTCGCTTTCTATATCTATAGTTGGTCCAGAATCTCAAATAGAATTTTACATTTTTTACAAACGCCCCAAAACTATCACCAAAAGGAAGTGGTTCAAAATTGTTGAGGTGTTCGAACCTGAATACATAACTGACAGAACGGGACAATCTAAAAAGGACATGGAAGAGGCATTTTATGCTCTTTTAGAGGGAAATTTTGAATTACTCGAATCTCGGTGGGGATGATTTAGATTGTTAGATTTTTTTCAATTGAACTATTTTATAATTCACCAATTAATGATTGTTTCAATTACAGTACATCTTAATCCCATATAATTTCTTTATTCGAATCATCGGAATATATATTGAAAATCACTTGTCTTCGGTGCTTTATGGAATTTGAAAGTAAACACGTGTTTCCCTGGTAATAAATTTTTGAAATTCTCTTCAAATTCAATTCCTTGATTCAAAGTGTAAAGCCAGAAATCAGCACAGAAAACGTCATTTGAAACGGTTATACTTCCTGTTTTGGTTACTTCATCAACTTGGAAATCCACCAACTTAACCAATGGCTTTCTTCCCGATAAGGATTTTTTATCAGCAACTAAAAATTGTCGCTTTTCATTATCAAATCTAACTTCAATCAGAATTCCGTTATTGAATTTTGTCTTTTTGGCATCCCAAACTAAAGTTGATTGTTGGTAATCCAAGGTCACTTTTTGATTGGTTTCCTCCAATAATTTTCCTGCCAAGTTGAAGGTCTTGATGTTTACATTTTTCTCAATTTTATTTGGCAAATCGTTCTTCATGAAAATCTCCGTTTTACCCGATTTATCAAGTGCTGACAAAATCGCTACGTCTTTAAAATCTTGTGCAACAGCAAAATGCAAGGCTTTTCGATTATTGTAAAAATCTAAACTCGACCAAGTTGGAGCTGGCCAACAATCGTTCAATTGCCAATAAATTGTCCCTGAGCAACGTGGTGCGTCCAATCGGTGACCTGAAACAGCAGAAGAAACGGCGTGTGCTTGCGTTAACTGACTGAAATACACGAATTCTTCAAACGTTTTTGGTTTTCCATAAAGTAAAACCGCATGTTTTTCAATCATTCCATTTCCGACGTAACTTTTTTGGTGGTGTTTCATGACTTCACTTTTCAAGTTCCAATCTTTCTTTTCGGAAAAAGTGTTGAGTGTTGAAAATTCAGGAAAACTTTGAAACCCATACTCTGCATTGAAACGACCTATTTTTCTGGCGAAATCTTCCATCGGATCCTTTCCGTGCCAAACGCCCCAATAATGCTGAGAACCATGATTATAAAAATCATCATTTCCCCAATTACTCAAAGGCGAAGTATGAATAAAGGGAATGTTTGTGTATTGCGCAATCACCGTTGGAGCAAGTTTTTTGAACAAATCATCGTAGGCTTTTTCAATAATTAGTTGATGATCTTTGTTCAGTTTGTATTGACTTTGAAATCCCCAATTTTTCCACGCAACATCCACTTCATTGTTTCCATTAATCAACACAACCGATGCGTGAGCGGAAATTCTTTGTACTTGTTGATTCAATTCTTCTTTTACCGTTCCTAAAAAAGCTTCATCTCCAGGATACATCGCACAAGCAAACATCAAATCATGCCAAACCATTATTCCTTCCTCACTGCAACGACGCAAGAAATAATCATCGGCGTACATTCCTCCTCCCCATACACGAACCATGTTAAAGTTGGCAAATTTCATTTGTTGAATGAGTTTTTCATAATCTTCGTCAGTTAAAGAGGCTGGAAAAACGGAAGGTGGAATATAGTTTGCTCCTTTACAAAAAACTGGAGTTCCGTTTATTTGAACGACATAAGATGTTCCCCACTCATCCTTTTCTTGAATAAGTTGGGTTGTTCGAATTCCGAAAGTGTGAGTAAATTGACTCATAATTGTACCGTTTTCGTCCAGAACTGTTAGCGTGTCTTGATACAAATTGGGTTTACCGAGATTGCCTGGCCACCACAATTTCGGGTTAGAAAGTTGAACCTTTACGCGATTCAAACCATTCTGAAAAGACAAATCCCCAAAAAGCGAAGATTTCAATTTTAAGTTTTTATTTCCAGAAAATTCAAAGTTATAAATAAGGTTTGCTTGATTATTTTGAAGTGATTCTGTGTTAATCCAAGCATGTTTAATTGCATTATTTTCAGGTATTTCAATGAATGCAGGTTTAGCAAAGCCAATCGTATTCATTCGTAAAGCCCAATCCCAACCGAATTGATATTGCGGTTTTCGTGTGAGTGGAGCGGCCTTGATTTTATGAGGGTCATTTGGTGCGGGATAGTGAAAATCTTCCTTTTCAAATCGGTCATTGTGGAATCGAACAGGAGGAATAATTTCGACTTTAATTTCATTCATTCCACATTGAACTTTATCTTTTATGTCGAAGCGCCAATTTCTGTGGAAATTATCGGTTGTGGCTATGAGTTGTCCGTTCAGATAAATTTTTCCGTAAGTGTCAATGTTTGGAAAAACCAAATCGAGTTTGGAGGCAAGGAATTCTTGTTCTGAAAGGTAAAATTGCGTTTTGAAAGTCCAATCGTATTCTTCAATCCAATCGTATAGGTGTTCATTCTTTCCGTAAAACGGGTCGGGTAATTCACCTGATTTTTGCAATAATTCTTGCACACTTCCTTTTTCGCCAAAAACCATCCACGAACTCTTTTTCGGGTGGAAAACTTCCCATTGTAGAAGGCGTGTTTGTTGTGCGAAAGTCATGTTTAAAAGGAGAATAAAGGAGAATAAAGTATAGAATCTAAGTTGCATAAAATAAATTGTTGGGAAATTTAAGAATAAAAACTTGTCGTAACCGATTTCGCAAAAATCAACTCCTGAAAAGTTTGACAAACCATTAATTCTTAAAAAAAGTATTCGATTTTCAGTTTTTTTTTGATTTTGAAGAACGTTTGTTTTAATAAAAAAGGCAGTTTTACAGACTTTAATTTCACAACCTTAAAAAACTAAACTTCTTCATGAATCCATTCTGGCAAAGTATTATTATTCAAATTGTTACAGGTTTTAAAAGGAAAGACAGCGAAAAATTGTTCAGTCGCTATCGCATTGCAAAAATGTACAGGGAATGGCGAATCACGTGGAAAAGTCGGTTCAAAAGTGCAATTCTAATCACCATCGGAATTTTTCTTGCAGCGTTTGGCTTCAAAGGATTTTTGTTAACGAATGACTTCATTGACGGAGGTTCAACTGGTATTTCATTACTACTTTCCGCAACCACTAAACTACCTTTACAATATTTCCTTGTCATTGTAAACATTCCGTTTATCGTCCTCGCGTACAAGGTAATGGGTCGAACTTTTGCCGTAAAAACAGCACTTGCCATAGCTGGATTAATCATGTGTTTGACCTTTATTAAATTCCCGAATGTGACCAATGACAATCTTCTTGTTGCAGTTTTTGGTGGATTTTTTCTCGGTGCTGGAATCGGTTTTGCAATCAGAGGAGGAGCGGTGATTGACGGCTCGGAGGTACTTGCCATTTTTTTAAGTAGAAAATTTGGAATGACTATCGGAGACGTAATCGCGGTAATAAACGTCATGATTTTCCTTGCTGCCGCTTATTTCCTATCTGTTGAAAAAGCGCTTTATTCGATGATTACTTATCTCGCCGCCTCCAAAACCTTGGATTTCATTGTGGAAGGAATTGAAGAATACATTGGCGTTACGATAGTTGCAGTTCACAGCGAAGAAATGCGCCAAATGATTATCAAAAAATTAGGTCGAGGGGTAACGGTTTACAAAGGAAAGCGCGGTTATGGAGATATTGAATTTGCAAAAGATGTCAATGTCATTTACACTGTTATAACGCGTTTGGAAATTGCAAAATTGAATACTGAGATTGAAAAAATTGAACCAGACGCATTTGTGGTGATGCACAGTGTAAAAGATACGCGCGGCGGAATGATTAAAAGACGACCTTTGAATCATTGATGTACCTTTGCACCTCAAATTAAATTATGACCAACAAAAAATGGGACAAATTTCAAAAAGGTCCCTTAAAAATCACCCTTAAATGTTTTTTCGGTTTTGAAGAAGTTCTTGCAGATGAATTGAAAGAATTGGGATTCGAAAAAACAGAAATTTTAAACCGTGCTGTGAGGGTTGAAGGAAACTGGAAAGATGTTTATTTTCTGAATTTATATTGTCGCTGTGCGATTTCTGTTCTTGTTGAAATAGACCATTTTTTCATTCAAAGTGAAAAGGAATTGTACGATTGCTGTATGCGTTTTCCATGGACGTCTTTGTTTGATGCGAACAAAACTTTTGCGGTTAAAGGTGCTGTTTTTTCTAGCCTTTTTAAAAATACGCATTACCCCTATTTATTGGTGAAGGACGCTATTGTGGACAGTTTTAGAAAAGAAGACTTAGAACGACCTAATATCGACATTAAAAAACCACAAGTTCTATTCGACCTCTACCTAAAAGAAAAAGAAGTGACTATTAGCGTTAATACGAGTGGTTTACCTTTGTTTCAACGTGGTTATCGCTCAGGAGTTGGTGAAGCTCCTCTTAATGAAGTAGTTGCAGCATCTTTAATTCGATTATCAGGATGGGACAGAAAAACGCCATTTTTTGACCCGTTTTGCGGTTCAGGAACCATCTTAGTTGAAGCGGCACTTTTGGCTTGTGGAATTCCCTCGAATATTGAAAGACAACATTATGCGTTTAAAAACTTAAAGAATTTTGACCGTGAGTTGTGGGAAGAAATCTATGAAAATGCGCCAAAAATTGTCCGTCAACTTCCCGTAAAAATTTATGGCTCCGACATTTCAGACGAAATGGTTTTGAAAGCCCGAAGAAATTTGCGCGCATTCTCTTTCGGCCGTTTTGTCCCTGTTGAAGTAAAACCGTTTGCCGAGGTAAAAAGATCTGAAGACGTTTTTATCCTCACTAATCCACCCTACGGAGAAAGACTAAGTGCAGAAATTCCTGAATTATATGAAAGTTTTGGAACGTGGATGAAGCACGAAATGTCGCCTTGTAACGCATGGGTAATTTCGAGTAGTGTCGAAGGTTTCAAATCCATCGGACTCAAGCCTTCAAAGAAAAATTTGGTATTCAATGGCGACTTAGAATGTTCTTTCCAGAAATTTGAGTTGTATGCAGGAAGTAAAAGAAATAGAGAAGTGGATTAATGAAGTTCCATAACGATAATTAAGGAGACAGATGGTATTTCCGTGGCGGATTCATTAATGCAAAAGGTATAACGATACAATTTGCTCCTCCTTTTCAATTAAAACTTAGAAATAATCCCTTCACTTTGTTGGTAATAATTTATCATCCGACAACAGAAATCTCAATTGTTAACCGCCCGCAAACCACCTAACCAATCTCCGCCTAGCTTCAAGGGATGATAATACCGACGTTAACATATAATGTCTCCGCCGCGGTGGATTCAAATTGTATTAAATGTCATTCTGCCTCGGCGGAGTCATTATACTATTTTTTATGTGACAAAATGTGTCAAAATTGGTAGAAGAAAAATGCGAATTTGCAATTTTGTAATACTATTTTGACAATGTTCTAGTCACTTGAATGGATAGTCAATTTCTTTCGGCTTTTTGCTGTATAAAAGCATTGTGTAAAATACACTAACAATTATTTCCTTGAATTTACGCTGCTTTCGAGCGGAAACCGTTCTTTGCTATTGCGAGTGTTTCTTTCCCTATTCCGATGATGGAAAACATGTTGAGCGGAAATTCTAGGAGTACGTGACAGAAACTTAAAAAGAACAAGAAAGTTAAACCAACACTGTAATTGTAAGCATATAAACCGCAGGCAGTCAGCCACAAAACAATGATAGCGACGAAGCGAACTTTCGGAACTTGGTGCCAACGAATAATCTCTGTTTTGGAAAACCAATTGAGGTAGTGATAAGTGTAGGCAAATGCGATAAAACGCATTAATAGAATTCCTCCTTTGGAAGAGTAAACAATCGCATTGGAGGCTTCACGGTCAATTGCTGGTTCACCTGTAACGTAATATAACTGTCTTCCCAAAGAATCTTTCATCATCGGGAGTTGTTCCAAATTAAATTCCTTTATCAAGCTGAAATTCAAGTCCCAAAAACCTGTTCCGCCAGCGTAATATGCTTCTTTTCCGTATTCTGTGATTGGAATTCCTGTTTGTCCTTGCAAGAAATTCCACAAAACCAAGGGTACCAAAACGAAAACAACCACAGAAATTAATCCTGAAACATTTCTTGATTTCAATGAACCGTAGAGCATGAACAATCCCGTGAAAAGATAAACGTGAATCAAGGTTGGAACAAGCGAAGTGATGGTGAACGTTGCGGTTGAATCTTTGAAGATGAGTTGTCCATCGGAGGTTAGAAAGTTAGGAGCAAACCATCTGTCTATCAACGCGAAAAGCAGCAACATTGAAAGTAATTTTATCCATAAACTTTCTACCAAAGCGAATAAAATACTTCCAAAAAGAGCAAGGGTTAACAACTTTCCATACAGGTTCATTTCAGTGTAAGCCTCTGTGAAACTTTTGTGGAAACCATAAACGGATGCGAAATAATCGTAGGTAATTAGAATTCCGACGAAGAGTAAAAACAAGTAATCATACTTGCCTTTGGAAAAATAATTTCTGTCGTGAAGCCAGCTAATTTCGGTTAGATAATGCAAAGGACCCAAAAAGGCGTAAGCGAACAAAAACACCTCGAAAGGCATGATGAAAGCTGCCATCATACTCAACAGCATTAAGCCGATGTTGATGTAATTGATTTGATTTTCGCGTAATGTGTTCATTTTAAAATAATTTCATTTGGTCTTTGTCTTCGTCGTCCTCTTTTTTGGATAAATCCCATTCCATAGTTGGAGCGTCGCCTTCCTCCAATTCTTCGTTTTCAAGCAAAACCTCCTCTACTTTATCTTCTGGCCAAGGTTCTTTTCCTTCGTCGATTGGGTGAGTGAGCACAATTTCTTTCACTTTCAACTTAGTCATTTGATTTCCTTGTGCTTTCATACCTTTCACGTCTATCATATCCGCTAAGTTCATGACTGAATCAGGAAGATTTTTTGTCTCTTTCAACAATTTATTGAAAACGATTTTCACCTCAGGACGGTAAGCGGTCGAAACAGCATCCATGTAACTTCCAGGTGCTTCACTGATGAAAAGAACGCGTTTGTCCGTAGTAACCTCACAAACAAATCGTTTCACGTAATGAAGTTCTTTTTCACCGTCGTAATAAACTACTGAAATTGGACGGTCTGAAACCCATTTCTCGATATGAATCATGTCTTCGTCAAAATGCGTCGCCAAATCGAATGAACTCAAACGATATTCACCCGTTTTGTAAAGCGTCAGAATGCGATCATCTCCTTTAAATGCGCCTAGGTATTTACCTCTGCCTTCGTCATTTAAGCGTCCAACAATTGTGTCGTACCAAATTTTTCGCGCTGCCAAAGTGGAACCTCCAACTTCTTTCTGCACAATCTTCTGAATGATTTCCTTCGTCACACGATTTCCAGCTGAGTTTCTGCCTTTGATGAGCAATTCACCTAAGTCCACATCGAAACGCAATCTTTTTAAATGCGGACGAGGACGAAGCATTACTGTAACTACCTCTCTTTCACCGTTTGGATGAACGGAGAAATATAACATTTTTGAGCCTTTTGTACCGCGTGTTAAATCGTATTCGGAATCGCGCGTGATGGAATTCACAAAAAAACGTTTCATCATCGTAGAGCCGCCTATTCCGTCTTGATAAAACAAATGATAAATGGTTCTCGTGTCGCCTTTTTTCCAAACGTTGGCGTAGATTAAACCTTTCCCCACAAACTTTTTATCTGCCACTTTTGTCACCAACATTTTACCACTTGCGAAGAAACAAATAATGTCGTCAATCTCGGAACAATCGTTAACAGGTTCGTTCTTTTTGATGCCATAGCCAATGAATCCTTCGTCGTAGTCAACATAAAGTTTCCTATTGGCAATGATTACTTTAGTGGCACTTATATTATCAAATACTTTAATTTCAGTTTTGCGTTCGCGACCAGCACCAAATCGTTTTTTCAAGTCTTTGTAATACTCAATCGCAAAGTCAATGAGGTTGTCCAAATGATGTTTCACCTGCGCCATTTCCTCTTCGATTTTCAACAAAGCTTCATCGGCTTTACTGCTATCGAAACGAGTAATACGAATCATTGGAATTTGTGTCAATTTCTGTAAATCCTCGTCAATGATTTCGCGCACCAACAAATGCTTGAAAGGCTCAAAACGTTTGTACAAGTATTCATAGAGAGATTCTCTGTCCGAATAAAACTTAAAGTCAATGTACATTTCGTTGTTGATGAACAGTTTTTCAAGGGTCGAAAAATGCCATTGTTTTTCCAATTCATCCAAGCGGATTTCTAATTCCAATTTTAACAAACGAACAGTGTGGTCGGTGTTAATTCTCAGAATTTCAGAAACTCCAAGAAAACGTGGACGCTCACCGTCAATG
>Ga0169931_10003342_pt1 | contig 25464 bp, 24 predicted proteins | sample Kivu_15m_20L_FD_129675 | JGI IMG/M metagenome (GOLD analysis project Ga0169931, IMG submission 129675) | Freshwater microbial communities from Lake Kivu, Western Province, Rwanda to study Microbial Dark Matter (Phase II) - Kivu_15m_20L... | ecosystem: Environmental > Aquatic > Freshwater > Lake...
CGGTTTACCACCGGGGTCAGTTGGCTCGCGGCCAAACTGCAACTGGTGCGAGACGCGGTGCGCGGATACCTCACCAGACCCGCCTACCGACTCCCACAACCAGCAACTGCGTAACTCCTATTTCACTCAAGTTCCAGTTCCGCGTGCGGCGGGCACTGCGCGAACTGCGTGTCCGCGACGAACAGGCACCCGGCGTTCGGGCACTTCGCGCGCATTTCCGCGGGCATCCCTTCGACCGCGGTCGTGAGGATCAGTTTCACGCCGCTCGGCCGCGTTACGAGCAGCGGACACGTGACGCGCGGCGAACCGGGCGTGAGCCACTCTTCGACCGCGGCCCCGGTGCGCAGGTCGTAGCGCACGGCGCGCCCGGCTTCGGCGAACTCCGGGTTGTAGAACGCGACGATCACCGTGTCGTCGCCGCAGTCGCACATGCCGTCGGGGAAGCCCACTTCGCCGCTCAGATCGAGAGCGACGCCGTCCGGTGTGATCGAGCGCGCTTCGAGGTTCAGCCGGTAGCGGACCACTTTGCGCGTCGGCGTGTCGATGTCGAACAGCACGATTCCGCGGTCGTCGGTGGCGAACACTTTGCCGTTCGAGCACAGTTGCCCGCCGGCGAGGTGTGTGACCGCGTCGTCGACGGCGGTGTAGAGGTACAGCGCCGCGATCGGGTCCGCGAACCGCGTGTCCTTCGTGCCGAACACGACCGCGCGCCCGCCGGGCACGATCTCCGCGTCGTTGATGATGGTGCGTTCGTTGTCGTCCGGGATGGTGGCGAGCGGGTCGGACCACAGCCCTTCGGCGAGGTCGCAGATGCGCACGTCCTTCTCGACGCCGACGAGTGCTTTGTTCCCGCCGCGGATCGGAAGCAGAAATCCCGGCCGACCGGGGCACGCGCGCTGCCCGTCTTCGCTGCCGTCGGAGTCCGGGAAGTGGACGTGCAGTTCGCCTTCGGGGTCGTCCGCGCCGAGCGCGATGTTCACCCACGCGAGCGCGGGCCGCCCGGCGACGGTCATCCACCGCGGCCCTTCGGGCAGGTAGCGGTCCTCTTCGGCTTCCGGTGCGAGGTACACGCGGGCTGGAGTGCGGCGCATGTTGCGCTCCCTTCACGGTTCGCGTAGGTTAGAGGCTATCCATACGAAGCACCGAACGCGAAGCGCACTCATGTTGCACGGCAAATCGGCCCTCGTGACCGGGAGCAGTCAGGGCATCGGCCTCGGCGTCGCGCAGGCGTTCGCGGCCAGCGGCGCGAAGGTGGTCGTCACCAGCGAGAAGCCGCTCGAGAAGTGCCCGGAAGTACAACGCCTCCTCAGCGACTACGAGCACACGCGGTACGTCCGCGCCGACCTGCTCGCGGACGGCGCACCGGAGCGCCTCGTCGCGGAGGCGTGGGCCGCGTTCGGTGGCCTCGACGTGCTCGTGAACAACCTCGGCACCTACAAAGAGCCGCCGCTCACCGAGATCACCCGCGACCACTTCGACTTCGTCTTCCGGCTGAACGTGTGGGTGCCGGTCGCGATCACGCGCGAAGTGGTGCGCCGCGCGCAGGCCGCGCGCCGCGGTGGCCGCATCCTGTTCAGCACGTCGCTGAACGCGACCCGCTCCGAACCGCTGCACACGCTGTACGACGCGAGCAAGGGCGCGGTGAACGCCCTGACCCGGCAGCTCGCAATCGAACTCGCCCCGCACGGCTTCACGACTGCGGCGGTCGCACCGGGCCTCGTGGAAACGCCGCTCACCGACTTCGGGCTGAAGTCGTCGCCCGCGGAGCGCGACGCGATCACGGCGCAGATCCCGATTCGCAAAATCGCGACGGTGGAAGACGTGGCGTGGTGGTACGTGTTCTTGGCGAGCGACCGCGCGAGCTACAGCACCGGCAGCGTGTTCACCGTGGACGGCGGCTTGGACGCACAGCAAATGGCCGTGCGCCCGGTAACAGCCGCGGAGAAGAAGTGATTTCGTCTTGGCGAGCGGCGCGGCGTAAGCCCGCCGGTGCGACACAACTTCCATTCGCCTCGCGCACTGCAATTTTGGGAGCTGTACCGGCACGCTCACGCGTGCCGCTCGCCAAGACGAAATCACTTCACTTCAACGGTCTTCGCGCCCTTGTCCGCGCCGAGAATCTTCACCGCCTTCAGATCGGCCGGCGGGTTCTCCCACACGTGCTCGGCCTTCACTTTCGAGATCACTTGCGTCACGATGCCGTCCGGGCGCACGGCGGTCAGTTCGTACTCGTACACCCCGTCCTTCGGCTTCTGGCCCGGCTTCGGCGTCAGTTTCGCGCCGCTCCACCCGCCGGTGTTCACCTGACCCACCGCGGTCACGGTCAGCTTCTTCTTGTCGGCGGAAAGCTCCGCGGTCGCGCTGATGACGACCTTCAGCACTTCGCCCTTCGGCGCGTCCTTCTTCTCGTCGGCGGTGACGGACGAAGCGAGACCGGCAGCGGCGACCGCGAGCGCGGCCGCGAACAGCGTGCGCAGCATGGGAAACTCCTCGGGAGCGCCCGGCGGAAGTACCGGGCCGCGTCATTCTACGTTCTTGGTGGCACAGGCTTTCCAGCCTGTGCTGTTTTGAAGTGCGATCCGGCACAGGCTGGAAAGCCTGTGCCACCAAGGCAGGCCATCACACCAGCACGTCCTTGTTGTCGAACTCGCCGCGCATCTCCTTGCGGTACACGTGCGCGTTGCCGTCCACGATGCCCTGCGTCTCCTTCACCTTCACGAAGGTGTCGGCCAACCCGTCGGTTTCGTCCCAGCGCATCGGGGCTTCGCCGCTCACTTGGCAGTACAGCGCGTGATCGAACCCGGCCCGCGCGCTCACCTTGCCGTCGTGAATGTGAACCGTGGGGAAGAACAGCACGCGCTTGTCGGCGCGCGGGAACTCGAACGCCATCGGGTGAACCTTGCGCGCGTCCTTCCCGGTCTTCTTCAGCTTGAACACCGCGAACCCGAAGTCCTTGTACTGCGGCAGCTTCTCCCACACGCCGTCCGGCAGGCGGAACTGCTTGTCGAGCCGTGCGAAGTCTTTCACGCTCGGCACGAACGACGCGACGAAGTCGCCCACTTCCACCACCTTCAGCCCGATGCTGCCCGGGCCGTCGGAGTCCTTCTTGTTCGGCGGGCCGCGGTCCTTCTTCACCGGGAAGCCGCTCTTCAGGTCCGCGAAGAACGCCGCGTACTTCTCGAGGTTGATGAACTTGACCGCGTCTTCGGCGGTGCCCTTCGGCGTGGGGATCGGCAGGATCATCGCCACGTCGTCGGCCGACGCGAACTTCATGCTGTACACGATGAACTGCCGGTCGTCTTTGGACGCGCGGGCGAAGATGTTCGTGTCCGCGACGCGATCGACGTTCCCGGAGAAGCAACACATGGCGGAACCCTCTTGTGACGAAGTGACGAGGGGATTATCCGCGCGGCGGGTGCGGAGTCAAACGCGCGTTACGGGCCGCCCATCGCGCGCTTGAGCCACGCGCGGGCGTAGCTCCAGTGCCGGTCGGCGGTGCTGGGGGAAATGCCGAGCGCGTTCGCGGCTTCGTCGGCGCTCAGGCCGGCGAAGTACCGCAACTTCACGAGTTTGGCCTTCTCCGGGTGTGCCTCCGCGAGCTTGTCGAGTGCTTCGCTGAGCGCGATCAACTCGTCGTCCGGTGCCGGTGCGGCGATCTGGTCCGGTTCCACATCGGCGCGCGCGAGTGCGCCGCCGCGCTTCGCGCTGAGCCGCTTGCGGGCCTGTTCCACGAGAATGCGCCGCATGGCTTCGGCCGCCGCCGCGAAGAAGTGCGAGCGACCATCAAAGTGCTGCTCGCCGCCGACCAACCGCAAATACGCTTCGTGAACGAGCGCGGTGGCGTCGAGCGTGTGGCCGGGCTGTTCGCGCGCGAGCCGGGCCGCCGCGAGCCGGCGCAGTTCGGCGTACACGAGCGGCAATAGCTCCGCCGCGGCACTCGGGTCGCCGCGGGTCGCCGCTTCGAGGAGCTGCGTGACGGCGCTCACTTCGGCTTCTCGGTCGGAACAAAGGGACCGTACTCGGCGCTCGCCGCCGTCGAGCCGGCGCACCCCCAGCCCCTTCAGGTGCGCGGCGAGATCGACCGGGTACAGGTCGAGTGCGTTCCACCCGCGGCGCACGGAGTCCGAGAGCACCGCGGAGTTGCTCGCAACGAAGTCCAACTGGGGCCACGGGTCGTCGGCTTGCGGCAGCCGGTACACGTTCGCCCCGGTGTCCGCGCGCCACACGGCCAGTTCGCTCGTGGAAGTGGTCGCGATGAGCGAACCGTCCGTACTGAGCGCCGCACTCCGGAGTCGGTGATCGACCAGTTTGAACTCGCGCAACTTGTCGCCGGTCGCCACGTCCCAGATCGCGACGCGCCCCGTGTACCACCTTACCAGTTTGCCCCCGGCGGGGTCGAACGCGTGCCCCCCTTCGTGGTGCGGTTCGCCCGACGGCAGTTTGCGTTCGAGCGTGCCAGTGTCGAGGTTCCAAATCTGCGGACCGGTGTTCCGCGGGATCGGGTTCCGCTCGCGGTCCGGCACGATGGCGAGCCGCTTCCCGTCGGGCGAAAGAGCGTACCGCCACGCCGCGACCACGTCGTCTCCGAGATCGACCGTTCCGGCCGGCGCGCCGGTCTCGGCGTCGTAAGCGCGGAACGCGATGCCCTTCCCCTTCGCGACCGGGAGCAGGAACCGTGCGCCGCCGCGGTGCGAGACCAGCACCGTCGGCCGAGCTTGGTTCCAGAACTGCAACTTCGGCAGGTTCGGGAACCGGGCGACGATCGAGCCGTCGCTCGCGTACAGGATCGCCTCCGCGTTCGGTGTGCGCACCGCCAGCACGCGCCGCCCGTCGGCGACCACCCGCGCCAGCGTCTGCCCGTCCATCAACACCGGGATTCGTTTCGACGAGAGGTCGATCGTGCGCAGCGTCGCGGCGTCGAAGGTTTCGAGCCGCCCGTCGCCGCGGATCGCCACCACCCGCTTCCCGTCGCTCGTGACGAGCGAATGGTATTTCGAGGTCTGGAACTCGACCGTCGGGAGAATACCGCGGTCGGCGCTGTCCCACACCCGTAGGGAATACGCGCCGTCGGAGACGAACGCCGAGCCGTCCGGGGCGACGGCCAACTCCTCAGCGCGATCGCCCACGGGTGCCGGCTGCGCGAGCCGGTGCCCGGTCGCGGCGTCCCACACCACGACGCCGCGGCCGTTCATCAGCCCGACCGCGCGCCGCCCGTCGGCACTCAGCGCGCACCGGTGAACGTAGAAGCCCTCTTCGTTCTCGAGCCGGTCGCCCCACGCGAGTTCCTTCAGATTGAACGTGCGCACTGGGGCGGGATCGCCGATGGTGTGCCGACTGTTCAACGTTCGGCGGACGCGCGACGGTTGCAGCAGCAACACCGCACCGTCCGCGTCGGTCGCCACACTGCCGCCGTTCAGCAGTTTGCCCTTCTCCGGCATTGCGAGCAGTCGCTTCTGCTTCGTGGTCAGATCCCACACGGTCGCGCCGTCACGGCCAATATCGACCAAGTGCGCGCCGTCGTGCGCGAAGGCGAGAGCGGGCCACGGCAGTTTGTCTGCGACTTCGGTTTCGAGCAGCGCGGCGCGGGTGCCGACGTCCCACGCGCGCACCGCCCGCGTGCCGCCGGACGACACCGCGACCTTCGTTCCGTCGCGCGACAGGGCGACCGTGCGAAACAGTTCCGGCGCTTCGAACTGGAACAACCGCTCCATCTTCGGGAGCGCGTACACCGCAACGCGGTGCGGGGCCACCTTGTCGCCGATCGTTTCGCGCGCGCCCGTCGCCCCGATGACGGCGACGCGGTCGCCCGCGGCGCTGAACTTCAGCTCCCACACTCCCCCGCTCCACTTCGCGCGCCCGGTTTCCGCGCCGGTGTCGGCGTCGCGCGCCACGAGATTGCCCTCGCCGCCGGCGGTGACGAACCAGCGCCCGCGCGGGTCGAGGACGACGTGTTCCAAGTCCGAGTGGTCCTCGGCGCTGAGACGGTAGCTCCCGAGTTGGGCCAGCGTGCGCGCGTCGAACGTCGCGATCGCGGTGTGGGCGGAGTTCAGCGCGAGGACGTGTCGCCCGTTCGGGTGGTACCAGAACCACTCGGACGGCGCGAAGTGGAACGGCTGTGCCGGTGCCTGCGGGTTCGGGATTGTGGCGGCGGCGAACGCGCGCGGGTGCGGCAGTCCCTGCAGCGCGGACAGCGCCGCGCTCGTCGTCGCGGCGTCCGGCGAGAGCGCCACGGCCTCGTGTGCGAGCGCCGTCGCGAGGTCGTGGCCGAGCGGCTTCTTCAGCACCGCGGTCGTCGCCAACCGCAGCCCCTCGGAGCGCTTCAGCGCGCGCTCCGCGTCCGCTTCGGCGGCGACCGCGCGGGCGAGTTGGCGCTTGGTCTCGTCGCGCTCGACGCCGACGGCGCGCCCGGCGCTTTCGGCTTCTTGGGCCGCGTTCATCGCGGTGAGCGCGTTCTCGTTGGCGTTCTGCTCCGCCGCGTTCGCCCGCTCGCGCTCGCGCTCCGCTCGGTAGAACCCGAACGACGCGACCACGAACCCGACCAGTAGCAGCGCGGCAAACGCGAAGCCACCAAGAACCGCGGCGCGGTTCCGCCGGTACGCTTTGCGGAGTCGGTAGCCGAGCGTCGGCGGGCACGCTTCCACGGCGTCGCCGCGCAGGTGGCGCTCCACGTCCTTTGCCAGTGCGGTCGCGCTCTCGTACCGCCGGTTGCGGTCCTTCTCCAGCGCCTTCATCACGATCCAGTCCAGTTCACCCCGCATCAGCTTCGAGAGTTTCACAGGGTCCGTGTTCCGGTTCGCGGCGATGTTCGCCAGCGTGCCGGAAGTCGAAACGCGCGTACTCGGTTTCGGCGGCTCCACCTCGCGCACGATTCGCAGCACCTCCAAGAGCGCCGCCTTGCCCAACTGTGAACGATTCAGCGGTGTGGTCCCGGTGAGCAGTTCGTACAGCAATACGCCCAGCGCGAACACGTCCGACCGCGTGTCGATGTCGAGTTGGTTCAGTTCCGCTTGTTCGGGACTCATGTATTCCGGCGTGCCGACGATCGCGCCGAACCCGGTCACGAGCGTCCTATCGGTGAGCGGTTGGCCCGCGGCCTTCGCGACCCCGAAGTCGATCACCTTCGGCACCGGTTTGCCGTCGTAGAGCGCAACCAGCACGTTCGAGGGCTTGATGTCCCGGTGAATGACGCCCTTCTGGTGCGCGTGCTGAATCGCTTGGCACACCGGAACGAACAGTTCGAGCCGTTCGCGCGGTGACAGCTTCCGCGCGTCGCAGAACTCGGTGATCGGCACGCCCTTCACCAGTTCCATCACGAAGAACGGTCGGCCGCGGTCTGTGGTGCCGGCGTCCAACACCTTCGCGATGTTCGGGTGGTCCATGAGTGCCAGCGCCTGCCGCTCGGCCTCGAAGCGCGCGAGCACCTGCCGCGTGTCCATGCCGTCACGAATCACTTTCACCGCGACGAGCCGCTTCACGGGTTCGGTCTGCTGAGCCATGTACACCGCGCCCATGCCGCCCGCGCCGATCAGTTCCACGAGTTTGTACTTGCCCGCGAGGACCGCGCCGACGGCTTCGTCCGGGGATTCGGCGCGCTGGGGCGCATAGGCCCCGGTGCGCGCGACATCGGCCGGCGGCTGGTCGAGCGGGTTGGAAGCGGCGTGCGCGTCGAGAAGGGCTTGGACTTCGGCGCGCAGAGCCGGATTGTCGGCGCACGCACGGTCGAGGTACGCGGCCCGGTCCGCGGGGCTGCCGATGGCGAGCGCTTGGGCGAAAACGGATTCGTCGGTCACGGGTGCGGCCCTCCGAGCGCGAAGTGGTTCGCATTGTAATGCGCAACCGGCGCGCGGAACGCACCACGAATTTTCGCGCGGAGCCGCGAATTACACCTTCAGCGTGCCCGCCACCTCGCGCACGGTGGTCGCGCCGAGCGCCGCGAGCGCCGACGGCAGTTCGTCGACAATGCGCACGCTCGCGGTCGGGTCGTAGAAGTTCGCGGTGCCCACTTGGACCGCGGTCGCGCCCACCACGAGGAAGTCCATCACGTCGTCGATGGTGCCGATCCCGCCCACCGCGATCACCGGGACGGCCTTCAACTGCGCGACGCGCCACACGGCTCGTAGCGCGAGCGGCTTAATCGCCGGGCCGCTCAGCCCGCCGGTCACGTTGCCCAAAATCGGCTTCCGCGTGCGCCAGTTTATCGCCATGCCCACGAACGTGTTCACGGCGCTCACCGCGTCCGCGCCGCCGTCGGCGGCGGCCCGCGCGATCAGCGTGATGTCGGTGACGTTCGGGGTGAGTTTCGCAATCAGTGGCAGATCGGGGCAGGCGTCGCGGCACCGGCGCACGATGCGCTTCGTGAGTTCGGGATCGCTCGCGAAATCGGTTCCGCCGCTCACGTTCGGGCACGACAGGTTCAGTTCCAGCGCCGCAAGCCCTTCGCGCGAAGAATGCACGCGGGCGGCCATCTGCACGAACTCGTCTTCGCTCTTGCCCGCGATGTTCCCGATGATCGCGGTCGGCAAAGTGCGAAGGTACGGCAGGTGGTGCGTGAGGAAGTGTTCGAGGCCGTCGTTATCGAGGCCGATGGCGTTCAGCATCCCGCTCGCTGTCTCGACGGTGCGCGGCGGCTTGTTCCCCGCGCGCGGGGCCGCGGTCACCGTCTTGGGAACCACCCCGCCGAGCTTCTCGAACGCCACGAACGGGGCCATTTCCTTCGCGTAGCCGAACGTCCCGCTCGCCACCAGCACCGGGTTGCGCAGGTTCAGCCGGCCCAACGTAACGCTCAAATCGGTCATGTGCGAACACCCGGCGCGAAAATCGGTGGCGGCGCGTAACGCGAACCGCGTTTCTAGAGTTATTGGCATAGCGGGGCGCGGCCCCCGGTCCAATCCGAGAGAGGTGAACCATGCGGCACAAGTTGTTGGCGGTCGCCCTGTTCGTCGCGGCCGTCGGTCTCACGCAGGCGGGTGCGATCGAAGCGGCCGACGAAGCCCCGGCCCCGCGCGCGGCGGGCGACGAACCGAAGCCCGACGCGAAGGGCAAGTTCGGGAAGGTCGATCCCGAAAAGCTGAAGGCGCTCAAAGACAAGTTCGGCGGCAAGTTCGACCCGGAGAAGTTTAAGGGCAAGATCGACCCGGAAAAGTTGAAGGAACTCAAAGACAAGTTCGGCAAGAACGGGAAGATCGACCCGGAGAAACTGAAGGAACTCAAAGACAAGTTCGGGGGCAAATTGGACCCCGAAAAGCTGAAAGAACTGAAGGAGAAGTTCGGGAAGAAGGGCGGCGAGTGACGCCGCCCGGCCGCGCCGCCGGCACTCGCACCGGCGGGGCGGTGCTTACTGGTACGGCGTCGGGTCCGGGACGCCGGCTTCGGCGAAGCCCTTCTTGCGCAACTGGCACGAGTCGCACCGGCCGCACGCGCGCCCGGTCGCGTCCGGGTCGTAGCAGCTCAGCGTGAGCGCGTAATCCACACCGAGTTTCACCCCTTCGCGAATGATCTCGGCTTTCGTCAGCTTCAGCAGCGGCGAGTGAACGCGGAACCGGCCCGCGCCTTCGGTCCCGGCTTTCGTGGCGAGGTTCGCCACGCCCTCGAACGCGCTCAGAAACTCCGGCCGGCAATCGGGGTAGCCGCTGTTGTGCGCGAGAACGCCGTTTGCTACGAAGTTCTCCGCCTCTTCGACCGACAGATCGTACATGTGCTGTTCGGTCACTTCGTTCATCGAGACGACCCGCAGGAACGCGAGCGGCGAGCGCGTGAGGCGCTGAAGTGCCGGCACTTCGTCGAACGCGCTCCTCTGGGCGCGGACGCTCTCGTCGTACTTGCCGCCGCGGTTGTACACTACCGTCTTCCGGCCCGCGGGTAGGTCGGCTGCGGCGACTTCGGCCCACACGCCGGGGCACTTCCAGAGGCCCGTTACCTTGTCGCGAGTCTCTTTCGCACCGGCGCGCCGGTAGTCTTCGCGCTTGGTCGCGTGTGCGAGCGGGTAGAGCTCCGCGAACCGGGCCAAATCGCTTCCGCGCGTGAGTTGCAGAAGCAGTTGTGAGTGTTGGCCCGGTTTCACGCGTGGGAAGATACCGTCGAGCAGTAACACGTCCGCAGTGTCTCGAATCAGCGCGTGCGATTTCTGCGCGAGGACCGACGTGCCTTTGAACACGTGGCTGCCGTCGCCGTCCCACAGACCCGCGATCACCACGCGGCGCTGGCGCTGCGAGAGCCGCCAGAAGAACTCCGGGAACCGCTTCGTGCCGGCCTTCGCCGTTCCGAACAAGCCGAGATACCAGAACACAGCGGCCGTAACGGACGAGGGAACGTGGTAGTCGTAGCGGTTCGCGGGCGAGGGGTGCGGGCGCACCCCGAACCGCGCGAAGTAGGCCGTGAGGCGCTCGGCCGCACCGGGAATGCCCCCGACCGAAAACGAGAGCGTGCTGCCGCGCGAATCCGGTTCCTTTCCGCCCTCCGCCAGCCACAGGCCGACGACGTACAAGAAATCGTCGTCGATGGGGAACCGAACCGGGACGCGCGTTTTCCGCAGCCGATTCGTGATCGCGTCGCCGTCGCGCACGAGCGACTTGCGCTCGAACCGCGGCGCGCTCGCTTCCGGCAACCCGCTCAAATCGAGGTCCGCAAGATCGGATTCCCACGCACCGGCCGCGGCGCGCAAGTCGTAGGGGACGACGAGCGGCATGCCGGGCGCGACGCGGTCGCCGCGGACCGGCACCACTTCGGCGCTGTTCGGGTCGAGCGTGAACAGCGAGTGATCTTCCGTAACCGTGATACTCTGCCCGCGCTCCAACCGAAGTTCGAAGCACCGCCGGTCACCGACCCAGTGCCGCGCCCGTTGCGTCACCTTGCGCCAGCACAGTTGCAACGTGTTCGGATCGACCGCGACCGTTTCGTACTCGCCGTCCGGCAGTTCGTGTGCTTCGCGAATCGTCATCGGGCGCGCCCACTCGCGCGTGCGCATCCAAACGCGCGTGTCGCCGTGGACGCTGTAATCGAGCACGTTTGCCCCGATGAAGATGTCGAACGCGCCCACCACCTCCGCGTAGCCCAGCGCCAGCCCGAGCAGAATCGTGTTGCGCGCCGGGACGTACGTCACCGGTACGCCGTGGCCCATGTCGGTCGCACTGCGGTCTTTCGGCACGTCGATGTTCGCGGTGAGCGCCGAACCGCCGATCTGTCGCAGGTCGATGGTCACGGTGCGGTGTTCGACCGCGCCCAGCGCCTTCGCCACTTGTGCCGCGCGTTCGAGTTCGACGCGGTGCCGCTGGCCGTAATCCACGGAGAGCGCGAAGCACTCGAAGCCCTGTGCGCGCGCGACCGCGAGCGCCGTCGTGCTGTCCAACCCGCCGCTGAGGAGAACCACCGCCTTTGGCATCGCGCACCCGTGAAGACTGGCACCCGCGTTCCGGTTCAAGTATCAACTTACAGAGTCACACCACGGGACCGCAGCATGGAACTCACCGAAACGCCAAGCGTCGATCAGCTCGAAACGTTTCCGAACCCGCGCCCCGGGCGCGAGTTCACGATCGAGATCGTGTGCCCGGAGTTCACGAGCGTGTGCCCGAAGACCGGGCAGCCGGACTTCGGCACCATCACCTACACCTACACGCCCGGCGAGACGTGCGTGGAACTGAAGTCGCTGAAGCTGTACCTGCAACGGTTCCGCAGTCAGGGCATCTTCTACGAACAGGTGACGAACAAACTGCTGGACGACTTCGTGGCCGCGTGCCACCCGGTGCGGTGCAAAGTGGTGAGCACGTGGACGCCCCGCGGCGGCATCAGCACGAACGTGACCTGCACCTACGAAGCCGGGAAGTGACGAAGAGTTTCACCGCGGAGACCGCAGAAAACGCGGAGGAAGACAAAGATAGAGAGTGTTTTGCACTGAATCTCTCTGCATTCGTCTTCTCTCTGCGTCCTCTGCGGTCTCTGCGGTAAAATCTTCGAACCGATGGAGGGCCGTGCCGTGAAGCGTGTCGGAATGGCGGTCGCGTTCGGCGCTTTGGTGTGCGCGCTCGCCGCGCGCGCGCCCGCGGTGCTGCACCACCCCACCGACACCTACGCGGTGTCGGTGAACGACAAGGGCGACGCGCGGCCGTTCGCGTTCGACGAATTCATGCGCCAGCGGCTCGTGCTGCGGAACGCGGGCAACCCGAATTGGCCGCTCGTGTCGACCGACCCGAACACGAAAGAGCCGATCCTCGACCCGATCACCAAGCAACCGCGCAAGACCGAGCGCGGGGTGATCGCCGACCGCGTCGCTGTCGCAAAGCGCAAGCTCAACCGCACGGTGGAAGAGAACGTCGCGCTCGCGGTCGATCTGCTGCGACTGAACCAAGCGCCGGAAGCCGAAACGGCGCTGAAGGGGGCCCGCAGCGGCTATCTGCCGAACGTCACGCACGCGCACATCGCGGCGGCTCAAGGCGATTGGCCGCGAGCGTTCGATTACCTCGACATCGCCAACGGCGAACGCGCCCCGGCGACGCTGCCGAACCTGAGCGCCGAGCAACTCGCGTGGCAATTCAAGCTGAACCGCGGGTTGCTGCTAAAGCTCATTCAACTGCGGCAGAAAGAAGCGCGCGGCGCGAAGGTGCCGCCGGACGACGAACTCCCAGACGACCTGTTCGGGGTGAAGTTCGTGAACGCCGCGGGCGACTTCGAGCCGGGTGCGCTGGCCCCGGAGCAAGCCGCGAAGCTCCCCCCGGACGCCCTCGCGGTGGTGCAGCAACTGGTGCTGTGGTTCCCCTACGACGCGCGACTGTTCTGGCTGTTGGGCGAGTTGTACGCGGCGAAGGGCGAAGTGCTGGCGGCGCAGAAGATCATGGACGAACTGGTCGGTTCGATGACCTACAGCAACCGCAAGGTGCTGATGGCCCACCGCGAAGTGGTGGCGCGCAAGGTAAAGGAGATTCCGCCGCCGCCAAGCCCGGCCGACGACCCGCTACCGGATCAGCCGATCGGGTTCCGCGGCGTGTGGGCGTATTTCGGTGTGGCGGCGCTGTTCGGCCTCATCGCGCTCGTTCGCGCCATCATGCGCGCGAGGCAATAATGGCAGACGTCACGTTCCTCTTGCGCGACCGCGGCGGCGAGATGGTAGCCGCATGGGAGCGCCACTTCGCGGGCGTGGCGAACGTACTGCCCGCGGTCGGCGACATCTTCGGCGCGCCCGTCGATGCGGTGGTCAGCCCGGCGAACTGCTTCGGCTTCATGGACGGCGGCATCGACCGCGCGTACTGCGCGCGGTTCGGGTGGGCCATTCAAGACCGCGTGCGCGAACTGATCGCGCGCGACTGGGACGGCGAGTTGCCCATCGGCCTCGCGGTGGTGGTCGAAACCGGCGCGCCTGACGTGCGCTACCTCATCGCTGCGCCGACCGTTCGCGCCCCAGTGAGCGTGGCGAACACGCTGAACGCGTACCTCTCGTTCCGGGCCGTTCTGCGTGCGATTCGGACGCTGAACGCCGAGCGCCCCGGCGCGGTGAGCAGCGTGGCGTGCCCCGGGATGGGCACCGGCACCGGCGAAATGCCCGTGGGACCGTGCGCGAAGCAGATGCGCGCCGCGTGGGACGAAATCGAAGGCGGTGCGCCGTTCCGCCCGACCGGGGTGAACGACGCACTCGTCCAACACTATCGCCTCTTGCGCGACGAGTGACCATCATTCCGCGTCACACGGGTATCGCATGAAAGCGCCGGCCGAAATCCTCGAAACATTTCGGCAGCACCCACAATGTTTGGTGCTGCCGCTCGAACCGATGCACGGGTGGCGCTCGTCGCCGGACGAAGGCGATCACACGCACTGCTGGTTCTGCGGGCACACGATCTATCGCGGCGATCCTGCTGTGGGTTGCTACCTCAAGTACACCAGTACGATGTTCTGCCCGACGTGTGTGGCGGACAATCCTGAACTGTTCCGCGAGTGGCTCGCCACCAAACCCGGTTGAAAGCGCGCCCTATGACACGGGTTTTAACGTGTGTGCTGTACGTCGCGGGCGTGTACCTGTTGATGCAGGGGAATGTGCACCTGTTGCTCCTCGTAGCGTTCGGAGCGAGTGTCGGTGCGCTCGTCGGCGCAACCGCGCGCAGGTGGCGAGGGGCACTCGCGGGAGCCGTGATTGGGGCCGCTCTCGTGCCCACTTACCTCGTCCTTTGGTTCGTCTTCGACCTTCCACCTACTGTTGATTTCGATCTGTAGTGGTGGCGCGTCGGTGTGCGTTCGTTGGGAGTGTGGCATAATACCGCCATGCAACCGACCGAACACCGATCGGCCGTCGGCCAACTCGCGGACGACCTGCGCTGGCTCGAAGACCACTGCCGCGCTCAGCCGGACCTCGGCGCGCACGCGGGGAACATCCGGCTCGCGTCCGCGCTCGCGCGCAACGTCGTCGGGCCGTACCTCGAAGGCCAAGACGCGCGGCCGCTGCACGTCGCGGTCGTCGGCGGGGCCGGCACGGGCAAGAGCACCGTTGCCAACTTCCTCGCGGGGCAAGTCGTCGCGGAGGCGAACCCGCAAGCCGGGTTCACGCGGCACCCCACCGCGTTCCAACCGCCCGGCCCCGACTATCAGTGGCCCAGCTACATCGGTTTCCTCGGCGGGCTGCACAAGTCCAGCGAGAACAAACCCGCCAGCGCCGACGAAGACGTCTACGCGGTCAAGCGCCTTGAGAGTAAGGACGGTGCGCCGCACCCGCTCGCGGACTTCGTGATCTGGGACTGCCCGGACATGACGACGTGGGCCGCCGAGAACTACGTCTCGCGGCTCATGGAAGTCGCGGCGCTCGCGGACGTGATTGTGTATGTGGCATCGGACGAGCGCTACAACGACGCCGTCCCCACGCAGTTCCTTCACCTGCTGGTGAAGGCCGGGAAAGCGGTCGTCGTCGTACTCACCAAGATGCGCGAGGCCGACGCGCCCGCGTTCGTCGAGCACTTCCGCCAAGAGGTGCTCGGCCGGCTCCCGAAGTTGCCGAACGGCGACGCGCCCGCGGTCCCGGTGGTGGCGCTCCCGCAAATGAGCATCGCCGAGCGCAAAGACCCGGGCGGCGCGGGCGCGAAGCACCTCGTGCCACTGCTGAACCAGATTCTCGTGCAGTGCGACGACCTCGCGACCGTGCGCGCGCGCACCGCGACCAACGCCGCGCAATACCTCTCGTCCGCCGGTGCCGGGTTGCTCGAAGTCGCCAAGCGCGACCTGTCGGAATTCGACGCATGGAAAGCGGCGGTCGCGTCCGGGCGCGCCGCGTTCGAAGAGCGGTACCGCGCGCAGTTCCTGTCGGGCGAACAGTTCCAGCGGTTCGACGCCTACCGCGAACGGCTCCTCGATTTGCTCGAACTGCCCGGGGCCGGGCGCGCGCTCGGCGCGGCGTTCTGGGTGCTGCGGATGCCCTACCGGCTCACGCGCGATTACATCCTCGGGCTGATGGCGCGCCCGCCCTTGCTCAGCCTGCCGGAAGTACAAGTGCTGAACGACGCGCTCAAGGGCTGGCTCGACGGGCTGCAAGCCGAAGCGCTGCGCAAATCCGGCAATCACGCGCTGTGGAAGCAGGTGGGCGTGCGGTTCGAGTCGGAAGTCGGCCCGCAGGCCCGCGACCGGTTCGCCACCGACCTCCGGACCTTCGAGATGAAAGAGAGCGAAGACCTCGAAGACGCCGGGAAGGCGCTCGTCGCGGGCATCGAGAACAACCCCGCGCTGCTCTACACGCTGCGCGGCGGTAAGTTCGCGCTGGACGTAGCGATTGTGGCGAGCGTGGTGTACTTCACTTGGCCGCCCGGTTGGGGGCTGTTGCTCGCGCCGCTCGGTGTGAGCGCGACGCACCAGTTCACGGAGATGGTCGTTCGCGGCGTGGCCGAGGGGGCCCGCTCGCGCGTGCGCGCGGCGCGCGAGGCCCTCATGCGTGATGCGCTCACCGAGCCGCTCTCGAAGTGGCTGTGCGCGTGGCCGAGTACCGGCGGCAGTTCGCTGGAGAAGCTGCAAACGGTGCTCGCCCGCGTCCCGCAACTGATCGCGCAAATGACCGACCGCGTGCGCGCGAAAGCGGGCGCATAACAATCTTGTAGGTCGCGGTCGAGCGAGGCTTTGCGAGCGAGGCCCGACGGCGAGCCAGCAATACGAGAAACGCTTGCGTGTTGTTCGTGTCAACACACGCGAGCGATTTCACGATACGCACCACGCCGTCGGGCCTCGCGGCGAAGCGCCGCTCGACCGCGACCTACAAGACCGCCAAGAACCACAGGTACGCGACCGGGGCCGCGAACAGCACGCTATCCGTCACGTCCAGCAGCCCACCGAAGCCGGGGATGCTCTTCGACGCGTCCTTCGCGCTACAGTCGCGCTTCACCAGCGATTCGGCCAAGTCGCCCAGCACCCCGGCCCAACCCACCACCACCCCGAACGCGAGCGCTTCCGGCGCGCCGAACGGGAACACGTTTGCCACCTGCGCGAGCGCGAGTGCGGCGAGCGCGCCCGCGACCGTTCCGCCCGCGAAGCCCTCCCACGTCTTCTTCGGACTGAGCACCGGCGTCATCTTGTGCTTGCCGAGGAACGTACCGGTGAAGAACGCACCGATGTCGTTGCACTTCGGCACGAAGATCACGAGCGCGAGCATGACCGCGCTCGCGGTGGTGTCGAGCGTCAGCCACCGCACCTGCACGAAGAAGCACGGCAACAGGCCGAGGTAGCCCACCGCGAATAGCGCCAGCGCCGCCCGCGGCACCGCAACCCCCACTTCGCCACCAAAGGCGCGCATTTCCACGAGAAGCGCGCCCATCAGCACGCCCGCGAGCGCGACCGCCAAGAGCGCCCACGGCGAAGGGGGCGGCGCACCGAGCGCGACCCGCACCGCCGGCAGCCAGTTCGCCAGAAGTGCGAGCAGCACACCGGACGTGACGACGAGGCGCGACGGGCGCGTCGCTTCTGGCAGCAGCAGCACCAGTTCGCGCGAGGCGACGACGCCCATGAACAGGACCGCCGCGAACAAAAAGGGAAACCACGCGAAGCCCTGCTGCGCGAGGAGCGTGTCGCCGACGAGCACGCCGGCCGCGCCGAGAGCGAGCACCGAACCGATCAGAACGCGGGTGCGAATCATCGTGGGTTCCGGTGGGGCGCGGAGACAGCGGGCATTCTAGCGGCCCGCGCTCGAATGCGCTCTTGAAAGATGTGTGATCGTATGTATAGATTGGTGTGTAGCGGCGGCGCGTGGAGAGTGCCGACCGTTAGGGGCGTTCGTGCGCGCGTGTTTCCCGTGGTCCGGTCGCTTCGCGGCCGGATTTTGGTGGCGCGAAACCGTTCGTGAAGGAACGGACCACGAGAAGAACGAGTTCCGGTCACGGAGCGACCGGATCGCAGGAAGTTCGAGAACTCGAACCCACGTTTACCGCAGCGGCACCGTTCCGCTCGCGGCAGTGGCGTTTGTACACGTCGAACTCGAAGCGGCGCTCCGAACCGCACGTTTTTGAGGCTTTTCAAGGGATTCCGCGCTGGGCGCGGCGCGCCCGGTCGATCGATCCGAATTTTTTGGCCCGTGCGTACAATCTACGGTTGTGTCTGCGGCGTCTGGTGTGGTGTAGCCCGCACCGCGCGGGCCGTTCCCCTTTTGCCCGGAGCGAAAACGATGCTGACTTCGTTCGTTCTCACGATGGCGCTTGCCGCGCCGGTCCCGGCTCCGCCCGCCCCGGTCGCCAGCGGCCCGCTGCCGCGCCTCATGGAATTGAAGGCCGACGCCAGCGGTAAGGTCGTCGTCACGGTGGTGCGGATCGAGATGCAAAAGGTGCAAGTCGGCATCGGGGCCGCGATCGCGCCGGGCGGCGGGGCCGCTCCGCCCGCGGTCGTCACCCGCGAAGTGCCGGTGCAGAAGATCGCGCAAGTGGAACTGGGCGAGGTGAAGGACCTGAAGATCACGACCGCCGACGGCAAGAAGGTGGACGTGGCCGACGCGGTGGCGAAAGTGAAGGGCGGCGCGACCGTGGTCGTGTCGGCCGACGGCCAACCGGTCAGCCCGAACCACCTGAAGCTGTTCAAGGACGACGTGCTCGTGTTCGCGGCGCCGGAACTGGCCGCCGCGAACGGGATCAACGGCGGCATCAACATCGCCCCGGGCTTCCCCGGCAAGCCGATCCGCCCGCTGCCCCCGGTTCAAATCCAACCGCTTCCGGCCCCGATCGCGCCGGGCGGCATTCAAGTGCTGCCGGCCGCCCCCGCTGGCGGGGTGATCCAAGTGCAGATCGCGCCCGGCGGCGTGCAAGTGCTCCCGGCCCCGGTCGCCCCGCCGGTCGATAAGCTCCCGCCGAAGCGCGAAGAGAAGTGACCGAACGCGCGAGTGACGCGACGCGAGGCCGGGGTTCGCCCCGGCCTCGTTCGTTTCGTCACTGTAACGGCACGACAAATCGCTTTACCCTCGGCCCCGCGCGGGGTAAGCTAATTATCTCCTACCGAACGTCCGACCGTTCCGAATACACCGCGGAGCCTTTCGCCATGACCGCTACGCTGCTGCTGTCTGCGGCGCTGGTCGCCCCGGCCGCGCCGATCCCCGCGAGCGTTCCGGCCGGCACCCCCGGTCCCGCGCCGCGCGTGCTCGCGCTCAAGGCCGACCCCAACGGCGCGGTGCGCGTCAACGCCACCACGCCCATCAAAATCACCGTCACGAACACACTGTTCGTCCTCGAACAGGTGATGGTGAACGGCAAACCGCAGCAGCAACAGGTGCCGAAGCAGGTCGAGCAAGACGTGATCAGTTCCACCTATGTGAATAAGGCGCTCGCCGACTTCGACGGCAAGTTCACCACGGCGGACGGCGCACCGCTGTCGGTCGCGGAGGCGACGGCCCGCGTGAAGGGCGGCGCGACGCTGCTGGCTTCCGCCGACGGCAAACCGGTGGGCAAGCAGTGGCTCGCCGCGGTGTCGCCGGACACGGTGGTGATGGTGGCCGAGGGGTTGGAGAAGGTGCAACAGCAGTTCGGTGGCGGCGTCCTGCCGACGACGCCCGGCCCGCGGCTCGCGCTGATCGGTACCGACGACACCGGCAAGCCGATCGCCCAGTGCACCGACACCCCGCAGAACCAGAACGGCTACGTGTACTACGGCGACGACATCGAGTTCGGGGGCCGCATGGCGTGGCGCGGCGGCCGCGGCGGCATCTACTACGGCAACCAGATGCAGTATGAAGGCAAAGTGATTACCAAGCCGCTCGCCGACGTGCCGTTCGAAGCGTACGACCGCACCGGGAAACTCGTGCCCCGCGCGACCGCGCTGAAGCGCCTCGCCGCCGGCGGCATGGTGCTCGTCGCGGGCAGCAACGCGGTGCCGGACGAGAACTACCTGAAGGCGTTCAAGGACGACGTGCTGGTGCTGGTGGGCCCGGACCTCGTGCTGCCGGTCGCGCCGATCGACCAGACGAAGAAGCGCGACCCGAACAAGAAGGACGACAAACCCGCGGCGCAACCCCAACCGCCGGTGAAGGTGCTGCCCGGCATCCGCCCCGCGGTGCAACCGGCCATCGCTCCGGCGGTGATTAAGCGCGTCCAATTCGCCCCGGCCGCGAAGCAAGAGGAAGCGATGCCCGCGAAGGAAGAGAAGAAGTAACCCCGCGGCTCCACCGCGCTCGTAGCGACGCGACCGGGGTTTTGCCCCGGTCGCGTTGTTACTGGCACCCCGTGCGAAGACCGTGCGAAAAGTCGCGGTTCTCCCTTCACTTCCGCACGCGCCGCGCGCAACATGAAAGCGGCCGTCCTTCCTTCCGCTGCCACACAACCCCACGCTGCCACCATGACCGGGTTCCACCGCCGCGACGTGCTGCGCGCTTCGGCCGCGAGCGCCGCCTCCGTGTTGTTTGCCAGCCACGGCACCGGGGCCGACGCTCCGGAAGTGGCCCCGGCGCCGCGGGCCGTCGAGAAGACGCCCAGCGACCTCGCCCCGTCCGACACGCTGTTCCTCACGTGGTTCCGCGACCCCACCACCACCATCGCGGTGCAGTGGCTCGGCGCGGACACCCCGACCGCGCCCAAAACCGTGCGCGCCGCGGCGCGCGCCGGCGACGAGTGGAAGGCCGCGGACGTGACGACCGCGCCGTTCGGCAAAACGCCGCTGAGTGTTCACCGCGCCGAGATCACCGGCCTGACCCCGGGCACCGATTACGTGCTGCAACTCGGGAAGGGGCCGCAGAGCTACCGGTTCCGCACCTGCCCGGCGAAAGCGACCGACACGTTCACGTGGGTGAGCGGCGGCGACTGCGGCACCGGGGCCGCCGCGGTGCGCACCAACCAAATCGCCGCGAAGCAGGAGCCGTACTTCGCGTTCATCGGCGGCGACCTCGGGTACGACAACGGTAGCTCGGCGCTGGCCGCGATCCTGTTCGCGCGCAACTACGCGAAGAACATGATCGACCCGAAGGGCCGGCTGATCCCGCTCGTGACGTGTATCGGGAACCACGAGGTGCGCGGCGGCTACAAGGCGAAGCGCGCGGACGCGACCTACTACCTGCCGCAGTTCGACGGCTTCTACAAGGAGAAGACCTACGGCGCGCTCGATTTCGGCGACTACCTGAGCTTGGTGCTTCTGGATTCGGGCCACATCGAACCGATCGGTGGCGAGCAAGCGGACTGGCTCGATTCGGCGCTGGCGGAGCGCGAGGGCCGGCCGCACCTGTTCGTGGCGAATCACGTTCCGGCGTACCCGAGCTACCGCGCGCCGGAGGGTGCGAAGGACAAGTTCGGCACGGGCGAGGGGAACCGGCTGCACTGGTGCCCGCTGTTCGAGAAGTACCGCGTGGACGCGGTTCTGGAGCACCACGACCACACGTTCAAGCGCACGCACCCGCTGACCGACGGGATGATCGACAAGTACGGCGTGCCGTATCTGGGCGACGGCTCGTGGGGCATGCTGCGCACGCCGGTTTCGCCCGAGAAGCGCCCGTATCTGGCGAAGGTCGGGAAGTCGTACCACATGACGGTTCACAAGCTCGAAGGCGAGCAGCGCTACCACGTCGCGCTCGACGACACCGGCAAGGTAGCGGACGTGTGCGGCAGCACCGGTAAGCGCCCCGCGAAGCGCGGCTGAGTGTAGTGAGCTTATTTTCAGATTCCGGGCGTTTCTCCGCTTGGCGCGGCGCAAGCGACCGCCGCCGGTACTTCGTCGCGTGACGAAGCGCCGCGCGGCGACGGCGCGGTCACTTCGTCGCGTTCTTCTTTAGGAACTCCCGCATCAGTTTGGCGATCTCGGTGCCGTGCGTTTCGAGGGCGAAGTGCCCGGCGTCGAGCAGGTGGTACTCCGCGTTCTTCAGGTCGCGCTTGTACGGTTCGGCCCCGGCGGCCGGGAAGATTTCGTCGTTCTTGCCCCACGCGACGAGTACCGGCGGCTGGTGCTTGCGGAAGTACTCCTGCCACTTCGGGTACAGCGGCGGGTTGCTGCCGTAGCTCAGGAACAGGTCGAGTTGGATCTCGTCGTTCCCCGGTCGGTCGAGGAAGTACTGGTCCGTGATCCAAGCGTCAGGGGCGATCAGCGCCGGTTCCTTCACCCCGTGCGTGTACTGCCACTTGGTCGCGTCCAGTTTGGTGAACCCCCGCAGGGCTTCGCGCTTGTCCTTGCTCGTCGGCTCCTTCCAGTAAGCCTTAATGGGCTCCCAGAACTTGTTGTCCAGCCCCTCGTCGTAGGCGTTGCCGTTCTGCACCACGATGGCGGTCACCCGCTCCGGGTGTTTCGCCGCCAACCGGTAGCCGACCGGGGCACCGTAGTCCTGAACGTACAGGGCGTACTTCTTCAGTTCGAGTTTCTCCGTGAACTGCTCGATCACCCGCGCCAAGTTGTCGAAAGTGTACGCGAACTTGTCCCGCGCCGGCATCGAGCTGTGGCCGAAGCCGGGATAGTCCGGGGCGATGACGCGGTACTCGTCGGCCAGTTGCGGGATCAGGTTGCGGAACATCTGCGAGCTGGTGGGGAAGCCGTGGAGCAGCAGCACGACGGGGCCGTCCTTCGGCCCGGCTTCGCGGTAGAAGACGTCGAGGTCGCCGACTGTCACCGTCTCGTGGTGCGTCTTCGGCGGGGCGGCGGTGACTGCGGTCGCGGCAAACAAGCCGGCGACGGTGGCGAACAGCAAACGGTACATGGTAGTGGTCCGGTTGGGGTGGAGGTCATTTCACGTCGGGGATACCGGGGTGGTCGGCCGGGCGCGGGCCGGGGGCCGACCAGTGGAACGTCCGCTCGCTCGCGTCGACGGGCACGTCGTTGATGCTCGCTTCGCGGCGGCGCATCAGCCCGTCGGTATCGAACTCCCACAGCTCGTTGCCGTAGCTGCGGAACCAGTTGCCCGCCGCGTCGTGCCACTCGTACTGGAAGCGGACGGCGATGCGGTCGGCGGTGAACGCCCAAAGCGCTTTCACCAGACGGTAGTCGAGCTCCTTCGCCCACTTGCGGGTGAGGAACGCGCGGACCGCGTCCCGCCCGCGGAGGAACTCGCCGCGGTTCCGCCATTCGGTGTCTTCCGAGTAGGCGAGGGCGACGCGGTGCGGATCGCGGCTGTTCCACGCGTCTTCGGCCGCCCGCACTTTGGCGAGGGCCGTTTCGAGCGTGAACGGCGGTCGAATGGTGCTCATCGCGGCTCCGGGGAACGTGGAGAAGGCAACCGAGGCAGCGGGCAGAGAACAGAGCGCGGCACCGCCTCTGGTTCTCTGCCCAATGTCTCCGCTCGTGAACGGGTTGGGGCGCAGCCGGGGGCGCGGGCTCACGCCGTGTGGTGGTCGAGCGGTTCGGCCTTCGGGAAATCGACCGGCGTGCGGGCGACGTTGTTCAGGAAGTTGGTGAACACGTTCAGCGCGACGTGGGCGACCACCTCGGCGAGCTCGGCGTCGCCGTACCCGGCGTCCCGAACCGCTTGCACGTCGGCGTCGCTCACGTTCCCGCGGCGGTCGAGCACGGTGCGGGCGAAGCGGACGAGGGCGTTCGGGCCGGCGTCGGCGGCGGAACCGCGGCGGGCGTCGAGTACCGCTTCGGGCGACAGCCCGGCCTTCTTGCCGAGGAAGCTGTGGGCGGACACGCAGTACTCGCACCCGTTCGCCTCGCCGACGGTCAGGGCGAGTTGCTCTTTCACTTGGGCCGGCAGCGCCCCGCCGCCGAGCGCCCCGCTCAGGCCGAGGTAGCCTTCGAGCACGGCCGGCGATGCGGCCATCACGCGCGTCAGGTTGGGGACGGCGCCCATCTTCGCTTTCACGGCGGCGAGCAGGTCTTTGGCGCGGCCGGTAGCGGCGGTCGGGTCGATCGGGGTGATGCGGGTCATGTCCGTCTCCTGTGTTTGTGTCGTCAGGGTTGGTACCCGGACGGAACAGGATACAGACAGGTCTGTCTTGTCTTACGGCAAAAATCCGCGCTCACCGACCGCGGGCGCAGTTCACGAGCGCCACCGCCGCTTCGAGGGCGGAGTCGGCCGCTGCCGAATCGCCCTGCATTTGAGCCACGACGATCGCACCCTCGATGAGCAGGTTCACCCCGGCGGCCGTCGCGCGGACCGGCCGACCGACGGCCGTCGCCACCACGCCGGCGACGAGTTCTTGGAAGCGGGCCTTGTGACCGCGCACCTCGGCCATGCCGGGGTGGTTCGGGTCGGCCAACTCGACCGCCGCGTTGATGAACGCGCACCCGCGGAAGTCCTCGGATTCGAACCACTCTTTCAGGGTCGCGAACAGCGCGCGGAGCCGATCCCCGGTGCGCTTGGCGTGTCGAGTCAGTCGCTCGTCGAAGAACGCGGTGAACGTTTCGTCGCGGTAGCGCAGCACCGCGACGATCAGGTCGTCCTTGCTCGGGAAGTGGGCGTACAGGGTGGCCTTGGCGATACCGGCTTCGGCGATGACGCGGTCGATACCGACCGCCCGAATGCCCTCGGAGTAGAACAGGCGGCAGGCGGTGGCGACGAGTCGCTCGCGGGCGGGGGGCGTGTCTTTGGTGCGTGGCACGGGTGTCCTCCAGACAGGTCCGTCTGAAAGATTCTAGGGCCAATGGGAAGTGCCGAATCTTCGGATTTCCCCAACGGGAGACGTTCGGTGCGTTCCGAACCGCGGCGCGCTCGGCCTGTGAGCCGAACTTGCGCCCGCGCCGCTGGGGCGCGGACGGACTCGCGCCTCTCGGCACCGCCCCGTGCGCCGCCGGTCGGTGCGATCAGTGGCCTTTGAGTTCGATGCCGAAAGTCGGGGCGGCGGCCACGATCCGCTGCTTTTCTTCGTCGCCGAGAGGGGGGATCGGTGATGCCGGGTCCGCGACGGCTTGGCCGGTGTACTTGAACAGCCCTTCCATCCCACCCGGGGCAACGAGGACGAGCATTTTCGCGGGCCGGTCGCTCTCATTGCGGAACCAATGGGTGCTGCCGACCGGCATGTTCACGAAGCTGCCCGGTCCCGCGACCACCCGGACCCCGTCGACATAGACCGCTAACTCTCCGTCGACGACGTAGAACCCCTCTTCTTCTCGCGTGTGAAGGTGCGGCGGCGGTCCGCCGCCCGGTGGGACAACTGCTTCCCAGAGGCCGTACTTCCCGTCGGTCACTTCACGGGTGGCGAGGAAGCGATAGCGGTCCCCGGCCGCGTTCACCAACTCGCCTTCGTTGGGCAACACGATGTGCGGCGCTCGATTCGCAAGCATACTCTGCCTCCGATTGAAGAAGCACGCGGTCCGCCTCGGGCGCGCCAGCGCCGCGCGGACCGGCGCGTACCAGAACGCGCTCCCAAAGCCGCGCCCCAGAACCCACTCGGGTACAGCTCGTTCGGCCGCGCCCCTGTGTTTTTGACCCGCGGGAGGTCGATACGTCAGCGGTTCTTACTCGGCGGACGGGGCGGCGCTGTCCAGTACCTCGCGCACCCGGCGCGCGAGCGCGAGCGGGGTGAACGGCTTTTGAATGAACCAGTCCCGCGCCGCCTGCACCCCACTGCGGATGACCGCGTCGTCCGTGTACCCGCTCATGTACAGCACCCGGATCCCGGGCCACCGGCCGCGGACCAACTCGGCCAGCGCCCGCCCGCCCAAGTCCGGCATGACCACGTCGGTCAACAGCAGGTGAATTGGGCCGGCGTGTTCGGACGCCACCCGCAGGGCGTCCGCCCCGGTCTCCGCCAGCAGCACCTTGTACCCTTGGATTTCGAGGGCGGCGCTGGCCACGTTGCGGACCCCGTCCTCGTCCTCGGCGACGAGGACCGTCTCCGTCCCCCGCGGGGCGACGGTGCTAATGGCCGATTTCGGCTCGGTCGGTACCTCTTCGACCGCCGGCAGCAGGATGCGGAATGTGGTGCCGGCCCCCGGCGCGCTCTCGACCACGATCGCCCCGTTGGCTTGGCGGACGATGCCGTACAGGGTGGCCAACCCGAGGCCGGTGCCTGAAGCTCCCCACGAATAGTAGACAGCGGGAAAGCGGTGTAAACTCCAAGCACAGGGGGATCACCGATGGCCCGTCAGCGCAAGACGTACACCGCCGAGTACAAGCTCGCGGCGGTGAAG
>Ga0169931_10003343_pt1 | contig 25463 bp, 21 predicted proteins | sample Kivu_15m_20L_FD_129675 | JGI IMG/M metagenome (GOLD analysis project Ga0169931, IMG submission 129675) | Freshwater microbial communities from Lake Kivu, Western Province, Rwanda to study Microbial Dark Matter (Phase II) - Kivu_15m_20L... | ecosystem: Environmental > Aquatic > Freshwater > Lake...
ACCCAAGTGGCGGCCCATCCGATCGTGTTCGTCATCGTCGGCTTCGGGTTGATTCCGCTGATCATGCGTCAGCCGGTCACCAGCGCGTACGAGCTCTTGGAGAAACGCTTGGGGAGGGGAGTGCGCAAAGCCGGCGCAAGCGTATTTCTGTTGCTTCGCATCGGCTGGATGGCCACGATTCTGTATGCCGCCAGCTTCGTGGTGCTCGTTCCGCTGCTCGAGGTCGATCCGTCCTGGGCGCCTGTTTTCTGCGTCGCGATGGGCATCATCACCGCGATCTATTCCTCCACGGGCGGCTTTCGGGCGGTGGTCACAACCGATGCGATTCAGGCCCTGACGATGGTGGTCGGAGCGATCGTCACGCTCACGGTGATTAGCTATCGAGTCGGCGGCGTAGGTGGCTGGTGGCCCACGTCTTGGCCTGCGCATTGGCAAACGCCAAGTTGGGGCTTCGACCCCTCGATGCGTGTTTCGTTCGGGATGCTGCTCTTGTCGACCACGCTGTGGTACGTGTGCACCAACGGCTCGGACCAGATGTCGATCCAGCGGTTTCTGTCGACTCGTGATGCCAAGGCGGCCCGCCGCACGCTTCTGGTTGCGCAGCTCACGGACGCCACGATGGCGATTTTGCTGGCGCTCACCGGCGTCGCGATCCTGGGGTTTTACCAGGCGACGACTTCCGTCGATCCGTCAGTCATTCAGCAACAGGGCGATAAGTTCTTTCCAAAGTTCATTATGAACGAAATGCCTTCCGGCCTGGCGGGCCTGGTCATCGCCGCCATCCTGGCCGCCGCGCTGAGCAGTCTGTCCTCCGGATTGAACTCCTGTTGCGCTGTCCTCGAGCGAGACTTCCTGGCCGATCCTGCCGACGCTCGCCTGCCGCCCGAGTTGGCTGCGCATCAAAGTCTGCGGCGGCTGAAACGCCTGACCTGGCTGTTTGCCGCCTGCGCGGTCGTCCTGGGCATCATGAATACCGTCATCACCGGAAACTTACTCGAACGCTGCTTCAAGCTCGTCAACTTGCTGACTGCGCCCCTGTTTGTGCTGTTCTTTCTGGCGCTGTTCATCCCCTGGGCGAACGCGCTAGGTGCCTGGCTCGGGTTGATCTCCAGCATCGCCACCGCCGTGACGATCGCCTATGCGCCCGACCTTGGAATCGACCTGGGCATCAGTTTTGTGTGGATGATGCCGTGTTCGCTGCTGGTCGGTATCATCGTGGGGATGCTGGGTAGTGCGATCGGAACAAATTCCACGCAGCAGAGCTCCGCCCGACGACTGGGAAAGGAATTGCCATGAAAGTTGCATCTCAGGACGTGCGCATTGGTCGACCGCTCGCCGAGGTCGATACGCCCTCGCTGATACTCGACCGCGCTGCCTGCGATCGCAATCTCGCCCGGATGGCTGAATTCTTCCGCGATCGGCCGGCCAAGCTCCGTCCGCATTTCAAAAATCACAAATGCGTCACGCTCGCCAAACGGCAGCTGGCCGCCGGCGCCATCGGCATCACGTGCGCGAAGCTCTCCGAAGCCGAAGTTCTCGTGGCGGCCGGGATCGGCGACATCCTGATTGCCAATCAAGTTGTCGGCCAGCAGAAAGTTGCCCGGCTGGCCCGCCTGGCCCGCGAGGCAAATCTCACCGTGGCCGTCGATCACATCGAGCAGGTTGAAGCGATTGCCGCCGCGGCGCGCGAGGCCAAAGCGCAGGTCCACCTGCTCATCGAAGTCGACATCGGCATGGGACGCTGTGGCGTAACGCCTGGGGATGCGGCCGTCGCATTAGCCGAGCAAATCGCTCTCGTCGAAGGCGTGCGCCTGGCCGGATTACAGGCGTATGAAGGTCACCTGGTGAACGTGCTCGACCGATCCGAACGCGGTGAACGTGCGCGAGCAGCCATGCAAAAGGCAATCGATACCCGCACGCTGCTCGAGTCGCGCGGCATCGCGATCGACTGCATCAGCGGTTGCTCAAGCGCCACCTACGACAGCACCGGCACGATGCCCGGCGTCACCGAAGTGCAGGCCGGCACGTACGCCACGATGGACCGGCAGTACCAGCGGCTTGCGCCGGAGTTCGAGATCGCTCTGGGAATTCAAGTCCGCGTGATCAGCCGGCCGACCGCCGACAAAGCCGTGCTCGATATTGGCGTCAAAGGCGCCGGTTGCGAGTTCGGCGTGCCGGCCATCCGCGGCTATCCCGACGTCGAGATCACCAGTTTCATGTCTGAGGAGCACGCGGTCGTCAAGAACGTTCCCGATTGGCGGATTGGCGACCTGGTGGAACTGATCCCCACTCACGCCTGCACGACCTGCAATCTGCATCGGGAGATCGTCGTTCACGATGCCGGCCTGGTCACGGACGTATGGCGCATCGAAGGATCGGGAAAACTCACCTGATGGACACTCACGAAATGACACGAGGTGTCACGATGTATCGCTTGAATCAGTGGCTCATTGCCGGGCTGCTAGGTCTCTCAGCAGTCATGGCTCGTGCCGAAGAGGCAAAAGTCGTCGAGGTCCGCAAGATTTGGGACGCGGCGCCGCACAATGCTTTTACCGATCTGGTTCGCTTCAAGGACGCCTGGTACTGCGTGTTTCGCGAAGGCCAGGGACACGTCTCGCCAGACGGCGCGCTGCGCGTGCTCACCTCCAGCGATGGCGAAAAGTGGGAGTCCGCCACGCTGATCACCTCGCCCGACTCCGACTTGCGCGACGCAAAGATCAGCATCACGCCCGCGGGTGAGCTGATGCTGGCCGGTGCCGGCGCTTTGCACGACAAATCGCAGCACACGCACCAATCGCTGGCATGGTTTTCGAAAGATGGCCGCAACTGGACTGAACCGCACAAAATCGGCGATCCGGATTTCTGGCTGTGGCGCATCGTCTGGCATCGCGACAAGGCCTATGCCGTGGGCTACGGCTGCGGAAAGGACAATCGCTCGATTCGGCTCTACAAGAGCGACGACGGCAAAAAGTTTGAAAAGTTGGTCGAACGTCTCGACGTCGACGGTTATCCGAACGAAACGGCGCTCGTCTTCGATGGCGATACCTGCTACTGCCTGCTGCGTCGCGACGACCAGCCGAACAGCGGACAGATCGGCATCTCCAAGCCTCCTTACACCCATTGGCAATGGAAAGATCTAGGCGTGCGCCTCGGCGGCCCGCAGATGCTCCGACTCGATGACGGGCGTTATGTCGCGGTGGTCCGGCTCTATGACGGTGGATCCCGGACTTCGCTCGTCTGGATCGATCCCGAGACGGCGAAGCTCACCGAGTTCCTCAAGCTCCCTTCCGGCGGCGACAACAGCTACCCAGGCCTCGTCATGCACGATGGCCTGCTTTGGGTGAGCTATTACTCTTCGCACGAAGGCAAAACGAGCATCTATCTGGCCAAGGTGCAGTTGCCGGACATGGTGCGCGACATTGCTTCGCGGCGGGAGCTTTTTGTTGACGACCACCTGATCGCCAAGCTGGAAAATGCCGAGCTCCGCATGCACCAGCCGCAGCCGGCCGAGGTGTCGCTGGTGTGCGACGCGCCTTGGGAAGGCAATATATCGGCCTACTATTCGATTTTCCGCGACGACGACCGCTACCGGATGTACTACCGCGGCGCTCACTTCGACGAGCAGGCCAAGAAGTCGACGCACCGCGAGGTGACTTGCTATGCCGAAAGTCGCGATGGGATTCACTGGGAGAAGCCCAAGCTGGGACTGTTCGAATTCAACGGCTCGAAAGAGAACAACATCGTCTGGGATGACGAGGGTTCGCCCGATACTCACAACTTCACGGTGTTCAAGGACGCCAGTCCGAATTGCCCGGCCGACGCCCGCTATAAGGCTCTTGCCGGGCCTCGCAATCCCGGCCTGCGTGCTTACAAGTCACCGGACGGAATTAGTTGGTCGCTGATGCAATCGGAGCCGGTGCTCAGCGGTGGCGACTTTGATTCGCAGAACCTCGCGTTTTGGGATCCCACGCAGCAGCGTTACCTGGCCTTCTTTCGTAAGTTCGACCGCAAAGTGCGCGACATCATGACCTGCCACTCGGACGACTTTGTCCATTGGAGCCAGCCGGAGTTCCTTGATTTCGGCGATGCTCCGCGCGAGCACCTCTATACCGGCGCCATCCAACCCTACGTTCGCGCGCCGCACTTGCTGATTGGTTTTCCGACCCGCTTCCAGCCCAAGAACGAGCAGGTCGAACCGGTGCTGATGACCAGTCGCGATGGCCGGCATTTCCGCCGCTGGCCGGAACCGCTGATTCCGATCACCGCGCCGGAGGATCGCGATGGCAACCGAGCAAACTACATGACCTGGGGACTGCTGGAACTGCCCGATCGCGACGGCGAACTCTCGGTCTATGCGACCGAAGCCTACTACGCCGGCCCCGGCAGCCGCGTCCGCAGGTTCACGTTCCGCTCCGATGGCTTTGTGTCCGCCCATGCCGGCGACCAGGGTGGCAAGCTGGAAACGCATCCGCTCACCTTCACGGGCGACGAGTTGCACCTGAACTATGCGGCCGCGCAAGGTGGCAGCATACGCGTCGAAATTCAGGACGCCGAAGGCAAGCCGCTTCCTGGCTTCACGCTTGAAGATTGCGAGCCGCTGTCCGGCGACAGTGTCGATCAACAGGTGCGATGGAAGCCGGGGGCCAGTGTGGCAAGTCTCGCCGGCCAGCCCGTCAGGCTGAAGTTCACCCTCCGTAACGCGGACATTTTCGCCCTGCAGTTTGTCGAGTGACCGTTTCCTGGCAACGCAAAGGATCGCAGCATGAGACGTGATGACCTCCGAGAGACGCTCGAACGCGACGGATTCGTGGTGATTCCGGGCCTCTTGTCGGCAGCGGAGCTGAGCCAGCTCCAAGAGAATCTCGAACGCCACGCACGCGACGTGGTGCCGACGCTACCCGACGCCGACGCTTTCTTCGAAGACAAGTCGCGCCCCGAGACGCTCAAACAGCTACAGCGAATGGGCCGTGACGCATACTTCGAGGCGTATCGCAGCCATCCGCGCTGGGTGCAGGCAGCCGAAACGATTCTGGGAGAGGCCGCGCTGGCCGAGCAACCCGAGTGGTTCAACAAGCCGCCTGGCACGCGGCACGTCACGCCGCCGCATCAGGACAACTACTACTTCTGTCTGAAGCCGGCCCAGGTCATTACGATCTGGCTGGCGCTCGACGAGGTCGACGCTGAGAACGGCTGCCTGCGATACGTGGCAGGATCGCACCGAGAAGGTTATCGGCCACACGCGCGCTCGCAGATTCTGGGTTTCTCGCAAGGGATCAGCGATTACGGCCCGAGTGATTTCGCTCGCGAGGTGGCTGTTCCGCTCAAGCCGGGCGACGCGGTGGCCCACCACGGCATGACCATCCACCGGGCGGACGCCAACATGTCGGCGGTGCGTCATCGCCGCTCGTTTGCCATGGTGTTTCGCGGCGTGTCGTGTGCGCGCGATGAAGAAGCGTTCGAGCGTTACCTGCAATCGGCTCGGTCCCAACATCAGTCAATGGGGCTGAACGTCTAAATAAAGGACGCGGCGAGGTGCTTCACGTTCATGTCGACTGAGAATTCGCATCACGTCCTCGTCGTCGTCGCCGGCTCGATCGGCGAGCGGCACTTGCGCTGCTTTCTCGGCACAGGGCGCGCCAAGTGTTCGTTCGTCGAAGTGAATGTCGAACTTCGCGCCCGGATTGTGGACGAATATCACGCGCCCGGTTTTGCGCAGCTGCAGTGTGCGCTCGATAGCGTAAGCAAAGATGGGGCTCCAATCACGGCGGCAGTCGTGGCCACGCCGGCCCATCTGCACGTGCAGCAGGCCACACAGCTTCTTGGGGCCGGGCTTCACGTGCTGATCGAGAAGCCACTGAGCACGAACCGCGAGGGGCTCGACGTCTTGCTCAGCAAGTCGCGCGAACGCAATGCCGTCGCCGCCATGGCTTATGTGTACAGGGCTTACCCGGCGCTGACCGCAATGCGCGCAGCGATTCAGAGCGGTCGCTTTGGCCGGCCGGTGCAACTCGTTGCCACCTGCGGTCAGAACTTCCCGACGTATCGGCCCGCGTACCGCGAGACGTACTACACCGACCGGGCGAAGGGCGGCGGCGCGATTCAGGATGCCCTGACCCACGTCCTCAATGCCGGCGAGTGGCTCGTCGGCCCCATCGACCGGCTGGCGGTCGACGCCGCGCACCAGGTTCTCCCCGGCGTCGAGGTTGAAGACACAGTGCACCTCCTCGCCCGGCATGCCGGCGTGCTGGCCAGCTACAGCCTCAACCAGCATCAACCGGCAAACGAGATCACGCTCACCGTCAACTGCGAGCGTGGTATTGTGCGCTGGGAACCACATCAGCGACGCTGGCGGTGGATGATCCGGCCGGACGAGCCTTGGCACGATGAACCGCACGAACCGCTCGAGCGCGACACGCCGTTCCTGCGGCAAGCGCACAGCTTTCTCGATGCGATCGAGCGAAAGTCCGCGCCGCTTTGCACGCTTGCCGAAGGAGTCCAGACGCTAAACGTCAACCTGGCCGCGCTCGCGAGCCTCGAACGAGTCAGTTGGCAAACCGTGGAGGGCAGGGGATGAGCGAACCCACCAATCCTCAGGCTGAACCGACGGTACAGCAGCTTTTCGACCTTACCGGCCGAGTCGCGCTGGTCACCGGCGGCGCCGGACACTTGGGCACCGCCATGTGCCGGGCGCTCGCCGAAGCCGGCGCCACAGTGGTTGTCACTAGTCGGGATGCCGAACGTGCGCAAAGCGTCGCAACGAAGCTGCCTCGGCCGGGCGAAGGAAAGCATGGGGGAGTCGCGCTCGACCACTGCAATCCTGAGGATGTTCGCCGTTGTATCGAGCAGACAGTCGCACGGACTGGCCGGATCGACATTCTCGTCAACAACGCGCACGAGGCAGTCGCGCACGACCTGACCAAGATTACTCCCACGGAGTTCAGCCGCCAGCTGGAGAACGCCACAGGGTATTTCGAACTTGCGCGGCTCGTTCACCAACATGCCGTCGAACGGCACGCGCCGGCGAGCATCGTGCTGATCGCTTCGATGTACGGGCTGGTGGGTTCGTATCCGGAGGTGTATGAGGGCGTCAGTCCCGCCAACTCAGTCGCCTATCAAACCTTGAAGGGTGGGATCATTCAGATGGCCCGGCACCTGGCCGTGTACTGGGCGGCCAATCGCGTGCGCGTCAACTGCCTGAGCCCCGGGCCGTTTCCCGGCGCTGCGGCTCCGGCGGCACTTGTTGAACGGCTTGGCAGCAAGTCGCCGCTCGGCCGGATGGGCGCTCCGGCGGAGCTGAAAGGCGCGATCGTGTTTCTGGCCTCTGACGCGAGCAGTTACATGACCGGCCAGAACCTTGTGATCGATGGCGGCTGGACAGCCTGGTAGAGAAGTGACGTAACCATGAAAAGTCAGCAACCAGTGGCGAGTTCGCGAGTTCCCAAATCGCTGGAACTATCCGAACGCGCGCTCGAACGGATTCCCGGCGGAACGCAGCTGGTGAGCCGGCGTCCCAGCCGCGCCGCGTACGGCGTGTCGCCCATCTATGCCGAGCGTGCCAACGGCGCGCGCTTCTGGGATGTTGACGGACACGAGTACATCGACTGGATGAGCGGCATTGGTTCGATCCTCCTCGGCTACTGCGATCCCGTCGTCGACGATGCGGTGCGCGAACAGATCTCACGCGGCACGATTTACTCGGTCAACCACGAGCTCGAAATCGTGCTCGCCGAAGCGCTGTGCCGCCACATCCCGTGCGCAGAGATGGTGCGCTATGCCAAATGTGGCGGCGAGGCCTGTGCAATCGCCGTTCGCATCGCGCGCGGTGTCACCGGCCGAGATCGGGTTCTGTTCTGTGGTTATCACGGTTGGCATGACTGGTACCTGGCAGCCAACCTGGCTGAAGCGGCAGGCCTCGATGCGCATCTGCTTCCTGACATCGAGCCGATCGGAGTTCCGCGCGGGCTGGCTGGTACGGCGATACCTTTTGCCTTTGGTGATGCAGCAGCCCTCGGCGAGCTGCTGGACCAGCACCGCGGGCAAATCGCCGCCATCGTCAAGGAACCGCTCCGCTCAGAGCTCCCGCCAGCGGGATACCTGGCCGCCGTCCGTAAGCTCGCAACCGAACACGGCGCCGTGCTGATCTTCGACGAAGTGTCCGCCGGCCTGCGATTCGGCATGGGCGGTGCACAAGGTGCACTAGGCGTCACACCCGACATGGCCGTCTTCGCCAAGTCGATTTCGAACGGATATCCCATGGCCGCGGTTGTCGGGCGACGCGAGGTGATGGAGCCGGCCGCTCAGATGTTTATCTCCAGCACCTACTGGAGCGACACGATCGGCCTTCGGGCAGCGCTTACGACCCTCGAGGAGACCGAACGACGTGGCGTGCCTCACCAGCTTGAGGTTTTCGGCACAGAACTGAAGGCTCGCTTAAATGCGATCGCCAGCGAGGTCGGTCTGCCGGCCGTCTGTCGCGGTGTGGATGTTCACCCGCACCTCGATTTCGAGTTGGACGACCCAAAGCTGGTGCCAACCGTCAAAACGCTGTACATCCAGGAGATGGCCAAACGCGGCTGCCATGGCAACACGGCCTTCTATTTGAACGCTGCTCAAGGTGACGCCGAGCTTGAGCAAACCGTCGCCGCCGCACGCGAAGTCTTTGCGATCATTCGCGATGGTCTCGCGGCGGACAACGTTTCGCAGCTCCTCGAATGCGCGCCGCAGCACGACGCCTTTCGCCGCCTGGTTCGCTAGAGACTCCCTCATGCAGTCTGATTCCTCGCCACACGCCGCCCGGCTCGAAGTCGTCGACAATGGGTTGATTTTCGCTGCCGCGGGCGAGGAACCGAATCGTCGCATTGCATGCTTCACGTCGCTCTGTCGCCTCGCTTCAGGGAAGATCCTGTGCGGCTTTCAGAATGGCCCAACGAAGCAGGCCGCGACCAGCACCGTGCGACTTGCCGAGTCCACGGATGGTGGCCAGTCCTGGAGCCCGATTCCTTTTGAATTCATCACGACGTTTGACGGCACGCCTGGTTCGCTGGCCGCGATCGAATTGGTCGAGCCTGAACCCGGCAGGCTGCTTGCGTTCGCCACCTGGTTTGATCGCAGCGAACCGGAGCGGCCGCTCTTCGATCCCGAGACCGAGGGTATCTTGCGATCGCAGCAGCTTCGGGCCGAGTCGATGGACGATGGGCGAACGTGGAGCAACTGGCAGGCGCTGGATCTTGGCGAACTGCGCGGCACGGCGCTTACCGGTCCCGTCCTGCGTTGGGACGACGGCACCATCGGCTTCGCGATCGAAAGCTTCAAGGAGTTCGACGACCCTGCCCCGGGAAGACATGCCGCGTGGCTGCTCGTTTCGCGCGACGGTGGCCGCAGCTTCGAGAAGCCGGCGCTCGTGGCCCAGCATCCCGAGGGGCGAGTCTACTACTGGGACCAGCGGCTGGCCATCGCTCGGCGCCCGGGCGAATTCACGGCCATGTTCTGGACCCACGACCTGGCGGATCGTCGCGATCTCTCGGTGCACCTGCGGCACGCCACGCTCGCCAGCGGAGATATCGCTGTCAGCCCGATCATTGCAACGAACATGCCCGGCCAGATCGCTGCTCCACTCTGGCTGGGCGATGGGCGCTTGCTCGCGTTCGTGGTCGATCGCGGAAATCCGGCGACGCTGACTCTCTGGTGCTCTTCCGACGGCGGCGTTACCTGGCCGCAGTCGCAGCGCCTGGTCATCTATCGCCACGAAGAGCAAGCCGCACTGTCGCAAGGCGCGGAGAATATCGATTTCAAACAGTACTGGGAAGACATGGGACGCTGGAGCTTCGGACATCCCACGATCTGCCAGCTAGACGAGTCGCACGTGCTGCTTGCCTGGTATGCCGGCACGCCCAGTTGCATGAGCGTGCACTGGGCGCGCGTCCGCGTAAACACGGCGAGGTAAGCCATGAGCGATTGGACGTTCACCGAGCAGGACCGCGAACTCTTCGCGCGAGATTTGGATAGCTTCGTGCCTCCGGAGATCTTCGATGCCCATGGCCATTGGTATCGTTCGGAGGACTTCGCTCCCGGCACGGCGCCGAACCTGGTTCAAACGGGTCCTCCCATAGCCGGCTCAGCAGCCTTCGACGTATCGATGGCAGATCTGCTGCCCGGTCGAACCGTCGAAGGGCTTTTCTTTCCGTTCCCGCATGCCGAGTTAAACGTCGCTGCGGCGAACCAGTTTCTGTGCGATGAACTTCGCGCGCGCCCTGGTTCGCGCGGACAACTGCTCGTCACGCCCAGCGACGATCCCGAGCAGATTCGCGAACTGGTTCGCCGGGAGCGGCTCGTCGGGCTGAAGTGTTACCACGTGTATGCGCCGCAGAAGCCGACGTTCGACGCCCCCATCGAGGCTTACTTGCCTGAACCGCAGCTGCGCATTGCTCATGAAGAGGGGCTGTCGATCACCTTGCACATGGTTCGCGCCCGCGCGCTCGCCGACCCGGCCAATCAAGCGACCATTCGCCGCTATGCCGAGCGCTATCCGGGCGCCCGGCTGATCCTCGCGCATGCGGCTCGCGGCTTCAATCCGCATCACACAATCGCCGGCATTCACGCGCTGCGCGGGCTGGCGAACATCTGGTTCGATACTTCCGCGGTGACCGACTCGGGCGCCATCGAGGCGATCATCCGCACACTCGGCCACGAACGTGTGCTCTATGGCGCGGACTTTCCGGTCTCGCAGATGCGTGGCCGGTGCGTGGCCGTCGGCGATGGCTTCATCTGGCTTAGCGACGAGAACACCCGGCTTGTAGCGGCCTACGGCAAGCTCGAGTTCGCGCTGGTGGGACACGAAGCGCTCCGCACGCTCAAAGTGGCTGCGATGTCGCTGGGTTTGAAGGACGCCCAAGTGGAGGACATCTTCCTCCACAACGCGCGCCGCCTGTACAACCTGCGCTAGGCGGTTACGGCGTGCGCTTGTGTTTCAGAAGCCAGTCCACTGCATCCGGTAACGCGATCCCCACGGCCAGCGTATGGCCGAACCCGGGCATCTCGCGCACTTCGACGGCCATGCCCGCCGAGGCGGCACGTTCGGCCGAAGTCCGGACTCGCGCCGGGGGCACGACGCCGTCGAGCTCGGGAATCACGACCAGCACGGGTGGCGTGCCTGAGGCCGGAGACAGCGACCCACCGGCGATACAGCAGGCCGCGGCGATTGTTTCCGCATGACCACGCGCGAGGGAAGCGGTGGCGCCGGCGCCCATCGAGTGTCCCAACACATACACCCGATCGCGATCGACCTGGTAGTCGTTGGCCAGATCGTCGACCAGCGCCTGGAGCGTTCGGATGTCACTGCCGAACGTGTACGTCAGCGGCGAGACCACCAGTGCGTCACTTTTTTCCGCGATCTGCTTAATGATTCCCGCGCCATAGGCCTCGAAGAACATGTTCTCGTCGCCGCCCATGCCATGCAGCACGACCAGCAGCGGCAAGGGTTTGTCGGCCTGGGCTGCCTGCGGAGCATAGACGCGTAGCGGAACCTCGCGCTTCCCGCTGACAAATACTCGCCAGCTATCGCCCGACCTGTTGGAATAAGGATTCTCACCGGCCGCGAGCACGGCGATCTCGGCAGTTACATCCTTCGACAACTGATGCATGTCCGCCATGAACTGTGCGGAGTTCACGACCGACGGTGTGTCGGTCAACAGTTGGTTGCGAGCGCGGCAGCTCGCCAGGGCTTTCTCGATTGCTGATGAGTCGGCTGTGATCTTGGCAAGTTGTTCGGCGTTCGTCTCGCGCAGCGCGTCCAGCGATGAAGAGACGACGTTGACGTGCCCCGCGATGATTCCGGGCTTGCCCGCGAGACCAAGCTCGATCTGGTAGCGGCCGGGCTCAAGCGTTGCGCTAGTCTCAGGAAATGTCAGGCGAGTGTCAGCGAGCGACTTCGGGCCCAGGCTGACGACCAGCGGGATCGCCACCAGGCATCTGCCATCGGCGCGATTCACCCGGACTTCGCAAGCGACATCTTCCAGCGAGTCCGACTGCCAATCGTAAATCGACTGCACGCGCAGCGCGCGAACATCGTTCTCGTCGAGACGCCAGACCGCGGGCATAGGCGTCACCTTCAGTGAGCTGATCGCCCGCTGTGCGGTAACGCGCTCATCCCTTTCAATCGACTCGGTCAGTTCATCAATGGCGCGAATCGCCTCCGCATTGCGTCCCATAAAGAACGCCATCGTCGCCTGGTCGAAACCGCGATTGATCGTGGAAACCTTCTCTCCCTCCGGCGGATTGGCGAAATACGCCTGCTCGAGCCGTAGATAAGCCGCGGCCAGGTCAGCCCGCGTGACCCGCGCTTGATCGGCTACCGGTTGAGTCGCAGGCGAAGAAGCCGCGGGCGTTTCGTCCGCATTTGCAGCGGAAATCGCTGAGCCGGCCGATACGAATAGCAGAGCGATGCCACAACACGATTTCCGCCACATCGCGAGGCTCCTGAAACGAGAGGGTTGAGTCGTTCGGTTAACTGCTTCTGTGTAACGCTGGGCGATTCGTGATGCAAACGGATTGTCAGGGATCACTCACTCGTCGCGGTGGACCAGGTAGAAACGCGTTCGTTCTCGCCTGATAGGCCGCGTACTCCGGCCGCCGCTCAGTTATTGTCTTCTCCAGCAGCGAAACGCCGGACACTTTCAGCAGCAGGACCGTCATCGCCAGCGGGCTAAGGATCGTCCACCAGGCCCCGCCGGCCGCGGCGATCAAGTACAGCCCCCACCACACGCAGGCATCTCCGAAATAGTTCGGATGGCGCGTGTATCGCCATAGCCCCCGGTCCATTACGCGGCCGCGATTGGCTGGATCACGCTTGAACTGGGCAAGCTGCCAGTCCCCCACGGATTCGAAAACGAGGCCCACGAAGAACACCGTCACGCCAAGCGCATCGAGCCAGCCCAGCGTCCGCGGCTCTCCAGCGGCGGCAGCCACCTGAATCGGGAACGACACGAACCACAGAATCGCGGCCTGCAACCAGAATACGGTAAACAGACTCAGCCACCAGAATCGCTGGCCCTGATGTGCTCGCATCGCCTGGTAGCGGCGGTCTTCGCCGTGCCCCCAATTTCGCCTTAAGAGGTAGATCGAAAGCCGCAGTCCCCACGCTGCCGTCAGCAGGCCAAGCAGCAGTCCGCGGTTTGTCGCCGGCTGATTCAGTACGAGCGCCACGGAAGCCACAATTACAAACCCCGTCCCCCAGAATGGGTCGACGATGCTCGCGTCGCGCAGACGAACACTCAGCGCCCAGAGCGCGGCCAGCACGCCCAGAACCACGACCAGTGTCGACAGCAGCGTGACAGCGAGTGGCGACATGGCGAAATCCTACCTTTCCGGTAGTGTATTGGGCGCGAGCAGATGATGCGTCACGAACCACTCCTGCCCTTCTTGATAGCCAAACAACTCGGCCACCGCCAGAAAGAACATCCGCCAGCGCTGAAACCAGCGCCGCGCATCCGCGCCATAGGCGCCACGTAAGATTTCGAGAGCAGGATCACGATTCGCATCGAGATTCGCCAGCCAGGCTTCGGAGGTTCGCTGGTAGTGCTCGCCGCTCCAGGTCCACTGCCGCTCAACATGCATGTGGCGGTTGAACCGCGCGAACAAGTCGGCGCGAGGCATGATTCCACCGGTGAAGAAGTTGCGCGCCATCCAGTCTGCCTGGCCGCCCGACTCGAACGGATAGGTGAACTCCCGATGACAGAACACATGCGCCAGCAACCTGCCGCCCGGCTTCAACCACCCAGCAATCCTCTCAAACACAGCTTCGTAGTTACGCAGGTGTTCGAACATTTCCACGGAAACAACGCGGTCGTAGCTTCCCGGCTCCGGCGGAGCGAAGCTGTTGATGTCGGCTGTCACGACTTGCAGGTTCATCAGGCCCCGGGCGGCAGCCTGCTTCTCAATGAACCGTCGCTGGGAGTGCGAGTTCGACATCGAGGTAATTCGGCTCGCGGGAAATCGATCGGCCATCCACAGCGAGAGCGACCCCCAACCGCAGCCCAGCTCGAGCACTTGCTGACAGTCCGCCAGCTCGGCATGCTCGCAGGTTTGCTCGAGCGCGGCCTCTTCGGCCTCGGCGAGCGTAGTCGTTGCATCAGGCCAATAGCAGCAACTGTACTTTCGCCGCGGCCCCAGCACCATGGCGAAGAATTCCGCCGGTACCTCGTAGTGTTGTTCGTTTGCGGCCTCGGTCTCCAGCGCAATCGGACCCTTCGCCAATGATTCCAGAAACGCCATCTGGCCGCCGCTCTCGGCCAGGACGCGGGCCGCCCTGAGACGCGACTGGCACAAGCGGCGGATTGCCATACGCGTCACCACGTCCGGCACAAGTCGGCGTTCAACCGCCTCGATTCCGAGGCCTGTCGCAAAGTCGAGTGTGCTCATAGCGCCCCCGCGGCTCATGCCGTCCCATAGTGTGGTTGCGAGATGCCTGCGGAAGCCTTGCGATCCAGCGCAGCGCTCGCACTGCGCGTGAGCAAAAGTGCATCTCGCCGACAGGCAGCATTGTCGAACACCAGTTGCACCACGCTCACCTGTCGTTCCTCGAAGCCGGCTTCACAGTAGCATAAATAATAGCGCCACAACCGGATCAGCCGCTCGGTGTAGCCAAGCGTGCGAATTTCCGCCAAGCGGGCTTCGAAGTTCGCACGCCAGCGTCGCAATGTTTCCGCATAGTGCGGGGCGAAATCCTCAAGCTGCACGCACCGCAATCGGCTCGCGCGACCGGCCGATTCAAGCAGCGCGGCCACCGAAGGAAGCGATCCGCCCGGGAACACGTATTTGCGAATGAAGTCGACGGATGCGAGATAGTTGTCGTAGTCGCGTTCCGGCATCACGATGCCTTGCAGCACCATCGATCCAGTCGGCTTGAGCAGCTCGCCGCACTTACGAAAGAACGCGTCCAAGAACTGCGGCCCCACGGCTTCGATCATCTCGATCGACACGAGCTTATCGAATTGCCCGGTGAGATCTCGATAGTCGCAATTCAGCACCGTGATCCGATCGGAAACTCCCGCTGCTTTAATCCGCTGGCACGCCAGTTTGTGCTGCTCGCGCGAGATCGTGGTCGTGGTCACATGGCAGCCATAGTGCCGGGCGGCATGCAGCGCGAATCCGCCCCAGCCCGTGCCAATTTCCAGAACGCGATCGCCCGGCCGTAGATCGAGCTTGCGGCACACGCGGTCGAATTTTTCGACCGAGGCCTCACGCAGCGATGCATTCCACTCGGGAAAGATCCCGCTCGAATAAGCGAGCGTATCGTCCAACCAGTGTTGGAAGAAGTCATTCCCCAGGTCATAGTGGGCGCCAATGTTGCGGCGGCTACCACCGCGCGTGTTCGAACGCCGCCAATGGCCGATCCGGGCTCCCATCTGCATCAGCCAACACCAGCCCCGGTCGAGCCGGCTCGCGGCGTGCCGATTGCGCACGAAGAGACGCATCAGACCAATCAAATCGTCGCATTGCCACTCGCCCGCAATATAGGATTCGGCCGCCCCCAGGCTGCCGCCATACGCTACTCGACGGTAAAACCGCTGGTCGTTCACGCGAACCTCGATTGGCGGTCCGCCTGCTCCGAGCATCTGCATGCCAGCCGAATCGGACAGGCGCACACTTCCACCTCGAAGTGCCGACAGCTTTTTCAGGACGAGCGCGCGTATCGAACGGATCCAGGGTCCAAATACGATTTGGGAAAGTCGCTTTCGCTCGGAAGCCGCTTTCGTGTTCATGGAATCGATACCGAATCAATTAGGACTGAGGGATGTCCGATTAACACGGCGAACCGTGACTGTGTCGGGGTGCGGAATGAACGGCACTCCGCGAATCCGGATCAGCAGCGCCTGTAGATAGATGCCTGCGATCACTTGCGCGGTCATCAGAGGGTAGCGAATCAGCGACCAGGCCCGACGTGCGCGGGTAAGTGGTCGCCGGTGGAGTGAGAGGGTCGCACTGAACAATCGGCCATCCGCATTCTCGCAACCGATGGCCACGGTCAGCCGCTTGCCGGGAATGGTCAGCCGCCAGTCGTACTCCAGATCCATCGGCAAGAACGGGGACACGTGCATCTGCTTCGCGCTCCGCTCGCGCAGCACGTGCTCATCACCGCGATCTCGCAAATCGATCGCGTAACAGTGTCTTTCGCCCCAAGGTGTGTTGTTCACTTCTGCCACCACGGCCTGCAAGCGAGTCCCGTCACCGTCGAAGCAGTAGTACAAACTGATCGGGTTCATTCCGACGCCGAAATAGCGAAAGTGCGTCAGTAGGCGGATCGGCCCTGCGGGCCGCCAGCCGAGGCGCTCTTCGACCAGTTCTCGCACCGAATCGTCGAGCGGTTGCTCCGGCGGGCCGAGGTGATCGCCGCGCTGAAAGCGCGCCACGGCCGGCCAACGCGTGGACCACAGCCCACGGCGCCCGAAGGTGGTTTCGATTTCAGCCAGATCCACGTACACCATGAACAGCGGAAAGCTGAACGCGCGCTCTACGAGAGCGAAGCGGCGGTGGCGGACGCGGCCCTCGTAAAGGCAACTGTGCATGGTTGGTTGCTCAACTCCAGGGTGCGGACTGCCGCCAGCCCGCTGTTGACGCCGTCTTCGTGGAATCCTGATCCCCAATACGCACCGCAGTAGTGCGTGCGACCGCGTGAGATCTCGGCATGTCGGCGTTGCGCCGCGATGGCCGAGCTCGAGTAAAGAGGATGATGGTAGGTAAACTGCCGGATCACCTTCGCCGGATCGATCTGTCCGTCGTCGTTCAGTGTGACGAACAAATCTTCCGAGGCATCCAGCCGCTGCAAGCGGTTCATCCAGTAGGTGACAGTTACATCCGCCCGGGCGTGAGCGGGGACACGATAGTTCCAGCTGGCCCAGGCCCTGCGACGCGCCGGCATCAGCGAGGCGTCCGTGTGCAGCGTTGCCAGGTTCTTCTGATAGGGGAACGCGCCGAGTACTTCGCGCTCGGCGGGTGTCGGGTCCCCCAGTATGCGCAGCGCGTCGTCTGCATGAGCCGCGATGACGACGCATTCGAACTCGTGATGACTATCGTTCACCTGAACGCTCACGCCACGATCGCTGCGCAGGATTCGTCGCACCGGACTATTTGGCAGGACCTTGAAACGCCGGGCTCGCATCATCGCGTCCAGATATCGCCGTGCACCGCCGCTGACCGTACGCCACTGTGGGCGATCACGCAAGGAAAGAAGCCCGTGGTTGGCAAAGAAGCGGGCGAACGAGCTGGCCGGAAAATGAAGCATCTGACCCGGCGGCGCTGACCAGATCGCGGCGCCCATTGGCAGCAAGTAGTTGTCAGTAAACTCGGCGCCGAACCCTTCCGTGTGGAGAAAGTCGCCGAGCGACGGACCGTCCGCATCGTCGAGATCCAGCAGTTCTATCGCAGTGCGATTGAATCGCAGGATCTCGCGGAGCATGCGATGGAACGCCGGCCGCAACAGGTTACGACGTTGGGCGAACAGGCCATTCAGTGAACTCCCGCAATACTCCCAGCCGCTGACCTCCGACCGCACGCTGAAACTCATGTCGCTCGGCTGCGAGTCGACTCCGAGCTCTCGCAGCAGACGGCAGAAGTTCGGATAGGTTCGTTCATTAAACACGATGAAGCCGGTGTCGACCGCAAGCTGCTCGCCACCGACTCGCACGTCCACGGTGTTCGTGTGGCCGCCCAGCCGCGAGGCAGATTCCAGCAACGTCACGTCGTGATGCTCGGCCAGCGTGTAGGCCGCCGTCATTCCAGCGATTCCGGATCCGACTACGGCGAGATGCATGCTGGATTTCATAAGTTGAGGTAAGAGTGAATGAATCTCGTACGCTTGCAAGTCGCGCCCGCATGGCCGGCGGAGACTTGGCGGCCAGCCATGCGAGCGCTCATGCCTTGCCGCCGACTATTTGGGTAGCAGGACGGTATCGATCACGTGGATGACGCCGTTCGAGCAGACGATGTCTGCCTTCACGACCTTGGCGTCGTTTACCTTCACTCCGTCTGTCGCGTCGATCGAAACGCTTTGCCCTTGGACTGTCTTGGCCGAGTCGAGCTTCACGACGTCGGCAGCTTTCACGTCTCCGGCGACGACGTGATAGGTCAGAATCGCGGTCAGCTTGTCCTTGTCCTTGAGCAGGGCTTCGACCGTGCCGTCCGGAAGTTTGGCGAACGCCTCGTCCGTCGGCGCGAACACCGTAAAGGGGCCCTTGCCTTTGAGGGTGTCGACCAGGCCCGCAGCCTTCAGGGCCGCGGCCAAGGTCTTGAACGAACCGGCAGCGACGGCCGTGTCAACGATATCGCTGGTGGCGGCCTTCGCCAGGGCAACACTGTGGACCTTCGTGCCGCCGCATTTCTTTCCGGCCAGTGCCGGGTTGGCCCCCGCGGCGAGCGATAGCGTCAGGGCGGCAGCGAGCAACGAGCGAGATGTGATGGACATGACGAACTCCTTCTGGGTTGTCGAACGGCGTTTTGAAATCGTCCAAAACGTTCAGCTAGTTCTATGCGGAGTCCGTCAATTCGTCAAGCAAGTGGCTCGGGAATATGCCAAAAAATTCCAGATAATGCCAAGAATCGGCCCAGAACACGGGCTGGACAGCAGTCGGTCGGCGATCTATAAACGTTCAAAACCATCTGTCGTGCGAGCCCATGAAGCACCTTCTTACCCCCAAGCAAGTTGCCCAGGCCATTGGCGTCAGCGAATCCTCGCTCAAACGCTGGTGCGATCGCGGTGCGCTCAGCATCGTCCGCACCGCCGGGGGCCATCGACGCCTCGCGCTCGACGATGTCGTGGCCTTCCTACGGCAATCGGGTCACCAGATCGTTCGGCCTGAGCTGTTGGGATTACCGCCGGCCCGCGGACAAAGCCCCGCCACGATCGACCGCGGACGCGAAATGGTCCGCGAAGCGCTTCTGGCCGGCGAGGATGCCCAGTGTCGGCGCATCGTGCTGGACCTCTACCTGGCCGGCACGAGCGTTTGCGAGATCGGCGATCAAGTGCTGGCGGGCGCCTTCCACGAGATCGGCGACGCGTGGGAGTGCGGCGAGATCTCGGTTTACCGCGAGCGGCGCGGTTGCGAGATTGCAATGCATACACTGCACGACCTGCGCGGCGCACTGCCGGAGGTTCCGCTCGACGCACCGCGGGCGATCGGCGGGACCCTTGAGAGCGATCCCTACCAGTTACCGACGTTGATGGTCGAACTCGCCCTGCGCGAAGCCGGCTGGCAGGCTACTTCACTCGGTACGCTGCTCCCCGTCGCGACGCTGATTGATGCCCTGCGCGAGAACAAGCCCAGGCTGCTATGGCTCAGCGTCTCCAGCATTCCAGACGTCGATAAGTTTCTCGCGGATTTCGCTGCTTTGCACGCCGCCGCGACCGAGCAGGGGACGGCAGTCGTTGCCGGCGGTCGGGTGCTCTCGGAAGACCTTCGTCGTCAGATGAGCTACAGCGCGTACTGTGACACGCTGCGTCACATGGTCTCTTTTGCGCAGTCGCTGCGCCAACCGGCCTGATTCGGAGCGCTCGCTTCTGCAGCAGAACGGGGCGGCAGGATGTTTCCAACGGCCCTGTCTGGTTTCCTCGGCCCTGTCTAGAAGCTATCCGCCGCCGAAAGTACGATCAGGTCCATCGTCACCGGCTTGCCGTCCGCCGACTTGCCGTCCAGTCGCAACACCCAGCCTTCGGGATCGCGCTCATCCGGTCGCAAGGGCGACTTCGCATCTCCAGCGGCCGGTTTGACCAGCGGCAGAAACGCCGGATGCGGCGCACCTACCGAGTCCGCGCTCCAGCCGATTAGCTCGTCGGCATCGGTTCGCACCTCGGGCGAAGCGTCTTTCTCGGGCGAGATCAACAGCAGGAAGTCGCGAGTGTCATGCGTATCGCGGTGTGCCTCGAAAGTGGGTTGCACCGCATAACGCAGAGTGTAGGTGCCCGCCGGAATTTCCTGCTGCCGCAGATCGAGCGCAGTGTTCGCAAGCTGAATGACACCGACCAGGCTGCCCGGCTGAATCTTGTATTCGACGGGCGCCGCATTCGCGGCCGCGTCCTCCTCGCCTTTGGCCGGTGGTTCGGCCAGCTTCTTCTCGGCCTCCGCCGTGATGGGCATCCAACTCTTGGTGGTCCAAATCTGGCACAGCTCCTGATCGTCCGCCAGCATCAGCTTAATGTGCTTGGGCTCAAGCTGTTCCGCGATGCTCGGATCAACTCCCTCGGGAAGTCCCTCGACGACCGTGGCGTCGCACTCCCCGGCGTTAAGCGAGCTCGGCGAACAAAGCAGAAGAGCGAAAGCAAGAATCGACGTCGCGCGAAGCATGCGAATCCTCATGACTGGCGGGGATGCAATTGGTCGGATGGGTAGGGTTTCGGCCGAATTATGCAATTTATTGTACCTCTCGGCGGCGCGGTTGACATCGCCACGAAGCGCAGACCGTTTTGCCCGCAAAATACCGCCCTCGGTTGGAAACGGCGGTTCAATTGGCCGGGGTCCTTCCCAGCGCCTGGGTAACGGCTAATCTGAAACGACCAAGATCCAACCATCCCCCGGGATTGATCACGATGTCCCGCCTACAAGGCATCCTCGAAACGGCGATTTATGTCACCGATCTACCCCGGGCGGCCGACTTCTATCGGCGGCTGTTCGATTGCGGCACGCTGCTCGAGACCGAACGCTTGATCGCGCTCGACATTGCCGGCCGCAGCGTGTTGCTGCTCTTCCTGGCCGGCGATACGGATGAACCTTTTGAAACTCTTGGTGGCGTCATTCCTCCGCACCGTGGCGTCACCGGCGGACACTTTGCATTGGGCATTACGCAGGCCGACTTCGAGACCTGGGCGAATCGGCTCACCGCTGAGCAGGTTCCCATCGAAAGCATCGTCACCTGGCCGGGTGGTGCTCGGAGTCTCTACTTTCGCGATCCGGACCGCAATCTGGCCGAGCTGATTACGACTGGTTTCTGGGCGAACTATTAGAATTCCCCGGCAAAACCGGCAAGTCCTTCGCGGCGCGGCGCCCGGTGTGCTAATTCATTCCAGGGGGATTTCGGCGCTGCGCGCGGCTTGCGTGGAGCCCGTCGCCCAGACTAGCATCGGGTGAACTCGCTCATTTCTCACAAAAACGGCGGCATCTCGCCGCGCTCAGCCAAGACATGTGGAAGTCGCTTCGCAATCTGTTTCAGACCCCGCGTTCAGGCGGCGATCCGCAGCAAGCGCACATGACGTTTGCCCATACGTCGTTCGGCAGCTCGCTGACGCGCACGCGGCTTTTATTGAAGAAGCAGCTTTGGATCTGGCCGATCATTGCGGTCGTGATTCTGGCAACCGTCGGTTTCGCGGTGCGCGGCCTGATCCAGCGGACGATGGAAAACAGCCTCCGCTCGGAGCTGGCGACCCTGCTTTCCGTCGAACGATCGATGCTCGAAAAGTGGTTCGCCGTGCAAGAGTCAAGCGCCCTCACTTTGGCCAACAGCCAATCGATTCGACAGACGGTCGCCGCGCTGGTCGAGGCCGAAAGCACTGACGCCACGCCGAGTGACGCGGCCGGTACGCCCAGCGCCGAGGAGCTGCGCAAGCGCCTGGCCAAGGACCTGGAGGCGGCGTTGTCTTCCCACGACTTCGTCGGCTACGTGGTCGTCGACAAGAACCTGAAAGTAATTGCTGCTTTCACACCAGGTCTAGTCGGAGAGACGGCAACTCAGTTCGAACCGTTTCTCAAGCCCTGCTTGGACGGCGAGACTTCCGTCTCCCCTCCTTTCCCTAGCATCCAAATGCTCAAGGACAGTTCGGGAAGGCTGCGGAGCGGCGTACCCACCATGTTTGTCTGTGCTCCGGTTCGCGATCCCAACCTGCAAATCGTTGCCGCCCTGGCGATGCGCATTCGACCCGAGAAGGAATTCACGGAAATCCTCCAACTGGGACGCGTCGGCGAGACGGGAGAAACGTACGCGATCAATCGCGAAGGCGTGCTCGTCTCGAACAGCCGCTTCGACGAATCGCTGATTATGTTGGGGCTTTTGCCCGACACGGAGGACGCGGCCTCGATCTTGAACATTCAGGTTCGCGATCCCGGCGGCAATATGCTCGACGGATTTCGCCCGCAGATTCGTCGGCGCGATATGCCGCTCACCCAGATCGCCACCGCTGCCATTTCAGGCAGCACGGGCGTCGCTCTCGAAGGTCACCGAGACTACCGCGGCGCTGAGTCGATCGGCGCCTGGACCTGGCTCCCCAAGTATCAAATGGGTGTCATCACCGAAATCAACTCGGCCGAGGCCTTCCGCCCGCTGATCATCCTGCAGCGCACGTTCTATGCGCTGTATGCCTTATTGGGCATCGGCGCCATCGCGATTTTTGCCTTCACGCTGATCGTGGCCCGCTTGCAGCGCCAGGCCCGCGCCGCCGCCGTCGAAGCCAAACAGTTAGGGCAATATCGCCTCGAGGAGAAACTCGGCGCGGGCGCGATGGGCGTGGTTTACAAGGGGCAGCATGCCATGCTCCGCCGGCCGACCGCCATCAAAATGCTCGACGTCGACCACGTCAACGAAGCCGCAATTCAACGCTTCGAACGCGAGGTGCAGATCACCTGCAACCTGAACAACCCACATACCGTCGCCATCTTCGACTACGGCCGGACGCCCGAGGGCGTGTTCTACTATGCGATGGAGTTTCTCGACGGCATCAACCTGCAAACCCTGGTCGAACGCGATGGCCCCCAGCCCGAGGGCCGCGTGGTTTCCATTCTCAGGCAGATCTGCGCGTCACTCTACGAAGCTCACTCCCTGGGCCTCGTGCATCGCGACATCAAGCCGGCCAACATCATGCTCAACCGCCGCGGCGCAGAGCCCGACGTGGTGAAGGTGCTCGACTTCGGCCTGGTCAAAGCTTTGGGCGAAGGCAAGTCTGACCGGGAGTCCAGCGGAGAACTGTCCGGCACACCGCTCTATATGTCTCCCGAAGCGATCCAGATGCCCGACTCGGTCGACTCGCGCAGCGATTTGTATGCCGTCGGCGCCGTGGGCTACTATCTGCTTACCGGGCAAACCGTGTTTAACGCCCGCAACCTGGGCGAGCTTTGCCAGCAGCATATTTCCTCGACCCCCGACCTGCCTTCGCAGCGTCTGGGGCGTGGCGTCTCGCGCGAACTGGAACATGCGATCCTGGCATGCCTGGAGAAGAATCGCGCCAAGCGCCCGCAGACGGCGCGCGATCTGGCGACCATGCTCGATCGTGTCGCGGCGGTGTGGACGCTCGAAGACGCGGAAACCTGGTGGAGTCGCTTCGAGCGTGGGCAATCCACGCATGTGCCGTCCGAGTCCGCGCATCGCGATGCATCGGCCGCCGGTTCGGAGAATGGCCCCGCTGCCGGGACGGTCGCCCCCTCATTCGATCGTACCATGATTTATGAACCGCCCGATGGCGACCAGTAAGTTCCGCTTGGATGCGAATTTCTCGCCGGGACGCCGAATCCTTTCGGCTTTGGCTGGCAACAAGCTATATTGTCAGCACGGCCATTCGGCTGCATGTCGTTCCTCGCATTGCTGTCATCGCACACATCCACGATCGTCTTCAGGTGGGAGGCCGTATGATGTCGACCCTTTTTCGCATCTCGTTTGCGCTGGCTGGGTTGTTAGCCATCGCATTTCAGTCGTCGCTCGTGCTGGCACAGGAAGATGCCGCGCAGGCGGCGGTTCGCCAGCGTGCCGAACAACTCGTCGCCGCATTCAACGCCGGCAAGACTGACGATGTGGCCGCCTATTTCATGCCGCGCGGCGAACTGGTCGACGAGGCAGGCACGGTCTACCAAGGCATGCAGGAGATCAAAGGCCTGCTCAACGCCTTCTTCAAGGAGTTTCCCGGCGCGAAGCTCGCCCTGAATGTCGAATCGATTCGCCTGGTCGGACCGGTCGCCATTGACGAGGGCACCCGAACGATCACCACCGCCGATGGCGAAGCGCGTTCCCGGTTCCGCTACATCGCCGTCTGGACGAACGTCGACAAGGATTGGAAATTGGCTTCGTTTCGCGATTTCACCGACGATCCGCTCCCCACGCCGCACGACAATCTCGAACCGCTCGCCTGGCTCGTGGGCGACTGGGTGAACGAAGGCACCGATGGTGACGTCGCCATCTCCTATCATTGGTCCGACGACGGCAACTACCTGCTGGGCGAATTCGACATCAAGCCTGTCGATGGTCCGCAGCGAAAGTCGTCGCAGCGCATCGGCTGGGATCCCACGACCGGCACGATTCGCTCGTGGCTCTTCGATGCCGACGGCGGTTTTGCCGAAGGAAAGTGGACCGTCGTCGAGGACGGGATTGTCGCCAAGAGCGAATCGGTCAATGCGGACGGCACCACGTCGTCGGCGACGATGACAATTACCCCCACGGACAACGACCACTACTCGATCGCCGGTAGCGAGCGGATCGTGGCCGGCGCGCGCGAACCCGATTTTGAGCTCACCGTGACCAGGCGTCCGCCCAAGGCCGGCAAGTAGCCCCCACACCGTACGAGGCTCATCATGTTTGCATTTGCGAAGCCAAGCCTGGCCGTGTGTATTGTCCTTGGCGGACTGTTCGTCTCCGCACAAATCGCTGAAGCTCGTGGCGGCCGCGGTGGCGGACACGGCGGCGGTCGCCCGTCGATGGGGCACGTCGGCGGCGGTGGCGGTCGTCCCAGTGGTGGCGGCGCCCGACCAAGCGGAGGCGCTGCACATCGTCCCGCGTCTCGTCCCTCGACTTCGCACACTGCCAACCGACCTTCGATGGGCAATGCTTCGCGACCCCCAGCCGGCGGCACACGACCCAATCTTCCATCTCGGCCTAGCGGCGGGAGCGGAAATTTCAGTCCGTCCGGCGGCGGTCGTCCGAACCTTGCCGGGCCGACGACACGCCCCGGCGGCAACGTCGGCGGTGGCGCGGGCGGGCAGCGCCCGTCAGTGCGCCCTCCCACAAACATTCCCCCCACAAACCGACCCTCATTCCCATCGGGTGGAGTTGCTGGTGGCGGGCCGAACCTCGGCAATCGTCCCGGAGTTTCAACGCGCCCCGGCGCAGGAGATCTAGCAGGTCGTCCCGGCATTGGGACAGGCGGACCGACAACGCGACCGGGATTGGGTCTGGATCAGCCCGGCGGTGGTCGACCAAGTCTTGGCAATGTGACGCGACCCGCGCCACTTCCTGGCCGACCCGGTGGGGGTGATCGACCGAGTATCGGTGGCGATCGTCCTGGCGGGAATCGACCCGGTGGCGGGGATCGCCCAAGCATCGGCGGCGACAACCGACCCGGAGGTGGTGATCGACCGGGCATTGGCGGAGGCAACCGACCCGGAGATGGAGATCGCCCCGGAAGACCTGGCGGTGACCGACCTGGAGGGGGTGATCGACCAGGACGCCCTGGCGGCGGTGACCGGCCTGGCAGGCCCGGGGATGGTGATCGACCGATCGTGGAC
>Ga0169931_10003344_pt1 | contig 25458 bp, 19 predicted proteins | sample Kivu_15m_20L_FD_129675 | JGI IMG/M metagenome (GOLD analysis project Ga0169931, IMG submission 129675) | Freshwater microbial communities from Lake Kivu, Western Province, Rwanda to study Microbial Dark Matter (Phase II) - Kivu_15m_20L... | ecosystem: Environmental > Aquatic > Freshwater > Lake...
AGTCTTCCGGCACCCAAGCTACAATGGATGCGGCAGTTCAGCTTCTCAACTATTGTGCCACGCATCCAAATGCAACGGTACGATTCCACAAAAGCGATATGATAATACATGTAACATCAGACGCATCGTACTTATCAGCAACTGGAGCAAGATCAAGATTAGGAGGATATTTCTTTTTATGTTCAAGCACGGGGACGAATGCGCCCAAACCAGACGATATATACCACCGCCATTCAATGGACCAATATTAGTTAATTGCTCAATTATGCAGAACGTAATATCATCAGCAGCGGAAGCGGAATTAGGCGCAGTTTTCTATAATGCTAAAGATGCGTGTGCCCTAAGGAATACACTTCACGATATGGGATATCCTCAACCAGCAACACCTACACAAGTCGATAACGCATGCGCTGTAGGCTTAGCGAACGATGCTGTCAAACAACGCCGCAGCAAGGCAATTGACATGAGATTTTACTGGGTCCGTGATAGAGTCAAACAAGGTCGATTCATTATTTACTGGCGAAAAGGGGTTGAAAACGATGCAGATTACTTCACTAAACACCATTCAACTGCGCATGATATAATGAAACGAGGAAGGTATTTGCATCTGAACCATGAAAAGGAACAACACCATTAACAAGTTTAATTGCGAGGGTGTGTTGATAGAAAAAGACCACTGCATAGACAACGAAACTAGTTAATCATGCTAAGTGACAACTGATCTGGCAGTTGTCTAGCGAGTCATTGTTAGCGATCAGTTGTTCCGAGAGCATCGACCGATTAGATCGGTAAATGTAGTCATAATCTGTTAAAACCTGGATTACACGAATTTACCGATCAAGAAAAAACATTGCCCTCGTTGTATGCTCTTCAAAATTATTAGAAAACATCAACTACAGCACGATAAAGACGTCCCTTACCTGTTACTAGATCCTCTTGCTCTCTACACGTACTGCTTCGTACATACTGTAGTGTTGGAAAACTTTTCTGCGCATGATTACGTTTTGGTACTACTTGGATGCATTAGCACAATAGTATAACTAGATCAGAAAGAAGTACAAGACAGAAACAGAAATGGCTATCATAAGTGAGTGCTATCGTTGAACTATGAGATCTGAAAAATTCTGTTAGGTTAAATGTCTGAAAACCCCTATACTCACTTTGCCACACATCCCGTCTCCTCGACTACGTTTTTATCTTTCGTTCAAAGAGAGTGGAAAAGTAGTTATTGTGCTTTCCGGAAGATTTGCAGGAAAGAAGGCTGTTGTAGTGAAGACTTTCGATGATGGATCAGATGATAAGAAGTTTTCACACTGTCTTATTGCGGGTATTGCAAGAAATCCTCGCAAAGTTACACGGGCTATGTCCAAGAAAAAGGTTGAAAAACGTACCAAATCCATAAAACCATTCGTCAAGTATATAAATGTTCGCCATATTTTTCCTACACGATACGTGGTTGATTTTGATTCCAACTTGAAGAAGGTTGTGGACGAAGCAGACTTAGTAGATGCTGAGAAGAAAGTAGAAGTGAAGAAAGCACTTAAGAAAATGTTTGATGAACGTTATGTAAATCAACAAGCAGTTGCCAGTGAGAAGAAAGCAGCTGGTTCGTCATACTTCTTCCAGAAGCTTCGATTTTAACATGTGTAAACTACATAAAGAGATACTTGAGTTATATTCAATATTGAAGCATTTTTATGTGTAGCCATGGAGCAGTGTATGAGACCTAAATTACATATGTTACAGATGTACCTAAATTTAAAACTTAAAATGGTTTCTTGAAACTTAACTGGCCTCATTCAATTCTTTCCATCTCACAACACTTTGACCGATAATTCTTGCGATGTCTTCAGCAGCTCGAGGTGAGCCTGCTTGATGGGCCTTTTTACTCATATCGTTTAACTTCGCAGGGTCTTGGAGCCAGGTACAAACAATGGCGGCAACAGTTTCAGGACTTTTGTCTTCCTGAAATAGTCCAAAGCCTTTACTCACAACAAAGTCTACGTTGCCTTCTTCTTGTCCGGGAAGAAAAGAAGTCAGTAAAACCGGCAGTCCTACGGATGCAGCTTCTGCTATAGTCCCAGGACCTGCTTTAGTAATGAGGACATCGGCAGCAACCATGTACTGTGCAATATTGCTTACAAATCCTAGAGGGATCACAGTAACGTTTTGCGGTGGGTTTACGGTACCATCAGACGATGATGAAGACATGTCTGAAGAATCAGAGTCGCAATAAACAAAGTCATTCTTGGGTTTAGGCGCCACTTTATTTTGAATGAGCGGTATAAAATGAAGCCCATGTGTTTTCTTTTGCAGCATATTGAATGGATTTTGAATACAGGCGCGCATAATTTCACCTTTCTCTTTTTGTTCGTCCTGCAATCTTCGCTCTCTTTCCCGCAGATCGTTCCAATCAAATGTTTCAAGTTGTTGACGTAAACTATTATTACGGCCACATACAACAACGATCGAAAGTGATAGCTTTCTCCGACTTCCTTCTAGATATAATCTTTTTACAACATCATTCAATCGGCCTAGACCATCCCCACCACCCATTAATAGAATGGTATTCGTTGTCCCTATTCCAAGAGATGATTTAACTTCATCTTGATATTTCTTCCCGAGAAATGATACTCGTCCATGATTCCCCAATCTCTCAGCTTCCAAGGAGAAATCATAGCGTATAGGTAATCCTGATTGAACGAGTTTACTATTTGGAACCTGACCTCGCTCGATAGCTAATTTGCGAATGCTTTCACTCGCAATAAACATCTTCTCAACACCCTTTTCAAACCAAGTGCAGTGACCACTTCCCAAATCTGTAACAACTGTAAAAAAGGGTAGATGCTTTCCCGTTTCTATACTTATTTTTTCACAACTCGTCATGGGAACAGTTGTCATGAGTGGATGGACTGATATAACAACGTCGGCGTCATAGCTTTGGATACGTTTTCGTACCGAGCGTTCAGTCATGATATTGAAATAAATTTTCGACATGGATTCAAAGGCACGATGGTTGCTTAATTGGTACACAAAATGCCATTGTGAAGGATTCCTTGATAGATGAGGATACCAAGATTCCAATCCATTGAATGGGTATGGACCTTGATCTTTCACAATATCAAGGAGTTCGTATGTGGAACCGGGATACAATCTCTGAAATTGTGCTGCTAGTGCTTCAGCAGATGCTCGATGACCTCCTCCTGTATCACTTGACAAGAAGAGAATTTTCAAAGCTGGATACGTCTGAATGGATGACGGCGGGATCGTTTCCAATAATGATTTGGAGGTAAGGCCATGTATATCCTGCTGTCTTAATGTCGGGACATTGGACGGCCAGTACCCTGTGTCATTTTCCTTGTCTGAAAGATCATCCATAGAGGAGTAAGTTGATTGAGACAACTGATGACCTGTCATGACTTGTATTTTTCCTTTCGCAACAGCAACCTTGAATATAGATGTCTAGTTAATAGTAGATATGATGAGATTGATATTGATATGTTGGGAACAGTAACATCAGCCATCGAGGAGAATAATTCATTTCATACTGTCATAACATACTGTACCATAAAATTAGACGACGACATGATTCAAAAACTCTCTTCCTGTACGGTACTGCACATCTTTATGTACGTCCTTCAGTACTGTACGCATTTTGGGGGGATAGACGACGTGGACGTGGCGCTTGTAGGTTTACTCGATTTACGTTTTTATAATCAAACAACTAACGCTTTCCAGATTCGTTACTACATAGAATACCTTGGAGAGATATCCGATTCTTAAAGTACATCTATACGAAGAAGGTCATGAATACGACTTGGCGATGGTTTCTTTTTGCATTATTGGTCATACAGAATACTGTGCATTTTTCTTCATGACCCTACATCGGTAGGTATAATAAATATTGCTTTATTTCTTTAACCTTCGTCGAGGTACATTCAGATACTTCAGCACATTAGAGGATATAATGAGTGTTTATTTAGTTAGATACGATAGAATATAGATCGCCTTACAAATTAATTGTAGCGAATCAAGCATTGATTATTCCTCGGGATTCTATATCGCAAAGAAACAAGTGTAATATCATATGCCTTTCTTCTTTCCCGCTTATCTTAAACTTGTACCGTTGAATATTGTATCGCGAAATCTAATATAAGCGTCTCGATGTCTTTTCAAAGGAATTATCCGGCCCTGAGAAAGGTTCCGACGAAATGTAACCAGCCTTATGTAAGAAAAACAAAAACATGGCACCTAGTCATGGAGGTGGTCTAAATCTAATCGCAGTGTTCTTGCCGTCTAGCCAATAAAATGGAGATGATATTTGAATTCACGATTATCATTAAAGAGACAGAGAGATCACATTCTTTATACTGGTTTTGGCATGTACATACATAGCTATGTAGGCTATTATGAGCCAACCTTTCTACGTTACGTAGCTATGTAGTCTTCTATTTTATTTTATCTTTGCAAGACTGGTGGTATACTCCGTATCGTGCATACGTGTAAGAGGACTCCTCTATTATACATGAGTCGTGAAGCAAGACACAGGAGGTACCATAACGACTCTCTCTGGGCGGGTATTGGCATCTTTTAAAATGGGTCGCTCCTCGAGGCACTCTACTTTCTGATTGAAATTTGAATCCCTCCCAGGTATTTGCTTCTTACACCACATAGTAACTCGGTTATAAACGATAAAATGCAGAGTGGAACCAAGCCTGAAGACATCAATCATTCCAAAATGACTGAAGACCAAAGAAAGCAGTATTTAAAGCGGCTTTACAAACTTGCCAGCGACCATTACACACCTGAGGAAAAGGAGGCCTACTTGAATAAATTGTATGCAGAACAGGCAGATGCTACTATGATTCGGGCGGCAGCGATGCAAGTATACAGGGCAAGGAAAGCCAAGGAAAGGCATGATTATCATAAGGAGCTTTCTCCTACAAGTGTTACAACTCCCTTGGAAACAAAGACACCCATGACTGCTTTAAAAGATCGGGTTTTCCAATTATTCTCATGCGCAGACCTCCAGGTGGTTGATGATAATGGACATGCTGTGGCCAATGAAGAAGAAGCTTTAAGCTGGCTTGACAAATTCATACGAGAATTCGAAAATGATATTGTACAAAAACATTTTACGGTACCACGAGATAAGGAATCCTCTTCATCACAGCAGAATATTGATAAAGACATCAAGCCTCGCAAAGACAAACATAGGATGAGGGTAGATAAGAGTGTTTCGAAGTATGACGCTTCCAACCTAGATAATTATTTGGAATCCAATAATGTAAATGACGATAAAGGGTTTTCTTCATTAGACTTTGGGGACCTCGATAATGATGGTGACGACGAAGATGACGCTGCTTTAATGTCAGCCATGAAAAGAACGCATATCAATCAAAACAAAAAAGTTACATCTAGAGAACTCTTCTTCAATGAGGGACCAAACGAAGAAATAGCAGCACCTCATACCATATACATATCTCACGAAGATGTGAAGAATGAGGAGGTACCAGCTACCACTGTTTCAACCGCTAAACTTGATACAAAGAAGGGAACTAAAACAATTGTTATTGTTCCTACCAGTCCAAGCCATCGAAAATCAAAAACTAAGAAAACAAACAAAAATCATCAACATTTGTCAAACGAGGATCATGACATTCCTTTTGATGAAAGAAATAAAATCAAATCGGATCGAATGAATCATTTAGTTGAGTCGGTGAAAAATCTACCCTTTGATGAAGCCTCCTTCACGATAGCCTTTAATGCAGAAGAGTTTGTTGATCATTTGGCTAATGAATCAGCCACGAATGACGATTTTTTGTTATTGGATTATGATACGGAAGCCTCACAACGAAACGGATTAACTGTTGAAGAACTTGCTTTGGACGTTGAATATCAATACAGATGAAGGAAAATATTTCAAATTTTTGATTCTGTGATTCTTGATATGCTTTTGAGCGAAGGATTACACCATCGTTTGATTGTAGTACCATATTTCTAAAGAAGCAGGGTATGAAAATATTTATACTTATATATTAATGCAAAAATGAAAGATATATTCTAGTGCCGGATAAACTTAATAATAATAATATCTTTAACGCTTAATATGTATAATCATTAAATGTCATTTCAAAATTAAATTTATTCTTCCTTGCCATCCTCCTTAGCAGCCGACCGACGAGCATAGAAACCATCCAAATCTTTCTTTGGAATTTTCTTCAGAAGCTCCTTGGGGAAGGCACGAAGAATACTCCAAGCAAGGTCCAAGGACTCGAAAATAGTACGAGATTGATAGGGTCCCTGAGCGATAAATTTACCTTCGAATCTTTCAAGGAAGTTGAGGTAAAGGTGATCTTCCATAGACAAGGCTTCCTCTCCAACGACAGCTTTCATGGCCATGACATCTTTACCCATAGCATACGAAGCATACAACTGGTTAGACACAGCACCGTGATCCGATCGAGTCATACCCTCACCAATAGCAGATTTCATGAGACGTGAAAGGGATGGTAGCACGTTGATAGGAGGGAAGATACCCTTGGTATGGAGCTGACGATCTAAATAAATCTGACCCTCTGTGATGTAGCCAGTAAGATCAGGAATAGGGTGAGTGATATCATCGTTAGGCATAGTAAGAATTGGAAGCTGTGTGATAGAACCGTTACGTCCAACTACACGACCAGCACGTTCATAAATCGTTGAAAGATCCGTGTACATGTAACCTGGATAACCACGACGACCAGGTACTTCCTCACGAGCTGCAGAGACCTCACGAAGAGCATCAGCATAAGAAGACATGTCAGTAAGGATGACAAGTACGTGCAAGTCACGTTCATAAGCGAGATATTCAGCAGTCGTAAGAGCCAAGCGTGGTGTAATGATACGTTCAATGGTGGGATCGTTAGCCAAGTTAAGGAAAAGAGCCGTACGTTGCATAGCACCACTTTCCTCGAAATCATGACGAAAGAAACGAGCAGTCTCCATGTTTACACCCATGGCACCAAAGACGATACAAAAGTTTTCTTCATGTCCATCCAAAGTATCCTTTTGTTGAACAAGGGAGGCCTGACGAGCAATCTGGGCGGCGACTTCGTTGTGCGGAAGACCTGCGGCCGAGAAAATAGGGATCTTTTGACCACGAGCTACGGAGTTCATCACATCAATCGCTGAGATACCCGTTTGAATCATGGCCTTGGGATAGTCACGCGATGACGGGTTAATAGGTTGACCGTTGATATCAAGGTACGCCTCAGGTAAAACTTTAGGGGCGGAGTCAATAACTTTTCCAGATCCGTTGAATGAACGACCAAGCATTTCCTCGGAAACACCCATCTTCAAAACATCTCCTGTGAATTCGCAACATGTCTTACGGTTATCAATACCGGAGGTACCCTCAAACACTTGTACAACGGCACGAGAACCAGCTACTTCTAGAACCTGACCAGAGCGTACAGTTCCGTCACCTAGTTTTAAGTTGACAATTTCTGCGTACTTCGGGAGCTTTACATTATCAAGGATGACTAGAGGACCGTTTACACCGGCGATGGTACTGTTCAAGGATGAGAAACGACGACAGTCAGTTGAAGCGTGCTAGTTATCACTTGCATTTATGTAATAGAAAGCCAGGGCTCTCGATTTGAAAACATTGGGCAATACTATCGACCTACCGATAATCTAAACGAGGAACAACCGCATAATCCTTAACGATACTAAGCTGGTCAAGTTTGTGCCTTTGGGGAATGAATTTCTCCTCGTGGTGTGACATTTTGATTAAGCGTTTGACTATGCTTTCATCAAACTATGGCTAATGATGGGATACTGAATGGTATAGATAGCTCTAGCTAGAGCTACATACTCATGACAAACAGTCTTCATCGAGGATCATACGCGGAAAGCATGCGATCGATGCGGTCTTCTGCAGCAATTACAGTAAAGCCGTACGTTGTCGTATGTAGCTTTCTGCTGCATTGGCGAGGTCAGTGTGCCCACCTTTTCGAGTAGAACGCGCTCGACAGGAATGTACCAGGAGGTAACGTTGGGCTACGTCAGATAAATATCTCACAATCGTGCTTCATTTTTAAATATTCTATACACGACTGAGAGGAGTGAACATGAAATGATTTTCCATACTTATGCTGATATTTTTTGACACGCCCATGTAAGATGGGTTGGTGTTGGCTCTGTCATCAAATTCAAGTTATCATGCCACACATTTCTTGTAAACAGTGTTTCTTAATATCTGTCTTAACAATCTCAGCTGTAATATCGGGTTGTTCGTCCTTCGTAACAACCACCAAGATTACCGAAAACCGACATGGGTTCAAAAATGTCGCTTATTTACCATCTGCCTGTAACAGTAGATGCCATTCATTCAACCTACGGCCGGGCAGTGCAAATATGGTTCCGGAATCAAGAGTAGCAGATAATATCGCAGGTACTGCCTCGAAAATAGCTGATCGGATGAAAAAGGAACTATCAGAAGTTGCTGCTTGTACGACCCTTTTTTTCCAATATGCATTCAAATCAAACGTGAAACCAGATGATATCGTTGTTCTCTGTGATATTATGGACGAATTGAAAGAGAATAGAGACAGTGATCTTTTTGTGGACGAAACTCTTCATCTACGATACGAAACTTTGAAATTGGCACGGTATAGTTTATTAGTGAAACTCATGGAGAACCAATATGATGCATACGTTGCGACGGCTTCATTTCTCAGCCCTTCTCGCATAGACCGTCTAGATTTACCAAATGTTCAAGATGTTCCTATAAATAGTGAAATGTTACAGAAAACATTGCCGATTGGAGAAAGTGATGATCAAGTTCTTGTTGCCGATTGTGTGTTAGAGAAGATAAATTACCAAGAGTCTTGGTTGGATATGATTCTTTTAAAGATTTTTCGAAATTTAGTTCAAAAGAATACTGGGGGGATAAGAAGTCAAAAACCAGGAATTGAGGGTCTTTTAGAGCAAGGGCGCTTATTTATGCTTAAGCCTGGTCAGACATCTGAGGCACAACATAAAATGGTTAAAGATACATTAGGTGGTCTCATGACACCGTACCTCCCTCCATTCTACCGTATTTTTATGGCTGGGATTGTGCCAGAACTAGGACTGAAAAATTGGGATGGAAAACAGCTTGGACCTTGGTTCTATGCTCCATGGCTAACTGCACTTGTTACTCCTCCCTTTTTTGCATTTCTAGTAGGACCTAGTCGTCCCAATCGCCGTAAGGATGGTAGTGTTGGCGGTTTATTGGTTGAAAAATGTAAATTTCTTCAACAAAGTGGATGTAAGGGACTTTGCCTTCATCAATGCAAAATACCTGCACAAGAATTCTTTGCTCAGACATTAGGACTTGAGCTTACAGTCAGTCCGAACTTCGTTACCCAAGAATGTCAATGGAGCTTTGGAGAGGTAAGTTATGCAGCAAAACTAATGTAAAATGTTATGACTATAAATAGTGCTATCACATGAAAATGAATTTTCCTGTTCTGTCTGTATTTTTGTCTACATGAAAATGGTCTAGAAACCTTTGTCACCATCTGATGATCCCTCGTTTCCTCGAGGATGTTTGGTAGGATGCGAATCACGAGCCATAATGGCTAGTGCTTATTCCGGTAGTAAAATTGGTTCATGCCATTAACAATTCAGGTAGTTCTTATACTCCTATAGGTAACATTAATTCGAAACTTCATTTGAGTAATCATTACAATAAATCAACACAATAAAATTATACCCCAACTTAATATTAACTCATAATGAAAATTGCTCACTCCCCAACCATACTTCGAAAGAAACTCTTTACGGCTCGTCTAGCAAACGGAATGTATGAAAGAGAATACCAAATACTCGCACCCATTTGAATGAATAAAAGAATCACCAACACGGACAGCTTAGCACGATGATTGAAAGGAATAAAGCAAACAGCTATTGATAGTGTAAGCGACACCAGAAAGACAATGGTCGTGATTCTCCTCTTTTTGTCAAACATTTTTCTGATATTTGAAGATGTAATAAAACACATACGTGAGAAAGCAAAAGAAATCCATCGATTGAACTAAGAGATATACAAAATGGACGTACCGAAACTGACGTTTCGGTGTGCATAAGAACATGAAGGATAATATAGATAAAATATTTCCTAATGCTTCAGTATATTCGGAAAAATGAAATATGGGTAAGCTTTCAAAGGTAGGATAATTTGAACATTTCCTTACGAAAGAGTGTGTGTACTTACAATAGACTACCACGAAAGGAATAGGGTTTCCCAAAACTAACCGAATAAAAAGGGAAAATGACCCAAATGTAATAAGGTATCCCAGCAGGAAGCATACACCGAACCCCGTGATTCGTTGTTGAAAAGTTAATTTTGGGCAAAGATGTGAAGCATCGTTGCTGGCTTCGCTGTTATCTTCGGATAATTTGGTTTCGAGGCCCACAGCTGAGGCAGCCTTGCCAATTCCAGAGTAGGCTGTATCCTTGATACTAGCGAGAGAAGGCATGGTGTATTACAAATAGAGAACAGGAATCGAAGAATAGCACTATCGTATCATGTAACAATGTATGTATTAGGATACTGTACACATCTCGCCGCATGACCGTTGATCACGTTAATCTGACTAGTAACCCTTTCTTTACTTATAAAACGTTATCCTTACTCATTCCCACTTGGTTGTCTTTCGTTCCAACCTCATCAAAGTCATCCCAATACTGCTCCACATCTTCATTTGGATCATACTCTAATCTTTGTAGTGGTGGACCCTTTTCCTCGTTGGAAACAAATTGATCCTCTGCTTTCATGTTGGATATTCCTGTCGATTCTTCAATACCCATGTCGGTGGTATCAACTGAATACTCAGAAATATCATCCGATGCCAACATATCGTCTTGAATCATGTCTTGATTCATAACATACAAGTGTATTCTCAAATCAAGCACAACCTCTTCCCATGTTGTTTTCCAACCTTTCATAGGATAGCCAATCGTTATCACCTTAACCTTGGATCCTTTCAAGTATGTTTCAAATATTGGTTTGAGTTTTTGAAGTCCCTCTTCCGCAAAGAACATGGTAAGTATCGTACATTCATCTCGTATTTTTTCCCAAACACGTATACTTGTTTCATTTTGTATATCCAGTAAATCTGTAGTAATAAAATCTATATTTTGGGGTTTAGGATGACGTTTAGCCACACGAGTCCAAGCATTTTGAATTAAGTTTCCATCAGAATCGATCCCAATACTTTTCTTAACGCTATATGGAGGATCAATAGCATAAAAACACAGTCGACCATCACCACAACCAAGTTCGTAATGTATCTTTTTTTCGACAAGAATGATTGTTATTATTCTACAAGTCTTAGATGAGTAAGATAGATAAAATAAACAAACAAACGTACATCTGTAGATGAAGCTTTTGCCATATCAAAACATTTACGTATAGCAGCATCTGGAGAGCCTACCCATGGACTTAATGTAGCAACTTCTTTCATATATTGATCCATAGTAATTTCATTTCCATGATTATCTCGAGCAATAAAAAGTTCTTGTGTAGTATTAGTGCTACGATGAGATTCCAGAAATTGATCGTATTGCTTAGAAAAATTCGTTGTATTTTGATTGGATAATGCTGAGGATGGTTTGACCTTATAATTCCCCGAAGTAATTTCACTATTCAGATTTTGAAGTCTATAGTTGCGTTCTTCTAGAGTTTCACCTATTCTAGAAGGAAGTGGTAATTTCTTTCGTCGGATGGGACGAGTAGTATTATTGACATCACCTACATTTATTGCTCGATGTAAATATCGGCTTGATGTACGAGGAATGATTCTAGATAGAGACAGTTCAAAACCTCCTTTGAGACTCAACATGATGAGAGGAGGAGTTATTGTAGCAAGAGTTGTCTGGTAGATAGCCAAGATAGCCAGATAGCCATGCTACAGTAGAACAGGGTTAATAGCCAACACACACTTAGCATTATCTAAATAAGTCGTGCTTGGATACGTTATCTGTATGTATGTACTGTAGTCAGTACTATAGTCCTCTCTACTCGTATTACTGCAATTGTCACTTCTGTTATCGTTCAAAACCAGTCAACAAACATTACCCTTCCCCTCGGGGGACTTCACTCTTGAACGATTTTATGTATCCTCCTCTCGTTTCCTAGTATCACTAATTCATCCATCCAATCTCCGTACCGTCTTTGTCAGCTACGCAAGTAATGGTATTTGAGAAAACGCTCACAGATGTTGTCAAGGGTATCCGAGCCTCAAAACGTGATACGGCAGTGTACATCTCCACAGTCATTGCCGAAATTAGAAATGAAATTCATTCAACCGATCCACATACCAAGGCCAATGCATTACAAAAACTTACCTTCCTCCAAATGATGGGGTATAATATGAGTTGGGCTAGTTTCCCTACGATTGAGGTTATGTCATCGACTCGATTTGCGTACAAACGTATTGGATACCTTGCAGCGATACAAGCCTTTACACAAGATACGGAAGTTATACTACTGGCTACAAATTTACTGAAAAAGGAATTACGTGGTGCGGTGGGTCCTGGAATGCAGGGTGTATATGAAGCAGGCTTGGCTATCAATTGTCTCGCGAATATCGTTACTGAAGATTTAGCTCAAGACCTTTTACCGGAAGTGACAGATCTCATAACACATCCCCAACCGTATCTACGCAAAAAAGCCTTACTTTGTTTATTCAAAATCTTTGTCAAGTTTCCTCAAGCATTACGACTTACCTTTGGACGGATACAACAAACCTTGTTACAAGATACACATCCTAGTGTCGTGAGTTGTGCGGTGAATGTTATTACAGAATTGAGTGATAAGAATCCTAAAAATTATCTACCCTTGGCACCTACATTTTTCGATTTACTTACTAAGAGTAATAATAATTGGATGCTTATCAAGGTAGTCAAATTACTTGGATCCTTAGTTAGTGAAGAACCTCGACTTGCTAGAAAGTTATTAGAACCCTTATCGAAAATTGTTCAAAGTACACAAGCCAAGAGTTTATTGTATGAAGCAGTATATACCATCACCCTATGCTTACCCTATTGTCGTAAAAGTGATGGTAGTATGCCATCATCTATCCCAGCTATTGTTGAACTTTGCGCCAACACTTTAAAGGACTTTGTTCAGGATAGTGATCAAAACTTGAAATATTTAGGACTTGTTGGATTTGGTTCCTTAATGGTTTCACATCCCAAAGTGTTGAGCGCACCGGATTATCGTCCATTGATACTAGCATGTCTTTCCGATGAAGATGTTACGATACGCAAACGAGCATTAGATTTGCTAGTGGGTATGGCTACACGTAAGAATATCATGGAATTAGTTACACAACTCTTACGTCATGTGGATTTAGCCACTGGACGGTATAAGGCAGATTTACTTGTCAAGATTCTAGATATTTGCTCATCTGAAAAGTATTCTCTGATTCCTGACTTTGCGTGGTATGTTGATATATTAGTTATTTTGGCGCGTACTAGGGGTATTGGGGGTTTTGTTGTGCATGACAATGAGCGTCTCGGTGATTTTGTAAGCTCACTAATTTTAGATATTGGCTTGAGAGTTCTACCCATCAGAGCCTATCTCGTTCGTAGAATGATTGGTATATTATTAGAAAAGAGTGTTGAACATGCTGCAGCTAGAATTACCAGTAAAGAACTGCAACGTCATGGTGTCATCTATGATGGACAATATATAGTGCAGGAAGTATTGTCAGCCGCAGCATGGATCGTGGGGGAGTACTCAACCTTGATCATAGAGGCTTTAGCCATACATTCTGATGGTGAGCAAGATGAAGATGAGTTACACCATTACAATGCCAGGTCCGCTGGGACTTTTCATGCTTTGATTCAAGCTTTAACTGAAGTTACCAACGTAGACACAATTGTATTGACAACGCAAAGCATTTTTATACAAGCATCGGCCAAAATATTAGCCGCTGCGTCACTAGAAGAGTCAAAAGTGAAAAACGACGAAATTGAAGCCTGTTTGATAACTTTGTCTACGACCTTACCAATCTATATGCAAAGCCTCGATGCAGAGGTTCAAGAGAGGGCTTTCACATTTTTCCACTTCTTATCTTCTCTTGGTCTTGTTTCTCCGACTCAAAATTACATGGATCAGGGATTGAGAGATGATACTAAATTAGGTCGCAGTGATGCATTTGAGCAACTTACCGGCTTAAGTCATATCAAGACATCATTTATCGATACATCGAGAGCAGAGGTTTTCCGTCAAAATTCCCTCAAATTCAAGCAACTTTATATATCAGAGCCTATGAAACCTGCTAGTAGCAAAAGTCAGCAAAAGAAGCGCCTTACAGTCACAGGACGGCTGCAGACCCTGCTTAATAAACCTGTTGATTATTCAATACTTACCAGTTTAATAGCGGACGACAAAATCCAGCGACCTAAATCAATCATGAAGAATTACATGGAGGATGTCAGCTTTACCCAACAGAAAATGAAAACAGTACCCCATCCCATTCAAGATACATTTGTGGATGGTAATAGTGGCCTTAACTCAACAGATAAAGGGAATGGGTCTCAAACAATACCGTCTAACATCATAAGACACCATGACCCTTTCTATCTCAACACATCAACGAGAGGTAATGCTCCTGATAATACCTCAGGTGATTCAGGAGCGAAGCGATTCGGTACGATTCAGCTTGATGGTAGTGAAGATGAGGGCTTAAAACAAAATGATCGGCGAAAAAGCAAGAAAAGTAGGAAAAGAGGTAAAAATCATGAGAATGTTTCAAGCGCTTCTGTGATAATGCCTTCTATGCCATCACATCAAATTTACCTCAGTGATAACGATAGTGGAGATGAAAAGGGCACCACAAACAAAGCAAAGTCACAACTCGCGAGCCTTCGTGAATTTGAAGGGTTGGCCTCGGTCGATCTTACACAGCCTCTTCGTGAAGATGAGGTGATTTCTCGTAGGGTACAGCGCAACATATCGGAGGTGAACAAACCTGAAACCATCGAATATGGTAATGAGAAGAAAAAGAAAAAGAAGGAAAAGATCGCCAAACAGGGGAAACCATCAGTGAACGGGCTTGGCACTACCACGGTAGATTTGCTTGATTTGGCGAGTTTTACTATTGCCGATACTCATGTGAAAAACATGGATCAGCCCATGGCTTCATATACAAATAGCACTGTTCTGTCGAATGGTATGGAAGATTTATTGTCATTAAATCTTCCAACTAAGGAATCCCTAACAACGCCAGTATCAGTTTATTCCCGAAAAGAATCTGGCTCATCCGTTTCAAATTCGAATTCAAACGAGACAGAATTGTGGCAGGAATTAAAATTAAAAACCTCTCAAGTAAAGGGGAGTGGTAATATCATTGACTGGGATAGAGTGTCGATCCTATATAGAACCGTTTTCTCAAAAGAATGTGCGAACAAGGTGATTATTGCGTTTCGACTTGTGAATAAGAATGAAACAAGTGTTTTGAGTAACGGGCAGCTACACATATGTGTTACTGATACAGTCATTACGTTTCCCGATACACAACCTGGAACTTCTTGTCGGTCCTCAATAAAGGCTGGTCCTTTCACCATGACTGAAGATCCAAGCTCGAAGGAAGTTCGTGGTAACTTTACGGCGTCTGGCTGGGTCGTTCCATTTAAACTTTTTCTACCATCTGTTGGATTTTTACTCCCCACAGAAGATGTTTCCATGGAAGAAATAAGTGAAGAATTAGCCAAAGTCTCGTTGCACCAATTTAATATCAAGTTGAGTGTCTCCAAGAGCTTTGATCCAATACGGATTAAAGCTCTTTTGAAGTTTTTCCTCAGAGCTGTTGAAGCATCAAGCGATAAAATTTCCTCGTCAATTTCATACATACTTGTATCAACTTCGGCTAGAGGAAGGGTATTTCTTTTTGTCAAGATCGGCGATGGAGTCATAAAAATTGATGTCAAAACCAGTGACGAGCATATTGGACAATGTCTCTCTTCAGATTTGAAGCGGGTTCGTTTTGTCGAAAGATGATCGGGCCCGAAGTACGATGAAGGGGGTTAAACTGTAAGATATATTTTTCTTAAAAATTATTAACTCAAGACATAATTTCGATTTGTATGAAAAATGATAGAAGCTGATATACAATTCTTTAAAGAATATATCTCTCGACTTACGCATGAACTCCTATTGTGTCAAGGAAAAAGCGATTTGGATGTATCGAAATATGAGTTTAAAGTAGAATTGCCATCATGCCTTTTATCGGAAAAAGTTATGTCGCCTCTCTTCTATGCCTACGATATGCGAATCGAAGAACTGCGATCGGTTATTGAGAGCCAGGGGACTTATCTTGATCTTATCACTCAGCGCATGAGATATCTCCTTGATGAAAATGAGGATTTTAGAAATAAACAATCAGCGTCTCTTCGAAACCTAAGATCCGAGCCATTGAAGCAGGATAGTCCGGCTGCTATCAAGGAGAATCAATCCCAGGGAGAGAATGAGCTGCTCTTGCAACAATCCGATCTTCTTGTAGAGGAATTGAGAAATGTCAATGACGCACTCATTAATCGAGAAAAATCGATCATTGGTTTAAGTTTGGATCTCGAGAAGAAAGCAGCGTTGATTGATCAGTACGAGAGAAAATCAGAACTATTAGAACAAAGGCTGAAGAATACTGAATATGAATTATCTAGAGAAAGATGCTCTGTCGATACCTTGAAACAGCAGTTGGATGAACTACTGTCGAGTGACTCTCAAAAAGCTGCAGTTTTACACGCAACGTTGGCAGAAAACAAGGAATGCAAAGTCGACGTTGCAGACTGGTCTCAACGGGTAAGTTGTTTACCATGTCCATGACCTATAATGATGACACTATAATCTGCTCTAATTTTCTCGATGATCGGATGAGTAAGATCATAGCTTCGATTTCATCGATTCAAGCATTGCAAGAACAGGACATTCGTAATAAAAAAGAAATTCATAGTTTAAGCGATAAAATCGTTCAATATGAAGATAATCTGAGGAGCTGCGAAAGCAAATGCACTGTGTTGCAGCGATCTCTTATTTTTAAGGATGACCAATTAGAGGTTTGTAAGAAGATGATTGATGATTGTCAAAAAGATAAAGCTTCGTTGCATCTTAAGGCCAAGGAGTCACAGATGGAGCATGAAAAGGCTAATGCGATATGCATCGCTTTGCAAGAAAAGATTGATCGTTTGTTAGACAATCAACTCGAAAGTGTTAGTCAGCGTAAAGCCGACATCAAGCTAGTTATTGACGCGCTTGAAGAAAACCAGGTGGAATTGGGAAATGACAATCATATTATGGAGTTGAACAAGCAGATAGTCAACCTGGAAATTCAACTTGATCGGCTTACAAGAGAAAACGACTTGAATAATGCCGTAAACACAAAGTTACGTTCGGATTTAGATAAAGAAAGGGATAGCTTTGGAGCTACACTTGCAGAACTATCCACGTCGTTGAATAAAATAAGTGCAAAGCTTGCACAGGAAGAGGGCATTAGAGCGGGCATAGAAAGAAGCAAGAAGGAAGCTGAATCCAAACTTAGGTTGATCGAGGAAAAGTTTACTGCTCTCAGTAACGAATTGAGTCAAGAGAAGGGACGGCGGAGCAATGATAAAGATGCACATAACCGTGCATTCAAAAGCATGGAAGAAAGGTTGAATGCTGCTATTGACAACATGTCTAAACATTGTAAGCAAGTCGAAGCTGATAATGTTATCTTGGCCAGAAAGCTTAATGAATCTCATACGCATCGATGTGATGAGATATTTCTTCTCGAGTTGAAACTGGAAGAAGCTGAGAAGACAATTAAGCATTTGACGGCTGAAGTGGAAAACCAGGATAAAAGTCATCGTGATTCACTAATGGATACATTGAATGAAAAGAAGATAATTATCGATGAGTTGGAACGCAGTTTAGAAAATTCATTGGATATGCAAAAAAAGCTCTCAGAGGAAATGAAAGCCATGATGCAAAGTTGTGCTCAATTGACCTCTGATAAGCTCATACAGAGAAAAGTTGTTGAGGAGAAGGATAGAAAAATATCTGAAATTTCTGCTCAATTGTCCTTGACGCAACAGAAGCTAGCCATAATATCGAAGCAGCTATCTGATAACGTGGAAGAGCAAAAAGACCGGATTCAGATAGAGTATTCTTTGAAAGCAGAGATACAAAAAATGAAAATAAAGTCCCCTTTGATGAAATAATAGACATTAGTAGTTAAACGATTGGGCGAATATTGCTTCCAACGATGTGAGCAATTTCGCCATGAAGGTTTGTCCACACCAGTACACAACTAAAGCTCCGATACTACTGGCTTTCTGCGGCAATCCCAATCTAGATATTTTGATGCCAACTCCAATAGACGAAAGTGGGAAGAGTAACCGTTTAAAAAATGACGCAGCCAAGGTATTTTCAAAGCCCATGGCATTGACTTTGTCCACTGAATACTGATTCTCTGAAAGAAGAGCGAGTTGGAAGCCATTAATTGTAAATAATGGAACGCCATAGTAGAGTAAGAAAATCAGTAGGTTCGCAATATTGGAAAATTTCTTCGCAATCTTTTCCTGTCTTTTGATTATAGCACTCCTAGCTTCGTCGATTTGATGCAACTCTTTTTCAAGACTCAATAATTGTCGCTCCAGTTTACTCGTCTCTACAAAAGCACTTGGCCCTAGTTGTCGCTTATGAGCTGTCTCAAGTCGTAGAGTCTTCAATTTTATTCGTAGTTTCTGTTCATGTGATTTAATTACCCTAGTCCTGAATAGGAAAATTCGAGCGATAAATTCCACCGAACCTCCAGCCAAAAGCATCAGGAGAATATCATTAGGTCTGATGCTGCCAGTGGGTATGACTGGTTGATGAGAACGAGCCATTCTCTGAAATATTAGCACCTTACGTCAAATCTATCTGATCCGGCCGCTGTGTTGGAATGTCAATCGCCACCGCTTGTACTGAACCTCTACGTACCGTACAAATATCGTTTCGTGTCGTGCGTGCAAGAGGACATCCTACAGTAGGACTGTGTATTCATCAGTAGCCTACTTTAAAAGGGTACAGAACGTATTGTACGTAGAATTTGAAAAGTCCAGAGAGAGCGGGTAATTACAGTAATTACTGGGACAAGTAGGTTTGTATTGACGATTTGACTGATGTATACATAGTGAAGGCTCTGTAGGAACTTTTTATTAGCAATACACCTTGACATGTTGCTCGAACAAGTAAACTGGATCTTAGGCTACAACCAGATACGGCGAGACTGTTCTCCAGACGGCCGAGAATGGGGTGGTGGTACCGTGCTTATGCTATGTAATCCAGATGCAGATGCCTTATGTGCAGCCCGGATTCTCAGCTACGCTTTTCGAGCAGACGGGATACCATATCAGCTTAGGCCTTGTGGAGGATACGCCCGAATGATACATATCTTACAGCGTATTAGTCCATACAATAAGGCATCTTCCTCTAATCATCCACCCCAGCATGCAGACGACGATGAATCTCTAGATTTCGAATATGAAGAGGATCTTCTCTCCAACTGCAGTCTACGAGCTGTAATACTTCTGAATATTGGAGCTACTCGTAACCTAGATCGTTTAATCTTCTCTCCTACTCGTATTTTGGATGAAAATAACAATGATAATGGTCAATTAAGACCTCCTCTTTTGAACAAGAAATACACAAAGGTATATGTGATCGATAGTCGCAGACCTTTTCATTTGGCTAACGTACATGCTGGACTGCATGTTGTCCTATGGAATGATTACAATTGGTGTCTCAATAGCTCCATCGGCGATATACCAAGTGATGGAGATGATTTGAGTGGTGCTGATGAAGATGATAGTACTGATGATGGAGAATCGGATGATGAGGAAAATGAGGAGAGTAGCAGCGAAAGTGATGAAGCTGAATTTCAAGATGAGGGCGAAGATGGGGAAACGGAATCTGCGTTCGATGATTCGACTCATACAGACAAACCTTCTGTAAACAGGAAACGCACAACCAAGTTGGTAAAAGAGGCGAAACGTAAACGGATACGACCAGGCGATGATTCCTCTGACAATAATGACGAGGATAGTGGATATGAGACGAAATCCATCGATGGGGATATGGATAATGTAAGCGAAACTTCGACGAAGCAAGAACAAGATCGAGAAATCATTCGTAATGAAGAAGGAGATGCAACGTCAAATGTAAAAGTACTCTCACTCCGTGAATTACATCGTCGTCGTCTCGAGAAAATACGCATTTATTACAAAGAAGGAACCTTTTACTCAGCACCTATTGCATTTAATGTCTATAGCTTATTATCTAGAGAAATGCGCTTCGAGTCGGTGGGAGATTTACTGTGGCTTGCTTGCGTTGGCGTAACGGATGCGTACATTCATAATCGAATCGATCTCTGTGGTTATGCTCAGTTCGCTTCGGAATTGAAAAATCATGTGGATCGAGTATATCCTGACTATTCTGGAACTGATGGGCTACTTCGTCGAAGTGTGAACACCATTTTCTCTGAAAGCTTATACGGTAGAGCGGGTATTGTAGATGGACCCAAAACTCAGATTGGTTTGAGTGAGAACGGACGTATTGTTACTCAAAATGATGAACTTCGATTTTTTCTTCTACGACATACCAGTCTTTGGGAGGCTATGCGTCTCTCACCTCATGTGTGTACCAAGATGGCGCTCTACAAAGGCCAAGGAATGAAGAAACTGCAAGAAATGTTGGCGAAAATGGGGTTACCTCTTGCACAATGTCAACAGCAATATGCATTTATGATTCCCAATCTAAAGCGTCGACTAAGGCAGAGCATTATGGAGCACGCCAAGGTATGCAATAACTTTAAAACACATACAGATCATAGTTGTTTCATCTCAGACGATGGAATCTTGTATAATCTTTCAGGAATTCTCCTTGGATAATATAACATACACAGGATTCCTTCGAGTCACTGGTTATAAATCACTGATATCAGCAAGTGATATGTGCTACGCTGTTACGGCCTTATTAGAATGTGAGCCGTTTGGCAAAGCAAAGAAATCTACGACGGACGTGAGGTCGATCGCTGATAGCCTTGATGACGAGGATAGTAGAATCATGCAATCCTTCAATATCGCATATGATGCTCTAAATTCTAATAATTCCTCTTCGTTCCTGTCTGGAGAATGTGGTGGAATTTCTTCAGCGTATGCAGAAGGCTGTGATCTATCATCCCTTGTCAATGGCTGTGATTTGTCTAACTGTAACGGACTTGGGGCAGGATTGAAGATGGCCCTGTCCTTACAGAGACTTATAATTTCCACAGCGATGCACTTGGTGGAACGGAAGCTCATAATTAGACTTACAAACTTTCGTTATGCATATTTAAATTGCACAAGTCAAGGACCAACAGGAGGTTTGGGTAATGGAATCACTTTTGGATCCATAAAATCATCTCGTAATGGCTCGAACACCGATTCTGAAGTATTCCATATTTTTACCAAGCCTTTGGCATTAACGAAATTGGCAAACTTTTTGATGGACATGCATCGAGCAAATGGTAAATGGGCAGGTGTTCGTGCCAGTCCTCTCGTTTTGATGGCCGAAAATCCGCAAACACAAACGTACGTCGTGGTGGGGTATGAATGCCAAGAGAACAGTGATAAAAATAGATTTGGACAGAACTTTACACTTGCCGCTAAGACAATGCGAGGTACATTCAAATTCGATAGTTTTGATTCCAATGTTGTGGAGGTAAAAGCCACTGAGGTTCAAAAATTTATTGAGCAGCTACATTACGTCATGGAAGAAACGAAATAAATGCTTGTACTGAATTACTGTACATATTATAAATTTAAGGAACGGGTCTGCTTCGTCGAGATAACAACACATTCATCTCCTTCTTAGTAAATTACATCGTGACTGCCCTATCCCTGTTGTGGATCGAATCGCTATCGTAACATCGGACATGATGTCACCTCCTTTTAATTAGGGTATTCATTAGGATATTTTTCTAGAATCAAAATATTCCAGTGAGGCACGACAGTTCAATCGAATAGGATATGACCGTTAGCATAAGGAGTGAACAGGTAATATTCGTCAGCACTAACAACTGTAATGATATGTCGATGAAGCAGTCGTTCCGTTGTGTATGTACGGTAATCAATCAAAGAAGAATAGGGATTTTGGAGAACGAAGATCTCTCAACTTTTGGGTCGGTTTCCTCAGTTCCTCAGGCTACTGGCTACTGTATGTAGGTCCTACCCCCTGTATAGTGGTAGTGAGTCGTGCTCTTTGGAGCACTGTCCCTCTGTCTCTATGTATGTTCAATTTTGCCTCGCTCGGCATTCATTCGCACAATTACTCTTCTGGAAGACGATCTTGAATCAAGATGAATGCAGACGCAGCATATTCAGATGATATGATAACTCAGTTTTTGACATTTTCGGGATCGTCAGATTCAGATGTCGCCAAGGTATATCTTGAAATGTCTTGTGGAGATTTGGAAACTGCCGTTGGACTATTCATGGAACATCAAAATTCAGGACCACTCATGGCGGCTTCTTCATTACCTAATGTTCACGCTTCTGAAGAGAGACATACATCAACTCGAAGATCGCGTTCGAACCGGAATCGGCATTCCTCTAATAGTCGACCAGATTGGGTTGATGAAGATGGAGTTCGAGCACCTGATCAATCTCAACGTATGCGACTTTTAGACTTTGATGATGCACAAGACAACGAAGACGACGACTTTGATATGCCTTCCAATCAAGTGGCAGAGATGCTAATGCGTAATCAAGTCGCTATGATGCAAGGTCATTTTCCTGCCGAGTTAATGTCCAGGGCTTTTGCAAGTGATGGCGCTTTTACAGGTTTAGATAACATCCGAAATTTAACAAATCAAACCGCCATCGCTGGTGGAAGCAATATAGCCAACACATCTTATTCTTCATTCCCAAGGAATCAAGTTCCTTCCTCTCGTCCATACTCTTATGAAGAGGAAGACGATGATGTGCAAATTTTAGATCAACACGATGAAGACGATTCCGATGAGGAGGGGGATGAAGTACAGGTGGTGGGTCCATCGCCACCGACAGCGGCTGTGCCAGCACCTCAGAGATTAAGTGACATGTTTGCAGCCCCGACGAATCTGATGTATATGGGTCCAGGAGGATTTCAAGGGGCTAGAAATGTGGCGAAAGATTCGAAGCGTTGGCTTTTAGTAAATTTACAACGGGATTCAGACTTTGCGTGCCATGCTCTGAATCGAGATGTTTGGCGTGATGAACTTGTGGAGAATTTGATCCGAGAGGGTTTCATTCTCTGGCAAAATGTGAGTTTACACTCGCTTTATTGATATTTCTTACATTTTTATCTTCTCAACAGAAATGTTCCTTTCTTTGTAATAAAAAGTTTGATACATCTCCGGAAGGAATTATATACTCCCAGCGATATAACGTCACATCCTATCCTCATATTGCTATTATTGATCCGAGAACTGCAAGACTTGTTTTGAGAAGAGAAGGTTGGACGCAAATGAATCCCTTAACAGCTGCAGATTTTTCCGAGTTGGCCGCGGATTTCTGCTCTCGGCATTCATTTGATAATCCCCCATTACCACCTCAGCTTCCAGGTACTGCATTTGGATCCCATACAGGCACCAGTCGACCAGGGAAAAGGTCCGTCAACGAAATGACCGAAGAAGAGCAGATTGAGGCTGCATTACAAGCTAGCATTGGTGATAACGATATGCCTGTACAGATTAGAGATACTGAGGCTCAAGACATCGTACCAGCAAATAGTATGGACGATGCTTTAGATAGCAGCAGTGATGCGAATAAGAAATCGGAAGAATCGAGCTGGGAAACAGAAATCGCTCGCTTGGATGTTGGAGACGAGCCTATGATTAATGAAGGTGTAGCTAAAATCATGTTTCGTATGCCTGATGGAAAGAGGCTGGTGCGAAAGTTCTACCTTACTGATCCAGTGAAGAAAGTTTATGGTTACGTTGCGGTGAGTTATATGTCTTCTCTCTTCCTTTAGTCCTTGAATTGGAACATAAAAGTATCAATATCATTCTTCTCCTTAGCAATCCAACGATGATGCTTCAAAAGGAAAGCCGTTTGAACTCAAAGCAGGATTTCCTCCCAAGGATTTAATTTCACAAATCGATGAAAGTATTGAGAGCTCTCGTCTGTCAGGTGATACGGTCACTGTTCGCTGGAGGAGCCTCTAGTTTCCTCTATCTATTCGGAACCAAAGAATAATCCTTGCACTTCAGTTCGGAACTTAGACGCTTTATCTATTTTCGCCACTACCTCCAAATGTCCGTTGATGGGACAGCGAGGACAATTGCTTTGGTCGAAACGTTTCCCTAACGAGCTGTATGATGACAATTTTTAAACATCAATAAAAATACTTTGACGCGACATGTCATTTAAAAAGAGTGATGATATTGTATCCGTAAATCTCACCTTCTTAGAGTAGCACCTGTCATTTCATGTCGTATGCTGATATCGTCGCCTTTCTTCCATAGTGTTCCATTGTTGCAAGCAATTATCCAGTTGTCACCTGAATCACCACTATCGTTAAAGGCTGACACCTCACTTGCATCAGGTGAAAGCATGGATGGGATTTTATGCGAATGAAGATACTTTTTCGTCTTCAAATGGAAAAACCTCACAGTATCACCACATCTGATCGGTTGTCCATTTGGGCGATGAGTACGTTCGAAACCTTCTTCAACTTGCCAAAGTGTCGTTCGTTCAGAGGAATCGGCTTTTCGAATCAAAGAGACAACTTGCTGTCCTGAGCCCGAACCCCAACTGAACCCATCACTGTGAAGAAGATAGGGTGAAGCATTCCCTTCTACAAGCCTCAATTTAATTGCAGATCCATATGTTACATAAGCAAACGACGTTTCATCTAAGGGGAATTATCCAAAATTGATAAATCGAGGAAATTCAAAATCACATTTGCATAAATAGACGATATAAGGCGTACCGTCCACTACTGCATTTGCAGTATGTGATTCTTTTAGATATATGAAAATGATAAGAATCATTGAAAACACAGATACCTTCATGGTTTGAGTATAGGATGATCTGTTATTTTTTGAAATATGTTTATTAAGGATAATTCGTTAGAATTTGGAAAATTGTCAAATGAAGGTGACTCTACATTACGAGTTACTACTTACTATTATAATTGTAAATCGTCTATTCTCTTCACAATGTTAATAGTTTCTGAAAACACAGCAGTGATTAGATATTCGTCTAATAAACATAAACTTGAGAAATCATGAAATAATACTTGAACATTTGGAAACTTAGAAACCAAGGTCACACATCACGCACCATCCTACCGTACAACATAATATAACCTGTAATTGTCTTTTGTTCGTGCGTGTAGAACTACATGCTACACAGGCTAACAGTGGTTCTGTGATA
>Ga0169931_10003345_pt1 | contig 25450 bp, 23 predicted proteins | sample Kivu_15m_20L_FD_129675 | JGI IMG/M metagenome (GOLD analysis project Ga0169931, IMG submission 129675) | Freshwater microbial communities from Lake Kivu, Western Province, Rwanda to study Microbial Dark Matter (Phase II) - Kivu_15m_20L... | ecosystem: Environmental > Aquatic > Freshwater > Lake...
GTTTTCGTCGTCGCACCGGTATGTCAAGCCGGAATGGGACGAAGCCAAAAACCGCGCGGTCTTTGGCGCCTGTTACAATCCTCCGGCCCATGGCCATAACTACATGCTGGAAGTGACGGTGGCCGGCGAGGTGGATCCGAAGACCGGCATGGTCATCAATCTCTTCGACTTGAAGCGGGTGCTGCTCGATATGATCGAGGAGTTCGACCATAAGAATTTCAACCTGGACATGCCTTATTTCACCGACCGGATTCCGACCTCGGAAAACATCGCCAGGGTATTGTGGAGCAAGCTGGAGTCGCAGCCGGATATCGGGGCGCTGCACCAGATCCGGCTCTGGGAGGATGAAGATCTTTCGGCTGAGATCACGGCGGCGGGCGGGACGGATGTGGCCAGCGTGACGCGGCGCTACTCGTTCACGGCCGTGCTGGACGGCCACCAGGGCCATACCTGGGATTGTTTTGTCACGGTGCATGGCGCCATCGACCCGGTCACCGGCATGGTGACGGACATTGGGGCGCTGGACCGGCTGGTGCAGGCGCAGGTGCTGCAACCTTTCGATCGGCGCCATTTGGGCGAGGTGCTGGGGCTGCCGGCTCTCACCGGCGATCAACTCGCCAAGATCGTCTGGGATCGGCTGGCCAGCCTGGTGTCCGGTGGGAGGCTGCAGAAAGTCAGCCTCGTCCAGACTCGTGATCTGACTTTCGAGTATGCCGGCTGATTTGTCGCCGGCTCCTTCCGCCTATTCCTTCAAGAGCGAATGACCCGGTGACGCGGTGCGTCTGAGGATTCGAGGGGGCGTCTTATGGATTGTGTTGCCCGTCCAGCACCGCTTTCACGGCAGCTGACAGGCTGTTGATCGTGAAGGGCTTGGGCACGAAGGTGACTGACTGGCTGGAGATGCCTTTGCGCAGGAGCTCGTCTTCGTTGTAGCCGGACATAAAGACCACGCGGAGGGTCGGCTGTTTGGCGAGCATCTGTTCGGCGAGTTCCCGCCCGTTCATGCCCGGCATCATGATATCGGTGACCAGGAGATGGATCGGACTCGTCGTAGCGGCCATCTGTTGGAGCGCCTCCTGGCCGTTCGGCGCCTCCAGGACTTGATAGCCCTGCATGGTCAGCATTTCCCGCGCGATCTCCCGCACGATGATGTCGTCATCGACCAGCAGAATCGTCTGCGTCTGGACCTGTTGGCGATCGGGCTGGTTCACGGTCTGTGTGGCCTCTATATCGATACGGGGAAACGTGAGCGTAAAAGCCGTCCCCTTTCCGGGGGCGCTGCGTACCCCAATAGTACCTCCGCTTTGGGCCATAATGCCATAGACAGTTGCCAGGCCCAGCCCGGTCCCTTTGCCGACGTCTTTAGTTGTGAAAAACGGTTCAAAAATGTGCGCTTGAACATCGGGGCTCATGCCGTGGCCGGTATCGCGCACGATCAATTGAACGGCCGGCGAGGGGGTGGCGATGTTCATTGTTTCGATCGTCAGCGTCCCTCCTGATGGCATGGCATCGCGCGCATTGGTGGCGAGGTTCAGCAGAATCTGATCGAGTTGTCCTGGGTCGGCGCGGATGATGCCGACGGCCGGGGCCAGCGCCAGGGTGAGACGGATATTTTCCCCCAGGATTTGCTGAAGGAGATCGCTCAGATTCTGGATCACACCGTTGATGTTGAGCCGTTCCGGCTGCGCGACGTGCTGGCGTCCGAGCGTCAGAAGCTGCTTGGTGATCTTGGCCGCCTTTTGGCCGGCGGTTCGGACGGTTTCCAGGCGCTGGTGAAGCGGACTCCAGGGATCGACTTGCTTGAGGAGCAACTCGACGTTGCCGTTGATGCCGGTGAGCAGATTGTTGAAGTTGTGCGCCACGCCGCCGGCCAGGCGACCCACGGCTTCCAATTTCTGCATTTGCTGGAGCTGTTCCTCCGTCCGTTTGAGGGTGGCCTCGGCCAGTTTGCGGTCGGTCATATCGGTTCCGACCGTCAAAAGGCAGCGTCGCCCATTGAGGTCGATTTGTTCGCAAGCGATCAGACAATGCCGGAATGCCCCGTCCTTGCCTCGAAATTGTAATTCGAGATTGCGAATGGAACCCTGCGCGCTCAGTTGGGAAAAGAATTGTGCGCGGGCCTCCGGCGTTGGCCAGAGGCCCAGTGCCAGAGCGGTGTGTCCGATCACTTCTTCCCGCTGAAACCCGAACAGTCGCAAGCCGTCGTCGTTGACCTCAAGGCACCGCCCGGTTTCCAATTCGGTGATGATCAAGGGATGCGGGCCTGACCGGAAGGCTTTGGCGAAGAGCCCTTGGCTCTGACGCAAGGCCTGTTCAGCCAGTTTGCGCTCCGTGATGTCGCGCACAATGGCGATGAGGCGCGGCTGCTCCGTTCCTGATCCGAAGTATTGAAGGTTGACCTCTACGGGCAGAACTGCGCCGGTTTTCTTTCGATGGGTGGTCGTGAAGGTCTGGATTCGTAATTGGCCGCTAATGAGCGGGGCCATCATTGTCCGGAATCCCGGCTCGTCGAAGTCCAGCTTGAGGTTCAACGGCGTCATGCGCAGCAATTCTTCCCGGCGGTATCCCGTTTGCTGGGCAGCGCCCTCGTTCACGTAGCTGAATTGCAATGTCTGGGGATCGAAGATGAAGATCCCGTCCGCCGTGGAATCCAGCGTGGCTAGCGCGTCGCGCATGGTCCGCTCCGCCTTCTTCCGCTCGGTGATGTCGATGACGGATGCCAAGACGTGCGGCCCGTCCGGCAGCGCGATCGGGTTCAACCCGATTTCGATGGGGAATTCGGTGCCGTCCCTCCGCCGCCCCGGCAAGTCTCGCCCCTGCCCCATGGCGCGCACCGAGGGGGATTGGAAAAAGGTTCGGAGATGGTCCGGGTGGTGCCTCCGGTATCGTTCCGGGATCAGGATTTCGATTGGCTGTCCGAGCAGCTCCTGCCGGGTATAGCCGAACAGATGTTCGGCTTGTGTATTCGCCAGTACGATCGATCCTTCCCGGTTGACCAGGAGCATGCCGCTTGGCGACGCCTCGAAGACGAGTCCGAACAGGTCGTCCGGTTGCGGGGCTGGCATGGGGGGAGGTTCAGATTTCATAGGACCGCTAGCGTCTATCTTCGGGGATTCAAGGCCGGTGTGTGACACGACGGCAGCGAATCCAGATTTTGGCATGAATCGGCGTACTCCCGCGAAACTCTATCGGCTGAAAGGCCGATTTTCTTAACGCCTATTCCGGTACATCCCTAGCGAGACGAGGAAGGCTTGAGGAGTTCCCGAACCTTCTCGACGAGCGTGGTGGGCAGGAACGGTTTCTGGAGAAAGGCCGTGTCTTCGAGGATGCCGTTCGCCTGGAGTGTGCCCCCTCCATAGCCGGACATGCAGAGCACGCGGGCTTCCGGCTTCATGGCTTTCACGCTCGCGATGAGCACCGTGCTCTTCATGCGCGGCATGATGACGTCGGTAATGACCAGGTGGCAGGGGCCCTTGTGGACTTGCAGGCGCTGCAGGGCCTGCACGCCGTCTTCCGCCGCCAGCACCTGATACCCCTGGTCTTGCAGAACCGTCGTGATGAGGGTGCGGATGCTATCATCGTCTTCGACGAGCAGAATGGTTTCCTGATCGGCCGCCGGCTTGGTGGCCGCCAAGGGGGCCGGCGAAGCGGTCTTTGCCCCTTCCACGCGCGGGAGGTAGACCGTAAATCGCGAGCCTTGCCCCGGCTGGCTGGCGACGTCGATGTAGCCGCGGCTTTGCTTGAGGAGGCCGTAGACCGTGGCCAGCCCGAGCCCGGTGCCTTTGTCCGGGCCTTTGGTGGTGAAGAAGGGCTCGAAAATATGGCTGAGGGTCTCGGCGTCCATCCCGCAGCCGGCGTCCTGCACGACGATCTTGACGAACGAGCCGGCGGTGGCGCCCGGATGCAGCCGGACAAACGATTCGTCGAGTTCGGCGTGATCCGTTTCGATATTCAGCAGGCCGCCGTCCGGCATGGCGTCGCGGGCGTTGACGGCCAGGTTCATGACGATTTGTTCGAGCTGGACGGGGTCCATCAAGGCATAGCCCGCCTGCGGGTGCAGGACGACGACCATCTGGACATGTTCGCCGATCATCCGCTGGAGGAGATCTTCCATGTCGCGGATGGCCGCGTTGATGTCCAGTTCCTTGGGTTCGAAGACCTGGCGGCGGCTGAAGGTCAGGAGTTTCTTCGTCAGGGCGGCGGCGCGCAGGCCGGCCTGGCTGATGATGTCGATTTCCCGCGCCGCCGGATGGGCGCCCAGTTGCTGCATGACCCGATGGGCATGGCCGATCACGACCATCATGAGGTTGTTGAAGTCGTGCGCGATGCCGCCGGCCAGCCGTCCCACCGCTTCCATTTTCTGCGACTGGTAGAGCGCCTGTTCGGTGCGTTTGTGCTCGGTGATATCGGCGATCGTCTCGATGATGTGGGTGCGCCCATCGTCGGTCTGGGCTTTCGACCAATGGACGAGAAGGAACTGATTGCCCGGCAGGGGCACTTCACTGGACACGACCGCGCCGGTATGCAGCGCCTCGGGCATCCGGCAAAAGTCGCAGGGCGCCGGGCATCCGGCGACTTTTTCATAGCACGGGCTGCCCGCAATGTTGCCGAACTTGTTCAGCCCGGTCGCATTTTGAAACTGCACCCGATGCGTGGAGGGATCGATGGCGGTCACGATGACGGGCTGCGAGTTGAGCAGCGCCTGCGCGTCGTACTGCGGGACGTTGGGTGACGGGGAAGACGGGGATGGTGACGACATCCGCTAGGCCTCTTGAAATGGGTGTGCTGTCAAGGTCTTATTGCATGCCGACAGGCCCGCCAGGCATCGAGCCCACGCGGACTCACATGACATTACTACATGGCTGCGGCCAGTCAAGCAGAAGGGCGATTCCGGGCGTGCCGCCGGCGCAACGCTTCGCCAGGCGAACTATTTCAGCAAATGGTCCGAGATGAGCGCGGCGAGTTCGGCCGCATCCACCACGCCTTCGCGGGTCAGGAGGAGCGCGCCGTTCGCAAAGAAGTGGGTCGTGGGATAGGTCTCGAAGGTGTGGGATTTTTTGATTTCACGGCAGCGGCCCGGCACATGCATCTTGGCTTTGCCGACCTTGATGCCGGGAAATTTGGCGGCGGTTTCTTCCAGGATCGGATCGTATTGCTTGCAGGGTTCGCAGGTAGCGAGCCCATAGGCGACGACCGCCGCCGGGCTGTCGGTGAATTCTTTGTAGTTGTCGTCTCTGACGTCGAGAACGGTGCTCATGGAAGTCCTGTGTGTTGAGTCCTGAGTGCTGAGCCGGCCGACTTCTCGGCGCTCAGCACCCAGCACTCAGAACCGAGGATTAGCTCAGCTTCGCGAGGGCGGCGAGAATGTCCTTGTCCTCGCGGGCCACCTTGATTTCCTGCACCTTCGCGTAGGCCACCTTGCCGTTCTTATCGACAATGACGGTCGCGCGCTTGGAGCAGTTCAACGGCTCGAAATACAGGCCGTAGGCCTTGGCGGTCGTCCGGTGGACATCGGACAAGAGGCGATGCTTGAGATCCATGGAGTCGGCCCAGGCCTTGTGGGAGAAGAAGCTGTCGCAGCTCACGCCGAACAGCTCCGCGTTGGCCGATTGGAACTTGGGGAAGTCGTCGGTCAAGCACTTGTTCTCGCCCTGGCAGACCGGGCTCCAATCCAGCGGGTAGAAGCAGAGGACGACGTTCTTCTTGCCCCGGAAGTCGCTCAGCTTCACATCCTGCTGATCCTGGTCCTTCAGGTTAAAATCCGGTGCTGTATCGCCCACCTTGATTTCCGGTGCTACATCGCTCATTGCAGATCCTCCTTTGCGAACATCGCTATATGGTGGCGGAAAATGAGCTCTCAGTTGGAGAGGCCCCTGTGAAAACTTCGAACTTTGTACCTTGTGGTTTGAAAGCTTGTCAACGGACCTGAAGGCCTATGGGCCTAGGCCTGATTCTCTAGCTCATCGAACTGACGGATCTGTTGCTAGCCCTGGAGTTCCCGGAACCCGATCATGCGCCCGGTCGGCGCCGTGGTCCGATGATTGACGATCCGGATCGTGCGTCCCAACAGGGGCAGGCGAAAGGCCGAGCCGACTTTGGGCGACTGGCCGATGCGGAGCAATTCATTGGCCGACTCGGTCAGCATATCCTTGGCGGCGCTTTCGGAAAGGCCTTTCCTGTAGAACGTTTCAATTTCATCCAGGCCGAATTTGGTCAGGCCCAGCGTATGGCACCAGATCTGATCAGGCTTCGCGGCATCGTTGTGGGTAATGGCGATGTGGTCGTCCACCAGGAAGCTGGCCAGGGTCCGGTTCTGCCAGTCGGACGGATTGAGATAGGCTTGGGTCGCGATGTCGTACGCCGTGCCTTGCGTCAAGAGCGTCAGGCCGCGCGCGAGGCGGGCCGCAAAGAGCACGGTGTCGGGCATGTCGCGATTGGGCACGATGGAGGGGGCGATGGCCCCCATCTGGTCATGTTCCCAGGCCATGTTTTTCACGATATCGGCGGTGTGTGTCGCGGGCAAGGGCATCACGACGTGCGCCGACCAGGGGCCATGCGTGGCCTGCCAGGATTCGGGGGCGCCGGTCTCCGGTCGAATCACCAGAGGGCCGCCGTATTCCCGGTCATACCAGATCGTGAGTTCATCGGTGGCCGGGGCGGTGCCACGATAGCCGATGAAATAGAGCGGGGGCCGTTTCGACGAGGGTTTCGGGGCTTTCTTCTTAATGCGCATGGGGCGTCCGCTATTTGCCTGATTTTTTGGCTCTGCGGCGTTCATCCGCATTGAGCAGCCGTTTGCGCAGACGCAGGCTCTGCGGGGTCACCTCAACCAGCTCATCCGGACCGATGTATTCCAGCGCGAACTCCAGCGACATTTCCTTCGGAGGCGTGAGGACCAGGGCTTCATCGGTCCCTGAGGCGCGCATGTTGGAGAGCTGTTTTTCTTTGCAGACATTCACGTCCAGATCTTCGTCCCGGCTGTTTTCGCCGATGACCATGCCGCGGTAGACGTCCACGCCGGGGCCGATGAACATGGTGCCGCGTTCCTGCACCATGAAGATAGCGTAGCCGGTGCTGGTGCCGTCTTCGCAGGCGACCAGCGAGCCATGCGGCGAGACCAGCAAATCCCGCTCTTCGGCCGGCTCGTAAGCCGCAAACACATGGTGCATGATGATCGTGCCGCGGGTTTTCGCGAGCAGGATGTTCTTCAAGCCCATGATCCCGCGGGTGGGAATATGGTATTCGAGATGCATTTCGCTCGTGCCGACGTCGGAATGGATGAGGCGCATATGCCGCAATTCTCCGCGGCGTTTGCCCAATTCTTCGATGACGGCGCCCTGATAGGTTTCCGGCACCTGGATGGTGAGTTCTTCATACGGTTCCGTGGCCTTGCCGTCGGCGTCGCGATGGATGATGACTTCCGGCTGAGAGACCTGGAGTTCGTAGCCTTCGCGCCGCATCTGCTCGATCAAGACACCGAGATGGAGTTCGCCGCGGCCGGCCACGAGGAACCGGTCCGCGCTGTCCGTTTCGTGGACCCGCAGGGACACGTTGGTTTCCAGTTCCTTGAAGAGCCGGTCGCGCAGGTGGCGCGACGTGAGGTACTTGCCTTCCCGGCCGGCAAAGGGGCTGTTATTGACAGAGAAACTCATTTGGACGGTCGGTTCGTCGACTGTCACGCGCGGCAGCGCGAGCGGATTTTCGGCGTCGGCGATCGTGTCGCCGATGCTCACCTCGTCGAGGCCGGCCACCGCGACGATTTCTCCTGCCGCCGCCTGGTCCGTATCGACTCGTTCCAAGCCTGAGTAGACCGCCAGATCGGAGACCTTTCCCGGGGTTTTGGCGCCGTCTTTGCCCAGCAGCATGACATTCTGCCGGCGGGTGATCGAGCCGGACTGAATCTTCCCGATGCCCATCTTGCCTTTGTAGGCGTCCTGGACGAGCGCGAGCACGAGAATTTGCAGCGGCGCCGTCGCATTGATGGCCGGAGCCGGGATTTTTTCGAGCACCGTATCCAGCAGCGGGGTGATGTCCGTGCCCGGTTTGTTCACGTCCAGGGTAGCCTGTCCCTTGATGGCGGCCGCGTAGACGATGGGGAAATCGAGCTGCTCGTCGGTGGCGCCCAGGTGGACGAACAGATCGAAGGTGCGGTTCACCACGTCGTCGATCACGGCATCGGGGCGGTCGATCTTATTGATGACGACAATGGCCTTGTGTCCCAGCGCGAGGGCCTTGCGCAGCACGAAGGTCGTCTGCGGCATCGGGCCTTCCTTGGCATCGACGAGGATCAGCACCCCATCGACCATGCGCAGGGTGCGTTCCACTTCGCCGCCGAAGTCGGCATGGCCCGGCGTATCGACGATATTGATCTTCACCCCTTTATAGGTGACGCTGGCGTTCTTCGCGCGAATCGTGATGCCGCGCTCCCGCTCCTGGTCCATCGAGTCCATGATGCGCTCGCCCATGTCGTCGATTTTGCGATGGACGTGGGTTTGGCGCAGCACGGCATCGACGAGGGTCGTTTTGCCGTGGTCGACGTGGGCGATGATGGCGATGTTCCGGATATCGTTCCGGCGGTCGTGAGGGGCATGGTTCTGTGTCATAGTCGTGATCTTCTCTCGGTCAAAAAAAAAGACGCCTCGACAGTGAGGCGTAACAGCGCAGTATACAGGAAGCGTTTCCTATTACACAAGCAAACGGGAGGGGCTGGGTATTACACGGTCTGGCAGCCGCGGAAGACCGGTCGGCTGCCATGGCGGGAGTGGGTCAGCGGGTGTGCCAGGCCGCTTTGCGGGTCATCGTGCCCCAGGCGGCTTTCTTCCCCCGCATCCATTGATAGAGTCCCATGAGTTTCCAGAGCGAGTTCAATTGGCGGTAGCCGAAATTCTCGAGAATGGCCCCCAGAAACAGCAAGAGCACATGTTTGGGTTTCGGGTAGACGTGAAAGGAGATTTCTTCCAGGAAGAACGCGCTGACCGACAATAAGATGCCTATGCTGATCGCGGCGAGCAGGAGAATGAGCCAGGTGTTGAATGAGACAAACCCGGCGATCAATCCAATGGTCACAAAGACATAGCCGAAGATTTCGATGGCCGGGCCGAGCCATTCGAAGAGGACCATGAAGGGGAAGGCCAGCCATCCGACGGCTCCGCCTTTGGGATGGCAGAGCAGGTCGAGATTGTGGGTGAGACTTTCACAGAGGCCCCGCTGCCAGCGCACGCGCTGGTGTTTGAGCGTCTTGAGGTCCTCCGGCGCTTCGGTCCAGCAGACCGGATCGGGCGTAAAGGTAATCCGGTAGGGTTTGCCTGTGAGCCGCAGATGGCGATGGAGCCGCACCACCAGCTCCATATCTTCGCCGATGGTGTCGTGCCGGTATCCGCCGATGCCGACGACGGTATCCTTGTGGAACAGGCCGAACGCGCCGGAGATGATGAGCATGGCATTGATGGGCGACCAGCCGAGCCGTCCGAAGAGAAAGGCCCTCAGGTATTCCACGATTTGAAAGAGCGCCAGCAGATTGGTGGGCAAGCCCACGTTGGTCAGAAAGCCGTTGGTGACTTCACAGTCGTTGGCGATGCGGACGGTTCCCCCGCAGGCGACCGTGTGGGGATCGTCAAGGAAGGGCTGGACGACCAGCTGCAAGCTGTCGCGTTGCAGAATGGAATCGGCGTCGATGCCGCAAAACAGCGGATAGCGCGAGAGGTTGATGCCGGCATTGAGGGCGTCGGCCTTTCCGCCGTTCTCCTTGTCGATCACGCGCAGATTCGGGTGGGCGGTGGAGTGGTACACGGTGCGGATCGGTTTGGTGGGGAGGCGCCGGTCATAGGCTTCGGGGAAGGGCACCAAGGCGAACTCCTCGATCAGCACCGCCAGCGTGCGATCCTTGGATCCGTCGTTCACGACAACGATTTCAAATTCCGAATAGCTGAGCTGGAGGAGTGACCGCACGGACGCGGCGATGGTCGTTTCTTCGTTATAGGCGGGAACCAGCAGGCTGATTTGGGGTTCGAAACCGGTGTAGCCGTGCGGCAGATTGGCGAGGGCCCGCTCTTCCATATAACTGCGGAGATGGACGGCGGCCACGAGGTCGAGCATTAAGTATCCCGCCGTCAGGCCGAGAAGATAGAGCAGGAACAGCCACTCACAGATTGCAATGATGGTCTCAAGTCTCATGCCGTCTTATCGGTTCCGCATCCACCTTGTGCGAACAGGACGAAGGTCTCGCCGGCCTGGCGCGCCCGCTGTTGTCACCCGGCGTCGAAGCGGCGGCCCTGCGTCCGTCCTGGGGCTGGTGGTTTCAGCGCTCCTGCTTGCATCGTCCGTCGTCCAATCCATCGAGATTCCGCTCTCAGGCCCCATCCCCTCCTCGGTGCAGGAGATCGAGTTGTCCTATCTCGGAGAGCAGACAACCCCCTCCGTGACGCTCAACGGTCCTTCTGACGCCACTCCGTCTCTTCCTTATCGGCCGTTTGCGCCTGTTCTTGACTTGGTGCCGCTTCTGGAGCCGCCCCAGGTCTTTGGCCCTTGCCGGGGGCAGATCATAAAAGAGGAAGGGGCGGTCTCGGTTGAATTGACCGTTCATGAGGGGAAGAGGGGGCATTGCGGCCAGCGGTTGGCCCTTCAGCCTGGCGGGGGCTTGCTGGACGTACTGTCGTATGGTGTCGTGCATCTTCGAGGGCAGGCAACGGGCCGTGTCGTGGTGGCTGTGGAAGACCGGGCCTCGACAAGACGGGAGGAGAGCGTGCCGCTGGCGGCGGTTACCGGATCGTTCGATCTGACGATCCCGTTGCGGTCCATCGGGCGGCAGGTAGATGTGCGGCAGCTGACGGCGCTGGTCGTATCGACGGACGATCCGCGTGCGCGCGTGGGGCTGGAGCAATTGGAACTGATTCAGGTGCCGGCCGCAGCGCCGCGCTCTCTTCAGACCGGGTTTTGGGTGTGGGGCTATCGTGCGGCGGCGGCGGATCCGGACATAGTGATTGCGGCCTGCCAACGTCAGGGGTGTTCACGCATTCTGATACAGATGCCGGCGTTGTCGGACGATGATGCGTTGTGGGCGGCCTGTTTGAGCGCGGTGACGTCTTTGGCGATGCCGAGAAATCCAGTCAGCGTGCCGGTCGGATCGCGCACGGCGGTCACGACTAAGCTGACGGTGATGCGGTCGCCGTCCTTGCGGAGATAGGTCCACTCCCGCTCTTCATAGCCCCCGAGCCGCGCTGCTTCGACCAGCACGTCGAATCCCGCCAAGGGCTGTCCGAACCGTTCGGAGAGCTGGCGTCCGCGCGCGTCGATCTCGGCGGGCAGGTGAAAGTCGGTGAGGGTGGACTGGCCGATCACCTCCTCGCAGCGATAGCCCAGCATGCGCTCCGCGCCGAAGTTGAAGACCGTAATGAGCCCCTGCGGGTCGGTGGCGATAATGCCGATTTCCGTGGCGGCATCGAGCACGGTTTGGAGCCGCGCCCGGGTCTCGGTGATTTCTTCCAGTGCGGATTTTTGCGGGGTGATATTGCTGGTGGTCCAGACGAGCCATTGTTCGTCATGGTGCCGCTCGGGCAAAATCCCGATGGTCGTTTCGGTCCAGATGGCATGCCCGAATTGTGTCTGGCCGACGAGATCGCCGTGCCATTGCCCCTGCTTCTTGAGAATGGGAAAGAAGATAGTTTTTACCTTGGCGACCCACTCGGGGGAGTAGAGCTTGGTCCAGGATTGTCCGATGAGATCGATGGGCCGGTAGCCGTGCATGGAGGCAAAGGCTGCGTTGACGAAGGTGAATCGGCCTTCTTTCGTGAGGAGGGCGATCCCTTCGGCCCCGTATCCCAACGCCAGCAGGAGCCGCTCGTGCATGGCTTCGGCTTGGTGCAGGCCGCGGGTGCTCGTGGTCAGCTGGCGCGTGCGCTGGCGGAGCTCCAGCTGGCTCATGATCTGCCGGGCCAGGACCGCGAGCGCCTGTTCCTGCGTGACGGTGAGATGCCGCGGATGTTGCGCGAGCAGACCGAGGGTGCCCAGCATATGCCCCTCTTCCGTCAGGATCGGGAAGCCGGCATAAAACCGGATGAAGGGGGCGCCCATCACCAGAGGATGGTTGGTAAATCGATGGTCAGCGAGGGTGTTGGGGACGATGACTGCCGGCTGGTGCAGGGTGGGATGGGCGCACAGCGACCGGCCTCTAGGCCATTCGCATTCGGGCAGTCCAACTGCCGCCTTGAGCCATTCGCGATCCCGGTCGAGAAAGCTGATGTAGGCGGTCGGGACGTCGCAGATCTGTGTGGCCAGTTGGACCAGGTCATCGAAGGCCTGGTCCGGTTCGGTTCGGTGTCCAAAATGCCGTAGCGGAGCAGTGCGTCCAGCCGCTGCTGTTCGTTGTGAGGCGTGGGGGCTGGCTTCATCGAGGACCGCTCTCTCCCGCATGCGGCCGGGATGTCATGTCGGACAAGACGCAGGGGCATGGACTTGCCCATTAGCTCCAGTGTGCTTTCTCGGTGGTTCCTGTGAATTCTTGAGCAGTTGAGTGCCAATGATGGCGGTCATTGTTATGGGCAGGAGGGCGAGCCGTGAGTGGATGCATCGCCTTGTGGAATCGGGGGCCTTGCTTGAGTTTTGAAGGATGGCATTGTAAGGTGACGGCACGATTCCCGCCCTATTTTCATCCCCTTAGGAGCGTGCCCGTATGCCTGGCGACGACCGGTTCGTTGAGATGCATGAGCAGTCCACGCAACGGCTGTGGCGGTGGTGGCAGATCGGCCTGCTCGGTCTGCTGGCGCTGACGCTGGTGGGCGTGACGGCGGCGGCCGGGGTGGTCTGGCATTTTTCGCAGGATCTCCCGTCGCTGGATCTGCTTCAAAGCTATCAACCCAGTCTGGTCACTACGGTCTATGCGGACGATCGCCAGCCGATCGGCCAGTTCTTCATCGAGCGGCGCATTCTGACCCCGCTGTCGGATATTCCCAAAACGCTTACGCAAGCCGTGATCGCCACCGAGGACGTCCGGTTTTTCGAGCATCCGGGGCTGGACTACATCGGCATTCTTCGCGCGGTCTGGACGAATATTCGCCATGGCGGGCGGAAGGTCGAAGGCGCGAGCACGATTACGCAGCAGCTGGCCCGCTCGCTGTTTCTCTCGGCGGAGCGCTCCTACGACCGCAAGCTGCGCGAATTGATCCTCGCCTATAAGATGGAAGCGGTCTCGTCGAAAGAGCAAATTCTTGAAACCTATCTGAACCAGATCTATTTCGGCCAGGGCGCCTACGGGGTCGCGTCAGCGGCGCAATCCTACTTCGGGAAAGAGATCGGGACCCTGACGCTGGCGGAGTCGGCGTTTCTCGCCGGCCTGCCCAAGTCGCCCAGCCGGTTTTCGCCTTTTACGAATTATGAGCGGGCGAAGAAGCGCCAGGAGCACGTCTTGTCGCGCATGGAAGAGGCGGGATTCATTTCGGCGGCCGAGCGCGATGCGGCGATTGCCGACACGCTGAATTTCCGCCGGCCCGGCAGCGAGCATATCGCGCCCTATTTCGTCGAGCATGTCCGCCAGAAACTGGTCGCCAAATACGGCGAGACCAGTGTCTATAAAGGCGGCCTGCAAGTGTATACGACGTTGAACCTGGCCATGCAGCGGGCCGCGGAAAAGGCCTTTCTGGCCGGGGTGCGCGATCTCGACAAACGGCAAGGGTGGCGCGGCCCGAAGAAGACGGTCGATCTTGCCACGCTGCCGGTGCCGGGCGCGCCGGCGTCCGATTCATCGCTCAAGCCTGGCGATCTGGCGGAAGGCGTCGTGCTGAAGCTCGCCAAGGATCACTATGCGGTTCAGGTCGGGGAGGTGCAGGCGAAACTGGCGTTCGAGGACATGGCCTGGGCGAAACGGGTGCTGAAAGGGCCGGATCCGACGCAGGATGCAGTGCTGAATGTGGATCCGAAAAAGCTCCTCACGCCCGGCGATGTGATCGAAGTCGGCGTGAAAAAGATGGCGAAAGACGGTGTGCAGGTCGCGCTGGAACAAACGCCGGTCGTGGAAGGCGGGCTGGTGGCGGTCGATCCTCGGACCGGCGCCATTCGCGCCATGGTGGGCGGATACGATTTTGCTCGCAGCGAGTATAACCGCGCCGTGCAGGCCCGCCGGCAGCCGGGCTCCGCGTTCAAGCCGGTGATTTACGCGACGGCGATGAGCCAGGGGATGAGTCCGGCCACGCAGATTCTGGATGCGCCGGTCGTCTATGAACAGGAAGCGGAAGACAAGATCTGGAAGCCGGAAAACTATGGCCATAAGTTCCACGGCATGGTGACTTTGCGGGATGCGCTGGCCCATTCCCATAACCTGGCGACGGTGCGGCTACTGGACAAGGTGGGGATCCGGAACGTGATCGACTTTGCCAAAACGGTCGGGATTACCAGCCCGCTGCCCGCGGATCTGTCGCTTGGCTTGGGGTCGTCGTCTGTGGGGCTGCTGGAATTGACGTCGGTCTATGGCGTGTTTCTCAACCAAGGCACGAGAGCCGAGCCGTTTACCACCACGATGGTGCAGGACAATACCGGCAAGACGCTTGAGGCGATGGAAGAACAGCCGCATGAAATCATTGCCAAAGAGACCGCCTATCTCATCACGAACATGATGGAAGATGTGGTGCAGAAGGGGACGGGGCAGGCGGCCAAGGCGCTGGGCCGGCCGATCGCCGGGAAAACCGGCACCACGAACGAATATGTGAATGCCTGGTTCATCGGCGGCGCGCCGAATCTCGTCACCGGCGTCTATGTCGGATTCGACGACCGGCGTCCGCTGGGCGACGGGGAGACCGGTGCGCGCTCGGCCTTGCCGATCTGGATTCAGTTCATGAAAGAGGCGCTGCAGCAGCTGCCGGTGGCGCCGTTTGAGATTCCCGATGGCGTCACGTTTGTGAAGGTCGATGCGTCCACCGGCCTCTTGGAGTCGGATCAGGGGGCAGAGGGAGAAGGCAAGAGCACGGTGGAGTTGTTTGCCAAGGGGAGCGAGCCGACGCAGGCCGCGCCCCGCCGTCTCGACCCGACCGATTTTTATAAGCTGGACCAGATCCCGGAGGGGCAGCCGGTGGGGGAGGGGGCCGCTCAGCCGTGAGGCGTTAGGATTTCGAGTCCTGGTATTCTTCGTGCCAGGCCATCTGAATGTGTTCCAGAATTTTCTCGTTCGACTTCTTCGGATCGTCTTTGAAGTCCGGCAGCGCCACAATCCAGGCATGCATGTCGGTGAAGCGGACCGTGAGCGGATCGGTGTCCGGGTGTTCTTCCACTAAACGAATCGCGATATCTTCAGCCTCGTGCCATTTCAGGTCCACTCAGAACTCCTTTCAGGCTGACAGGATTGCAGGCTGACCTGTGCTTGCCAGCCTGGGACTTGTCAGCGTGTCAGCCAGAACCTTCTGCAGTTCAGGTTATCTCAGAGACCTTCTTCCCTTGCAAGCTCCGTTTGAGGGAGTCATCCAGCATCGCAACCGTCAGGCCTTTTGCGGCCTGTTCGAGATCGGCCATGCGGGCGCGGATGGCGGGGGGCTCGGTCCCGTCCTTGGCGGAGGCCAGGGCCGTGAGCGCGGTGCGCACCGCGGCGATGCCCTCCGCGGAGATGAGATGCCCGCCGTCGGCCAGGGATTTTTCTGTCGTGACGATCAAGGCGCTGGCGTCGAGCCGCGCTTCGATCAATTTGCGCGCGCTGACGTCGTCGGATGCGAATTTGAACGAGTCTTCGATCATGCGCTCCACTTCCTGGTCCGACAACCCGTAGGAAGGTTTGACGTCGATGGACTGGCTCTGACCGGTCCGCATGTCGGTGGCTTTGACGTTCAAGATGCCGTTGGCGTCGATGAGGAAGGTGACCTCGATGCGCGGGACGCCTGCCGGCAGCGGCGGGACTTTCAGCCGGAAGCGCGCGAGGCTGCGGTTGTCTTTCGCCAGCTCCCGTTCGCCCTGGAGGATGTGAATGTCCACGCCGGTTTGCCCGTCCACATAGGTGGTGAACATTTCCTTGGCGCTGGCGGGGATGGTCGTATTGCGGCGAATCAGGCTGCTCATGACGCCGCCCATCGTCTCGATGCCCAGCGAGAGGGGGGTCACGTCGAGGAGGAGCATGTCCGTCGTGCCGCCGCTCAGGATGTCGGCCTGCACCGCGGCGCCGAGGGCCACGACTTCGTCCGGGTTGAGTTCGCAATGGGGTTGTTTGCCGAAGAGGGCCTGCACGCGCTGGCGGACCAATGGCATGCGGGTCGAGCCGCCGACCAGCACGACTTCGTCGATGTCGCTGGGAGTGAGTCCCGCGTCCTTGAGCGCAAGACGGCAGGGTCCGAGCGTGCGTTCCACCAGGGCGTGGCACAATGACTCCAGTTGCTCGCGGGTCAGTTCGCGGATGAACCGGCCCTTGCCTTCCGGCAGATCGAGGGTGGCTGTTGTGGCGAGGGCTTCTGAGAGGCGGACTTTCGCCCGTTCGGCTTCGAGCCGGATGCCTTGCATGTGATCGGGATAGGCCGTGAGGTCGAGCCCGTGCTGCTGGCGAATGTCCGCCAGGAAGATATCCGCGATCAATTGGTCGAAGTCGTCGCCGCCCAAGTGGGTATCGCCGTTGGTGGCGAGCACTTCGAAGATGCCGTTCTTGAGCTTGAGGATAGAGATGTCGAAGGTGCCGCCCCCCAGGTCATAGACGGCGATGGTGCCCTGGGTGCGCTGTTGCAGCCCGTAGGCCAGGGATGCGGCGGTCGGTTCATTGATGATCCGCAGGACCTCAAGCCCCGCGATCATGCCGGCGTCTTTGGTGGCTTGCCGCTGGCTGTCGTTGAAGTAGGCCGGGACCGTGATGACGGCTTTGGTGATGCTCTCCCCGAGAAAGGCTTCCGCCCGGAGCTTCAGTTCCTTCAGGATCATGGCGGAGATCTGCGGCGGCGAATAGGTCTTCTCGCCGAGCTTGATGCGGATGACGCCGCCTTTTTCGGTCAGGGTATAGGGGAAATAGGCGAGTTCGTGTTGCACATCGGCCAGGCCTTTGCCCATAAACCGTTTCACGGAATAGACGGTGCGCTCCGGGTTCCTGGTCAGATGTTCTTTCGCCGGATCGCCGACGATCAGGCCGTTGTCGGTCAGCGCGACGACGGAGGGGACCATGGCCCGCTCATGACGGCCCGCGATGACGCGGGGCGTGCCCTGATCCATGTAGGCGACGAGCGAATTGGTTGTGCCGAGGTCGATGCCAACAATGCGTGACATGGTAATTAAGCGATGGTGGCGACGAGGTCGTTGACGATGTTCTTCACATAGGTGCGGTTGGACAGGATGTCCCGCATGGCTTTCAGAATGCGGCTGCGCTCGGCGCAGGCCTGTTCGGTGGCCTCGCCGCGGTCCTGCAGCGCATCCCATTGGCCGAAGAGCTGCTGGATCTGTGTTCCCATGTCCCGCTGCCGTTGCTCCAGTGTGGCGCGTTCGGATTGGAGCCGGGTACGGAGGGCGGCCGCCTCGCTCGAGGTCCGGTCGCTGGCGCGGAATTCGTCGAGCGTCTCTTGCAGTTCGAGGATTTCCTCGAAGAGGTCGGCCGGCGGCGTCGTGCGAATGTCTTTCACGGCGCCGGCTTCCAGATCCAGCAGATATTCGGCGCGCTGAATCGGGTCCCGCAGCGTGCGATAGGCCGTGTTCAGCATGGCCGAGTTGCCGAGGCTGATGGTCTGCTCCGCATCGCTCTTGTTCTGATAGAAGTCGGGATGGAAGGCCCGGCTCAATTCGTAGAATTTGGCTTCCAGCTGTTGCGGATCGATGGACAGGCGGCGGGGAAAGCCGAAGCAGGTGAAGTAGTCCAGCTCCTTCGACACCGGCTGGACCTTCACGCACCGGTCGCAGAAGTATTCTCCCGAGACTTCGGATTGGCAGTGCCAGCACATGCTGCGGGCCATCTGCAGCTCGCGGCGGTCACTCGCGCTATGGATATGTCCGTGTCCGTCCATTGTGTGATCTCATTTACGCGGAGAACGACTCTCCGCAGCCGCAGGTCTTGTTGGCGTTGGGGTTCACGAATTTGAAATTCCCGCCCATGAGATCTTTGTGGTAATCGAGCTGAGTGCCCTGTAAGTAGATGGCGCTCTTGGCATCCACAATGATCTTCACGCCGTCGAACTCGTAGACCTGGTCGTATTGGCCGATCTTCTCATCGAAGTTGATCGTGTAGCTCAGGCCGGAGCAGCCGCCGCCCTTGACGCCCAGGCGCAGGCCGCCTTCTTCAATGCCCTGGACGTTGATCAGACGCTTAATTTCCTTCAGGGCCGCGTCCGTGAGCGTGATGACCGGAGTTTGGGCTTCCGTATTCGTGGCGTCCATAGTGCGCTCCCTTCTGCCGTTACTTGGAGTCGGCTTTCTTCTGGTAGTCGGCCAATGCCGCCTTGATCGCGTCTTCCGCCAGGACCGAACAGTGAATCTTGACCGGCGGCAGGTTCAATTCCTGGACGATGTCGGTGTTCTTGATCTGCTGGGCTTCTTCGATGGTCTTGCCCTTGAGCCATTCGGTGGCCAGGCTGGAGCTGGCGATGGCGGAGCCGCAGCCGAAGGTCTTGAACTTGGCATCCACGATCGTGTCGTTCTGGACCTTGATCTGGAGCTTCATGACGTCGCCGCACTCGGGCGCGCCGACCATGCCGGTGCCCACGCCTTCTTCGTCCTTCTTGAAGCTCCCCATATTCCGGGGATTGTTGAAATGATCGACGACTTTGTCACTGTATGCCATGGTCAGTCCTCCTCGTGACTATCTAGGTCAGTGGGCGGCCCACTGCACGGATTTCAAATCGACTCCTTCTTTCGCCATTTCGTACAAGGGCGACATTTCACGCAGCTTGGTCACGATCTCAATCACCTTCTTGATCGTGTAGTCAATCTCTTCGTCCGTGTTGAAGCGGCCCAGGCCGAAGCGGATCGACGAATGGGCGAGTTCCACCCCGACGCCCAGAGCCCGCAAGACATAAGATGGCTCCAGCGTCGCGGAGGTGCAGGCGGAGCCGGACGAGAGGGCGATATCTTTCATGCCCATCAGGAGCGATTCGCCTTCGACGTAGGCGAAGGAAATGTTCAGATTGTGCGGCAAGCGCTGCGTCGGATGGCCATTGAGATAGCTTTCTTCGAGGGCTTTCATGATCTCGGCCTGCAACCGGTCGCGCATCGCTGTGAGGCGCGCCGATTCGGCGGCCATGTCCTGTTCGCACAATTCGCAGGCCTTGCCGAATCCGACGATCAACGGCACCGGCAGGGTGCCGGAGCGCATGCCGCGCTCGTGTCCGCCGCCGTCCATTTGCGCCGCGATCCGCACGCGGGGGTTCTTCTTCCGCACATAGAGGGCGCCGACGCCCTTGGGGCCGTAGATCTTATGGGCCGAGAAGGACATCAGGTCGATGCCCATATCCTGCACATCGACGGGGATCTTGCCGACCCCTTGCGTCGCATCGCAGTGAAAGAGCACGCCCTTTTCCTTCGCGATCTTGCCGATCTCCTTGACGGGATTGATCGTGCCGATTTCATTGTTGGCGAGCATCACGGAAATCAGGACGGTCTTGTCCGTGATCGCGTTCCGCACGTCGTCCGGATTCACCATGCCGAACTTATCGACGGGCAGATAGGTGACGGTCGCTTTGCCCTTGGCTTCGAGGGCCTTGGCGGTATCGATCACCGCGCGGTGTTCCGTGGACGAGGTAATGATGTGGCCGCCCTTTTCCTTGTACATCTCCAGCACGCCCTTGATCGCCAGATTGTCCGATTCGGTGGCGCCGCTGGTGAAGACGATTTCCTTGGGGTCCGCCTTGATGAGCTTGGCGATCTGCTTGCGCGCGTGTTCCACCGCTTCTTCAGCTTCCCAGCCAAAGGCGTGATTGCGGCTGGCCGCGTTGCCGAATTTCTCCACGAAATAGGGCAGCATGGCGTCGAGGACGCGGGGATCCATGGGCGACGTGGAATGGTTGTCGAGGAATATGGGTAGCTTCATCGTGTGACTCCTTGTGCCGTGGACGACTGAATCGTAATCAGGGGCGTGCCCCCCAGCATGTCTTGCAGCGTCATATTATTGAGTAACTGGTAGATGCTGTCCTGCACCTTGAGGAGCGGCGTGCGGATGTTGCAATGCTCCCGTTGCAGGCAGGGTTCGCCGTCTTTTTCATGGGAGCAATCCGTGATGCCCAGCGGCCCCTCGATCCCTTCCAGGATCTGCGCGATGGTGATCTGCCGCGCGGTGCGGGCCAGCAGATAGCCGCCTTTGGGCCCGTTATGGCTTTCGATCAAGCCGTTCTTGGCTAAGGTCTGGAGCACCTTCGCCAACAGTTCGAGCGGAATGTGGTACTCTTCCGCGATTTCTTTTGTGTTCACGACACGGCCTGGCGTCACGTCGCCATATTGCACCGACGCAATATGCTGGAGGGCCATGAGGGCGTAGTCGGCTTTTTTGGAAATCTTCAGCATGGCTATTGCCGATCAGTAAAGTCGGAGACTATAATGATCTCCGATCAATCAGGTCGGACTAAAGATACCACGCAGCTTCAGGGCTGTCAACGGGCTTCCAGGTGGATCGGCAGGAGTAGAAAGGGACACGGCAATGGGCGGAACAAACCCCTATATTGAGAAAGCGGAGTATGAGCTCCCCAAGAAATCGTACTCGATCACCTATATTGCGGCCGATGGCGATGTCACCAAGGTGACCGTCGATCCCGCCAAGATCCCCTATGGGGAGACAGGCCTGCCCGGCAGTATTCTGGATATCGCGATGGCCAATGGTGTGGAGCTTGAGCATGTCTGCGGAGGCGTTTGCGCCTGCTCGACTTGCCATGTGATCGTGAAGCACGGGTTGGAGAGCTGCAACGAGGGGACGGATGATGAGTTCGATCAGCTCGATGAAGCGCCGATGACCACGCTGCATTCCCGTCTCGGCTGCCAATGTGTGCCGAACGGCACCATGGACATCGTGGTGGAGATCCCGTCGGTGAATAAGAATCTGGTGAAAGAAGGGCACTAAGCCAGTCCGCTGGCCAGGCGGCGATTCTGTACAAGCCTTTTTCCTGCGTGCTATAGATACCGGCCTTGTAATGCCTACACATGAGATGAACGCATGACCCAAGTTCGTGTCCGTTTTGCGCCCAGTCCGACCGGATTTCTTCACATCGGGGGAGTTCGCACGGCTCTTTTCAATTGGCTCTTTGCCCGGCAGCAGCAGGGTGTCTTTATCCTCCGCATCGAAGATACCGATCAGAGCCGATCCACCGACGAGTCGATACAAGCCATTATCGAGGGGATGAAATGGGTGGGGCTCGATTGGGATGAGGGGCCGTATCGGCAAACCGAGCGCATGGAGCTCTATCGCAGCCATGCCATGGCGCTGCTGGAGAAGGGCCAGGCCTACTGGTGCGTGTGCAAGGCCGAGGAACTCGAGGCGCGGCGGAAAGACGCCGAGGCGAAAGGGCTCTCCCCACGCTACGATGGGCGCTGCCGGACTCTCGGAATCACGAATCCGCCGGGCGATGCCGCGCTGCGTTTCAAAGCGCCGCAAGAAGGGCAGATCGTGGTCGATGATTTGATTAAAGGGAAGATCACGTTCGACAACAGCGCGGCGGACGATCTGATTATTCTGCGCTCGAACGGCTATCCGACCTACAATTTTTCCGTTGTGGTCGATGATGCCTTGATGGGGATTACGCACGTCGTGCGCGGAGACGACCATTTGACCAATACGCCACGCCAAATCCCGATTTTTCAGGCCTTGGGCTTTCCCGTTCCGCAGTTCGGCCACTTGCCGATGATTCTGGGGTCGGACAAGGCGCGGCTGTCCAAGCGCCATGGGGCCACGTCCATCATGGCGTACAAAGACATGGGCTATTTGCCCGAGGCGATGGTGAACTATCTCGTCCGGCTGGGCTGGTCGCACGGGGATCAGGAGCTGTTTGCCCGTCAGGAGCTGATCGACAAGTTTTCCTGGAAGCATGTGCAATCTTCTCCGGCCGTCTTCAACCCCGAGAAACTGCTCTGGATCAACGCCGAATACATCAAGACCAGCCCTCCGAGCCAGGTGGCGCAGGCCCTTGTGCCGCTGCTGGAAGCGGCCGGGTTACACGAACAGGTGAAGGCTGTATCGATGGAGTGGCTAGCGCAGTTGGTGGTGCTGGTCAAAGAGCGGGCCAAGACCCTTGTCGAAATGGTGGAGTGGGTGCGGCCCTATTTCGGCGAGTCGGTCGTCTTTGAAGAAGAGGCGGCCTAGAAGTTTCTCACGCCGGCTACCGCGCCGCTGCTCGGCAAGCTGCTCGCGCGGTTTGAAGTCTTGTCGGCCTTCTCCAAACAGGCCTGGGAAGAGTCGTTCAAGAAATTCGTGGAGGAAGAGGGCATCAAGATGGGCCAGGTGGCGCAGCCCGTGCGCGTGGCGCTGACCGGCAGGACTGCCAGCCCAGGCTTATTTGAGGTCATGGACGTCTTGGGCCGGGACCGGACGCTGCTCCGTCTCCGGCAGGGAATGGAACGGGCCTCGGCGTAATCGTACGAATTCTGCCAATAAATCCGCATCGATCTTGACGGAATCACAAGCCGTATATTACTGTGTGCGTCGGTTGGGGGATCGTCTAGCGGTAGGACGTCAGTCTCTGGATCTGACTACCTAGGTTCGATTCCTAGTCCCCCAGCCAAAAACTCTTTCCCACGCCGTACTCTCAGATCGACGTCTTGGTTTCGTACCGCGCTGGGGGATCGTCTAGCGGTAGGACGCCGGCCTTTGGAGCCGGCTACCTAGGTTCGATTCCTAGTCCCCCAGCCAATTCTTCTTCTTGCCGCGCCCCGGCGAACCGTCACGAAATACGCGAGCCCCTTCACGACCGGCATGACGCAGGCTATTGGCCCCCGTGGGGCGATTGCCGGTTGGCGCTGCTCTGCAAATCCATCTCGAACACGACCGGGCCGTTCGGATTCTTGGGATCCAGGCGGTGGGGCATCTGATCCACGGCCAGTTTGCCAAGCGGCACGGCGACGATGTGGGGGGCCTTGTTGGAGGGGTTGGAATGGAGCGCCAGCCGGATATTCTTCGGGCGCAGTTGCGGAGTGAGCTGCGGCTTCAGGTCCGCTCCGACAAAGCCCACCACCATGGCGCTGCCGTCCGCCAGCTTATGGATTTCATAGGCGTTTGGGGCTGGCGCGGTTCGTTCCAGCATGATGTCCGGGCTCTGCGTGACCAAGGCGATGCCCAGTCCGCGCTGGGGCGCAAACCCGAAGCTGTTGAGGGGCGCCTGTGAGAAACGGACCTGCGTCTGTTCCGCGGGCATCTCTGCCACACCGGTCTTGCTCCGCAATTGCTGGCGCAAGTCGGCTTCGGTGCCGGCCGTCTCGATAAAGACGGCGGCTGGAGCGGCTTTCTGTGCCGGCAGGACTTCCGTCTTGCTGCCACCGCGTGGGGCGGCTTGGACCGGCATTGTGGACAGGCTGGTCAGAAACAGACTGAAGGACGTCGTCAGCAGCACAGCAGGCAGGCTCAGGGCAAATCGTGAACGCATGATGGGTACGATGCTCCAGTAAAAGGTCGGTATATCTTTTCTATCAAGCCCGGCAGGCGGAGCGCAATGGGCGGCTGCGGTCGGTCATCCCAGGGAGGCCGTAAGACCGCCTGTGTCGTCCGTATTCGAATGTCGCGTAGATTGAAGATGCAGACGATAGGGCCGTATCGATCAGTACGTGGCCTGTATCGAATATTTCAAGGAAGCTGTTATTCTGCGCCTTTTCTGGCTAGACTGTTCAGCGTGATCGCAAGTGCCGGTATTGATTGGTATACATAATGGCCGGATATGTCCAGCCTAAGGTCATACGTGATTGATCCTATCGCCGCTCCGTTGGCTCTGCTGCCATCGTGGTACAGGCCGTTCATGCTGGCCTGCTAGACACGAACGTTGCACGATAACACCATCTCCCTCATGAGTGAACCATCCAGGGCTATGATCCCATACAAGTCTCTTGAGACCGGCCGATCGGTCCTTGTCGTCGTCTTTCTGGCCGTTGCCGCCTGGTATCTGGCCTGGCGCCTGGAGACATTCAATCCGAACGCCCTCCTGTTTTCCTGGATTTTGTACGCGGCGGAAGTCTATGGCATGGCGACGGTCTTGCTGCACCTCTTCATGACCTGGCGTTTGACCGAGCGGGAGGCCCCGCCGCCGCCGGCCCGGTCTCCCGCCTTGAATTTCTTGACGTCCGGGCCGACCTGCGCCACGGTGCCGACGATTTCATGCCCCGGCACCATGGGGAAGAGCGAGCCGCCCCATTCGTCGCGCGCTTGATGGATGTCGGAATGGCAAATGCCGCAATGGGTGATCGTAATCAGCACATCGTGAGGGCCGACCGGGCGGCGCTCGAAGGAGAAGGGCGTCAATGGGGCTTTGGTGGTCAGGGCGGCATAGCCTTTGGTCGGCAGCATGGTGTGGGCTCTTGGTGAGAGGATGTCGTTGTTGGGAGACCTTAGCAAGTTGGACGGCGCTTGCCAACTGGGAAAATGAAGAGGACTGGCGGAGGCTTACCGGTTGGAGTCTTGTTCCGATTCTCGTTCAGAATCGAGGGTGAGCGGCGTGCCTGCAATCCGGTAGCCCTCCGAGGCCCAGGTGCCCAGGTCCGTCATCTGGCAGCGTTCCGAGCAAAAGGGGCGCCAGTGATTCTGTTCCCAGGTTGTGGGCTGTTTACAGACGGGGCAGGTCATGCCGGGAGTCTACCACTCTGCCGGTGGGGCCAGGCAAGGGTGTGGGCCTGAGATTATGACGCGGTTGGCGGCGTGACGACATGAAGGAATCGCTGCAGGCGGCTCCGGTCCAGCTCGGTCAGGTTCAGAAATTCGACGCCGAATTCGCCGTGGCTGGCCCAGCGCACCGCGGCGGCTTGCACCGTGATGGCCGTTCCCAAATCGGTGGCGCGAATGAGGAGTTGGACGCCGGCGCCGGGGATGAGCGGCACGGTGCTGGTGACGGCGCAGCCTCCGGCGGAAATGTCGAACATCGTGCCTTGGCGGATGTCGGCGTTGTTCGTGGTGGAAAATAAGACGTGGGCTTCAACCGGCACGCGCGGATGCTCGCGGCACTCGATCATGATGGTCTCCCGGATGTGAGTGAGCAGGGGATGTCGCACTCGAATATGCTGCTGAAGCCATCGTAGACCGGTGAATGTGCGATTTGAAGCAATAATCGAAAATCGGCCTGTGTGGCTGCCGCCGGGCTGAGGGTGGGCGGCGGAACGGAGCCTGGCTCAGGCTGTCTTTTGAGCCTTCTCGATTTTGGCCCAGGCATCTTTCAGCGACACAGTGCGATTGAAGACCAGGCGGTGCTCTGAACTGTCCGGATCGACGCAGAAATATCCCGTCCGTTCAAATTGAAAACGCGCGCCGGCTTGCGCCTGTTTCAGGCTGGGCTCGACCAGGCAGCCGGTGAGGCGTTCGAGCGACTGGGGGTTGAGCGACTGTGTCCAATCCTGGTCCGGGGGA
>Ga0169931_10003346_pt1 | contig 25444 bp, 17 predicted proteins | sample Kivu_15m_20L_FD_129675 | JGI IMG/M metagenome (GOLD analysis project Ga0169931, IMG submission 129675) | Freshwater microbial communities from Lake Kivu, Western Province, Rwanda to study Microbial Dark Matter (Phase II) - Kivu_15m_20L... | ecosystem: Environmental > Aquatic > Freshwater > Lake...
ATTCTGTAAAGCCGACTTGGCATCAGCATCATCGGGCTTCAGTTTGGTGGCCTTTGAGAATGCGGCAATAGCACCATCGAGCTCCTTGCGCTCCATGGCCACGCGGCCCTCGCTCATAGCAGCAGCGAACTGTTTGCCGATAGCCATATCCTCAGCCGCCTTCTTCCGAGCATCATCGGCACCGGCACGGGCCTGCACCATGAGTTTGTTCAGATCCTTGTTGCCGGGTTTTACCACATCGGCCTGTTCCAGCTTGCGCACTGCTTCATCGTACTGGGCAGCGGCCATCAGCTTCTGTGCCTCCGCCACAAGGGCATCGTACTGCTCGTTAACCTTACGCTTCTCCTCTTCCTCCTTGGCTTTGGCCGCCATGGCTGCTTCGATTCTCTCCATGCCATCGCGGGCTATGGGCGAGTCAGGAAGTATCTGGGCTGCACTTGTGTAATTCTCCTTGGCTTTGGTAAGATCACCGGCTTTCTCCGTCTTGGCCGCCTCGGCCACTATCTGCCCAAATTCCTTCTGTCGGGTCTGATCCTGAGCCTTTTTCCTGGCCTCCTCCTCCAATCTGGCGGTTGATTCTGTAATTCGGTTCAGGATGCGCTGATCCTCTGGTGCAAGCACAGCGGCTTTTTGGAACGAGCCTTTAGCATCAGCGAACCGGCCCGCCTTGAACTGCTCATCGCCCACGCGGATCATCTGCGCAACCTCAGCTTGGCGCTTCTTCTGCTCTTCGGCCTCTTTGGCTTTCTGTGCCAATTGGCCATCAATCTGATTGATGATGTCCGAGACCTCTTTGGCATCTGCCTTGACCTTCAACGCTTCCTGATATTGGGCCTTTGCTTCCTTCAGGTCGCCCGTCACATACAGCTGATCGGCCTCGGACCTGAGTTCAGCAAATCGGTCTTCCTTGGCCTTCTGCTCATTGGCCTTATTGGCTGCAGCTTCCTTAAGCACAGTTATCTCTTCGCTGCGTTGCGATGGTCTGAAATCCTCAGGGAAAAGCTGTTCGGCCTCTTTCAATTTGGCCAGAGCATCGTCATACTTCTGCTGCTTGACCGATGCCTCGGCTGCTGCCAACATCTGCTCAAAACGGGTCTGCTTCTCCTTAAGTTGGGCCGCATCTTGCTTGGCCTTGTCGGCCGCAGCCTTCTCCTGATCCTTGAGGGCCTGAGCCGCTGCGGCCTGCTTGGCCTTCGCTTCCTTCTCCTTGTTCACTTGAAGCTCCTCGATCTGCTTCTTCACCTCCTTCTCGCGCTTTTGGAAGTCCATTGCGTAGTCGAGGTCATAGTCGAAATCATTGATTGACTTGTTGAAATAGACCTTGGCCACGGGGTTGCGATACACACCCTTATCGAGGCCAGCCATGTCGCGGAAAAGTTCAACGATAAAGTCAAAATCCCACGTGGGGCCAGCCTCGGCCGGCACTCGCGTATTGAAAGCGATGGACTTGGTGACAAAGCCGTCCTTGCTCACAATGATGAGGTAGTCGGCATTGGCATCGAAACTGAAATTGAACTTACCCCCCGAATTGGTGCTGACATGGCGCACCACTTTGTTGTCCTTCATCAGGGTCACTTTCACATCGGGCATGCCCTTTACTCCATCTTTGACGACACCTAATATCTCTAACGACTGCTGCGCCAAAGCGCTCACATTCAGAGAGATAAGTATGATGACGAATGAGAGGAGGCGTAAAATGTGCCGGGTCATGATAGGACGTTCGGTCATTGGCTGCTCGATGCCCAAAGGCAGGGCTACATTGCAAATAAATTGTTGACGAAGGTAACAAGGCGGGTCACAGTGAAACAGGGCATGGAACGATACATGGAAAGGCTCAGCCACTGGGAGCTTGAAGAGTATTTCAGGGGGGTGGATGTGGCAGTTATCGGAGCTGGAATTGTGGGCCTGACCACCGCCATCTTCCTAAAGGAGAAAGCCCCGAGACTGAAGGTGCTGGTGCTTGAGGCGGGGCTTCTGCCATCTGGGGCCAGCACGCGCAATGCGGGCTTCGCCTGTTTCGGCAGCCTAAGCGAACTGGCATCCGACCTCCGGCATTCATCATTCAACGATGTACTTGAACTCATAGCCGCAAGGCACACAGGACTTTTGTCTTTGCGCGCACTTCTGGGCGATGAGGCCATTGGCTACCTACCCGTGGGCGGATATGAGGTGTTTCAGAATCAGCACAAGGCACAATATGAAGCTGCCATCGGACTCTTAGAAAAGCTCAACACCGAGTTGACCCATCGGCTAGGCTCGACCGATACGTACAGCGATGCGACTGCTCGGGCTGCTGCCCAAGGCCTCCGTGGCATTCAGCACATGATCATGAACCGCCACGAGGGGAGCATTGATACCGGTAAGCTTTTCACAGCACTATATGCCAAGGCCATCGGGTGCGGGGTCCGTGTGCTGTGCGGGATGAAGGTGGAAACCATTGAGCCGAACGGGCATGAAATGGCTGTGAACACTACAATGGGCCAATTCAGTGCGAAGCATGTGCATGTGGCCACCAACGGGTTCGCAAGGCAACTGCTTCCGGAGCTGGATGTGCGACCCGCCCGTGCGCAGGTGCTGATAACCGCACCCGTGCCCGGACTTCGCCTATGCGGTGCATTCCACATGGACGAAGGCTATTACTATTTCCGCAACGTGGGCCAGCGGGTACTATTGGGCGGTGGACGTAATCTGGCCTTTGAGGAGGAGGAGACCACCGACCAGAATCTGACACCACGGATACAGGATGCCCTTGATGCCCTGTTGCGCGATGTGATTCTGCCCGACCAAGACTACACCGTTGAGCACCGCTGGGCCGGTACCATGGGGATAGGCACCGACAAACAGGTGATCATGCGGCAATTGAGCCCTCGCCTCACCTGCTCGGTTCGGATGGGTGGCATGGGCGTGGCCCTCGGCACCGACATAGGTCGAAGGGCGGCTGAGATGGTGGTACAGCAGGTGTGACCTTACCGGGCCAGCTGTCCTTCAACAAAAGGGTACAAACATTGGCTCAACCTCTCCCCGTATGCCCGAATCCACCGGCTCCGCGCTGGGTGTCGGTCAGCTGATCAACGGTATGCCACTGCACCGTGGCATGGGCGGCCACCACCATCTGGGCGATGCGCTCGCCATCATTTATTGTGAACGGCTCGTTGCTCAGGTTTACGAGCAGCACTTTCACCTCGCCCCGATAATCGGCATCAATTGTACCTGGCGAGTTGAGCACTGTGAGGCCGTGCTTGAAGGCCAGTCCGCTGCGGGGCCGTATCTGCGCTTCGGTGCCTATGGGCAACTCAATGAACAGGCCCGTGGGCACCAAAGCCCGCTCCAATGGGCCGAGGGTGATGGGCGCTTCAATGTTGGCCCGCAGGTCCATGCCGGCCGCGTGGGCGGTGGCGTACTCGGGCAACGGATGCCTTGAGTTGTTGACTATCTGAACTTTCACTTGCATTCTGATTGATGTTCAAGTCCTGCGCAAAGCCGGGAATGTGATGAGCAGATAAGCCAGCAGGAAAGGCACATTCAGGGCCCACCACCAAGTGCTCTGGCCCACATGCAGCCACATGCTCACGGCCCACAGGCCCACCCCTGCCGCTATGAACAACGCCAACTTTCCCACATGGTAAGGCACGGGGTAATGCCGCTGCCCGAGGAGGTACGAGGCCGCTATCATACTGCCGTAGCAGGCCAAGGTGGCCCAGGCCGAGGCCATGTATCCCAGAGTGGGGATGAAGGTGAGGTTGACCACCAAGGTGACCACCGCACCGCCAATGGCCAGCGCGGCTCCATAGCCCGTGCGGCCCGAGAGCTTGTACCACACGCTCTGATTGTAATACATCCCCAAGAAGATATTGGCCAGAAGAAGAACAGGCACCGCCTGCAGCCCTTGCCAGTACACTGGATTGGTGATAAGCCTCTGGAACAGGCCGATGTAGAGCATCACCCCCAGAAAAGTGCCCGACAGCACCCATGTGAACCATGTCATGATGCGCGCATAAAGCTCGCGGCTGCCGGCCTCTTTCTGCTGTGCGAAGAAGAACGGCTCGGCCGCGTATCGGAACGCCTGCACCATGAGGCTGATTACGATGCCGATCTTGTAGCACGCGCCATAGATGCCCACCTCGTGCATGGCGCCTTCAACACCCAAGGTGGGCATGAGCATGCGCTTGAGCAGAATGCGGTCGAAGGTCTCGTTGACCATGCCCGCCATACCGGCCACCAGCAGCGGGGCGGCATACACCAGCATGGGCCACAGCAGCGACCATTGCGGCCTTGCGGTGCCACTGAGCATGGTGGGCAACAGCAGCAGGAACTTGACCGCGCTGGCCACCAGATTGGCTATGAAAACGTAGCCCACCCCGATGCTGGGGTCGTACAGCGCATCGGTCAACCAATTGCCCTGCCCTGCGGCCACCTTGGGCATGCAGTAGAGCAGGAAAAAGGCATTGAGCGCGATATTGATGAGCACGTTGATGATGTTGACGCTGGCGAACACCACGGGCCGGTTCTGCGCCCGCAGCCGCGCCAAGGGGATGCTGGCCACGGCATCGAGCCCGATGATGAGGGCGAACCACAGTACATACTCGCGGTTGTCGGGATACAGCAGCCATTCGGCAATGGGCTGGGCGAACAGGGCCGACAACACCACCGCACCCGTGGTGCTGACCATTAGCGACACAAGGGTGGTGCTGAACACCTCGGCCTCGGGCCGCTCATCGTTGCTGGCAAAACGGAAATAGGCGGTCTCCATGCCGTAGGTGAGCAGGATGATGAGGAATGCTACGTACGAGTACATCTCGGTGATGACCCCGTACTGGGCGGGCAGGAAAACAGCCGTGTGCAACGGCACCAACAGGTAGTTGAGGAAACGCCCCACTATGCTGCTGAGGCCGTAAATGGCCGTCTGGCCTGCCAGTTTCTTGAGGATGGACATGCGGGCCGAAAGGTAGTATCGGCCTTGGGCCTGTGGCGATGCGCTACTTCTTTGGCGCAGCCTTTCGCACTAACCTGCACCCCAGCATGAACCCACCGCACTGCGGCCAACGCGAACCACTTAAAAAGTACCTGCTTGGGTCAATAATCACCTGATTTTGCAACCCTCAGGTTCTATCGGTGGGCCGCGACTTACTATGCCGCACGATACGACACCTACAATTCGCTCCGCAAGAAAAATCAGTCAGCAGCTTATGCCCTATCAGGTTGTTGCGAGGCGCGTGGCAGTTCAAGCATCGGCCCCGCCCCGCATCATGGCCAGCACCTCGTGAACCAAAGCGCGGAAATCCTCAGAATGGTTGCGGTCGTTGCCTCTGCGTTCGTGCCCCAGCCGCACCACCACCATGTCGTATTCGGGGAAAACAATGATGTACTGCCCCAGTATGCCACGTTGGTAAAAGACGGGCGTGCCCTCGTCATTGTACAGCCAGAATGCGTGGCCGTAATAGTCAACGCCATAGGGTTGCGTGGCCAGATGCACAAAGGCGCTGTCGAGTATGCGGGTGCCGTTGAAGGTGCCGAGGTTCAGCATCATCTGCCCGAAACGGGCAAAATCGCGTGCATTGGTATTGAAACAGCAGAACGCCAGTTCGTGGCCCTCGCCATCGAGGTGCCACTCGGCACTGTGGCTGGCCCCGAGGGGTCTCCAGAGTTTATCTGAGTCGTAGTGGCCATCGGTCGACCGGTGGCCTTAATCACACACAGGCCCAACAATTGAGTGGCCCCGCTCTGGTACTCGTAGCTGCCCTTGCCGGGTTGGCGCACCACTGGCACATTGTCAATGAGCAGTTTCTCCACATCGTTGCCGTAGTAGAGTTTGGCCGTGATGTCGAACGGGTTGGTATAATGTTCGTTGAAATCGAGGCCAGCCGTCATGGTGCTCAGGTGGCGCAGGGTCAGCTCATCCGCATACTGCCCTTTGAGTTCGGGCAGGAAATCGCGCACCTTCTGGTCCCAGCTCTTGATCTTGCCATCCTGTATGGCGCATTGGGCCAGCATGGTGGTCACGCTCTTGGCCATGCTGAACGAGTTGCTGCGCGAATCGGGCCCGTAGCCGTCCCAATACTCCTCGTGCAGCAGCTCACCGCCTTGTATAATGAGGAACGCCACCGAGCGGGTCTCCTCCAGGCTCTGGCGCAGATCGGGCGTCAGGGTCATGGTGTTGTAGGCCGATGATTTTTTCCATGGCACCTCGTTGCCCGCCTCCACGGTGCGGGTGGTGAAGAAACGCGCATCACCGATGCTGGCCGATCCATAGCCGTGCAGATACGTGGCCCACACACCCTTCACCAGATAGCCGTTGCCGCTCAGGTACAGGCCGCCCACCACGAGGGCCAGCACAAGTGCCGTCCATTTGAAGAAAGAGAGGAGCTTTTTCATCGGGGAAAAGATACGGGCCTGCAAAGGTTGATTCCATTCCCTCAAATTCAGGAAACTACCGATATGAAATTCGTTCCAAGTCCTACTCCCTCACCAACCGCGCCACCGCTGGCCCGGCTTGGGTTTCAAGAACCACGGTGTATATGCCGGGGCTGAGGTGCCCAAGGCCCACATCGAATCGAACAAAGCATGTGGTGAATTGCTAGCTCAGCACCTCGCGGCCCAAGGCATCGAGCAGTTTGTAGCCTTTGCATGAGCCATTGCGTACTACGATAGTGACCTGCTCTGTGGCGGGGTTGGGCATAAGCCTGATCTCGGGTTGTGGAAACGCGCCACCGGCAATACCTGTTGAGCCCACCGCCACTTCTATGTCCAAGCACTGTGTTGATGTGCCGCAGCCATTGGTAACAGTGAGGCACACTTGGTAAGTGCCATAGTCGGGGAAGATGTGGTCAGGGAAGCGGGCGGTGGAAGTGGATCCATCGCCAAAATCCCAGAGGTAGCTGTCGCCTTCCCACATGCTGGTGAAGTAGAACTGGAAAGTGCCGGGCCGCTGGAAGGTGATAGCTGCTTCGGGAGGGCAACAGCCAAGGTTCTGGAACTTGGCATCGAAGGCGGCCTGTACAAGGTCGTCTGTGTTCTTGAGGGATTGGATTGAAACAGGGTCGTTGCCCGTTGTATCGCGGGCCCAGATCACGCCATAATGCAGCGTGTTGATTGACCCTGGCAGCATGGTGAAGGGGTCGGAGGAAATTACAAAACGCCTGTCAATAGGCGTATTACCAGCCTGTTCCTCTGTCCAATCAAATGGCATGGCAATTCCATTGGTACCGATCCATGTGGGGTCTGAATTGCCGGGAAAAGCGAAGCTACATGGAACAGTACCGCCACCCGAAACATGAGCGTTCCAACCATAAACCATTTGAGTGCTGTCGTAATGAACGCCTTTCATAAGGTTGTATAGCATTATAAACTCATCCTCATAGATATCACCGAGTCCAGCGGGCTTTATGCCCAATGGGGCAACAGCAGGATGGAGGTGCGCGTTGGCCGCCAACGCATCAATTGGGGGGTTAACCTCGCTTGGAACCCAAACGACATCTTCAACGCTTACAACTTCATCGACTTCGACTATAAGGAAAGACCCGGCACGGATGCCGTGCGGTTTCAGTATTTCGGGAAGAATATGAGTGGGTTCGAGGTGGCCTATTCCCCGCGGGCGGAATGGCGCCAACACACGGCCGCGTTGATGTACCGCCTCAACGCGCAAGGTTACGATATCCAACTAATTGCCGGTCAATACCAGACCGATGTGACGGCTGGCATAGGTTGGGCAGGCAACTTAGGCAATTCGGGATTCAAGGGTGAAGCGCAGTGGTTCGGGCCGTTCTGATTTGCCATTCGTATTACTTGTTACGCTTATAATCGCGTTCCGCGCGAGATTTACAAAAAGGATGATCTGGGTTTCGTTCACATAGACCGCTAGTTAGATCATCGATATGATCTAAATTCCAATCCAAGCCAGCTAATGCGGTTTTCACTTCCGGGTCGTCTTCCTTTGGTTTTTTAAAGTTAATTCTTTTACCCATCACACCACCGATTATGTTTACACAAAGTCACAAATCGTGATATACTGATAACTTATAATCTTTTTAATAAACAATTAGCGGCAACCTATATATCATTTTTGAAATGGTAGAAATTTCGATTAAATAATACCCAGATGATAACTCAGTTTGGATTTGAGAATCGTTTGAAATATTTTCTTTTAAAAGTATCACTCTTCCTTGTGAGTCATATATATAAATGTTCATTTTTTCATCATCTAATCCAGCAACATAAAAAGTACCACCCCGCACCGGATTAGGATAAAGTACTATTTTTTTCGTGGAATATTCACTGACTGATAATCCTGTCTGGTTTCCAATTTTACCATAATGGTTACAGTAAAAATTCTCTATATTACAGGTATAATTAACATTACTATAAGTTCCGGATACGTCATTTGTTAAAAGTCTGACATAAATGTTGTCATATGCATCGGATTCCATGCCCCCTACCAAATCACCCTGTGGCGAAATAATTGTTTGCCAATCATAGCCACCACTCCGGTATCTGGCGAAATAGGTGTCTTGTATTTGACCTGTCCCGTTGGAATTAAATAAAATCTCACTACCCAACTGAACAAATTGACCGTTAAATGTGCCTGCAAAGCAAATTGTATCAATGCCAGTTACAGTAAAGTCAAATAGAACATCAAAATCGCCATCGGAAGGAACCTGAAAGGTGGAAATAAGTACTCCATTATTATTAAGTTTAAAAAACGTCAAATCCGTAGCCAAGCTTGGCGTTGACGGGAACAACTTTGATCCTCCAACGTAAATATTTCCCTGTTCATCAAAATCGATTCTGTTATTAAACATAAAATTCCCAGCATATGTGTAAGGAGTCTGCACAACAGCATGCTCATCAAACAAAACAGTCGAAAAAATATTAGCTCCTGTATTAGATATTTTTATTAAGGAAGTAATTGTATGATTCGCCCCTAATGTATCTCTGCTGTATGAATATACCAAGCCCCCATCAGGGGCAACAGCTCTCATAGATAATGGTGAAAGCTCGGATGCAATTGGTAAATCTATACCTTTTGCCCATATCGCATCTCCATTTGGGTTAAAATATGCCAAGTATCCGGGCGATGTATTAACCACACTGTCGTTCGGAATTACTACGTTATTGCCAAAATTAAGACCGGCATAAGGATTACCAAAGGCTGTACCTTGACTACCCACAATGTAAACATATGAATATCCCTCAGGGCTTACAGCTAATCTGACAGCTTTTGAACTGAAATTTACACTATCAACACCGGAGCCAATGATATTGTTTTTTACCCAAAGTAAATTCCCCTGTGGTGAAATTTTAGCCCTGTATGCAACTGGTTTATAGCCGGCAAGAGGAGAGCCAAACATCCAATTATCTGATCCGTAGTTAGCGCCCACATCAAAGCAATTAGAACCAAAGGCTGGATTGTTAAGGACAGTATTTCCAAATTTGGTGTATAAACCACGATAAAAGCCGACAATATAAACATTACCATCACTATCTACATCTAAGTCCGTAATAAATTCATCACCCTGAGGTAGGCCATAGGAAACTGCCCATTTAATGTTTGCCTCAGAATCATATTTGGCGATAACTATATCTGCAGATCCACCAGTGTTATCCGAATTTTGCACTGTTATTGTGTCACCTGAATGTGAACCAAATTTTACAGTAGAATTGAGATATCCATAATATTGGTATAGATTTCCTGATCTGTCAATTTTATGTCTTGTTTCAAATACTTGGTTAACTTGTCTCACCCATGCCCAACCTGGAAATTGGGCACGACTAAATTCGCTATTCAGCAATAAAACCAATAAAAAAAATATAGATCTTTCCATAAAAATGATTGTGGTTAAACTTGATTGTTGATATAAGAGTTCTTTGAAAAACTTTTTAGCCTTACCCATGAAAAATAGTTTAACTAGACTGCTGGCTAATCCTTCGCTCATGAGTTTATTCATTTTAGTCGTGTTTGAGCCACAAATATAAAGTACTTTACGATATAAAGCTTGTGTCGATAAACAATTCTGTACTCTCTTTTCCCATTGTTCGAATAATCTGGTCAGTGAAAGTTGAAGTTCACTGGGTGTGGCCCAATCACGACATGCCCCTCGCGCAGAGAATCAGGGTGTCTCTACTGAACCGTTGATATCAGACTCCGCATTGCGCACATAACCAGCGATCATCTGAGCGAAACGCAGGTTGCCTGCGGCATTCAGATGGCTGGGGTCACCGAAATCGTCAGCGGAGAAATGCGCGGGCGATATTGTATCGGTGTACACATGGCCCGCTGCGAGAGCCGCACGCTTCATGATAGCGTTAGTGCTGTCGATGCCCGCCACCAGCTCATAGTCAGATACATAGGGCATCCACCACCACAGTTGGTTGCCCGCGATCTTCTCTTTCACCAACACCTGTGGCACAAATAATAGTCTGGCTCCCGTTAGTCCGCACACTGCTGTAAGGGTGTTCATGTTGCGGGCGAAGAGTGACAGGGCGTGGGTGTCGCCCTGCTTCATGGTAGGTTTTGCCATGCGGTGGAAGTCGCACATGGGGTACCAACCCAACCGTTCCAGGGTTGAAATGAGCACTTGCACTGTGGCCACATTCGGCAGTCCGTTGCGGTAGCAGAATCCTAGGCTGCCCGCGAATGATGGGGCGTGATAATCGGTGTAGTCGGCCTTCACCCCCTCAATGTTCAGACAGCGGATATCGTTGAGCCCAGAATGCACAAGAATGATGTCGGGCTGGAGCTCGGGCAAGAGGGTGGCAGCAAATACAATATGCTCTAATGAGGTATGACCCGGTACCCCGGTGTTCAGCACCTCATAGCCAGGTCCAAGCAGGCTGTCGAGGTAGTACGGCCATGTCTGGTTGTCATTCACTCCTACCCCATAACTCGTTGATGCCCCCACCACAGCCACGCGGAGGGTGCCTGCTTCTTTGGCACCCACCTCGGGCCCACGGTAGCCTTGGCTGTTGTTGGTATAGGTGTGCTGCCCGATAGTCACTCTGGCCCCTTTGCGCGGCATGCCCACCATGTAAGGGTGCGGCTCAAACAGTTCGATGTTCTGATTGTAGGGGATGTCGTAGGGCCAATAGCCCGTGCGGACATGAATGGCCACCATGCATGCCCCTTCGAGCAGAATCAAGAACAGCATAGTGCCTGAAAGGGCGAGCAAAGCTTTGAAGATGCCATGCCTCCGGAGCAGGATGGTCAGCAATGCAACGAGTATGAAAGCTACAACGAAAAGGATGTAGAACAGCTTGAGGCTCATGGTCTCGGTTTTTTCGTGTCGGGTTGATGAATGACTACATAACGGCCTAAATTAGAGTTGCCTACAGGAAAGGCCGGCTCTTGGGTCCGTATCAGAGTGCGGCCCTGCTGCATCAGTGTATCAGGCAGAACAGGGTGCTTCGGATCCGTGCAGACAAAGATGGAATCGCTGATGAACGCGGCATCCACCTGATGGCTGTTGCGATAGAACTGATCATCAAATGCCAATGGGATCACCTCGTTGCAATTGTATGCGGCCATGGCATAGCAGAACCAGTAATCGCCAATGATGGTCGAGTGGGTCATCATTTTGAGGCGACCGCGGCTTTCATCATCCACCCTGAGCTGACTCCCGTCTGTCCAATGCTCCGCGTAAGCAAGCACATTGAACATTGTTGTGAGCAACACCATGAATGCCACACCGACCTGCTTCCATTTCTGTTGAGGGAATCCCAGGAATGAGATGAGACTAGCCTCGAAAAGAAGCACAGGGAGGGAGAAATACCTTTCGTCAAAGCCCGATTTGGCAGCCCATGCGCTCGAGAACGAGACGCAGATAAGAGCCACTCCAAGGACAAAGAACAGATGTGGTATTGCTCGGAAACCTCGAATCCTTGATTCCTGAAGTCGGTTAAAGACCAGACTGCGGAACATGATAATGGCTCCAATGGTGCAAATGATCAAAGCCGATCGAGCCGACCAGTGGGTCAAGACCGAATCGAAAGTGAGGTACGAACTCTCCCATCGTGCGGATGCAGAATCAAGTCCTTGTTTGAACTGATGCATATCCGCGAAACCACTGCCTGTATAACCCGACCAATCTATAGCCTGCCTCTTCAGTGTCTTCGCCCAGGCATACAAGGCCACGGGGCCCAGTGCCAATGTCCATCCTGAAAATGAGCCGACCCATTTCCGGAGATTCAGACCGAAATCCCCTGAAATCTTCCAAGCCAATATGATGGGCACAGTTATAAGTGCCATGTCAGAGACCCAAACGGCCACAAATCCAATGGCCCAGAAGACCAGAATCAGCAAGGAATCGATAAGTGGTTTCCGCCCATCAGACCACTGCAATGCGAAAATACCTGCCAAAGTGAGCATGAGGTGCGGTAGATACGGGTGCCCGGGTACAATCAGATAAACATCGGCCGGGCTGGGGAACAAGAAAAGCAGTGCGAAAAGCAATGTGGCCCACACATTCCGCACTATCAACCCGAAAAGCACCACACAGCAAGAGACCATGGCATACTGCACCACCGTGATCGACTTGAGCGGATTGAGACCCAGATCCCACAGGAATGAAGCCAGATAAGGAAGCAGACTGCCCAAACGTGTCTGGCCCCAATACCATAGGCTGTAATCGAAATCGAAATCGCGGGCCATGAGCACATGCATGGCCATATCAGAGTTCAGGTAAGGATAGAAATACGCTCCGTAGCGCAGCGCACTCAGGACCGTTAGCAGTGCCAGAGCGCCAATGGCCAAGGCCTCGTAGCGATTGTGGCTGTCTGTGGTCGCGTGTGTCACAGGCCGCAAGGTATGCAGCGGGCGCGGCAGCCTGCGGATCACCATTTTCGCAGCGTGAAGAAACTGGCCCACATACTCATACATCATTTGCGCAACGATGTGGCTGCGATGCCCTATCTGGCCACAGCACTCATCGTCTGCGCGGCCCTGTTCATCAACTACAGCCCGCTCATTGACCTATGGCCCGATGCCATGCGTGGCAGCGATGCTGAGCAGGCCGCCTACTTCGCTCTGCTTTACGGAGGCATCTACTTCCTTACCGCACTATTCTGTCAGGATGCTCGAGGGCCGCACTACCTCCGCGACTTCAGATTCTATGCACTGGCCACGGTGCTGATCTGTCTCGTCACCATACCGAAACTCTCCGTGTTGCACCCATTCAGCTTCAAAACTATGGAAGGGCTGAGCAAGGGCGAGATGGTATTCGGATACAAATGCCAGTTCTTCCTGTGGCAGGGAATCGTTGCGTTCGGTGGGTTACTTCTCTTGTCTTTGGTCTCTAAGGATTTAAGGCTGCGCGAGATAGGCCTCACAACCCGCCAATGGGATGCCAGACCTTACCTCATGGTACTGGCCATTGTACTACCGTTGGTGGTCATAGCATCGTTCGCCACTGATTTTCAGCGGGCCTATCCACAGTACAAAGCGTGGATGTTTCCCGAAGTGTTCGGCATGGGCCCTGTGGCGCAGGGCGGTATTTTCGAAATGTGTTACGGCAGCGCGTTCCTGACGGTCGAGGTGCTCTTCCGTGGGGCGTTGGTCATCGGAATGGTGCGCATCATGGGGCCTCGGGCCATTCTGCCGGCCGTGGCCATGTACTGCACATTCCACTTCGGCAAACCGCTTGGCGAGGCCATCGGCTCGGTGGTGGGCGGCTACATCCTAAGCGTTTTTGCGCTGCACTCGCGCTCGGTGCTGGGTGGGGTGGTGGTGCATCTGGGCGTTGCCATGGGCATGGAGCTCTGCGCCTATGTGCAGCATCTGTTACGCTGACTCACAGCACAACCAACAATACCTGCACCCAGCCAATCAAAAAACCCAGAATGGCTCCCACGAATTCGATGAAACGGAATTCCTTGTTGAGCAACTTCATGATCAACTCCTCCAGTTTCTCGGGCTGAAGGGCCGCCACTCGCTGGCTTATTATCTCCTCTACATTGAACCGCTCCTCGATGTTGTCCATGTAGTGATCAATGACCTGCGGAACAGCTTTCTCCAGTTCCACCATCACATCGCCTTTAAACTTATCGCGCCTCTTGGTTCCCATGATGGCGCTGGTTATCGGGTACTGGCTCGGGAATACAACATTGAGATAATGATCGACCTTGGCCTCGACCAGTTGATTGATGGTGAGCACATTCTCGGGGTGCGAAAGGCGGTCCTTCAAGTCTTGGGACGATAGAAGCTCCTCGGCTACCACTTTGCCGATGCGTGATGCTAACTGCGCCTGATTGCGCGGGAACACGCCCTGCAACTTCATGAACCCGAGGTTGACCTCTTCCTTCGGGTAGAACAGCATCTTGACTGCCACCCAGTTGGTGAACCAGCCTATGAGGGCCGCAATGAACGGCAAAGTGTAGAGCATGGTGTGTTACTTGTCGGGGCTGATGCGTACGGGCATATCGGCCAGATGCCAAGTAGTGCGGAATATGTGGCGAACGATTTGGGACATCTTGCCATACATCAGTTTCTCGGGCGTGTCGGTGGGCTTGTGGTAGTCTTTGTGCACCCCTGTGAAATAGAAGATGACAGGCACATTCTGCTTCGCGAAATTGTAGTGGTCGCTGCGGTAGTAGAAGCGGTTGGGGTCATCGGGCCTATCGAATGTGTAGTCCATCTTAAGACCGGTGCTCGCGGCAATCCGTTCATTGGCCTGATGAAGCGCCTTACTGATCCTATCGGCCCCTATCACATAGGTGTACATCGAGTCCGATTTCGATTGATGTGCCTCGTCCCAACGGCCTATCATATCAATGTTGAGGTCGCACACCGTGTTCTTCAAAGGGATGACCGGATTGAGCGAATAGTACTCGGATCCCAATAGGCCCTTCTCCTCGCCAGACACGGCCAGCAGAGCGATGCTACGGTCGGGGCGGAGGCCGTCCTTGGCCATCTGGCCCAAGACTTTTGCCATGGACATGAGGGTGGCGGTGCCCGATCCATCGTCATCGGCACCCGGATGGATGTGCCCCTCGAGCACCCCGAGGTGGTCGTAGTGCGCGGTGAGGATCACCACTTCGTCCGGATGTTTCTCTCCAAGAATCATTCCGCCCACATTCTCGGTGTCCACGGTATCCTGTCTCTGCGCGAAACTCATTTCCAAGGAGCATTTGAATGCTATCGGGTCCTTGGCCTTGCCGCTGGCAACTGCCTTATCCAGCTTCTTGGCGCTCGTTCCAGCGGCCTTCAGCAGGCCCTTGGCGGCCGGGATGCTCATCATCACCACCGGGAACTCGTGATTCCTTGAGTCCCATTTGTCCTGTAGTGCCAGTTGACGCCCCACCAACTTGTGTCGCAACTGTGCGAGGTTCTTGTTGAAATGGCCGTCAATGATCACCAACGCATTGGCCCCGCTGTTCCGCACCGATTGCGATAACGACCTGTATGTGTCCTGCGACAGGCCCTTAGGCCCACCGTACATCACCAGCACCTTACCGCTAGCAGAGGACAGCGACAGACTCTCCTCCGAGGTGATCAGTAAAAGATCATCCGAACGCAGGCGCAAGCCATCAATGCTGTTCATGGAATATACCTCGTCCAGGTTTCGGAGCATGCTACCATTCACATTCACGTCAAGCTGTAGCGGGTGCCTGCGGAAAAGCCTGTAGGGCAATTGATAGTCCGTGGCGCCCGCCAATGGCACCAGGCCCGCAGCCCTGAACTCCCGTTCAATGAAGTCAGCGGCCCTTTTCTGCCCTGGCATCCCGGTCTCGCGGCCCTCGAGGCTGTCGCTGGCCAACACATGCACCAGGCGACTCAACTCGGCTGGCAGAATCCTTTCGGCATAGGGTATGGCGGCATCATCGCGCTGCGCAGCTAGGTGCAGCGGCAGCAACATCACCCCGAAAAAGAGAAGGATCAGGCGCATCGTATCTTATCCACACGGGTAGCGTGGCGGCCACCCTCAAAATCGGTGTTCAGGAATGTGGCGCAACAGGCCTCGGCCTGTGCCTCTGTCATGAAGCGCGCGGGCAGGGCCAGTACATTGGCGTTGTTGTGCTGGCGGGCCAGTCGGGCCAGCGGCTCGTCCCAGCAAAGGGCCGAGCGCACCCCGGCATATTTGTTCGCGGTCATGTTCACCCCGTTGCCACTGCCGCAGATGATGATGCCCAGCGGGTACTGACCCGAGTCGATCAGGCGGGCCAACGGGTGCGCCACATCGGGGTAGTCCATGCTGTCGGTGCTGTGGGTGCCCAGATCAAGAGCGGTGTGGCCCAATTTGCTGAGGTACCCTTTGAGGTGCTCCTTCAGCGCGTATCCGGCATGGTCTGCGGCAATAGGTACGGTCATGATTCAGGGCATTTCGGGGGTGATGGTGCGGGCCGGTGAAGGTATCGTCCACAGCGGTGGCGTCAGTGGGTTCACATCAGTTCATCGGCCATCAGGTTACAGCCGCGCACATCGCTATTGTCGGCCCGGCCCAGTACTTCGAACGTGCCGCCCGGGTGCATGCGACCGAGGTCATCGGTGGCAATGAACGGACACGACCACATGTTGGCCAGATCGATCACGTTGATGGCGCCCGTACGGCCAGTGGCGGGGGTCAACGGGTCGTTCAGCTCGCGCAGCACCACGCGCATCCAAGGCGGACAGGCAAAGATGCCTTCGCCTTTCGAATAGGCCTGCGACAGCAGTTCGGTCATGCCGTATTCGCTGTGTACCGCTCTAATCCCGAAGGCCGACATAAGGATGTTGTGCACCTCGCTTCGGGGCAGTTCGCGCCTGCGGCCTTTCATGCCACCGGTCTCCATCACAATGGTGTCTTTGAGCACCTGCGGATGGCGCTCGGCCAGGTCGAGCAGCGCGAAGGTGACACCCACCAGCAGGGTCTTCCTTCCTTGAGGATCGGGCTTGGCGAGGATCTTGGCCAGCGTTGGCAGGCGGTCCATGAAAAAGCCATTCTGACCGTGGCCGCTGACGTGCATCAACTGATGCATCATGTAAACGAGCGAAGAACCTTCGCGGCCCAGATACGAGGGCAGCAACGCCAGTATCCTGTAGTCGGACGGGTCGCCATAGGCCCGAACAAACCCCTCGTACAGGCTCTGCTGATAGACACTCAGGTCGGCCACGTGGTGGTAGCTCTGGGCAGCACCGGTGGTACCGCTGCTGGCGAAAACAGCCTCGGCCACGACCTCATCAAAAATGCCCACCCTGTGCCCGCGGAACAGCCCTATGGGCAGGAAAGGGATCTGCGCCACGGTGCGCACCGAACGCACATCGACCCCGATGTAGCCAACAAAATCGCGGTACACCGCGTTGTGTCTGGCATGTTGCCTGAACAGGGCGATGGCCGTGCGGTCAAAAGCAGGGTCGTCAAGCTCGCGCAGGGCGAACACAGATGGTTGCAATGACTCAATGGCTGCGGGGCGCGGCATGGCGGGCCGAAGTTGCCTAATTTTGGGCCTGTGCCACGCATCGTCCTCATACTGTCGCTGACGGCTCTGTTCGGGGCTGTGAGTTGCATACCACGGCCCGATTACCCCGTTGAGCCGGTGGTCGAGTTCGTTGATCAGGCCCTTACCCCCGACCCTGGCCCGTTCGACTCGGTGGCTGTGCTCCAGTTCCGGTTCACAGATGGCGATGGCGATTTCGGGCTCGATGAGGGCGACACCCTCGGTGATTTCGCCCCGGGCAGCATCTACTACTACAACGTACTTGTCTTCTATCGTGAACTGAAGAACGGGGTGTATGTGCAGCGGCCCGACACCACAGCGGTTAAGCCCCATGCGCGCATCCGAAGATTGACAGGCAACGATGGCGATGGTCCGCTCGAGGGCGAGCTGTACATAGCCGCGCGGGCCTTTCCGGCCGCGGGGGTCGATTCGATACGCTATGCCGTTTGCCTGGTGGACCGCGCCCTGCATGTGAGCGACACGGTGCTCACTCCGCCCATGGCGTATCCGTTCTGAACTTCAAGGATGATCATTCCAGATTGACCCCGGCCAAAGCCTCGCTCACCTGCTTGGCATTGTCGGCCACTTTCTCGAAACCCGAGATGAGGTCCATGTAGATGAGGCCCGCATCGAGTTTGATCTTTCCTTTCTCAATCTGTTTGAAGTTGCGCTTGCGAAGTTGGTTGCGCCTCTCATTGATCTCCTTTTCCAAGGCGGCTACTGCGGTCATGTCCACCTTGCCCTCCTCAGCCTTAAGGTTTATTTCCATCTGAGCCATGCAGCGGTCGGCCAGGGCGAACATCTCGTTCAGCTCGTTGCGCTGCTCCTGATCGAACCAGATCTTCTTCTTATTCTTGCGCTCAATGGCCTTCGACATCTGGTAAAAGATGTCACCGATGGTCTCTAAGTGGTTCACAGCGGTGATCATGCCGCGCACCGTGTTCGAGCTCGACTCGCTCAGGCCCGCCTCCGACACTTTGGTCAGGTACTGATCCACTTCCAGCTCGATCCTATCCGTTATCTCTTCGTATTTCCTTATCCGCTCAATAAGTTCCTCACGGGCTTTCTCATCAGTCTGATTGATGAGGTCGCGCACCATGCTCACCCCTTTGCGGTCTATCTCGGCATACTTGATAATCTCCTTTTTGGCCTCAAGCAGCGATAGTTCCGGTGTCTGCAAAATGCCGCGACCTATGAACTCGAGGTGGAAATCCTCCTTCTCTCCTTCCTTATGAGGCACGATCTTCTCAGCGGCCCAGGCCAGTTGTTTCACAAATCCGACCAGAAGAATCACGTTGATCGTGTTGAATACAGTATGAAACAGGGCCAACTGCATCTCGCTCGAATTCATTCCCAGATCCGGTATGAACTGCACAAGGAAGGCTTGTGCCGGTTGCCATAGCCAACCGATGAACTTGAGATAGAATGGGAATGTGAGCACGGCCCATACGACCCCGGTAACGTTGAACAGGGAGTGCGTCACAGCCGCTCTTTTTGCGTGAACGTTGGCCACAAGTGCGGCCAGGTTAGCGGTTATTGTGGTGCCGATGTTCTCACCCAGACACATGGCTGCAGCTGTCTCAAGTGGTAGGATTCCTTTGTAAACAAGGGTGAGAGTCAGAGCCATGGCCGCACTCGAAGATTGGATGACCACTGTGAGAACAGTTCCGACACCCACAAAGAAGATTGTGCTCAGTATACCGTGATTACTGAAAGTTCCGAGGAAATAAAGTACTTCCGGGTTGTTCTTTATATCGGGCACGGCATTCTTGAGCGCATCGAGTCCCATGAACAGCAGCGCGAAACCGATCAGGAACTCGCCCAACGCCCTGATTTTCTCACTCTTGAAGAACATCATTGGGAAACCGAACGCTATGACCGGAAGGGCGAATGTTGCTATGCTGAACTTGAATCCGAAGAATGCCACCAGCCAAGCAGTGACCGTTGTGCCAATGTTAGCCCCCATGATCACCCCTATGGCCTCTATCAGACTCAATAACCCGGCATTGACAAAACTGACCACCATGACCGTGGTGGCCGATGAGGATTGGATGATGGAAGTGATGAAAAGTCCCGTGAAAACGCCCTTGAACCGATTGCTGGTCATGGCACCGAGTATCTCGCGCATCTTGCTGCCGGCCGCCTTCTGGATGCCCTCGCTCATGATGGTCATCCCATAGATGAAGAAACCAAGGGCACCTATCAGCTTCAGAAAATCGAAAAGTGTGTATTCCATTATTAACCCGTTGATTAAGATGGGCCAAAAGTACCTTGACCATAATGCGGTTGTATTACCCCTGTGTTAAGCCTGACCTGTTCATGAGTGTTGGCTGTGGGCCATGCGCTATGGCTTTTCTTTGGGGCGCGAACCCGATGGGTGCAGATATGCGGTCAGTCAGATCTTCTGTGGCTTTTGTCTCTTGCCTTATCGGGCTTCTGCCATTGGCAGGCCATGCGCAGTTGTTGGTGCTTGAGAGCACCTCACAGGCCGATGCCGCTGCCATGGTCCAAGGCATGTTCGGTGGCAATTGTGTGAGCATCTCCAATGTGACGTACACCGGCTATGCCACCACCACGGGCGGTGGGCGTGGGGCCATCGGTTCGTTCACCAACGGTAGTACGACCACTGTAGGACTTGAGGAGGGTTTCCTGCTCACTACGGGCCGCGCCAACAACGCCATCGGGCCCGATAATGTGAACAACCTCAGTTTCAACAACGGCCAGCCGGGCGATGTGGACCTGACGCTGATCACAGGTATAACGACCTACGATGCGGCCACCGTGCAGTTCGATTTCATCCCGTATTCCGACACGCTCAAATTCCGCTATGTGTTCGCGTCAGAGGAATATCCTGAGTATGTGGATGGAGGTTTCAATGATGTGTTCGGGTTCTTCATCACCGGCCCTGGCTACAACGGCCCGTTCCAGAACGGTGGGCAGAATGTGGCCCTCATACCCGGCACCAACGTGCCCGTGGCCATCGACAATGTGAACAACGGCTACAGCGCCACCGAGCCCAGCACCGGCCCATGCGACAACTGCCAGCATTACGTTGACAACAGCGGGGGCCTCACCATTCAGTACGATGGATTCACATCGGTGCTCACGGTAACGGCTGTGGTGCAACGCTGCCAGACCTATCACATAAAACTGGCCATAACCGATGTGGGCGACCGGGTTCTCGACAGCGGGGTGTTCTTCGAGTCGCGCAGTTTCTCGGCAGGCGAGCCTATCGGTGTGACCATTGAGGCCAACACCGCATCGCAAGGGGTCTTTGAGGGGTGCAGCGATCTGTTGTTCGCCTTCACGCGCATCGACCCTACCACCATCAACACTCCGATCTATGTCGATTTCATCGTAGGCGGAACGGCCACCGAAGGGGTCGATTTCGCCACGTTGCCACAGATAGTCACCATCCCGCCTGGGCAGATGTCGGCCACCATGCTGATCGATGCGCTGGTCGATGGACAGGTGGAAGGCACGGAGTCCATCACCATATCGCTGGACAACTCGGCCTGTGGCTGCGGGGCACCACCCTCGGCCACAGTGACGGTGTACGACAACAATTCCGTCCTTTCGGCCACTTCCACAGGCACTACGGTGATATGCCCGGGCCAAAGCGCCACACTCACGGCCACAGCCAGCGGCAGCGAAGGGCCTTACAGCTATGCCTGGGACAATGGCGCTGGCAACGGGCCGAGCGTGACCGTGTCTCCTGCTGCCACCACCACATACACCGGCACTGTGAACGACATCTGCTTCGGGCAGACGGTGACTGTGACCGAGACCGTGACGGTGCTCAATGGGTCTTTCTCTGTGAACGACCCCTCTCAGTGCCCTGTGGGCAACAGTTTTGCATTCACACCGCTGATCTCGGGTGTCGGTTTCACGCACTCATGGAATCTCGGTGATGGAGTCACTTCAACCGATGCTGCCCCGACACACACCTATGCCGCCTCGGGCACTTACACGGTGAGTCATACCATCGACAACGGCCTGTGTCAGGCCACGGCTACGCTAGTAGTTACGGTCGAGGACGGAATAGCGGCCACGTTGACCGACATCATCCCGGTATCATGCACAGGCCTCACCAATGGCAGCGCCACCGTGGTGGTTACTGGCGGAACTGGGCCATACACCTACCTGTGGTCGCCATCGGGCCAGACCATTCCAACAGCCACCGGACTTGCTGCGGGCGCCCACACCGTGCTGGTGGCAGGTACAGCGGGGTGCGATGCACTGCTAAGCCTCACCCTGCCCGACAGCCCTGCTCCCGTTGCTGATTGCCAGGCGGCCACAGTGTATCTCACATCCTTGGGCGAGGCACAGTTGCAGCCCCAGCAGGTGTACACCGGCAACGTGGCCAACTGCGCCATTCAGGCCATCTCCACCACACCCGATCTTTTTGATTGCGGGGATATCGGGAACGTGACGACAACCCTCTCTGTGACCGACAACCTCGGCACCACCACCACCTGCGTGGCACAGATCACGGTGCTTGATACTGTTGCGCCCATCATCATCTGTCAGGACATCTCTGTGGATGTTCAGTCCGGGGTGCCCGCCACCATTGACCCCGCCCAGCTCGTGGCATCAAGCAACGACCCATGCGGGGCTGTGGTGCTCGCAGCCTCGGAAAGTGTGTTCTTCTGTGCCTTCGCAACGCCTGTTCAGGTTACCGTTTCGGCTACCGATGCTTCAGGAAACACCGCGGGTTGCATATCATCAGTGACCGTGACCGGAGCCAACGGAATGACCGCTGAGGCGGTGGAGACCGTGTCGGTTCCGTGCACCGGTGCCCCGCTTGGAGAGGCCACCATCAGCACGACTGGCGGCACCGGGCCCTTCAGTTTCCTATGGAGTGATGGACAGACTACGGAGACCGCTACAGGGCTCGCAGCTGGTCTTATCACCGCAAGCGTGACCGATGCAAATGGCTGCGAGGCGCAGGTATCGGTCAACATTGCTCAGGCACCGGGCCCAGCTGCCACGTTGACCCTCGATACGGTCTATGGCTGCGATGGCAGCATCCTTGGTACAGCCTCCGTGAGTGTATCAGGCAATGGGCCGTTCGGTTATCAGTGGTCGAATGGGAATACTGGCCCTGGCCCGCTGAGCGGACTGCCTGCAGCCATCTACTCAGTAACTGTGACCGATGTGGCAGGTTGCGACACCACCATCGACTTCAGCGTGCTGCCACGGCCAGCCTTCGGGCTTTTCCCTGTCAGTGTGCAATCGCCACCGTGCGCCAGCGCGAACAACGGGTCCATAGAGGTGATCGTGGCCGGAGGCAACTATCCGATCAGTGCTTTATGGAGTGATGGACAGACGGCATTCACCGCCACAGGACTTGCTCCCGGGCCATATGGCATCACAGTGACCGATGCCACGGGCTGCACCGCCACTTCATCATTCACCCTGAACAGCCCTGTTCCGATTGTGGTCGATGTGCTGACACAGGCTGACCCGACCTGCGCGGGCGGAGCTGATGGCAGTGCCACGGTGAGCACCTCGGGTGGGGCGGCACCACTCGGGTTGCATTGGACCCCATCGAACCCCGGGAGTAGCTCGGTGAGCGGCTTGGCAGCCGGTACCCACATCGTGACCGCCACCGATGCGCTCGGTTGCACGGCTCAGGCAAGCATCACACTCAATGAACCCGAACCTGTCCTGATCACCATTACCCTGGATACCACGATCTGCTCGGGCGATCAGCTGCTTATCGAGGCATCAACCTCTGGTGGAGTGGGTACTGTGGGATTTGTGTGGGACAACGGACTGGGGGCGGGCGCCTCGCATACCGTGAGTCCTACAGCGGCCACCACGTACAATGCAACCGCCACCGATGGCAACGGTTGTACCGCCACTGGTGCTGTCGAGGTACAGGTGGTGACTCGGCCGCAGGCGACATTCACCACCGCGCAGGCCGACCCGTGCGAACTACCCGCCATCGTGACCCTGATCAGCACCTCTGTCGGGGCCAGCTCCTACAGCTGGGACCACGGAAACGGTGCACAGACCACCGGCCCTAACTCTTTCGCCACATACGATCAGGCCGGTGCTTACACCGTGCAACTCATAGCAACGGCCGCAGCAGGCTGTGCCGACACCACTGAGCAGACCGTGACCGTGCTGCCTGTGCCCGTGCCCATAGGCACCTTCAGCCTGAGCGACACCTGTGGCAGCATGTTCGCGTACTTCAGCCATACAAGCACCGATGCCGTGAGTGTGGCATGGTCCTTTGGCGATGACAGCACCTCGACCCTCGACTCGCCTTTTCACCGATACCTGTTCAATGGCGAGTTCAACGTGTCGCTCACCGCATTCTCTCCTGCAGGATGCGGGATCACCGCTGTGATCGACCCACCTGTGGTGCTGATCCCTGTAGCGGTGGCCAGTTTCAATGTGGTTCCTCAACCCGCCCCGGCCCCCGATGGCAGTTTCGTTTTCGAGAACACATCAGTTGAGTCCACCACCTACCATTGGGACTTTGGCGATGGTGTGACCAGCACCGATTTCTCGCCTGTTTACACCTACACCGCCATGGGCGATTTTGAGGTGATGCTGGTAGCCGACAACACCCTGAACTGCCCGGACACGGCCCTGGCTACCGTGCGCACAGGTGGCGCAAGCACCTTACACGTGCCCACAGCCCTGGCGTTGAACCAACCGGGCGAGGCGGGCCTGTTCCTGCCAAAAGGGATCGGGCTGAGTTCGTATTCGGTGATGATATTCGATGAATGGGGCAACCGGATCTGGGAGAGCACCGCTCTTGAAGGTGGCAGCCCTGCCCAAGGATGGGATGGGATGTACAACGGTCAGCCGGTGCCGCAAGGCAGCTACACCTGGCGCATAGAGGCCAGTTTCATCAGCGGGAAGGAATGGAACGGGGCGGCCGATCCTTCGGGCTCCGTAAGTAAGTCGGGTACGGTGACGGTGCTCTACTGAGCGGGGTCATTCGGGCAGGCGGCCACCATCAACGCGCTCCTCTTTGCCGGCCTTGTAGCTGATGGTGGTGCGGATGTTACCCAGCTCATCGTAGTAGAGCCAGTTGCCATCGGCCTCACCGAAGCTGTATTGCGCCTCGAGGCGCACCTTACCACCGTTGTAGTAGAACAGGTGGCGACCATCCTCGCGGCCATCGACATAGCTGCCCTCGTAGGTCTTCTTCCCCTCCGGGTCGTAATGCACCCACTTGCCCTCGCGGTTGTCGTTCACATACTTGCCCACCTCCTTGATGTCGCCATAGGTCACGGTCCAGTCGCCATCGCGCAAACCATCGAGGTAGGTGCCGATGGACACAGTGTCGCCCTGTGCATTCATCTCCAAAGCCGGGCCTTCCTCTTTGCCGTCAGAGTATTCCTCATCGCGCCACAGCTGCTCGTTCTCGTGATACCATAACCACTTACCCTCGTACTTGCCCTTGCTGTACTCGCCCTGCTGCTCGAGTTTGCCACTGGGGTAAAAGAACTTCCACTTGCCCTCGCGCCTGCCGTTCACATAGCGGCCTTGGCTCTGCACCTGACCATCGGGGTAAAAGTGCTTCCACTCGCCTTGGCGCTGCCCTGCCTCGTCCACAATACCCTCGCCTATCACCACACCGTCTACATACACTTTTGACGACACCAGCTTGCCGTCCATCTCATAGAAGCGGTGCACACCTTCGGACTTGCCCTTCTTGTAGCTGCCTATCTGCTTGAGCTGTGCGTTGGGATGGTACTGCCTCTTAATGTCGAGTTTGGCCAGCTCCTGCGGTTCGGGAATCTCAATATCATCCACGAATTTGCGTGTCTCAGTCACGCTGCCTGTGCGGTCGTATCGCTTCTGATAGCCGTGGCGCAGGTTATTGCGGTAAGGCGTCTCGAGCACGATGCGCGCACTGTCGTCAATCTCTTTCCACATGCCCTGACGATTGCCCTGACGGTCCTTGCGATTGAAGCCCTCAGTGTATTTGCGGTACCCCTTCTGGTAGATGCTCATAGCAACGATGCGACCATCGTCTGGCGCGTAATCGAAGCCCGTCCCGTTCTCCTTGCTGCCCTCA